>Ga0315910_10000326_pt1 | contig 49378 bp, 38 predicted proteins | sample EdamamesoilMG_FD_204470 | JGI IMG/M metagenome (GOLD analysis project Ga0315910, IMG submission 204470) | Garden soil microbial communities collected in Santa Monica, California, United States - Edamame soil | ecosystem: Environmental > Terrestrial > Soil > Garden | place: USA: California... | reverse complement strand
AAACAAAATGTTGCGTGTAGGTTTTGACGTTTCAGATGTCAATCAGTCCTGGCTCGGCGGGCTCAATTATTTCAGGAGCTTGATCTCGGCTATTTTGCAGCTGCCGGGCCGGCAGATCGAGCCTGTATTGCTGGCGTCGCCAGGCAGTGATGCACCGATGGCGCGGGAATTCCCCTCTGTACCTCTTTTGTGCACGCATCTTTTGCGACCAAAGAGCCCAGCATGGATCGCGAGCAAGCTTGTAAAGCGAGCGACCGGCCGAGACGTGCTGCTCGAGAAGTTTTTACTTTCGCATAACGTCTCGGTTCTTTCTCATTCGCGCCCGCTCGGGAGGGGCGCGAGGGTACGCACGATCGGGTGGATTCCGGACTTTCAGCATCAACGCATGCGGGAGTTTTTCCCGGATTTGGAGTTGGCTCAACGCGACCGGTCTTTTCAGGCGCTTTGTCGTGATTGCTCGGGACTGATTGTGAGCAGCCAGCAAGTTCGGCACGATCTGTTGGAGTTTGAGCCTCGTGCAGCCTCTCGTGCGCATGTCTTGCATTTCGTTCCGGATGTTCCCCCATCGGCGCAATTCAAGACGCAGGATGAGCTCGAGCGCACGTACAATTTCTCAGGCCCCTACGTGCATCTGCCCAACCAGTTTTGGGCGCATAAAAATCATGTTCTCGTCTTACAGGCGCTCAAGATTCTCAAGGATCGAGGCGAGGTGCTTCCGCTGATTCTCGCTACTGGCAACACGGAAGACTGGCGGCAGCCCGAGCATTTTGCGCAACTCATGGAAAAGTGCCGGGAGTGGGGATTGGAGCAGCAGTTCAGGGTCCTGGGGACGATTCCTCATCTGGACGTGATGAGCCTCATGGCCCATGCCACAGGCGTGGTGAATCCCTCTTTTTTTGAGGGTTGGAGCACGACGGTTGAGGAGGCCAAGGTTCTGGGCAAGGCCGTCCTTCTCTCGGATATACCCGTGCACCGGGAGCAGGCCCCGCCTCTGGGTCAGTATTTTGATCCTCGCGATCCGGCATCCTTGGCAGGCCTCCTGCGGCAAACCTCCAAAAACAACGCATCGAGTCATGCGCACGAGAGCCGCGCGGCTCGCCTCGAGTTTGCGGCTCAGTATCAGAAAATCGTGTTGCATGTCTCCGGGGTTCGGGATAACCCCAACGGATGACACAGGACCATTCGTTTCAGCGCGGAGAGAGGATTCACGCGACGACACCCGAGCTGGATCAAGCAGAGCTCAATTGGTGGAACCGTTACTCCCCCGTGATCGATAAGATCTGGGGCCTCTCCGATGAGCTTTGCCGGGAGGCGCGCATCGGATATTTCGAGCGCATCCGCTCGATCTTGCGCGCGCATATAAACAAGCCGGTCGTGCGTATCCTCGATATGGCCTGCGGGACGGGGTGGGGCAGCCGCTTGCTCGCTGACGCGTCCGTGCACGTGACGGGCATCGACTTCAGCGATGAGCAGATCGCAACCGCACGCCGCAAGCTTACTTCCGGGCAAGAGCGTTTCTGCAGCTTTGAGAAGCATGATGTGCATGAGCTGCCAGCGCTCATGGCAGGCGAGGCGTTTGACGCGATCCTGGTGCATTGCGCGCTCCATCACCTCACGCAAGACGAATTGGCCAGTTTTTCGCGCGCATTGGCGCAAACTCCGGCAGGGACGCTGATCGTGCTTGTCGAGCCGATGTACCATGACAAGGTCAACCCGCTGGGGCGCATGATTGGCCGTGCCGCCAGCGCGGGCCTGAAAGTTTTTGAGAAGCTCGCGCTCCGCGGGCAGAGCGATAATCCGGGTCTGGCCAAGCAAGTCGAGACGATGCTGCGGGAGACGCGGAGTCATGGATGGTTTTTCTCGCCCAAGGAGATGCCGTTTACCGAGCGTGAGATCCGCGGGATTTTCAATGAGAGGGAGTTTCGCGTTGGGGAGATCCGTCCGGCGGTTCACTACGCGCTTCTGGCGGGACAGCGGCTCGCATTGCTTGACGACCAGGATGCGGCGGCGCGGATCGGGCGGAAATGGCTGCCCTTGTTTCGCCTGGTTGATGAAGCGCTGGCCGGGAGCGGCTGGCTCTCCCGCGTGACGCCCGATTATCTGTTTACGTTGATCGTTTTGGAGAGAAGGTAATATGTTCTCGACCCTGAAAAAACTCACAGGCAAGCTGCTGAGAGTCGATCGGCTGGAGGCGCGATTGGAGCGTCTGCAGCTGGCGCTTGGTCGAGTCGAGCTCAAGCTTCGGGATGAGCTGTTTCAAAAAGCGCCCGAAAAATTCGACCAGTCGGAGTTTCAGGTTTTCTCTCAGTGGGGGGAGGACGGGATCATCCAGCACCTGATCCGCCAGGTCGGCATCCGTAACAAGGTTTTTGTGGAGTTTGGCGCCGAAAACTACCAGGAATCCAACACGCGTTTTTTGCTGGAGTCGAGCGGCTGGTCGGGGCTTGTGATCGACGCGTCTGAGGAGAACATCGAGTTCATCCGCCAGGACCCGATCTACTGGCGACATAACCTCAAAGCCGTGCAGTCGTTCATCACGCGCGACAATATCGACGGACTGCTGCGCGAGAGCGGCCTCTCCGGTGAGATCGGGCTTCTCTCGATCGATATTGACGGCAATGACTATTGGGTGCTGCAGCGGATCTCCTGCATTCAACCTCAGATCCTTGTGTGCGAATTCAATGCGCTATTCGGTGCGCGTGCACAGGTTACGATACCTTACTCTGCCGACTTTGATCGCTCTCGAGCCCACTTCTCTCATCTTTATTATGGGGCGTCGTTGGCGGCGCTTGATCGGCTCGCCACGAGCAAGGGTTACTCGCTCGTGGGCTGCAATACCGCCGGAAACAACGCTTTTTTTGTACGCGACGACTGCCTGGGGAATCTCAAGAGGACGTCCCCTCAAGAAGCCTTTGTGGAATCCCAGTTCCGGGAGTCGCGTGATCCTGCGGGGATGCTGACATTCCTGTCTCGCCCGGAGCAGCACAGGCTTCTAGGCGATCTGCCTGTTTACGACGTAGCGACGGAGAAGACGATCAAGATCAGTGAAGCGATAGAAAAATCAATCCGCCCGTGATCTCCACGGGCCTGGCCTGGGCGCCGGGAGCGGAGCTGAACTCAAGCGACACTCCCTCCCGTTACAACGTATTTCTTCCATTGGGCTTTCGGGAGATGCACCGGCCCATAGGCGGTCGGCTCGCCCCAGATCGTGTGCCTGTACCATTGTCCGTTTTCGATCCACCAGACACGCGGATCGCGAAAGCCGTCGGCAGTGACCCAGAATTCCTCCTGCGACATCTCGACATATGCCAGCCAGTACTGCAGGTCCGATGAGACGACATGATCGTGCTTGCGCACCATCTCGATCGCTTCGGCGCGCGTCATGACACCGGCCCTGATGTCCTTGGCGGCGTGATCGGACGCCCGCCCGTATCCGAATTTGATGAATTTGAGAAGATCGTGAACGCCGTTTTCATAACGGTCGTCCAGATTCGAGATCCGCCGATACGTCCGCTCGAAGGGTTTGTCGGCTGGCCGCCATCCGTACTGCTCCTGAACCATGCGGGCGTGCGCGTTCGGATCCCATTTGAAGTAGTTGCCGATGTAAAGCCCGCGGCTGCCGGCCCGCAGGATTTCATCGTCCGACGGGTACTTTGCCCAAAGCAGGTCCTTCTTCGAGAGCGGCTCCTTCGGGTCGTTGAGCATGTCATACCACTCGAAGCCGCGCAGGTCGTGCTCGTGCCGAACGCGGGCGCTGAACTCGACGAAATCCTCAGGATCGAACATCCCGGAAATATCCCAGCTGGTCTCGCCCCAGATGTGCAGTGGGATTCCCAACCGGGCCGAAAGCTGAATTGGATACGTGGCGATGCCACAGTGCGCATGCCAATTCATGTCGCCCATTTTGCGAAAACAAAGGCGATTGAGCTTCTTCAGGACTGCTACGCTGGGACCGAAGACGATGTGATCGGCATCGAAGACGTGGCGCATGCAATCGCGGTTGTAGTCGCCTTCCGGCAGGTAGTTGTTGCCATGGTAGGTGACCAGCAGGGGCTTCAGGCCGAACTGCGACACGATGACATGGGTCTGGTAATAGCTGTCCTTGCCGCCGCTGACGGGGATGATGCAGTCATAATTGGACTTGTTGTTTCTGTTGGTCTCGTCCAGGATCTGCTCGAACTTCCTGCGGCGCTCGTCCCAGAAATCAGGCGTCAGGGCATCGAATCTTTCAGCCGCGCGGCAGCTGGAGCACACGCCTTCGCCGTCGATCTCGAGATTGACGGTTGCGGACGGGTAGACACACCGCACGCAATACGTGGGCTTTCTAGGTTCCATGCACATTCAGCAAGGCCGGTTCCCTGACATTCAGCTTGAGGTCGTGCAGGTACTTTCTGGCGTGGTAAACGCTTTGATCGCTGTGATGGAAGATGTTAGCAGCCGCCACTCCATCCACCGCGGTCTGGCTCAGGGCATCGGCAAAGTGGCTCCAGGCACCGACACCGCCACAGGCAATGACGGGAATTGCAACCGCGTCGGCGACCCCGTCGACCAGAGCAAGGTCGTAGCCGATCCTGGCGCCGTCGCGGTCGATGGAATTTATCAGGATCTCCCCGGCCCCGAGGTCCTGCGCGCGCCGCGCCCACTGGACAGGGTCGAGTCCGGTGGCCACGCTGCCGCCGCGCACGAATACCTCGTAGGCATCGCCGCGCTTGCGCGCATCGATGGATACGACGATGCATTGCGAGCCGAACTCGCGGGCCGCCTGCTCGACAAACTCGGGCGCCTGCACGGCGGCCGTATTGATCGATATCTTGTCGGCACCGAGTTTCAGGCGCTCTTCGATGGCCTGCAGGGTGGATATCCGGCCGCCGACGGTGACCGGCATGAACGTGACTTTCGCCACATCCGCAATGATTTGGAGAATGTTGCGCCGGCTGGGGTGGCCCAGATCGTCGCGCTGCAGTTCAAAGCCATCGTCGCGCGAAATGTCGAGATAGATCAATTCGTCCGACGCCCACTCGCTCAGCCGCTTGACGGCCGCCGTGGGGTTGCCAAGATTCTGATACCGCTTGAATTCCCTGCTCTGCACCAGCCAGCCGTTGCGCAGCAGGAGAACGGGAATGAGGCGCTTCTTCTTCACGATAGCGCGAGGAAATTCCGCAGCAGCGCCATGCCCGCCTGCTGGCTTTTCTCCGGGTGAAACTGCACCCCCACGATGTTGTTCGAGCGTACGACGGCACAGAACTCTTCGCCGTAGACGGCGGTTGCGGCGATGGTCGACGGATCGTCGGGAGACAGGGCGTAGCTATGGAGAAAGTAGAAGTCCGGCAGCTGGTCGAGGCCTGCCGCAAGCTCGCAGTCCCTGCGCCACGCGATATCGTTCCAGCCGATATGCGGCAGCCGCAATTGCGCTGCGTTCAGCGACTTGACCGTGCCGGCAATCCAGCCCAATCCGGCCTGCTCGCCGAATTCGAGCCCCTTCGTCGCCAGCACTTGCATGCCAACGCAGATGCCGAGGAACGGCTTGCCTCGCTCGAGCACTTCGCGCTCGAGTTCAGCAAGCGGCAGGCGCTCACCGATCTTGCGCATCGCCGCGCCATACGCGCCGACGCCGGGAAGAACGAGGTGCGTGGCGTCGCGAATCGCGCTCGGCGCGTTGCTGACCGTCACATCCACCTGCAGCGCCTCGATAAGGTTGCGTACGGACCCGACGTTTCCGGAGCCGTAGTCGAGAATGCACACTGTCGGCGCTGCGGTCGGCATCAGCCCGGCAGCCTGCGCATCAGTGAGCGCGCAAGTTGTACGCGTCGACGGCTACCCATGGCTACGGCTTCGAGTCCCTCAACACGTCCAGGGTGGTGCAGTGCAGGCCGCCCAGCATGGTGTAACAGTGGCGCATGCGCACGGGAACGACGGTGAATCCCCTTGCTTCGAGGGCAGCGATCATCGCGGTCTGACGATCGTGCACCAGTACCGTGTTTGGATCGATGGACATGACGTTCAGGCCCGCCCAGGGCGAGCTCATGTGGTTGATGGGCGCTTCGGCCCCGATCTCGAGCAGTTCCTTGTAGACCGGGATACGGACCGATTGATGGAATTCCACCTCATCTTCAGGCACCGGGGCAACGTCCGAGAAGTACAGCTTGTCCCAACCCTTGAACACTTCCGGACAGGTTTCCTCGTTCACGCGCGCTGCGTTCAGCAGCACGACGCCGGGACGAAGCGGCAGAATGGTCGAATCGAGATGGGACGAGCGGTAGGCGTGCGTGACGTGCACCCGGTACTCGGAGCCCAGCGCATGGGTCAGCCAGGCCACGGCTTTGCGGTTGCCGGTGCTCGACACCAGGAAAAGGACGTCACGGCCGAGCCTGATGATGTTTGCGGCGTCGAAGATCACCTCATCATCGTCCAGGTAGTGAAACGTCTCCTGGAGACCGTGGCTCAACTGCTGATGCAGCACGTCCTCGGTGGCCTCCAACCGGCTGCGGGGCCGCTGAATCTCGTGGATGTACTGGCCCCTGAGCTTCGGCAGGGGCGCCGATATCCACCGGAACCCCTCCTCGAAGAAATTCCGGTAGAACAGTTCGTGAAAAGCGTGCGACTCGAACAGGCGGAACCGCGACGACGGTGCGCTCACGATCAACGTATTGCCGAATACGATGTGAAGGTCCCGCACGTTGTAGATATCGAACCCGCTCGCCGACCAGTTTGGCGTGGTGAAGCGGTCCCGGCTTTCCGACCAGGACGGCCGCAGCACCGTGGTCCCGGCCTGCCTGAATGTCCGGCAGAGGTCCTCGAGATCCTCCGCCACTTCCTCCAGATACCACGGCGGATACGCCTTCCTGGCGATTGCGGTCGCCCGTTCCAGCACGGCCGGCCCTGCCTTGGGCACTTCCAGTCCCGGGCTGAATCCCTCCACGGTACCCACGACGACGGCCTTCAGGGGATCCCATTCGTTGTGCGAATTCAACTTCATTTTTTTCCTGTAAGTTGGTATCGGCGCAGGGCGGATTACGCCTCGCTGCGCACGACCATGTCCCACGACATCGGCGCTGCAGCGTCGATGTCCCGCGCGCATGCTCTTCCGATGACCTCCTTGTAGTGCCTGGGGGCGAGTCCGTTGGACGGGCGGATGACGCGGACGTTCTGTTCCGTGAACAGCTCGCCTTTTTTAAGCGGTCGGACGACATAGATCGAGGGCCGCTCCTTGAGCGAAGTCTCCTCGACGGCCTGGGGCGCGTAGCGCACCTCCCCAAGGCTGCGCCATATCAGCATGGTTCCGTCTACGAGGTCGCGCAGTTCGGCCGGTTCGATGGAGAAAGCCGAGTCCACGCCGCCTTCGGCGCGGGCGATCGTGAAGTGCTTCTCCACGACGGCCGCGCCGAGAGCGGTTGCCGCAAAGGCGGCGTGGGGGCGCAGCGTATGGTCCGAGAGTCCCACCTCGCAGCCATAGCGCGAGCGCATGTCATTCATGGTCAGAATATTGGCGTTCTGCACGTCCGAAGGGTACGCGCTGGTGCACTGGAGGAGGATAAATCGCTCGTTGCCCTGTGCGCGGATGGCTGCGACCGCGTCGTCCAATTCCTGCATCGTCGCCATGCCGGTGGAAAGCAGCAGCGGCTTGCCCGATCGCGCCGCCGCCTCGATCAACGGGATGTGAATGAGTTCGAAGGAGGCGATCTTGATCGCATCAACGTCAAGACCGATCAGGAATTCGAGAGATTTCCCGTCGAACGCCGAGCTTATGCACCGCAGGCCTTCGGCGCGCGCGGCCTCGAAAATGGGTTTGTGCCACTCCCACGGCGTGTGCGCCTCGCCATACAACTCCCATAGCCGGCGCCCGTGCCACAGGCTGCCCGGATCGTTGATGAAGAACTCGGGCCGGGTGCTGTCGATCGTCAACGTGGCGGGCGTAAAGGTCTGGAGCTTGATGGCGTGGGCGCCGCTGGCCGCGGCCGCGCGCACGATCCTGAGAGCGCCTTCCAGCGATCCGTTGTGATTCCCGGACATCTCCGCAATGATCATCGGCCTGAGTCCGGCGCCGACGGGCTTTCCGCCTATCTCGATAGCCATCGCTGCTCGACCTCTTGAAATGCTTTGCGGGAATGCCGGTTCAAAAACATCGCTCTTCCCGGGACATCGTCTTGACCACCCGGCAGACGCGCGCAGGTCCCAGGTGATCGAAGATGGCGCGCGAATGGACCGAGGTGGCGACCCGTTCGTAATCCTTCAGGGTAGCCGCGATGGCATCAGCAATGCCTTGCGGATCGACCGTCTCATGGCTTCCGAGCGACCGTATTGCTCCTCGCACGTTCAACCGGTCGACCATCAACGCCTGGTTGTCGCTCGTCACCGTGACGATGCAGGGCTTGCGCATGGCCAGCGCCTCCACCATGGAGTTGCCTCCCGCAGTGAGGAACAGGTCGGTGCCACGGAGCAGCGGCGCGAGGCTTCCTGGCGCCAGGTGGAAATCCACGTTGCCGATTCCTTCGGCAGCGCGGGATAGTGCCGGCGCCCTCGGGTTCGTGGGGCCAACGACGACATCAACCGTGCCGAGGCGGGCGCGGCATTCAGGGTCGCTCCTCAACAAGCGAATCGCCTGCATCGCTTTGGTGGTCTCGTCCGTCGGATCGCTGCTGCCATAGGAGGCAAGCAGTCTCCTGGGCTCCCGGCCCGGTTTCTGCCGGACGTCGTCGTAGCGAAACTCCGGATCGATCAGGGCGAATTCGGGACCCGTCAACTCGCGTGCGCCAGAGGCGGCTCCGTTGAGCGCAGGGTCAAACGGGGCGTCAATGTCGCTCAGGAGCAGATCCGCATGGTGGCGTCGATCACGATAGTCGTCAATTGCCAGCACCCGGTGGCCGGCCTCGCGGATGACGCGCTCCCACTGGTTTCCCAGCCTGTAACTATCGACGATGACCCATGACACCCCGGCAGGATGGCGGCCAATGATCGACAAGGTCGCCTCAGCGTCCTGTCGCTCATCATGCGCGCTCTCCCGGCCCGCAGCCTCTTCCAGCGTAAAGACACCGAATCCGCCGGCAAAGGGCTCGATCGCCGGCGCGAGGCTGCGCCCGGTGATCAGTCTTACCGTGAATCCATCAATGCGCAGTTGATTCGCGAGGGTTACGCATCGGCGCAGATGGCCAAGCCCGATCGCTGCATCGGCGTCAACGCGGACGGCTACTTGCCCAATCCCCGTCACCGTACAGTCTGGCCGGCCAACACGCGAAACTTGATTTCCGCCCGTTCCCAGTCTTCCGGCGTGTTGATGTCCTGGAAACGATCGCCGGGGACCGCAAATGCCACCGAATCCGCGCAGAACAGTTCGCCCGCCTGAAGAAATTTCTCGGCGTCGAACCAGTAGAACATGCCCGCGTCGTGATAGTGGTCCTCGAAATCCTGGGAACGCGCCATGAGCTTGTCCGGCCATTTCGCCCTGGGATGCACGCCGTCGAGGATGAAGGCCTGCTCGATCGGAAAATCGTATTTCACGACCGGGAACGCGCTCGTTGCCCGATGCGCCAGCAGCATATCCCGGCCGCGCGCGAGGTCGCCCGCGGTCAGGAACGGGCTCGTCGGATAGATGCAGCATCCGTCGCTCAGGCCTCCGTATATGCGCCTGCACTCCTGAACCGCATGGAGCAACACCTTGTCGGTCGAAGCATTGTCGTCGCTGAGCTCCGGCGGGCGGCGAAACGGCACTTCGGCCCCGAGGCGCCGGGACACCTCCGCGATTTCCTCGTTATCGGTCGAGACGACCACCCTGTCGAAAAGGCCGCTCGCCAAAGCCGTGCCGATGGCGTAGCCGATCATCGGCTTGCCCAGAAAGTCCTTCACGTTCTTCCTGGGAATCCTCCTGCTGCCGCCCCTGGCGGTGACGATGGCTGCCCTCACAGCGATTGGGCCAGCGCTTCGATGACGCGGCCCTGCTCGGCATGGGTCATGACCGGGAACAGCGGGAGCGTCATTGCGTCCCTTTGGTAGGCCTCGGCCTCCGGCATCGAACCCGGTGAAAACCCCCGTTTTCGATAATAAGGCTGCAGATGGACCGGCCGGTAGTGAAGACTGACGCCGATGCCGCGTGAGCGCATGGCTGCGAGCACGTCCGTGTTGACGGCCTTCCCTCCAGCCAGCCGAACCACGTACAAGTGATAGGACGAGCGGTTGCCTGAAAGCACGGTCGGAAGCCGCAATGGCAGCCCGCGGAGCGCTTCGTCGTAGCGGGCGGCGATCTCGTTCCTGCGCTCGACGTATGTGTCGAGGCGCGCCATCTGGCTGGCCCCCAGCGCCGCGTGAATGTCCGTGAGGCGGTAGTTGAAGCCGAGCGCCTGCTGCTCGTAATACCAGGGTCCCGGCGACGGATGCGTGAAATCGGCTTCGTCGCGGGTCGTGCCATGGCTGCGCAGCAACCGCATGCGGGCCGCGAGCGCCCCATCATTCGTCATCACCATTCCGCCCTCGCCGCTCGTCACTATCTTGACCGGGTGGAAACTGAACACTGCCGCGTGCGACCATTTGCAGCTTCCGACGGGCTCTCCGTGGCGCGACGCGCCCAGCGAATGCGCGGCATCTTCAAGAACCTTGAATTGGTACTTTCGCGCGAGCTCCCAGATTCGCTCCTGCTCGCCAGGCTGGCCTGCGAAGTGCACCGGCACGACGACCTTGGGCAGCTTGCCCTCCCGTTCCGCCCTGACGAGCTTCTCTTCCAGGCGATCCACGCTCATGTTCCAGGTGCGCGGGTCGATGTCCACGAAATCCACGTCCGCCCCGCAATACAACGCGCAGTTGGCCGACGCAACAAAAGAGTTCGGAACGGTCCACAGGCAGTCGCCCGGGCCGAGATCAAGGGCCAGGCACGCGACATGAAGGGCAGAGGTCGCGCTGTTGACGGCAACGGCGTGCCCGGCACCCACCTTCCCGGCAACCAGTTGCTCGAAGCGCGGCACGGCCGGGCCCTGGGTCAGGAATTCCGAGCGCAACACCTGCAGCACTGCCTCGATGTCCGATTCGGTGACTTGCTGCCTGCCGTACGGAATCATCCCTGGCCCGCTGCCCCGTTCATCGCTGCGATTTCCTTGACGGAGAGGAAATGCGGGTTCTTCCCGGACTGATATTCGAAGCCCTGCTCGACGGTACTTCCGCGCTCGCCGAGAGAGTTGACCGCATAGTCCGGGCTGGACCTGAACTGTATGGACGGACGGATGACGTAATGGTCGCTGAACTCCAATGTCAGGTGCGAATCATCGGACGGGCACATCACCTCGTGCAGCTTCTCGCCCGGTCGGATTCCGACATTCTTCTGAGGCAACGCCGGCGCCATGGCACTGGCGAGGTCGACGATCCTGACTGAGGGAATCTTCGGTACGAATATCTCGCCGCCGTGCATTCTCTCGAAGTTCTTGAAGACGAAGTCCACGCCCTGCTGCAAAGTGATCCAGAAACGCGTCATGCGTGGGTCGGTAATGGGAAGGTGATCGCCGCCCTCGGCGATAAGCTTCCTGAAGTGAGGCACGACGGATCCGCGCGAGCCGACCACGTTGCCGTATCGCACGACCGCGAAACGGGTGCGATGCCCGCCCGCGACGTTGTTGGCCGCCACGAAGAGCTTGTCCGACACCAGCTTGGTGGCGCCGTACAGGTTGATGGGGTTGGCGGCTTTGTCCGTGGACAGGGCCATCACATCCTGGACGCCATTGGCCAGCGCCGCACGGATCACGTTTTCCGCGCCGTGGATGTTCGTCTTGATGCACTCCATCGGGTTGTACTCGGACGTAGACACCTGCTTAAGCGCCGCCGCGTGAATGACGTAGTCCACCTCGCGCATCGCCATCGTAAGCCGGTCGAGATCGCGCACGTCGCCGATGAAGTAGCGCATGCATTCGAGGTTGAAAACTTCGCTCATCTCGTACTGCTTGAGCTCGTCGCGCGAGAAGACGATAAGCCTCTTCGGGCGGTAGCGCTCCAGGAGGGTCTTCGCGAAGTGTCTCCCGAAGGAGCCCGTTCCGCCGGTGATCAGTATCGATTTGTTGTCGAACATTCTATCGCCCGTGATTTTGCGTGGTGGACCGGACAGTTGCGTATTCTGCGGGACATTGTGCGCTTACACCACACTGCCGGCATGCATGCTCACCTGGCCTCGTGCCTGAGAATCAGCGCCTCACCGACAACCAATCCGTCAATGGCAGAGTTACGAAGCACGTGCAGGGCATCCTCGACCGTGCGCACAATGGGCAATCCATGCAGGTTCAATGAAGTGTTCAGGAGTGCATCGACCCCTGTGAGGTGAGCGAACCGGGCGATCAGGTCATAATAGGCCGGATTCGAATCCTCATTCAGGACCTGCGGCCTGGCCGTGAGATCCGCCGGATGCAGCGCAGCGCGAATCGCCGATCGGCCTTCGGCAGTCGACTCGGCGGCCAGGGACATGCCCGTGTAGTTCGCGCCGGCGTGCGTCTTCAGATAACGGGTGGCAGCGCGATCGAGGATCGTCGGCGCGAACGGCATCCAGAAGTCGCGGCTTTTGATCTTGTCGTTGATCGTCCGGATGACGTCCGGATTCCGGGGATCGGCGAGCACGGATCGATTTCCCAGCGCGCGCGCCCCGAATTCCATTCGGCCGACACACCGGCCGAGGATCTTGCCGGAAGCCAGAAGCTGCGCGATCTCCGCATTCCCGACATGTTCCCGCACTTCATACCGGCCCCGTTCGAGACTGGACAGGCCGGCGCTCACCTGTTCCGGCGTGATGCTGTCGCCGAGGTACATGCTTTCGAGCGGCAAGACAGGCTGCCCGCTCTCGATGGCAAACAGGTAACACGCACCAATGGCAAGCGAATCATCGGTACCGCTGCCCGGCACGAGAAACGCGCCAGGCGCGCAGCGCTCGAGCAACGAAAGATTCGCCTTTACGTTCATGGAGACGCCGCCCGAATAAGCGACCCGCGTCACGCCCGTGCGCTCCATCCATCCACCCACCCAGTCGCACAGGGTTTCCTCGGTAAACCGCTGCAATCCGGCGGCGATGCCATCGAACCGGCAGGCCTTCAACTGCTCCTTGAAATGAAAGTACGCGTCGCGCGGTTTGTTCCTGGCCCCGATCTGGAGGTTTTTGACGGAAAGCGCATCACGAAACACCTGAAAGGGCTTGTCGGCGTAGTACGGCTTTGCATAGGGTGCAAGGCCCATGACCTTGAACTCGTGCTCCGCCATGCGCATGCCCAGCAGGAGCGTCGTGTGCCGGTAATACCGACCGACGAGCATTTGGTCGGTGCCGGCGAGTTTTTGAAGCTCTGTACCGGTCCAGAGCCAAACGGTTGCATTTTCGCCGTCTCCGGACCCGTCCATAGTGCATACCAGAAGCGGCGTCCCGGATGACGCATACGCGCATGCCGCATACGCCGCGTGGCACTTGTGGTGGTTCAGGAACACGGTCTTGGCGGGCGCGATGCCGATGTGCATCTCGACCATACGCGTCCGCAGGCGCTCAAGCGCGCTGTACCGCGTGTCGAAATCGGCAAGCCCGGCGATTCCCGCGAGCGAGTCGGGGCCCGGGAACTGGTCGAGAACGAGGCGATCCCGGAACAGGTCGAGGAAATCCGGGTTCTTATTGCCGTAAAGCCGCGGATACCAGAATTCCTCCTGCTCGCGCACAAAGTCCGCGACGGAGAACGTGCTGTAGCGGTGCGTGAGGAAGTAGTCGGGATGCATGCTGTCTACGTCGGACCACACGACGTGGTCCACGTCCTTCGCATCGACGCCTGCGGCACGAAGAACATACTCGATGGCGCTCGCAGGGTAGCCCTCGTAATTCTTTCTGCGGTTGTAGCGCTCCTCGCTGCTCGCCGCCACGATTCGCCCATCGACCATGAGCGCGGCGCTTGAGCCGACGTTGACCGTGATGCCAAGTACGATCATTCGATCGGTTATCTTGCCGGCACGGGGCTGAGGCTTTCGAGTCCGGCATACCGGGGCACCAGCTCGTCCGGTGTGCCTTCAGCGACCACCTTGCCTCCTTCGAGCCGATACAAACGGTCGCAGTTTTCCACCGTCGAGAGCCGATGCGCGACGATCAGGATCGTCTTGCTTCCCTGCAGCTTCTTGACGGCCTGCATGACGCCCTGCTCCGCCGCAATGTCGAGCGAGCTGGTGGCTTCATCCAGCACGAGAATGGCAGGATCGTGGTACAGGGCGCGCGCGATGCCGATGCGCTGGCGTTGGCCGCCCGAGAGCCGCACGCCGCGTTCGCCGACGAAAGTCTCGATGCCGTCCGGCAATGCCGCCACGAATTCGCTGAGCTGCGCCGCGTGGATCGCGTGACGCACCGCGAGATCATCGATCTGGTGATCGGCCAGGCCGAAGGCCACGTTGCGGCGCAGGGTGTCGTCGGTCAGATAGATCGTTTGCGGCACGTAGCCGATCTGATCCTGCCAGGCGCGTAAATCGGACTGGATATCACGGCCGTCGACCATCACCTGGCCACGCTCGGGCGTCAGCAGGCCGAGAATGACATCCACCATCGTGCTTTTCCCCGAGCCGCTGGGGCCGATCAAGCCGACCGATTCACCGCTCGCGATGCGGACCGAAACGCCACTGAGCGCGGGCGCCGCGGCGTTGGCGTACGCATAGGTAACATCGTGCAGGCTCATGCTCTCGCGAAATCGGACGGCCTCGGCATCGGTTCGCGCGATCGGCTCGGGCGCGGGCAGCGCGAGCTCGGCGCGAAGCGTGTCGAGGACGATCATCTCATAGCGCAGCGACTGCACCGCGAACAGCACGCGGTTCACAGATGGCATGAGCCGAAACGCCGCCGCTGCAAAAACGCCGAGGGTCGGCACAATCACGGCGACATCGATACCCTGGGCGAGCATGCTCAATACCAGCGTGGCCAGGCCGGCAACCATGAGCAGCTCGAGCCAGAGCCGCGGCATGCTTTGCATCATCGTCATCAGCTGGCCGACGCGCGCGCTCTGGGTGTGGTGCATCCTGAACTGGTTGAGGAACTCGGCTTCCCGGCCGAGCAGCTTCACGTCCTTGGCGCCGCCCAGCCCCTGCATGAGGTGCTGCACGGAGCGCTCGAAGTGGAAGTAGCGCAGCTCGCCCCAGCGGCTGATCTGCCGGCGCGTGGCGCGGTGAAAGAGCAGCGCCGTACCGCCGAGCACCAGCGCGACGATCAGCGCACCGACCGGCTGCACCCACAGCAGCAGCAGGCCGACGCCGAGCAGCACGAGGCACTCGGTCACGAGCAGGATCGCGTGGTTGACGGCGGAGGTGAACAGGCCGACTTCGCTGCTGATGTTATTGAACAGTTCCGACGAATTGCGCTGGAGGTGGAAAGTGTAGGGCTGGCGCAGATAGATGGTGAACAGGCGCTGCGACACCTCGACGTCGATGTTGAAGGCGAAGCGCGTCTGCCACCACGCGAGAAAGGTCAGGAACAGGTTCTTGAGCAGATAGACACCCGTGAGCGCGAGCATCGCGGCGACGATGAGCGCCCGCTGGCCCGGGTTTCCCAGCGATTCGACGACCCAGCGGCCGGCCGGATGGCTGGCCGGGTCGGCCTGCGTCAGCAGCGAGATGACCGGGATGATGAGGCCGATGCCGAGCGTCTCGAGCGCCATGCCGACCAGCATGAAGCCGAGCAGCACCAGCGCGCTCCAGCGTTGCGCGGGGCTCAGCAGGTCACGGATTTTCGCGAATGTGCTCATGGCGCCCTGATGCACATCATATCGCCTGCGCCCGGTTCGCAGAGGGGACCGAGGATCCCGCGCATCACAAAAGCGTGAGCGCGGACAGCCCGAGGCGCTTCGGCCCGTGCCGTGCGAGAAGCGCGGGTTCGCGCAGCGCAAGAAGGGCGGCGCGCCACAAGCGCAGGATCTTCGTGTTCCCGTGCATCCGGTCGTAGCGCAGCCAGAGGTCTTCGAATGCCGATCTCCATTCCGGCGGCGCGTAGCGGCGGATGACCTCCACGATCTCGGCGGCGCGCGCCTTTCCGCCGGTCGCCGACTTGTGCTGCGGATGGATCCTGTAAGTCGAAAGCGGGACGGGAATGTAGCGCATGGGAAAGGCAAGCGAGACGCGCACGAAGAAGTCCCAGTCGAAGACGTACTGCAGGGTCTCGTCCAGCTTGCCGATGCGCCCGGCGACTTCGCGCGACCAGAAGGCCGACGGTTGCAGGATCGTGTCGCGCACCTTGAGCCGCGCCGGATCGATCACCCCGGTGCGGATCCGCCGGCGGAAATTCCGGCCCTCCCAGCGCTTCCACCCGTCCCCGTACACGAATGAGAATCCCGAGCGCTGATACAGGTCCCCAATTGTCATCAGCGCGCCGGGCTCCAGCAGATCGTCCGCGTTGAGCCAGCAATAGATATCCCCCGTTGCGCGGGCAAAGCCCTTGTTGAGCGCCTCGGCCTGGCCGCGATCGGCTTCGGAAACAAAATCGGCGACGACGGAGGGGTAGCGGCGAACGACTTCGGCCGTCTGGTCCGAGCTGCCCCCATCAATAACGAAATACTCCAGGTTCGGGTACCGCTGCGCGGCCACGGATTCAATCGTTTCCGCGATGAAGTTGCCCTGATTCAGCGAGGGCGTGATCAGCGTGATGCGCGGGTGCACGATTGCGCCATTGTACTTGCCCGACCACGGCGTCTCTCCGCACGCCTTGTCGGCTCTGTCGTCAGCCCGCATACTCCGGACGCAGCGAACGGCAAGCATGCTTTACTCTGACTTCACCACCAACGATCCCAACCCCGTCAAGCGCTTCCTTCAGCGCCGCCGGCTGGCGGATGCCGTTGCATTGATCGAAGATCGCGCGCCCAAGGTGATCCTGGATTTCGGCGCGGGCAACGGGGACATGTGCAAGGCGCTCGCCGCGCGCTATCCCGACAGCCGGATCATCTGCTATGAGCCCGCCGAACAATGGCGCATTGAGGCGATCGGCAACCTCCGCGGGTTGCGCAATGTATCGGTGGCCGCCACGATCGACGGCATCCAGGCGCAGAGCTGCGACCTGGTGCTCTGCACGGAAGTGTTCGAGCATCTTCCGCCGGCGACAACGCAGGACGCGTTCGGGCAGATCGCGCATCTTCTGAGCAATGCGGGCATCGGTATCATCGGCGTGCCTCTCGAAATTTTCCTGCCGGCATTGCTGAAAGGCGTGTTTCGCATGACGCGCCGCTACGGGGAATTCGATGCCACGCCGGCCGCCGTGCTTCGTGCCTCGCTGGGATTTCCCCCAAAGGACCGACCCCGGCACGACGGTGCGTTCGGCCTTCCGTACCACGGGTACCACACGGGCTTCGACCACCGTTCCTTCACCGTTGCGCTGGCCCAGCATTTCACGATCTGCAGCGCTGCAGGGAGCCCCGTCCGATGGCTGGGCACGTGGCTGAATGCAGAGATGTACTACGTCGTGCGTCGCAAGGGCGCGCGCTGACCCGTCGCGGACTCGCGCGGTCGATCAGGTCAGGAAGCGGGCGTGCCCGGAGTGAGGGCGCTATCGGCGCGCAGGCCGAGGCGACGGCAGGCGACCTCGGTCGCAATGATGTAGGCCGCCAGGATCGCCATCGCGCTGTAGAACATGACATGCTCGGGCACCGAGGCCAATTGCGCCGCAAGCCCGGCGAAGCCGAACGCGAGGGAAGCAACGAAGAGGATCACCACCGTCCGCTCGTGCGAGATCCCGAGCGCGAGCAGGATGTGGTGCAGATGCTCGCGATCGGCCTTGAAGGGGCTGCGCCCGCGCACGAGGCGCCGCAGCATGATCGACACCGAATCGGCGAGCGGCAGCGCGAGGATCCAGACCGCCGTGATTGGCGCCAGAGGATGATCATCAGCCATGGCGAGCTGAATTGAAATCCACGCCAACAACAATCCGAGCAGCAGGCTTCCGGTGTCGCCCATGAAGACCGCGGCGCGCGACAGCAATGGCGAGCGCGCGTTGTACAACAGGAACCCGACCACCGCGCCGGCTGTGGTCAATACGGCAGAGGTCACCAGGGCGTCGCCATTCTGCATCGCGGCGATACCGAAGCACAGGCACGCCGACAACGCGATGCAACCCGCGAGGCCGTCGAGCCCATCCATCATGTTCACCGCGTTCATCACGCCGATGATGGCGAAAATCGACAGCGGCAGGCCCCAGTTCCCAAGCCAGAACCGCTCCGCTGACACCAGATCGCCAAGGTGGGTCAGCCGCGCGCCGCCCCAGAACGCCAGCAAGACAGCGGCGGCGATCTGGAAAGAGAATTTCAGCATTGGGCCGTTGTCGTGGCGGTCATCGAGCACACCGCCGACGAGCGTGATCGCAACCGCGAGCACGATAACCAGGGCCGTAGGTTCCGCGAAGCCCGCCACCAGGAACATGCCCAGGATGGTCAACCCCATCGCGATTCCGCCGACGACGGGCACGGCGCCTTCGTGCACCTTGCGTGCGCTGCTCGCGCGGTCCACCAGCCCCCATTGATGGGCCTTAGGGGCGAGCATATGGATCAACCCGGCGGTCAACGCGAATGCGACGCCGAACACCAGGACCGAACTCATGCTCCCTCTATCTCAGCGCGCTTCGTCCGACCTCGCGCACGACCTCGCAGGTCTTGGCGATTTCGGCAGCGGTCAGCGTCGGGTGCACGAGGAACATCACGCTCGTTTCGCCGAGTTCCCGCGCCACCGGCAATCGCTGCGCCGGCCTGAAACCGGTGCCATCGAAGGCTTTTTCCAGGTAGACCTCCGAGCAGCTCCCCATCGCGCATGGCACACCGCGCGCCTCGATCTCGGCGACGACACGTTCGCGATTCCAGCCCGAGCGCAGCCGCGCGGTCTCCACGAACGCGTAGGCCTTGTACCAGGCGTGCTCGGCGTGCTCGGGCACTGCAGGAACACGAAACACCGGACACTCGCGCGCTGCTGCAAGTATGGCCTCGGCATTGATCCGCCGCGCGGCCCGCCATTGCGAAATTTTGCGCAATTGCACGCGCCCAATCGCCGCCTGCATCTCCGTCATGCGCCAGTTGCTGCCGAACGACTCGTGCAGCCAGCGGAAGCCCGGCGGATGCTTGCGCCCGTAGACTGCGTCCCAGGATTTGCCGTGATCCTTGTACGACCAGGCCTCGCGCCAAAGCGCCGGATCGTCGATGGTCAGCATCCCGCCCTCGCCGCCCGTGGTGAGGATCTTGTCCTGGCAGAACGACCACGCCGCGGCCTGCCCGAACGCACCCACCGATCGCCCACGGTATTTCGCGCCGACCGCCTGCGCGCAGTCCTCGATCACGAACAAGCCTCTGTCTTTTGCGGTTGCCAGAATTCCGTCCATCTCGCACGGCCAGCCCGCGAGATGCACGCACAGGATCGCCTTCGTACGGGCGGAGAGCACCGGTGCAATGCTCGCGGCGGTGAAGTTCTGCGAGTCGCGATCCACGTCGGCGAATACCGGCCGCGCGCCGGCGTTGACGACGCAGCTCGCCGACGCAAGGAAAGTGCGCGGCGTCACGACCACTTCGTCGCCCGGCCCGATGCCGAGCACCTTGAGCGCGAGATCGATCGCCACCGTGCCATTGGCGAGCGCCACGGCATGCTTCGCGCCGCACCAGGCGGCAAACTCGCGCTCGAACTCGCGGCCCTCCTCGCCCGTCCAGTAGTTCACCCGGCCCGAGAGCAATACTGCTTCAACGGCGGTGCGCTCGTCGTCGGCAAAGCTCGGCCAGGGGGCAAAACCCGTATTCAACATTGTCAGAGCACCTCTACGAGACTCGCGCCGGCACGCCCATCGCCTGGACATGGTCGGGAAGGTCTGCGACGACAGCCGCGCCCGCACCGATCACGACATCGGTTCCAATTTTGACGCCATGGCGAATCACAGCGCCGATGCCGATCCATGTTCGCGCTCCAATCACCGCATTGCCCCCGACGTGAGCGCCCGGCGAAATATGCGCCCCATCGCCTATCGAGCAATCGTGGTCCACGGTCGCCCCGGTATTCACGATACATCCGCGTCCCAGCGTTGCGTCTGCGTTGACAACCGAGCCCGCCACCAGCACCGAACCCGGTCCAACGCGGGCGCTCGGACTGACCCAGCTCATAGGATGTGCGATCGTCGGCAAGCGAAATCCGATTCTCTCGAGCGTCGCCATCAGATCCAGGCGCAGGCGATTGTCGCCGATCGCCACGAAGGCTTCCGGATAGTCTGCGAGGAACCGCTTCGCCTCCGCATCCTTGCCGATGACCCGCCACTCCAGCACGCTGCCTACTTGCGGAAATCGGTCATCCAAAAACGCAAGTTCCCGCCATCTCGTCGATGCCAGCGCCGCATCCGCGACGACCTTGCCGTGCCCTCCGGCGCCCAAAATCAATAGACAGGTCACCGCGACGAGCCCTTGAATCGCTCCATCGTGGCATGTCCTTCCTGGTTAATTCCCTTTTTCGCCAGAACCGCAAGCAGCGTCAGCCAGAGGATCTTGAGATCGAGCCAGAACGACCGGTTGTCCACGTACCACACGTCCATGCGGAACTTCTCCTCCCACGACAACATATTTCGCCCGTTCACCTGCGCCCAGCCGGTAATTCCCGGGCGTACTTCGTGTCGCCGCGCCTGCTCGCGAGTGTAAAGCGGAAGGTACTCCATCAGCAGCGGGCGTGGACCGACAAAGCTCATTTCCCCTTTCAGTACATTGATCAGTTCAGGAAGCTCGTCGGCGCTGAACGATCGCAGGATTCGACCGAACGACGTGAGACGCGCGCTGTCCGGGAGCATTTCCCCTGCGGCGTCGCGCTTATCGGTCATGGTGCGGAACTTGAACATTCGAAACGGCCTGCCTTGCCTGCCGGGGCGCTCCTGCACGAATAATACCGGTGCCCCAAGCTGCCAGCGGATCAGCAGCGCAAGCACGAGCAGTACGGGCGAAAGCACGATCAGCGCGCTCAACGAGGCCAGCAGATCGAATGCCCTCTTATGCACGCTGGACCGCCGACTCGAGCACGTCGACGAATCGGTCAGCGAGCGTGGCACGATCGAATTCGCGCTCCGCAATTTGCCGCGCCCGCTGCCCCATCGCACGCTGCTTCGACCGGTCTCCAGCCAGGAGCTCCAGCGCATCAGCGAAGGCCGGTGAATCGTCAGGGGGCACGGCAATTCCACATTGATTCGCGGCGATTAGATCGGCCACCCAGCCGGGGTAGTTGTTGAGGACAGGAATTCCCGCTGCGAGGTAGTCAAAGAACTTGTTCGGCGACGTGCCGAAATAGAATGCCGGTACGTTCGCCAGAATCTGCAAGCCTACATCCGTCGCGGCCATGAGACCCGCCAATCGGGCCTTGGGTACAGGGTCGTGAAAAATCACGCTGTCGAGCATCTCGCGACGCGCCCGTTCCTGCAGCTCGAATCTGAGTCCGCCCTGCCCGATCAGGACCAGTTTGATATTGCGAATCTTCCTGCGATTCAACTCAGCCGCTGCATCCAGGACGGCGCCCAATCCATTCGCAATACCCATGGTACCTGCATAGACCGCCATGAGATCTTCGGTGCCCACCCCGGGCGGACGCCAGCGTTCGGCATCCGATCGGAACAACTGCAGGTCGCACCCGTTTGGGATCAACTCAATTTCCGCCCGGCCAACGCCTCGGGCGTGAATACCGTCGACGATCCCGGGGGCGAGGCCGATCAACCGGTGGGCAGAATGATAGGACGTCCACTCCAGAATCGACATCGCTCCGAGCACCAGCGGATTGCGGATCACGCCCATGGCCCGGGGCAATTCCGGCCAGAGGTCGCGCACCTCGAACACAAACGGCTTACCGCGCAGCCAGCGCGCGAAAATGCCCGGAATCCCGGCCGTCAGCGGCGTGGTCGTTGCAAAAAGCACGTCATAGCGTTCAGAAAATGCGAGTCGGATGCTGCGCAGACCGAACTTGAGAAATGTAACCGCCCGCTTGATGAAATCGTCACTGTTCGAGTAATCCAATTCGAACTCGACGACCTCGATGCCATCGACCGTCCCGCGGCGCGCCCCTCGGGAGAAGTCACCCGTCAGACCAGTATCTCCGCCCGCATAGGTGCCGCAAATCATGGTCACCTGGTGTCCACGTTCCAGCAGCTTGCGCGCCATCTGGTAGGAGCGGATGCCGGCCGCGCCTTGCGGTGTGGAGAAATGCTGATGAAAATACAGTATCCGCATCAGGACCAATGGTATTGCGACGTCAGCATGCCTGGCTCGCCGACTTCGACTTCGATGACCGGTACCTCGGTCTTCTGCATGTAGTAGCGCGACTCCCAGCCGGACACCAGTTCGAGGCGGCGAATCGGCATCGTGGCCTCGATGGAGAGCTTGTGTTCGCCGTTTGTAGCCGTCGCGCCTTCCAAGCGCCATGCACCCGGAGCAAGGCGCCAGCGCAGGACCGCCTTTCCAAACGACCCCTCAATGCGGTCCTGTACGGTCAACCCTGAGTCGCGGAGTGTTGCTCTCCGATGATGGCAGGCGCCCTGTCTGTCACGGTAGCCCGCGGCAAAAGTCGCGGCATCGCCTTCCTCCCGCAACGTTTCGAGACCCTCCGTCGCGAGCCAATCGCCGAACAGGAATCTTCCCAGGCGCGGCATCTGGTCGCGGTCGTCGAACTGCACGGTATTGTGGCTTGCGGTACCGGAAAAGTAGCGCAGCCACCGCGCATCCGTGTTGTAGCTGTACGTGCCGCCGTCACGCAGCAGATTCGCACCATCCTTCCACAGATCCACGTGCAGGGCGTCCGCATGGCTGGGTCTGAAGCGAAATCGCGGAAAACGCATCAGCGCCATGGCGGGACCCCTGCGGAGCACCGCAAAGCCCCCGTCGTCGAATTGACGGCCCTGCGGACCGGGCGCAGCATCGCGCGGCGTTTCGATACCCAGCCACTGTAAGGGCCAATTCCAGCTGCCCTGTGGCGGATATGCGGCCAGGCCCGCGAACAACGCCATCGAAAGTTGCACTGAGGGCCGATAATCCCGGTGGTCGGCGTCAGTCAGCGGCAAGAGCCTGGCGCCATCATTGGCCCCGACGTTTGGCGCGTCGCCCGTCGCTGGGTCCACCATCGCATGCAGCCAGCGCGCAGCGGCTTCTGTGCGGACGCGCCAGCGCGGAGAGAATTCCGCCAACACCATTCGTCGTCGCCAGACCTCGACCATGCTGATCGTGTCGAGGAGCACGCGGTGATAGTTCACCGAGTACTGGCTGAACCCGCCATCTTCGTCGATAAGGCGTGCGATGCGATTCTCGAGCCACTGGCGTCCCAGCGATTCCCAGCGCATTCCATCGCGTTGCCTGAGCGTCGCAAGCCAGCTGCCGCCGATGAACAGAGCCGCTGCTTCGGAAGTGCCATGGTTGTTGTCCTGCGCCATGGCATAGGACAGCGTCGGCTCGATGCGCCGCAGATGCACACGGACCAGGTCGATCAGCCCTTGCGCAGGATTCGTTACCTGATCAAGAATCAGCGCCGCCATCGCAGCGTGCATCACCCGGATGGATGTCTCCTGGCCGCACTTCCAGTTGGGCCCCAGGTAGGGCGGATTCCGCTTCAGCCAATCGTGCAGCCATTCGTTCAATGTCGCCAGCGCAGATGCGTCGCCTGCATGCCGGTAGCGCTGGGCGAACGGCAGCATCCAGTCCCAACGCGACAGTTCCCAGATGCACTTTATGTCGCCGAAGCGCTCGTCAAAGTCGGATAACTCGTTCCATTGCCGCGCCGGCTCGGGGAATTGCCGCAACGTAATCGGGTCGCGAAACCAGTCTGGGGGCTGCAATGTCGGACCGTCGAGCGCCTTCCAGCCGAAACACCGTAGCGACGACACGGCAGGCGGGGTCGGCGAGCCGCCACCCGGGCTCGCCGCATACAGATCGCCCGTCGCCACCACATTTGGCCGGACAGTGAGCGTGCCTGTCCGGCATTGCAGGCGATAGAACAGCACGCTCAGCACGTTCCAAGCGCCGAGCTGCCACGCTGTCTTTGCGCCGACGAGAAGCCGGTCAGCATTCATGACCGCCTGCTCCTATGGAAGGGAGTTAACTATGCTTCTAGCCGCATTCAAGGAGAGGTGCGCCGGTACGCGGAACTCGCCGATTTCATGCGTCTTATCCCTTTCGCGCCACATGAAGATATGAGACAGCAAAAAATTCAGATCGCGCTAACCACCTGTCCAGCGGCTCCAGAAGCACGCCAGGCACAATGGACCAAAAAATCGGCGGGATCGCATAGGTTCCGGTCTGCTGTATGGTGCCGCACGCATTCTCTTCAAGCATCCTGCGAAGTTCATCCGCAGCCGCAACGTTGCGCCTTCTGAAGACGGCGTTGAAAAAATGGCGGCGATTACCGTCTTGAATGACCAGCACTCCCTTTTCTGAAAGATAAGGACAAAGGTAGCCCAGAAGTTTACTTGACGGCTGCATCATATTGAAGGCAAAGAGGGAGTAGATGCCATCGAGTGGCGCGAATGAGGCCACGTCAAGCGCAAAAACGTCAGCGCACTTGATGCTAATTTCCAGCCGCCTACCGGAAAGTTTTTCGTAGAAAAGCTTGCGTTTTTCGAGTACCGAGAGTGACGTCGCATCCAGATCCACGGAGATTACTTCGGCGCCGAGGATTGCAAACAGGAGGCTCTGAGTGCCGGTGCCGCAACCAAGGTCAAGGATTCTAGGACGCGTGCCGCCCGCGAACAGCTCATTTGTGGCTCTAAGAAGCGGACCGGAATAATGATGCTCGAAGAACGAGCGTCTCCAACGCCTCAACAAACCGGCGTCCGCATAGTAGCTCTCAAATTTCTCGCGTTCCGCCGGTTCCAGCGCCAGCGAAGTCAATTCATGTCTGATATTTCCATACCATTTGCGGACGTCCAGCCCGCTCGTGCTGCTGCCCGCTCCAGGAAGATAGAGGCCTTCGTTATTCATCGCCAACCGAGTCATTCGCTAGTGGAAAATATGCAGTGATCGTTCTCGACTGCAAAAGTGCTGTACCAGATCCGTCGCGTTCCATTGATGCCCGACGGCAGCATTAACTGCCCATACTGAAACAACTTCATGTGCCAGCGATCCTTGGTACGTCTTGCCACGGGCGTCCATCGTTCTCCATCCTTTGATCGGTAAAGCACGGCATCGCGCGAAAGGTTTACGCGACTCGGCTCTACGGCAGTGGAAAACAGCATATGCTCGCCAGCCTGGGCCGCGTGGAATACAGGCCCATCGACTTCGGCCAGGCGTTCGACTATTCCGCTACGCCTGTCAAGACGACAGATATTGTTGACTTCGTCCGGCGCGTCGGTGCCAAAAAAGACATATCGCTCGGAAAACAGTAGCGGGATGGCTCGCGCCCGCTGCGATCCGCTTACCACTCGCTCAACGGTATCGAAGCCATCGCTCGAACACCATATGCCTGACTCGTCGTCCAAATCTCCGGTGGTAACCCAGGTCTTGTTCGCATACTGATCGTAGTAGACGCCGTGAATATGGCGTATCCCATCGAATCGGCGCACCTCTTCCCATTTGACGCCGTCCTCGCTATGAAACAAGCGAATCGCGCGACGTTCGGCGTTATTTCGATACTCCCCGTAATAGAGCCCGTGCGGCGTGACACAGAGCGCCAATGGACGCGATCCCTCGACCCGAGCCGGCGGTCCCATAAGCTCGCCGTCGGTCGAATTCAAACACCAGATGTGGTTGAAAGCGATGACAACCAATCGGTCTTTGAAACAATTGATGTGGTTTACGCTTTGGCGTCGCAGCCGGCTTACGAGCCGTATCCTGGAAGCGAACGCGTTGATCTTTGCTATCGGGATGCGAACAAACGGGCGAAATGGCCGCCCCCCGTCCGAGATGAGAAGGAGATCTCCCATAGATGCATAAAGCACGTCTCCAGCGATGTGGTGCAGAGTGCCCGGTTCAACCGCCCAATTGCTCAAACGGAATACCCTCTTCTTCTGAGGGCATCGAGCAGGAGCGCGATTCGCGCCGTCCAACTGTGCTTCTCCACGACCTGACGGGCCGTCTTTCCCATGATGTCGCCGCGGTCCGGAAGGCTCGATATTCTCTGCACAGCCTCCGCAACTGCCGCGGCGGATCCGAGAGGGACCAATATTCCCGATACGCCATCCTGAATCAACTGCTCTATAGCGGGAGTTCGCATGGCTATGATCGGCCTGCTCGCTGCCATGTACTCATAGATCTTTATCGGTGACTGAAACAGATTTCGCGCAGTCGTGGAGTAGACGAGCATGTCAAAGGTTTGCAAAATCTCCGGGATTCGGTCAAATGAGACAGCGCCACGAAATTTGATGTATGACATCGTCTGAGCCAATTGCTCCAGCCGTCGACGTTGAGGACCTTCTCCTACAATATGTAATATTGCTTTTATGCCCGCTTCATTAAGCAGGCTCATGCCCTGAATAATCGTCTCAATTCCGTAATCAGCCTTGAGCGTTCCAACGTAGCCTATATTCACATTCTCGAGAGAAGGGCGCTCATTTTTTCCGCTTCGCTCAAAGCGATCAAGGTCCACGCCATTGGGTATGACAACGACCTTATCCGCAAGTCTTGCGCCTAGCTTTGTGCAGATTTCCTCCCTTAGCGTCTCCGACACGCAGACTACAACATCGGCTAAAGCGAATGCCCTCGCTTCAATGGAGGCAACGATTCCGTACTGTTGCGCGCCAAAGCTGTTGACCTCGATGACCAGAGGAACCCTTCCAAGTCTCCGCTTGAGATATCGAATCCAAGGAACAAACTGCCTCGCGTATCGCAAGTAACAGAATCGTGTCGAGGGATTTCGCGCCGCAGATACTGTTTGGACCGCAATCCGATAATTCCAGACTTGCCGAGGCATAAAGCCGCGTCTCCAAGGCATCACTTTCCTGGGGCGGCCTTCGCTGATTAGATCCGGATCATCCGCCACGACGTCGACGCCATACTCAAGCCGCCTTAGCGCTTGAATCACGCCGATGACATGGGACACATGCCCACCAACGCCAGCCAGTTGAGAAAAAAAGTTGGGAACGGGAAGCGCAACTACGACATTTCCATTAACCCCTGTGGATACGTTCGCCACGCAAGACGTTGCCTCTCTTCATTTCATGCTGGTCTACGAGTTGTGGGAACTTGGTAATCCAATCTCATTTGCATAATTCGATACAGACTCGCAACGAATACGAGCAGCAATGTCGAATATTGCACGTCGGTAATTAGCTTCGCAGTTACTTGCATAAGAAATAACGGCGGAATCAATAACAGAACACCTAAAGCGGCAAGCTTTGATTTGTCATCGACATTCGCCAGCGCGCGAATTAGCACCCAGATCTGCAACCCCACCACCAGTGTAAAACCCAAGACTCCGTGCGCATAAATCAAATAGACGTATTGACTATCAATGTCTGTGTCAAGCGTAACTCCCGGCCCGAGGCCAAAAACCATTGACAATGGTCCGCGTTGCACCTGGGTTAGTGCGGTCGCCCAAATTTGAACGCGCGTCGGCCATGATCCCTCACCTTCCGTACCGAGATCGAATTCCAAAATTCGCGCCAGCAACGCGATATCAGAATCAGTCACTGCGGCCAGCACGACCATCGCCAATCCCGCCAGGAGGACGAGGATTGTCGTAAACATGACCTTGGATTTCGATTGGAACCAATGATAAGTAACTACCACCAACAAATAGGAGATGAGCGTGGTTCTTGACAACGTCAACAGGATTGCAACGAGAATGAATAGATGGGCTACCAAGTACATCCGCTTGTGAGATGTCGAATACAACAGCAGCGACACCGCCGCCACGACAACCATCAGGAATCCGAAGTGATTGGGGTTGAAACTGGTGCCAAATGCCCGTCTTAGAATATGTTCGTCTTGGAGCAAAAAGACCGTATTTTCTTGACTGGCGTAGATCGGCGTTAAAACCGAGTTGATTGGCCCGATATTCAGATACTGGCCGACCGCGACCAAGCTGGACAGCAGCCCGGCACAGAGCGTGGCGATCATGGCAAAACGCAGCCGGGGCCAGTCATATAGAACGTGCGCTGCGCACCACACCAGGATCACATACTTGAGAATAAGCAAATAAACGGCAACCATACGAGGCACCTCGATCGGCGCCCCAATAATTACCGCCACAAGCATCGAGCTCGTCGCAGCTAGAGCCAACGCCAAAGAAAATCCTACAGACAGCCTGTGAGCGGGGAAACGAAGGGACTTAAATCCGATCCAGACTAATAGCGCGGCAAGCAACGGATCCTCCATGCGAACCGGAGGTCGTATGGGCGGCAGCAATACAGCAAATACTAGGATGATGGACAACAACAACGTTTCGACATCGAGGCGCATCCTGGTGCCTCGGCTTTGATCGTATGAATTGCCGGGCCTTTCAGATTGCCCAGACCCCTTGATATCCATGATTACTTAAAGTACGCAGGCCAGAAGAATGTCCAGGAGCTTGCGCACGCCCCACATCGCCCTTGCGCATCCCAACTCTTGAGTATTTTTGTCAAATTCATTTTGGCGTGCAACTCAAATGCATGTTAGCGCAGTGAATGGATTACCACCAAATTCCCTGCGCTCAGGGATTCGATAAAAAGTTCAGGGACATGACCTGAGTCGGCACGTTATAGCCAGCTGGTTTGTGAGTCTTCATGGTAGCTTTTTTTTGAGGGGTTACAGATGAAGAAGCGATTTACCGAAGAGCAGGTCATAATCTGCTCCATGACTTCCCTTCCGGCTATTCAAATTGAACTCAGACACTTCGATCCTGGCACTTCGTTGTCGTCCCCAGCACGGGGAAGTTCCTTTCATTCGTTAGGTCTTCAAGGCGGGAGAGGAAAGGCATGAAAGAGATCATCAAGCGGATTCCGATCCTTGGAGACCTGGCCAAGTGGATCTATAGGAGGTTGCCGGGTCGCGGAAGAAATCCGGAGCCGTTTCCTGGCTCGGCGGCATATTGGGAGAAGCGCTACTCGGCGGGCGGAAATTCCGGGGTAGGTTCGTATGCAATATTTGCAGAGTTCAAAGCAGAGGTGCTGAACGGTTTCGTCGCCTCGCAACAAGTGCGGACCGTAATCGACTTCGGATGTGGAGACGGCAACCAACTTACTATTGCGAAGTACCCGGCGTACCTTGGATTGGACGTCAGCAGCACGGCTATTTCGCAATGCCAGGAACGATTCAAATCAGACATGCACAAGTCGTTCCGATTAATGAGCGAATACAACGGAGAAACCGCGGACCTCGCGCTATCGCTGGACGTCATTTACCACTTGGTGGAAGACAATGTCTTTGAAGATTACATGCGGACGCTGTTTAAGGCCTCCAATCGATACGTGATCATCTATGCGAGCGACTCTGATGACAACCGGGGTTATGAGGGAACGCATGTCAGACATCGAAAATTCACACGATGGATACAGGAGAATCTGCCGACCTGGAATCTAAAGGAGCATTTACCAAATCGGCACCCATATCGCGGGGATTATCGGAAGGGCTCGTTTGCCGAGTTCTTCATCTACGAAAGGGCCTGAAGGGGAATTGAGCAATTCGCTTTTCGCTCATTCGCCTTCACCTCGAGCAGTCAACCTTCCAGGAAAGCCAAAACGGGCACTCATCGCCTGCATTTGGCGATCATTCTCGCGACTATTTATTTCCCAGAGCCTGGATGCCTGAGATCCCGGCCACATAACCAACGCGCTGAATCTCACGACCCGCTTCGCCTGTCTATCGCGACGTCGTAGCATCCAGTACAACCAGATATCGTCGGCGGTCGGACACAAGGCCAAAAACTGGGATCTGTCAGTGACCTCAGGTGACAGGGAATCCGGGGGATACAGAACGCCGCCGCCAGAAGTCGGGAAGTTGAGCGGTGAAGGATTTGATTCCCTTGTTTCTAATGCCCAATCGAGATAAGGGAGTGGAAAGCCTCGCTCATCAAGATGAATTCGGTGCATTCTATGACAGGGTACCGTCTGCTCATTGTCATCTACGTTCTCCGTCAGGACTTCAAGCCATGTCGGAGCGTAGTAAAGGTCATCATCCGCGGTAACGATACAGGCGTCAGGAAAAGCATCAAGCGCCGGAACAATTTTTTTATACGATCCGATGTCGTCACATGTTCTTATCTCGAGCCCTTCATCCTGCAAAGCAAGGATCTCCGAAGTCAGGAACTGCTGGTCGTTGGAAGCAACCCACAGCACCAGCACATCGGGGCGTACCGATTGCATCAGGAGACATTTGAGGGTCAGGGGAAGAACATCGAAACGAGGAGGGTACGAGGTCAGTGATACGACGACCCGCAGGTCAAGACTGTGACGAGGCCGCTCGCGAGCGCGTATTGCCCAGCGAAACGCAGTAAGGCACTGAAAAAGATACCCCTTTGTGACATCGCGACAACCACCAAGCCATCTCCGCAGGCTTCGCAGGACGTTCATCGCATCCGCCGAGGATTGATCGCATTCATCGCCAGCTCTGTAGCCTCAACGTAACATTTCCACAGTAATGCGACGTGCAGTACCAAGGGCAGTATCGTTGCGTAAAGCGCAACTTCACCCCGTCCGCACAATATGGCACTGATCAGGAGAAGAATTGCGCTCAGGTAAATGGGCCTGCGCTCAATAACTTTCCATGCCATACACGAGATTTCCGTCCTTGATACCAGGTATGTCAACCCGGCCAGCGCACTTGCAATGCCTGCACCAAATCCTGCGAGCCCGGGGACGAACGTCAAGGCTGCCACCACCCCAATCAATAGCGCCGCCAAGATGGAAATAATCGAATTTCCGGTGCGCCTTGCAATATTGCTCCCTGCGACAGTGATTTCCGACAGGGTATAGAACAAGGGAAACAGAAGGCAGATCGGGATTAAATCAATTGCGTCGTGATAACTGTGCTGGATAAGGGGTTGCAGTAAATCGCGCATCAAAGAGATAGCAAAGTAGATCGTGCCGAGGAGCACGACAGCAACCCTGGACATTCTGTTGATGACGGCAAGAGTTCTTTCCTCGTCCGTCTTGGCGATGCTGAAAACGTATGGCGTCCAAATGACATTAAAGGCCTGCTGCAGGACGACCATGGCGGCGGCAACACTGATTGCAACGGCATAGGTGCCCAAATGGGCAAGGTCCGACAATACACGAAGGCTTATTCTGTCAAGACCACCCACGACCGTGAATAAACTTGCGGAAACCATCAATGGGAAACCATATCGAAGCAGGCTTTTCGTCTGAGGGAATCCGCGTTTTGCTTCAAGGCATCGAGTCCAATCGGCTCTCGTCGCAATGCAAAGGTAGCTCGACGTGATCACACTGCTGATCGCGTAGACCCAGACCAGTACTTCGATGTCGTGTTCTCGCCGGAGAAACAAGTAGCACGCGGCAACGCCGACCAGAATTCCGACCCTCGGTATCACCATACCCGCGGAATATGCCGCCGCGCGGCCCCTCATGCGCAGCGATAGTCCTGCAAATCTGCCTACAAAATTGGCGACAATCGTCAATACAAATGCATATCCGGCGGTTTTATATTCACTCCCCCACATCAACCGCTGGAATTCGCCATCCAGCAGAAGCAACGCAAGCCCGACGAAGAACGTAAGCAGCAAACCGGGAACCAGCGACGCGCGCAACAATGCGCCGACGTCCGGCACCTCGTTGAACTCTCGAGCGAAGCTTTGATCGAGACCCAACGTGACTAGTCCGCCCAGCATTCCCAGCGCCACTACCATGATTGCGTATTGACCCAGCACCGGCGCAGGAAATACCCAGGTAAACAACGGTACGGTAATTAAACCCAGGACGCCGACCACCGCCGGACCAATCGCGAACAAGGCCACGTTCGAATAAGCGAATGGTTTCATAAACTATAATTACTGCGACCCGCCCCCATTAGTACCGTCAGATTGGTGTTCATAGATTGCCGGGTTGCCGGATCAGACGATTGCATGTACGCCTGTGCGGTGCTCCGTTTTACATAGAACGTATCGAGGTGGCAGCGTGCATAGGCTAAGTGTCTTTGGTCTGCCGATCATCTTACGAGTCACAGACCTGCTGGCAAACTTTGACGAGCGCGTGCCATAACCATGAAGAAGGTCCTGCTGGTGTTTGGAACACGACCCGAAGCGATCAAAATGGTTTCGGTCGCGCGCGCGCTAAAAAGCGATACCCGGTTTGAAGCCAAAGTGTGTGTGACCGGCCAGCATCGTGAAATGCTCGATCAGGTCTTGAAGTTATTCAGCACGCCAGCGGATTTCGATCTCGACCTCATGATGCCGAAGCAGGATCTTACAGACGTTACCTGCAACGTGCTGAAGAGCTTGCGTGATGTTCTCAAGGCATGGCGACCCGACATCATGCTGGTGCAAGGCGATACAACAACCACTCTGGCCGCAAGCCTGTCCGCTTACTACGAGCGCATCGCCGTGGGGCACGTTGAAGCAGGGTTGCGCACGGGGAACATCTATTCCCCATGGCCCGAAGAGGTGAATCGGCGTATTGCGAGTGCTATTGCCGCCTATCACTTCGCACCTACAAATGAGGCCAAACTGAATCTGCTGCGCGAGGGCGTGGACAAAGAGTCAATTCATGTGACTGGCAATACCGTTGTCGACGCGTTGCTCGAGATCACAGCACGTCTGCGCGATGACTCTGGATTGCGTTCGAGCCTTGAAACTCGTTTCCCGTTTGCTTCTTCGGGCCGGCGATTGCTGCTCGTCACGGGACACCGCCGTGAGAGCTTTGGGCAAGGATTTCTGAATATTTGTCTCGCGCTGAAGCAGATCGCGAGCCGCGAGGATGTCGAGATCGTCTACCCCGTGCATTTGAACCCCAACGTTCAACAACCCGTACGGCAGCTGCTCTCCGGGTGCCCGCGCGTCCACCTTCTCGACCCGCTAGAGTACCTAGCCTTCGTTTATCTCATGGATCGCGCATATTTCATCATCACTGATTCCGGCGGAGTGCAGGAAGAAGCGCCTTCACTTGGCAAACCGGTGCTGGTTATGCGCGATACCACAGAGCGGCCCGAAGCAGTCAGCGCCGGCACCGTATTGCTCGTCGGGACGGAGCCTGAGGCCATCGTGGCGGCCGCATTCAATCTGCTGGATAACCGCACCGTTTACGAAACGATGGCACGCGCCCATAACCCCTATGGCGACGGGCGCGCGGCCCATAGAATCGCGCGAATTTTGGGAGGAGACCGGAGTGAGTTTGCCGTTTGAAACCGTTGCAATAATCGGCCTCGGGTATATCGGCTTGCCGACCGCCGCAGTGCTGGCTAACCGGGGCTTCAAAGTACTCGGCGTAGACATTGATCCGCGAACCGTGGCAACCATTAACCGTGGAGAGATTCATATTGTGGAGCCGGATCTCGGCACGCTGGTTCATGACGCCATAAAAATCGGCGCTCTCCGGGCCTGCACCCAACCGGAACTCGCCGATGCGTTCGTGATTGCCGTGCCGACACCGTTCAAGGGCAATCACGAACCTGACCTCAGCTTCGTAGAGGCCGCGGCTCGATCAATTGCACCGCACCTTCGGCAAGGAAATCTGGTCATCCTGGAATCGACCTGCCCTGTGGGCACGACGGAACAAATGGCAGCGTGGCTTGCGGATTCCCGGCCAGACCTGAGTTTTCCGCACCTTGCGCACGATGACGCCGACATTCAGATCGCCTACTGTCCGGAACGCGTATTGCCCGGGAAGATCCTCTCAGAGCTGATCGAAAATGACCGCGTTCTCGGCGGTCTTAGCGGAAAATGCTCCGAACGCGCGATGCATTTCTATCGCAGCTTCGTAAGAGGAAAGTGCCATTTGACGAACGCGCGAACGGCGGAAATGTGCAAACTTACCGAGAACGCCTTTCGCGACGTCAACGTTGCATTCGCGAACGAAATATCCATCGTTGCGGAGACGCTCGGAGTAAATGTATGGGAGCTCATTCGCCTGGCGAACCACCATCCACGCGTGAATATCCTGCAACCTGGGCCCGGGGTCGGTGGCCACTGCATTGCAGTCGACCCCTGGTTCATTGTCCATTCCGCCCCTGCGGAGTCTCGGGTAATCAAGGCAGCCCGGGAAGTGAATGACAGCAAACCCGACTACATTGTGCAAAAAGTAAGGAAGGCCATTCGCGCGTTCACGAACCCAACCATAGTGTGCCTGGGGCTGGCCTTTAAGGCGAACGTGGATGACCTGCGCGAAAGCCCGGCGGTAGCGGTCGTGGAAAAACTTCAGTCCAGTGAAGCGGAGTGTTCATTCCTCATTGTCGAACCATTCATATCCCAACTTCCCGGGTCGCTGGTCCGTGAAAATACGCGCCTGGGTTCCGTGCCAGAAGCACTCGAGTTGGCAGATGTTTTTGTAGTCCTGGTGGACCATGACGCTTTCAAAGCCATTGATGTTAAACAGCTTGAAGGCAGACCGATCGTTGATAGCCGGGGTTTGTTCCTGGGAAAACCCGCGTATCGGTCGATCAACTAGCTGATTAAACTATCGCCAACGGTGTTCTCAAGGTGGCATGTCATGATGAATCGTAGATTGTTTCTGAAGCTGGCAGGGCTGGGCTACCTTTCCGCGCGAAGCAAGGGCGAGGCTGTAGCCAATGAATCGTCGATGCGCATTTTTTCCGACGACCGATGGAACGCGAGTATTCGCATAGCCCCTCAGGCAGGTCGACAGACACGGGATGCCGCGAGCCTGCTTGCGCAGTATTTGCAACGCAGTACGGGCCGGCCGATTCCAACGACTGGAAGCCTGAAGGACGACAAGCAGATTGTCATCCAGGTTGGCGCCAGCCCTGATGTGCCTCGGACCGTTGCGGCTTTGGCGTCGCTCGATCCGGACGGCTTCCTCATCGACTTTCCGGACCAACGGACAATCGTCATTGCCGGCCCGTCCGAGTGGGGGACGGAATTTGGCGTTTATGAGTTTCTCGAGCGATTTATTGGCGTGCGTTGGCTGCTGCCGGGACCGGTCGGCGACTATGTACCCACTGTGCAAACATTGGAAATTCCGACCAAGCCAGTGCGGCAACAACCCGCCTTTTTCTCCCGGGCGTTAAGCGGCTTGAGCGGAGAAGCGCAGACAACCTGGGCGCGCAGACAGCGCCTGCATGGCAGGCTGAACTTTCACCACAACCTGTTGAACCTGTTTCCTCCGGAACAATATACAAAGACGCATCCGGAATTCTTTCCCATCATCAAAGGCCGGCGTTTCCTCCCGCCCGACAACAAAACACAGGGTTGGCAGCCCTGCTTTTCAGCCAAGGGGATCGAAGAAGAAGCGATCAAGAATATCCGCGCCTATTTTTCCCAGCGACCCGCGGAGACATCCTACTCGCTGGCGGTCAATGACAGCGGTGGACACTGCGAATGTCCTGAATGCGCCAAGCAGGAGAAAAAGAATTTTCTCGGCTATCACGATTCCTCGGACGTCTACTACGCCTGGGTCAACCGCGTCGTCAATGGCGTCCTGGAGAAATATCCCGACAAATGGTTCGGCTGCCTCGCCTATCGTGAAGTTGCCCAACCCCCTTCCCAGACGTCGGTGCACCCGCGAGTGGTTCCTTATCTGACTTACGACCGGATGAAGTGGGTTGATCCCGCCATCGCAGCAGAGGGACATCGCATTACGGAGTGGTGGCGTACCAAGGCTCAGGTACTGGGCTGGTACGACTACATCTATGGAACGCCGTACTGCGTGCCGCGCGTTTATCCTCATGCGATGGCGGACTATTACCGCTACGGCGCAAAGCAAGGCGTGCGGGCCATGTATGCGGAAGCGTATCCCAATTGGGGGGAGGGTCCCAAGCTCTACATTGCACTCAAGCTACAGTGGGATCCCAGCCTCAATGTGGATGTCCTGTTGCAGGAGTGGTGCGAGAAGGCCGTTGGCAATGAGGCCGCTGCAGAGTTGGGGCAGTATTACCGTTTATGGGAGCAATTCTGGACCGTGGCAGTTCCGCGGACCACATGGTTCCGCACCTCGCGTGGCGAATACCTTTACTTCATGGTCCCCGGATATCTCGACGCCCTGACCAATGAAGTCGCCCGTTCGAAACAGCTGCTCGAATCCGTTGTCGCGAAAACGAAAACCGCGGAACAGCGCGCGCGCGCCATGCTTCTCTCTCGGGCTTTCGCCTATTACGAAGTGTCCGCGAATTCGTACATGGCATCGCGAAATCCCACGAAGTCCCAGGGCGCCGAAGATATCGCCAAAAAGGCGCGCGAGCAGCGGCTGAGTCTGGTCGACGAATTCGCGAAAGATCCAGTCCTGCAGCATCCGCTGCGGTTTGATCAATACAAGACGCTGCAGTGGTGAGGAATCTTGAGCGGAACGTGAACGTGCGCCTCCAGGTTTTCGGATATCGAGGCTTGCCATCGATCGGCTGGCCGGGCGCTGATTGAATCGCTATACTTCGCCGCTGGCCAGGGAAACTAAAAGGCCAGAACGTACCAATCATGCCTGAACAGCCAAACGTACAGCCCGAGAGCGAGGGAGAACTCAGCCTCATCGACCTTTTGGTAGTGCTGGTCGAGAATGCCCGCTTCCTCGTAACCAGGTCGCTTGGCGTCGGGGTGGTCGTGCTGGGAATCGCGTTTCTCATCACGCCGTCCTTTACCGCGGTCACGGCAATCCTGCCGCCGCGAGAGCAGCAGAGCACTGCGGCAATGCTTGCAGCCCAATTGGGCGCGTTCACGGCAGCCGCAGGACTGGGCAGCGGTTCGTTGCTGAAGAACCCGGCAGATCTCTATGTTGCGTTGCTGAGGAGTCGTACCGTCGCTGACCGCATGATTAATCGTTTCGACCTGATGACGCTCTACGACGCCAAGCTTCGTATGGATGCGCGTAAAGCGCTGGAGAATTCCACTCGGATATATGTCACCAAAGACGGGCTAATGATTATTGAAGTAGACGATGAGGATCCGAAGCGTGCCGCAGCCATGGCTAACGCTTACGTCGAGGAACTGTCGCGCCTGACTGACGAACTCGCGATCTCCGAGGCGAAGCAACGGCGCGTATTTTTCGAGAATCAATTGAAGATGTCGCAGGAAAAGCTCATCAAATCACAGCGTGCGCTGGGCATGGCCGGCGTGCCGGAAAACTTTATCATGAGCTCGCCGGCCGCCGTGCTCGAAGGCGTGGCGCGCCTGCGGGCGCTGGTCACGGCGCAGGAGATCAAGATCTCGACCATGCGTGGATTTCTCACTGAACAGAGCCCGGAATACAGACTCGCGCTGCGCGAACTTGCGTCGCTACGGACCCAGCTGACAAAGGCGGAGGAACAGCCAGCGGAGCGCGGCCAGAGCGCGGAGTATCTCGATCGCTTCCGCGAATTCAAGTATCACGAGACCTTGTTCGAGCTTTTGGCCAAGCAATACGAGTCGTCCCGCCTCGATGAGGCGCGCCAGGGCGTATCCATCGAGGTTGTCGATGTCGCGCTTCCGCCAGAGTGGAAATCGAGCCCCAAGAGAGCGCTAATGGCGGTACTTGCCACGCTTGCGACCGGGATGCTCCTGGTAATGTACCTTTTGGCCAGGGAATCGGTGCGCAGGGCGCGCGAGGTGCCCGAGACCGCCGCCAAACTCGCCCGCATTGTCGCGGGCTTACGTCGCCTGGTGGGGCGCGCGCAAAAATAGGCCGCGGAGACCGTACTAAGTACTAGGCTGTCCAGTTCCCTTTGGCGCTCGCCGTCTCGAATTAAGCATCTGTCGCATTCAGATCACCACGAAATCTGCCACCGTCAGCCCCAGGCCGGCACTGAGGGTTGCAAATTTTATGGGGGCGCCTATCCCGCCGTTTCCGTCCGCATCGTAATAAAGAGCTCCGCTGCTGCTGTCATAGATCAGGAAATCGTTGGCGTCGGCAGCTGATGCGGCACCGGGCGCGGCAAGGAGCTGACCCACCGGCAACGGACCGGAGGCCAAGCTCCCGAACACCGCGTTCTCGAGTCGGATCGTGTCGTCGGCGACCGAGAAATCAATGATCTTGTCAACATTTGTCGTGCCGTTCAGGGCTGTCTCGAAGGCAAACGTATCGTTACCCACGCCACCAGTGAGCTCATCGTTCCCCGCTCCCCCATCGAGTGAGTCGTTGCCTCCGTAGCCCGCCAGCACGTTCGCCCCGGCATTGCCCACCAGCGTGTCCCCGTAGCTGTTGGAGCCATGCAGATTCTCGAACCCGAGCAGCGTGTCGGCGCCCGACGCTCCCGTCACAAGGCCAGTCAGCAAGCTCGCGTTGACCGCCCCGCCCGCGTAGTAGTAGCTCACCGTGTCCACGCCACCGGCCCCATCCATCGCGTTGGCACCCGCGCCGGCGTAGATCAGGTTCCCCCCCGCATTGCCCGTGCCGTTGATCGCCCCCGCCCCCGTCAGCCGCAGCAGCTCGACATTCGCCCCCAGTACATGGGAGACCATCGCGTACACCATGTCGGTACCCGCATTCAGCTCCTCGGTCACCGCGTCGGTCGCGGTATCAACGTAGTACACATCATTGCCCGCACCGCCTTGCAGCGTGTCGGCGCCCGCGCCGCCGTCCAGCGTGTCGTTGCCTCCGTAGCCCACCAGCACGTTCGCCCCGGCATTACCCACCAGCGTGTCCCCGTAGCTGTTGGAGCCATGCAGATTCTCGAACCCGAGCAGCGTGTCCGCACCCGAGCCCCCCGTCACCAGGCCGCTGAGCAAGCTCGCGTTGACCGCCCCGCCCGCGTAGTAGTAGCTCACCGCGTCCACCCCACCGGCCCCATCCATCACGTTGGCGCCCGCGCCGGCATAGATCAGGTTCGCCCCCGCATTGCCCGTGCCGTTGATCGCCCCCACCCCCGTCAGCCGCAGCAGCTCGACATTCGTGCCCAGCACATAAGAGACCATCGAGTTCACGATGTCGGTGCCCGCATTCAGCTCCTCGGTCACCGCGTCGGCCGCCACATCCACCACGAAGGTGTCGTTGCCCAGGCCCCCATTCATCGCATCGGCACCCGCACCTCCATCGAGCGTGTCATTGCCTCCGTAGCCCACCAGCACGTTCGCCCCGGCATTACCCGCCAGCGTGTCGCCGTAGCTGTTGGAGCCGTGCAGGTTCTCGAAATTGGCCAGCGTGTCGGCACCCGATGCTCCCGTCACCAGGCCAGTCAGCAAGCTCGCGTTGACCGCCCCGGTCGCGTAGTAGTAGCTCGCCGCGTCCACGCCACCCGCTCCATCCAGCGCGTTGGCACCCGCCCCGGCGTAGATCAGGTTCGCCCCCGCGTTGCCCGTGCCGTTGATCGCCCCCGTCCCCGTCAGCCGCAGGTTCTCCACATTCGCGCCCAGCACATAGCTGACCGCGCTCAGCACCGTGTCCACGCCTGCGCCTGGGGACTCGATCACCGGCTCGGAAATCGGATGGTTGTAGTTCACCGCGCCGGTCATGGCAGGGGCGGCAAGACTCTCTGAGTGTTGCTCGAATGTGGCCGAAAAATTCAACAGAACAGGCGACAGTCCCGAGTAGTCAAACTGCACGTCATTGATGGTGAAGCTGCCGAAGACCTCATTCGAGCCGCGACCATCGCCCGCGATGTCCAGCCCCGGATGTCCGGCCGCCGCGAAGTTGGCGCGCTGGGCGTCCAGGTAGATGCCAGGTGCCAGGTTCTGTCCCAGCGCGTTGGTGCCGAACATGAAATACCACGATTGGCCAATTTCCTCGTACTCTAACCAGAGAAAATCGACCAGCCCATCGCTCGTGTTGTCCGCCGCGTGGCGCACGCTGAAGGTTCCGGATCCACTCGTGAAGACGTGGCTCTCCCCGCCCGAGATATATTCGCCCTCCGCTCCGTTCATTACGAAGCTGTGTGGCGGGGCCTCGTCGACAATGTAAGTATCATTGCCGGCTCCGCCCTCCATCCGGTCGAATCCTGTGCCGCCGTCCAGGATGTCCGGCCCGCCGCCGCCGAGGAGCAGGTCGTCGCCACTGCTGCCTGCCAGGAGGTTCGCCCCGGAATTTCCCACGATGGTGTTGGCAAGTGCGTTGCCCGTACCGTTGATCGCCCCTGTCCCGTTGAGCTGCAGGATCTCCACGTTCGCGCTCAGCACATAGGTCGCCATCGCGCACACGGTGTCGGTACCCGAGTTGAGATCCTCGGTCACTACGTCGCCGGTTACGTCGACGTAGTACACGTCATCTCCCCACCCACCGACCATGGTGTCGTTCCCCGCTCCCCCGTCGAGTGAGTCGTTGCCCCCGTAGCCGAGCAGGTAGTCGTTGCCGTTTCCGGAACTGACGCCGTCGTCACCGGCCAGCAACGATTCATCCTCCGCATCGGGCAGACTGCTGGAGATGTATTGGTTCAGTTCGCCGAAACGAACCAGCAGGCTGCCCCCCGAAACGACTTCAGCACGGACTTCGCTTGCCCACCCAGAGATTTCGGCGTAGCCGAACTCGTCAAATGTGAGGGTGAAGTTTCCCGATAAGGTTTCGATTACGCCGGCCGCTTCGACGGAGAACAGGCTCACCTGCCCCGAAGTCAGATCGCCTAGGATCGTGGTCGTGACGAAACTTCCACCTGCGTCGTATTCCCTGACGATCAGCCCGGTGTCGTCATCGCGCCGGATTTCCTCGCTCACCGCGATAAAGCCCAGCAGAAACGAGTCAAACGCCTGCAGCGACGGAATGCCGTACGCATCGTCGATCAGCCGCATGTCCGCGCTGACGTTGCCAAATTCGACTATGGCCATGGCCCCCCTTCTTCAGTCCGTATGCACGATCGGACTTCTACCACCATACCTGTAGATCGCCCTCCTTACGAATTGTGACGATGCTGTCTCAAGTTGACCGGCATCAAGGCATGGCACAGGAAACAGAAACGCCCAACGCATCAAGCAGTTAGGGATGCGGCGGCGGGACCGTCGCGCATCACTTAGCGTTCGCTCAGGGCCGAGGTGAACCGGCGCAGAAGCGGCCGCAGGAGATAGACCAGCAGGGAGCGCTCGCCGGTCTTGACCATCACCGTGCCCTGCATACCGGGTTGAAGCTGAAAATCCCCCAGCTTCTTGAGCTCAGCGCCGGGGACCGCGACACGCATAGAGTAGTACTGCACGCCTGTACGCGGGTCCACGAGCGCGTCAGCGGACACCACCGCAACCTTGCCGGCGATGATCGGCCGCTCGACGCGGCCGACGTAGGCGTCGAAATGGATATCGGCGGGCAGTCCTGGGTGAACCCGGTCGATGTACTGCGGCGCTACCTGCGCCTCGACGATCAGCTCGTCGCCCGCCGGCACGATGTCCATGATGCGGTCGCCAGGTCTGACCGTGCCTCCGACGGTATGGAAGGCGAGGTCCACGACGGTGCCCGCCACCGGCGCGCGAAGCTCGAGGCGCGCGTGCGCATCGCGCTGCGCAGTCAGCCGCTCACCGAGTGTCGCGACCTCCCTCTGCAGCTCGGACAGCTGCGTTTCCACCTCGCGGCGATACTCGATCTCGCGCTGTGCACCGCGCAGGCGGAATTCCGCCAGCCGCGCGTTGATGCCGGCAATATTGGCGAGATCCTCGCTCTGCTTGCTCTGCACCTCGGCGTGCTGGCGCTCCATCTCGATCAGCAGATTGCGAGAGGCGAAGCCGTCGCGCTTCAATTTTTCGTAGGAGGCAAGCTGCTCGCGGAACAATTCGACCTGCTTCTCCCTCCCGCGCAGCAACTGGTCGAGGCTCTTCAGCTGCAGCTCCAGGCCGCGCACCGACTCGCGGATGATCGCCAGCTCCCCCTGGAGCGCGCCCCTGCGCGAGCGGAACAGCGCGGCCTGCGCCCGCAGCGCTGCGTCCACCTCGGGGTCGCCTGCCGTGGCAAGCAATTCCTTTGGAAACACGACCGACTGAAGGCCGTCGCGCTCAGCCCGTAGTCTCGCCTCCGCGGCAGTCACGATGCGCCACTGGCTCTGAATCGCGTTCAGCGCGGCCTTCGCCTGCGTTTCGTTGAGCACGATGAGCGCCTCCCCCTCGCGTACCTGCTGGCCCTCGCGAACGAGGATCCGCTCGACGATGCCTCCGTTCAGGTGGTCTATCCGCTTGCGCTTGGACTCGACCGACACCACGCCGGGCGCGGGCACCCCCTCGTCGAGCGGCGCCAGTGCCGCCCATGCAAGAAACCCGCCAAATCCGACGAGCAGAATCCACAGGCCGCGCTTTGACGCTTTGCCGTGGTCGGTGTCCAGCGGCGAATCCGCAGGATCGCCGTCGCGCGCGGGTGGGTCAGATGGTTTCACGCGCCCCCGTCGAGTGCTTTGAGAATGTCTTCCCGAGGGCCAATCGCCTTGATGGTGCCCTCGGCGAGAACCATGATCTGGTCCACGTTGCGCAGTACGTTCCTTCTGTGGGTGATGACAAACGCGGTCCGCCTCTCATCCTTGATCGTGCGAAGGGCCTCGATCAGCGCGGCATCGCCGACGTCATCCAGATTGGCATTGGCTTCGTCAAGCACGACGAGCGCGGGATCTCCGTAAAGCGCCCTTGCAAGCGCCACGCGCTGGCGCTGACCTGCGGAAAGAACCGAACCGCCCTCCCCGATCAGGGTGTCGTACTTCTCCGGCAGACGCACCACGAGATCGTGCACGCCCGCCCGCTTGGCAGCACGCAGCACGCTGTCGGAATCGATCGCCCCGAATCGGGCGATGTTCTCGGCGACCGTTCCCTCGAAGAGCTCGACATCCTGTGGCAGATAACCGATCCAGGGGCCCAGTTGCGCCTTATCCCACTTGTGCACGTCAGCGCCGTCCAGCCGGATTGCGCCGGAGACGGGGGCCCACACCCCCACGAGCGCGCGCGCGAGGGTGGACTTCCCGGCCGCGCTCGGTCCGATGACTGCCACCATCGTGCCCGCCGGGAACCTGAAACTCAGGCCCTTCAGAATCGGCGCCCGGCCAGCCGGCGCCACGACGACAAGATTTTCAGCCGCGACGTCGCCAAGCGGACGCGGCAATGCCAGCGACGCGCCGCGTGCGGGGTGCGCTGCCAGCAGCTCGACAAGCCGCGCGTACGCTCCGCGCACCGCGACAAACCCGCGCCACGCACCGATCGCCAGTTCGACCGGGGCGAGCGCACGGCCCATCAGAATCGCGGCAGCGATCATGCCACCTGGCGTGAGCTGATTCTGCAGGACCAGCCACGCGCCGATGCCGAGAATCCCCGATTGAAACGTCAGGCGCAGAAACTTTGCGCCGGCGCCGACGACTGCCGCCCGGTCGCTTGCCGCCGCCTGCAGGGACAGGTAACGGCGCTGGCGTGCGAACCAGCGTTCACGCAAGCTGCCGAGCATGCCCATGGCCTCGATCGCATCGGCGTTGCGCAGATTGCTGCCTGCGTAGCCCGCCGCGTCCTGCGCTTCCCGCGCCGCCCTGGCGAGCAGGGGGCTCGTCATTCGCTCGGTCAGGTAGGCCATCGCGAACAACAGCGTCACCGCCGCAATTGCAAACAGGCCGAGCCAGGGGCTGAGCAGGAAAATCACGCCTACGTAAATCGGCACCCACGGTGCGTCGAAAAACGCGAACAATCCCTGGCCTGTCAGGAACTGCCGCAGGTTAGCCAGATCGGCAAGCGCCTGCCCTGCGTGGCCGGCCCGAACTCGCAGGTAGCGCTCGAAAGATGCATCGAATACGCGCGCCGCGAGACTTACATCAAGTGCGGCGCTCGTCCGGATCAGCACCCCCGAACGCACAAGCTCGATGACGGCCTCGAGAACATATAAGCCGACCACGATGAGCGTGAGCATGAGCAACGTCACTTCATTACGGCTCGACAGGACGCGGTCGTAGACTTGCAGCATGTAAATCGCGGGGGCGAGCAGGAGGAGATTGATCGCCAGGCTGAATAAACCCACCGCGACAAACGCACGCCTGCAACTCAGGATCGCGGAATCAAGTTCACCGCGGAGAGGCTTGTCTCCTGGTTGGGCCATTCGGCGTTCAATGCTCCCGAGGGACTGTCGCCTGGCTGCGCCGCACCCTCAACGGCGGAACCAGCATGGAACTGTCACCGATAGCAAATGAAAATGCGATCTGAGTCTATCAGACCGAGCCGCCTGAATTCAGGCTCCGGAACGTCTATTTGGGGCTGATGCTCGGCCACCTTGAAACCGGCCTTGCGCAAGCGGTCGGCAAAATCCGCGCCGTATAGTCTGAAGTGGTCAGGATGACCAAACTGTCTAACGCGGTCCTCGCGGCCGAGCGTCAAATCCTCGCGAGTCACGTCATCCGGAACCATCGGCACACAGAGAATCGCTGCACCTCCTGGTTTCAATACGCGCCGGATCTCGAGAAGAGCCGCGTTGTCGTCCGGAATGTGCTCGAGAACGTGGAAACAGATAACGAAGTCAAATTCGGCATCTCGAAACGATAGTGCGCAAAGATTTTCCTTGCGCATTGCCAGAGGCGAACCTGCGAAGCTCGATGATACGTAGCGGCAGCGCGCACGAAGATTCCGTTGGGCAAAAACGCCCGCTGCGGCATGGAGTACCCGCGACTCGGGCAACAAGAGCTTGTCGAGAAGATAGAAAAGAAATCGCTCGCGTTCTGCCTCGCCACATTGCGGACATATTCTTCTGACATTTCCGCGGGCCCGATCCAGCGGGTTGTCATAGGGATCGATGTGCTCTGGCAGGGCATACGCGCGCCGCATGTCGTCTTCAGTGGATCGTGGACGGAATTCCCCGAACTTCGCTCCACATACGTTGCAGCCAAAAGGACCTGAGCTGAGCGCCTTATTTTGGATACGACACGCCAACTCCAATCGCACCGTAAACGGGAACGCCCGTAGCGCAGCCTTGGCCGCCGACTTAACTAACGCGTGCATTGGTGTTTATTGCCAGGATTTCTGGTTTGTGACGCAGCGCGTCACTCTTGCCGGAAAAACGCTTTGCGGCCACTGAGCACTTCCCAGCACAGCAAGGCCGTCGATGCCATCCAGTAACCGGCGAGCGCCAGGATTGCGAGCGGGAAAACGAGTCCCTTTCCTTGCGTAGGGGTGTTTGGACTGAATGCGCGCTGCATCCGTGCATCTCGGGTGATCACGTACGAGACATACATCATCGGCTGAATTAGACCAACGTCCGCGAGCGTTTTCTCTATCGCGGCGAGATTGCGCCCTAATGACGTCAGCCACCGCTCGGGGACATAGAAGTAAAGCCGGCGCGGTAACGCCAACCCGCAGTACATCTTTGCAACCGGCTTAATGCCGCGGGTCGCTAGGAAACGATCAATCAACGTGTCATCGCAAGCGTGTGTCTCGAATTTACGCCGCAGAAGCCGGCAGGCCAGGTACTTTGGCAAACCCCAGAATCGCCAATACCGTTCGGACGGGAAAGAGACGAAAAGGAGTCCGTCTGATTTCAAAACGCGCAAGCTCTCCGCAAGATAGGCCTCCTTATCCGGTACGTGCTCAAGCACGTTCAGGTGGAACACAACATCGTACGTGTTGTCAGCCGCCGTGAGGTTGTATCCATCGGCCTGTGCATAGTTGAGGTTCGGGAGCTTGTAGCGCTGAGAGGCCTCCGTCACCGCCTCTTCAATCAGGTCAACCGCGTGAATGGTGCAATTGGGGAATGCGCGCGCGACGCTATATGCCGAACCACCTTCGCCACAGCCCTGCTCGAGAATCTGGCCATGACGCCCTTGGATCGCCGCCGACATGCAGAGAATGGCGTCGTCGAGCGGACTTGGTATATCGCGGCCCCTCAACGAGGCTACAAACGCGGCTGTTGCCTTGGTTACACGATTTTTTACGCTGCCGGTCCGCATGACGGTATAGAGCGCGTCGGCATCCTGCAAGCCCAGCCGGTCCACGATGGTGCTTATCGGCACATCCTGCTCCAGGAGCCGAAGCGCTACGTGTTGCTGCTCCGTCGTCATCAGGGACATGGCAAGAGCCTTCTGGTTTTTTCGTTCAGGTGGTGCACCGGCGGCGCGACTCGGGGGTTTCGCATCGTTCGCCGGCAAAGTTCACGCCGCGCAACGCGTGGCGAATCAATCAACCCGCGGACAGACGCTCACTCGTCGGCGGCACGACGCGCAGCGGCAGACGCTCGCCTGGTTTCTCCGGCACGGGATTGCCCGCAACCCACTTGGCGAACAGCTCGCCTAGCTTCGCGTGGGCGGCGTCATCGCGGCCATCGGGCTCCAGCCGCGCAAGGTCGGCCTCGATCGCGGCAACACTCAACGTGCTTTCCCGCGCCTGCAGGATGCGCGGATGTAGGGTGCCGGTAATATCGCCGTCGATCAGCAGTTCTTCATGCAGTTTTTCGCCGGGCCGCAGGCCCGTCACTTCGATCGCGATATCGCCGCCCGGATTGTGCTCGTTGCGCACCGTGCGCCCGCTCAGGCGCACGAGGCGCTCGGCCAGCTCGCCGATCCTGACCGGCATGCCCATGTCGAGCACGAAAAGGTCGCATCCTTTTGCCATGGCGCCCGCCTGGATCACCAGCTCCACCGCCTCGCGGATCGTCATGAAGTAGCGCGTCGCCTCCGTGTGCGTGAGCGTGACCGGACCGCCTGCTGCGATCTGCTTCGTAAACAGCGGCACCACCGAACCGGAAGACGCCAGCACGTTGCCAAAACGTACCGTGGCAAACGTGGTCCCCGTGCTGCGCCGGGCCACGGCCTGTATTGCCAGCTCGGCGATTCTCTTGCTCGCCCCCATGACGTTGGTCGGCCGCACCGCCTTGTCGGTGGAGACGAGCACGAAATGCTTCGCCGCACTCGCGGCTGCCGCGCGCGCAACGTTCCAGGTACCCAGCGCGTTGTTGCGGAACCCCTCCAGCGGATTCAGCTCGACGATCGGTACGTGCTTGTAGGCCGCCGCGTGGTACACCGTCTCTATCGCGTGGTCCTCGAACAGTTGCCGCACGAGTTGCCAGTCGTTCACCGAACCGAGGACGAACCGGAGCTGGGTTGCGGCTGCGGTTTTCGCCGCTTCCGCCAGCAGTTCCTGCTCGATGCAGTAAAGCGCGAACTCGCTGTGGTCGAGGACGACGAGCTTGCTGGGCGCGAGCGACAGCACCTGCCGGCAAAGCTCGGCGCCGATCGTTCCGCCGCCGCCCGTGACGAGCACCGTTCTGCCGCGGATGCAGGACTCGAGCAGGCCGGGCAGCGGCATTACGGGGTCGCGTCCCAGCAGCTCCTCCACCGAAATCTCGACCAGGTCGGCGACGCCCTTGCCGCCGTTGGCGGCGAGTTCCGCGAGCCGCGGCACGGAACGCACGCGATAGGGTAATTCACTCAGGAACTCGAGCAACTCGCGGCGCCGGCCGACGCTCAGCGACGGGACCGCGATGAGGATTTCGCGTACGCCGCGCGACCGGAGCCGCTCCTGGAACCTGCCCGATTTCGGGTCGATGACCGGCAGCCCCTCGATAGAGCGGCCCCGAAGGCTCCGGTCGTCGTCGATGAACGCGACCGCGCGCTGCGCAATGCCGCGGCTCAACAGCGCGGCCAGCTGCCGGCCCGCCTCGCCCGCGCCGTAGATGGCGACAGGGGTGCCGCCCGCGCCCGGGCGCCGCAGGATCCAGCGCGCCACGGCGCGGCTCGTGAGCAGCAAGGCAAAGGCGACGAGCCCGAACACAGCGCCGAATCCCAGGCTCGTCAGCAGCTGCGCACCACCCGCAACGGCGATCGCCGCAAGCAACGCACCGCACAGCGCGCTTACCATGCCCGCCTGGGACGCGAACACCGGCGAATAAAAACGCGTGACCGGCCGGTACATCCCCAATCCCAGCGCGACGATCGGCATCAGCACCGCCGCGAAGCCGGTGGCCAGCACGAACTGCTCCAGAGCAATCGAGGGAACCTGCCCGTAGCGCGCGACAACGGCAAACCAATACGCCTGAACGGCCAGGACGGCATCGACGCCGATCAGGATCAGCACCTTGATGTAGCGGGGAAAACGGGTGATTCGGTTCATGCGCAGTTATCCCGAGCCGCAGTCACCGCGCAATGGTATAGCGAAAACCATTCGCAGAACGTCGAGAAATGTCATGTTTCCCCTCTCAGCAGCGGCCGGCGCGCGCCACTGGCGGTCCGCATCACGCGCCGTCAAGCCGTCGCATCAACGTCTCGGGCTATGGCGAAAAGCACCAGCGGATCGTAGAATAGCCATCGGCAATCTTGCGATCTTCTTACTTACCCTACCCCATGGTGCGCACGGCCCTTGCTGTCTTGTTGACCCTTTCGGCGCTGCTCGCCGTGCCTTTGCGCGCGCAGGACACCGCGCCGTCATTTTTCGGCACGCCTGCCCAGTCCTCCCCCGCGCCCTCGCAAACGCCGGCCATAGCGCCGCTGACGACGCCTGTGATCACCAATCAGCCCGGCGGCATGGTACCGGGTCAGCAGGCGCCGTACCTGCCGCCAAGCATGCAACAGCAACTACTCCTTCAGCAGCAAAGGAACCAGCAGCAGCAAACTCTGCAACGCCTGCAGCAGAACCAGCAGCAGTTCCCGCAGCAGTTCCCGCAGCAGTTCCCGCAGCAGTTCCCGCAGCAGTTCCCGCAGCAGTTCCCGCAGCAGTTCCCGCAGCAGTTCCCGCAGCAGATCGAGCAGCAACTAGCGGCGCCGGTGCCTGAGGAACGCAACGAGTTCCAGGAATTCATCCGGACCTCCACGGGCGTGCGCTTGCCCCTGTTCGGCTACATCCTGTTCGCGGGCGCGCCGTCTACGTTTGCACCCGTCGATAACATTCCGGTGACGCCCGATTACGCGATCGGCCCCGGGGACGAACTGCTGATCAAGGCCTGGGGGCAGATCGACGTCGATTTGCGCGCCACTGTCGACCGCAATGGCATGGTGAATATCCCGAAGGTCGGCTCGGTGCAGGTCTCCGGTGTCCGCTTCCAGGAAGTTACCAACGTCATTCGCACCGCCGTAAGCCGCAATTTCCGTAACTTCGAGCTGCTGGTCACCATGGGGCAGCTGCGCTCGGTGCAGGTCTTTGTGGTCGGCCAGGCAAGACGGCCCGGCAGCTACACCGTCAGTTCGCTCAGCACCCTGGTGAACGCCATATTCTCGGCCGGAGGCCCCTCCGGCAGCGGCTCGATGCGCTCGATTCAGCTCAAGCGCGGCAGCCGCGTCGTCACCGAAATCGACCTTTACGATCTGCTCCTCTCCGGCGACAAGACAAAGGACGCAGCGCTGCTTCCCGGCGACGTGATCTACTTTGCGCCGGTCGGACCCCAGGTCGCCCTGTTGGGCAGCGTCAACACCCCTGCCATCTTCGAGCTGAAGGGCGACACCACCATCGGCCGCCTGGTCGAGCTTGCCGGCGGCCTCGCGAGCACGGCCCAGACCAGGCGCGCGTCGATCGAGCGGATCGTGGACGGCAATGCGCGCGCGGCCGACCTGTTTGCCCTGGACGCCAGCGGCCTCGCGCGCCCGCTCAAGAGCGGCGACCTGGTCACGGT
>Ga0315910_10000325_pt1 | contig 49743 bp, 70 predicted proteins | sample EdamamesoilMG_FD_204470 | JGI IMG/M metagenome (GOLD analysis project Ga0315910, IMG submission 204470) | Garden soil microbial communities collected in Santa Monica, California, United States - Edamame soil | ecosystem: Environmental > Terrestrial > Soil > Garden | place: USA: California... | reverse complement strand
CCTCGCTCCGGAGAGCAGAGCTCAGGGAACCGGCGCCCCGTTACCCCGGACCCGGGGGTCTGGAAATCGATGCCCATATAGGCAGCCCCTGAGGCAGTGTCCCCTCTCAAGTTTCCCCCTCGCCATTCGTAGTCCCCTACCGCCACAAAGAAGAAAGGCCCCCCCGGTGTTGAACCGAGGAGGCCCGAATTGTTTTTGTGGCATGAGGTCCTAGGCCCCTACTTCCAGATAGCCACCACAAGAGCGGCGAGGAGGATCAAGGCAAGGATGGTGAGGAGGACGCCGACGGTAGCCACGGGTCCTTGGAGGCCTGGAACCTGCAGCCTGGAGAGAGAGACCATGTGGAGAGAGACCATTCAGTTCCTCGTAGCCTTAGCGGAGAGCTCGTCACTGACCGCCTGAATTGCCGGCAGGTTACGCCGGACCTGGGAGAGGGCATCTTCGAGGAAGCGGACGAAGCCTTCCGCTTTGATGTTGCTGTTGATCATCCAGGCGCAGGTCTTCATGTCGAATGCGATCGAGACGCACGCGACCTCATCGCCCCCTGGTGCGGCGGTGACTGCTTTGCAGAGGGCGCCCGAGGCGGCGTCGAAGGCATCGTCGACCTCTTTGGTACGCGGGGGGACGCTCACGGGTTGGTGCTGGGAGCACACCCCGGAGCGGCAGGCGGTGCAGACGGTCTCGTCGTCACGGTTCATGGGGTCACCTGCGGAAGTTCGTGGCTGCGCGCCGTAAGGTCCGAGGAGAGATCGGCCTCACGCTGCCGGAGAGAGTGGAGGAGGAGGAGGCGCCCATAGCGCTCCAGGTGCCCAGCGGGCCAATCGCCCGGCGACACGACGGCAAGCTCGGCACACGCTCCCAGCACGATGGCGTCGTACCAGAGGAGATCGTGGCCGGTGAGGGGCTCACGAACAACATGGGTCATGAAACGTTGATCTTCCCTTCCACCATATTCAGAGGGATGGCATTGGTGCCGCCGTAGAGCGCCATGAGCTCCCCGGCGTCTTTGACGTCGTCCACGATCACGGCGCCGTCGGGCAGCTTCCCGGCGACGTACGGTTGCCATACGTAGCGAGGTGGCCCCGAGGCCCGCTCGATGCCGGCGAGCACTTGCAGGTGCATCGTGGGCCGCCCGCGCGCATCGGTCCCCTGCAGGCGGCGAAGGATGACCCAGTGTTTCTGTTGCATGACTACGGTACCCGTTTCGGGAGCGGCGGAGGACGGACCGGCGAAGGGACCGTGGACCGCACGGGCCCCGGTGGCTGCGACGGGTCGGGAAGAGAGCTCACCCGCTCGTCCAGCCGCCGCACCTCACTCACAAGCTTGGTAAGGGTGGCTTCGGCGTCCGGGACATCTCCCACCGCAAAGCGGCGCTCGACGGCCGTGAGTCGCCGGTCGAAGGCAGAGAGCCGGTCCTCCACGTAATGCGCGAGGCTCGTGTCCCGGCGCGGGAGGATCATGCGGAGGGCCGTCATCTGCTTTTCCTGCTCTTCGAACGCGGCCAAGAGCCAGGCGAGGTCCTGCTGAGCCTGCGGCTCCAGGTGGGGCCCGAGCATGAGCAGGCGGCGCTTGAGCTCAGCCAGCTTGCTCATGACGAGAGCTGGCTCCGAAGACTCCGCGGCATCACGACGAAACTCCTTGGTCCTTGTCCTTCGCGCGGCGGTCCCAGAGCTCGACCAGGGCGCAGATCACTTGTTTCAAGCCTTCGTCGCCGCTCAGGCGAAAGGAACAGATGGCTTCCAGAAGAAGCATCGCCAGCTGCGCTCTGGTCACCGCCAGCGGCCGGAACGCATCCAGCACTTCCTGCGGCATCTCCGGGTGGAGCTCGTTCGCCATTACTTGGCGTTCTCCACAATCTCTTGCCAGCGCGACGGGAACACGCGCTTCAGCGCTTCTGTCGCGTAGTGCATCTGGCTCTTGGCTTTGATGAAGACGAGGATCGCGTCCTGCTCTTCATCGGGCAGCATCGGAAGCGGCTTCCCCGTCCGGATTGAATTGAGGTCGACGAAGCGGTCGAAGAGAAACTCCGTAGAGCCCTGGAGCTTGTCGATCGCGAAGGCGAGGGGAGTGAGCGCCTTCTCGGAAAGGTAGGGCTTCCACCCGGGAAGCCGCTTGTTGGTGGGGACTTTCACGCGTCTCCCCCGGGCCCGGTGGACGGCATCCACTCGAGGTCCTCTTCGTCGTAGCCGTGCTCTTTCACGAGGATCTCTTTCAAGGCAGCGATCTCCGCCTTCCGCTCATGCAGGCGGCCGAGGAGGAACTTGATCAGGGTGGTGGATTCCTGGAGGTAGCCAACGGCCTTGTGCAGGCTCCAGCAGGAGAACGTGACGGTGCCCACGGAGAGGCACAAGGAGATGAGGCCGAGCGGCGTCATGGGTAGGTCCTTCGGAGAGGGCTGAGGCGTAGTCATCGCTTGATCCCATAGATCAAAGCGAGGCAGGCAGCGATAAGGATCACGCAGGCTGCGGCGAGGGCGCCGCGAAGGGTGAAGAAGATGAAGATGCCCCGGTCCCACCCGCCATGATCCCAGTAGCCCCAACTCATGGGGTCCTCACGGTGCTCACGGCGGTGCCGGCGCGCTAGAGAGCCGCGCAAACGAGTCGTTGATCGCCGCGAGGGCCTTGTCGAACATGCCGATCGCGTAGAGGAAGGAATGGTCGACCGGAGCCCGGAGCCAATCGCAGATCTCGGGCGCGAGGCCGACGTGCAAGGACTTCCCGTCCGGGAGAACGACGTAGACGACGAAGTCTTCGCCGTAGGGCACGAAGACCTGCCCGTCATAAAGACGGAGCTTGTGGCCCCGCCGTCCGGCGTAATCGAGGAACCCGCCGCCCATCACCTGGCGCCACATGGGGTTGCTCATTGTTGGTTCATCCGTTCGTTCGCCATGATCTTGGCGAAGAGCTGGAGCCCGCGCTTGTTCGCCTCCTGCACCCACTGCGGCGGCGGATCGGTCATGTAGATGCCGCCCTCCAGGCAGATCATCATGAGGGCGCCCTCGGCGGCTTCGGGCTGCCCGTTCTTCAGGCTGTTGGCGACAAGGAGCGCCAGGTACGCGAGCCGGACGAGCTTGTCCTCGGGCGGGAGATCGTCACGGTTCACCGGCGCACCTCGCGTGGAGCGGGATCGCGACGGCCGAGCACCACTGCCCGTTCCGCCATTTCTCCTGAATGTGCTCGTCGCCGCCCGGCCCCACCGTGACGAGCACAATGGACGAGAGCGGTTCGAACGGGGCGCCGCACCCGTAACACTGGCTGCCGATGAGCGGGCTCGGCCAGTCCACGATCTTGCTCCGCCGGAGCACCGGTGGATGGGGCGCCTTGTCCCGCACGTAGAACCCGCCGCACACGCGCCGGGTCCCATCGGGCGCAGCAGCCTCGACCCCGTCCTTGAGCGCGGCGGCCGTGAGCTCCTCCAGCTTCAAGCGAAGCTCCGCGTTCTCCAGCTGCAGCATGGCCACCATCGACGGGCCGACCGAGAGCTCTTCCTCAGTGAACGTCATGGGTTTCCTCCCGATGGGGCACCTCTCCCGGCGGTTCCTCCGCCAGCTGCCCTGGTTTCACGAGCACGAAGCCGCACGCCTGGCACCTCACGGCGCCGTCCGGCATGACGACGCCGACGATGTCTTCGTGCTTGTCACCGAAGAAGTGGCAGTACGGGCCGCCGAGATCATCGATCTTGTCTTCGGGGATCATCCCGTCTTGCACGGCGCCGTGCGCCCTGGGCCAGTGTTCGCAGTCCCAGTCGGCGGCGCCGCATTGCGTGCAATACAAAGGTTCGTCGCTCATATCACGAGGACTCCTTCCATGACCTTCAGGGCCTGCGCCGCCAGCAGCTCCCGCAGCGCATGGAGCGCCGTGTTGTATGCGTGGTGCGGCGGCCCGAGGTCGGTGCGCTCCTTCAGGAGCCTGGCAATCGTGTTCGTGAGAAACCGATAGGTTTCGTACTCATCCTTGGACACCGTGATCGTAAAACGCTCACCCATCGGTCCCCTCCACGAAGCGGCGCACCCACTGCCCCGCCAAAAACGCTTCCGAGAAGCTTGCGCCCCACATCTCCATGGCGATCCCGATCTCCCAGGACGCCTCGCGGCTGATCTCTTCGGCCACGGCGGTGTGCCCTTCCTTGTGGAGCTCGCGCGCCATGTCGAGCATCCGCATCCCCTTCTCGACAAGGGAATCGATCGCTTCTTGATCAATCATTCAGCCTCGACAGGAGGAAGAGGTGGACGCTGAGCCAGAGGGCCCCCGCGACGTGAAAGAGGATCAGGATGGCCACGAAGCCGTTGTCCCCCCGCGCGTTCCCGGCCCAGGAAAGGGCCCAGTACCAGAACATCGCATCGAGCGTCACCCAGATAGTGATCGCGCTGCTGCGGAGGATCACTCTCCGGTGCCGCTTGTAGAAGTGCGCGCGGTAGAATTGCCCGGACGTTACGGTAGTTTCCCGATAGGGATCGCTCATGGGATCACGCATACCAGCCCATCCTGCATCTTCACGAGGAGGCCGCTCCTTCGGTGGCCCGCGGTCAGGAAGCATTCGTCGCCTTCTTTCGGGGGATCTTCGAGCGCGTAGAGGAGCACGGCAAACGCGACCACGAGCGCGAGGAAGAAGATCGGGATGAGGTCCGAGGCTTTCACGGGCCCACCAATCTCTTCTTCAGCTCCTCCACGATGCCGTCGACCTGTTTTGTCATGAGCCCAACGATCTGCGCGCGAAGCTGATCGATCGTGATCCCGCTGAGCTCTGCGACCTTGGTCTTGTAGCCGCGGACCTGGCCCTCAAGCCGGTTGATCGAGTCGAAGAGTTCCTTTCGGTTGTTCTCCAGCTCGCGGATGGTCTTCTTGGCTTCGGTCAGCTCTTTCTCCGCTGCTTCGGCTCGGTGCTTCCAGCCGTAGCTTCCCTTCTCGAGTGCTTGCACGGATCGGTAGATTGTTTCGCTTACAGACTCTTCCGCCATCAATCCCTCCCAGTGGCAATGGGTGCAGGTGTTGAGGGGGCTGCCCTGGTCACGGCCGCAATTGCGGCAGCGCCATTCCTTCCCCCACTGGTAATTCACCGCCGCCCCGCGAAGTGGGCGATGGCGCCGATGCCGGCAGCGCAGATGAGCATGCAGACGATGAGGCGAAGATCATCGTCCGAGAACGTCCAGGACTCTTCAGCTAGCCGCAGGAACATGGGGGTCCTCCTTGAAGATCGTTTGGGCGAGCTTCATGGTCTCCTCGATCAGGTGCCGGTAGCGAGCGTGAAGGGCCTGGTCGGCGACCGGGACCATGGGGTCCGAGAGGAGGATCGATTCGGTGAGCTGCCCGATGGTGGTCAGGAGCCGGATGAGCGGCACCCCGAGCTGCCCGTAGTGGGCGCGGTAGCGCTCGGCGAGGAAGGCCTGCGCCTTCGCCGCGGCGGCCGCTACATCCGCCCGGACGTACTCCGTCGGCTGGAGCCCATCCGGATGGATGAAGCCGGTGGAAGGCTTCGATTCCACGACGATGCGCTCTCCCCCGATGTCGTCGTAGTACCAGAGCCGGTCCGGACCCTTTACGAGCGGGGCTCCGGCTCGGGGTCGCTCTTCGGGATCGCGGGGTACTCCGGCTCCGGGCTCGCTTCCCATCCCATCAGAAGCGTCGCCGTCGCCCGGCAGCTCCGTGCCAACAGGGTAGCTCGTAGGCTCCGGAGCACCCCAACCCGCGCTGCCTCGTCTCGTAACCATTCCACAACATCCTTTCGGGTGATGATCACGCGCTCTTCTCCGCTTCGAGCTGGATCGCGATCTCGTGTTCTTCGTAAAGGGCGATGGCAAGCTGGAGCAAGCGCTTCCGGCTGAAGGGCAGATCGAGCGCCGCCTCCATCACGCGTTTCGCCTCATCCTCGCGGGTCATGGTCGTAGAGTGACTCCTCTTGATCTCGATGACCTTGGGGCGCTTTACCGGCGCCTCCGGCTCGACTTCGGGTTCTTTCATGGGTTCCTCAGGTGCAATGGGAGGGTTCATGAGGAGCTCGTTAGGCTCCAGCGTGTAGTCCAGCTCCTTGATCGTCTCTTGCTCCGTGGGCGAGTACGCCACCATCGGCGGGATCTTGGGCGTCGGCGGCGCCTTGGTCGTGTAGTTGAGCGGCAGCCCCGACGCCTTTCGCGTGCGCCCTTTCGGGTGCGGGGTGAAGAGCGGCACCCCGCAGATCTGCGCCGCCATCCGCGCCTGGCTCACGTACACGTCGCGGGTCGACGGTTTGATGTTCTTGATCCGTTTGACGAGCCGCTCTGCGTTCTTGGCGATCCACTCGACATCCTTGGGCTCGCCCCCTTCGAGGTGAGCCACGAACGAACGCAGCGCCGAATCGATGCCGCGTTTGGTTTTCTCGGGATACTTGTCGGTGTTCTTCACAGCGGACAGCGCCTCACGGATCGTGATCATCCCGTGGCCCTGAGGTTCAGACAGTTCATGCAAGCTTCCCCATTCGCTCGCGGAGCACCGACGCTTGGGCTGTCGCCATCGGATCAGGCTCGGTCTTCTTCTTCTTCTTCTTCGCCGGCCGCTCAGCCTTCGTGCATCCGGCGTGCTCTTGGTTCCAACACATCAGTTCCTCAAACACGTCCTTGAACGAGTTGGGCTCACTGATGATGCCGTACTCCTCCCCGCCGCAGTGATCGCAGTAGAGGACGAAGTCAACGTCGGTCGGGTTCCCATTCCCATCGTCCGCGATCATGCGGAGGTGCTTTTTGCTCATCCGATCTTCCCCATGCGCGCGCGCAAGATCTCCGCGTCTGCCTTGGCGGGGTCCGACGGCGCGAGCGTCACCAGGTTGGGCAGGACCAGCGGCGTGGCCGTCGACGTCTGCCGCCTGCACGTGAGGTGATTCTTCTGAAAGAGGTGCAGCGCGTTCGCCAGCTTCTCGATCGTGTGCTTTCCAGTTCCCAGCGACGCCTGTCCGCCACACTCGTGACAGACCAAGAGCAGACTCGAGATCCGCGCTTCCGCCGTGATCATCCGCCGCTCTTCTTTTCGATCTCAACGAGCAGCTCACGGAGCGCGGCGATGGTGTCCGCGGGAGGGTCGCCGGGATCCGACTTGTGCTCATTGATGTGTTCGATGATGGACGGGCGCACCTCTTCCCACGAGCCCGTGGGGAGGTTCGTGCGGCAGGCGGAGATCGCCATCCCCGGGTGGTCCGACGACGCCGCCGACACCCAGATGAAGTAGGCAGCCTGTTTCCGCGAGAGCGCGTTCAGGGCCTTGGATAGGCTGAGCTTCAGCTCGTCGAACTCTGCTTCGGTGTAGGTGAGTAGTTCAGGATCGTTTGTGCTCATGACATCACCGTTGTGATCTTGTCCATGAATTCCATGAGCACCTTGTTGTCAGGGCTCGTGAGGCGGGCGGCGGCAATGGTCCCTTGTGCCGCGTGGTACTTCGCGACCTTGCGGATGAGATCGCCGTGCCTGTCGGCCAGGGCTTCGATCGTGAGCGAGTAGAGCTTTACGCCCGTATCGACGCCCTTCTCCACGCCGCGGTAGGCGTGCTGCACCACGCCTGAGGCGAGGCCGTAGAGCATCCGCAGCTCCTCAAAGCTGAGCTTCGGGAAGTGCTCCATGCCCGTCGACTGGCAGGCGTCGCACATGGTTGGGGGGATGTTCTTCGCGTTGTCCCCGGTGCCGGGCTTGAACCCACGGCCGTTGCAGAACTCGCACGGGTCCAGTTCTTCGAGAATGCTCAGGTCCATGGGGCAATCTTGGCTCCAAGGAACTCGCCCTTCCGGAGCGAGTGATGAATGTGACGAAGCGCCCACGCCGCCCCGTCGAGATCGTTTGCGTGGTAGCTGAGCCAGAGTTCCGGGGGAGCTTCCTCGCCGCCCCGAAACTCTTTCCCCCACCCCGCGTCGAGCAGCCTGATCAGCGCCTGGCCGTCGATGTCCGCGACGTGGACTTCCAGCCTCACGGCGCCGCCGTGGCAGCTTGGATGCTCATCTCTTCCGGGGCCGCGTCCGGCGTCGGCACGGCGCGCATGCGGCGGCGGAGAGCCTCTGCGGGGTCTTCCACGGACGTGTCGGCCTTCTCGGGCTGCGGGTCCTGCATGACGGGGTCCGCAAGGAGGGGTGCGAGCTTGGTCGCCATCTCGGCGAGGCCCTTCCTGTCATCGTCCGAGAGGCCCCTGGTGATGGCCTGGAAGAAGTCACGGAATTGCGTTTTGATCCGCGGCAGCGAAACATGGGGGACATCCCACTTCGTGAGGCGCGTGTTGGACGACATCACGAGCCCGGGGCCGCCCGGCTTGTAATTCATGTCGTCGCCCTTGAAGAAGTGCTCGACCACCGTCTTCCCGTCGGAGGACGCCCTAGCGTACATGTATACAACGTTGAGCTTTTCCGCCCCGCGAAACGAATCGTTCATGGTGTCCACCTGAGAGTGAGTTTTCGCCAAAAGAAGAAAGCCGTAACGCTAAGTTGCCAATGGATGCCGTAGTCCTGGTGGAGGGCGATCAGCCAAGGCGGCGCAGGGCAGCGGTCGCCTACCGAATTGGTGATGTTTCCCATTCGGTCCGCCCATGGCTTTCCGATGACAGTGGGCGTCGTTTCGCCTTTGTAGAAGGCCACCGGCGTCCCGTTCTCATCGACCAAACCGCTTTCGTCGCAGCAGGTAAACGGGCGGAAGTGATTCCACTTCATCTGCGCCTCATCGAGGACATACGTCGTCGTCCACAACTTGCCCTTCCCCGCAGCCTTCCGCGCCAACCGCACCAAGCGATCAATGCGCTTCTGATCCTTCCCGAGGCCGACCGTGGCAGCAAGGTCGGCGAGAGCGCTTGCTACCGTCAGATCGGCCTTCGCCGCAACAGTGATCGTCGCCTCCTCCGTCGCTTTCTTGGTGCGAAGCAGTGTGATCTTTTTCTCTTGCCCCATGGTCTTGATCCCTCTTACACGTAGGGGCCTAAGGGAGGCAACGACAAAACATGACGAGTATGCGTGAGCTGTTTTCGGACGAAGAGATCGAAGAGCTGGTGGCCGTGGGGCTGGCGCACGGGGTTGCCGTCCGCTTGGGCAACAAGAAGATCTCGGAGTCGTCCTGCAACCAGCTTCAGGAGCTTTCGAAGAAGATCCGCGGCAAGTTCTCGGCGCACACGTGGATCATGAATGCCCTCGAACGCAGCAACAAACGCGTGTCGGCGATGGTTGTGGACGAGCTGAAGGACAACCCCGACAACGTGACGAAGAATTGGAAGGGTGTCTCCTGATGGAGCAAGAATTCTCGAACGATCCGAACGTCAGCTATACCGAGGAAGAGATCAAAGACATCGTGTCCTTGGCGACGATGATCGTCCTCACGATGCCGCAGAACACTTCGGCCGCCATCGACATCGTCCACGCGTTGATCGACTACTTCGGGCCCATCTCGAAGCGGCTCCCGGTGCCGCCGCGGTGGATCGCGGACCGGCTTCCGCGGCTCCTCTCCGGGATCGCGCATGTGGAGATTGTCGACACCCAGATCGATGCGAGCGGGCTCGATGCTGACGAAGGCAATCCGCCGTCGTAGGGTGGACGCATGGCGTGGGACGAGAAGCGGTATGCAAGGGAACGCGGGCTCGTCAAACTTGGGGTCCGTGTTCCGATCAGCATGCTCCTGGCGGTGTGCGACGAAGCGAAGCGGCTCGGGATGAAACGCGCAGACTTCGTGCAGATGGCGCTTGCCTCTATGCTTCCGGACAATGTCGCGCCCCAAGAACACGAAGCCCAAGCCGTCCCCGGAGCCGTGGGTCCCCCCGCCCCAGCCCGCCCTCACAAGCGCAAACCAGGATGACGTCGTCCTCGCCGGCTCGCTCCTCCAGGAGACGTACCGGAAGGGGATCTCGGAATCGATCCTGGAGAGCGTCACCAAGGGCAACTTCCTCGACACCGCCGTGCAAGCCTCCGGCATCACGACGGACGCGTTTTACGCCGCCCTCCGCATCGCGCGGCAACCGGTTCCCCCGGAAGGGGTGAGCGACATGCAGTGGCAGTTTCTGCGGCGGTTCGCCGTCCAGCTGGAGCAAGCCGAAGCCAAGGCCGAGACGCAGCTCGTCGCAAGCTTGCTCGCGAGCGGGAGCGCCTCGGCCGTTGTCCAGTTTTTGGAACGCCGCTGGCCGCGGAAGTTCGCCCCGCCGCAGATGCAGCAGGGCACCACGAAGAACACGATCAACCAGCGCCTCAACATCAACGTGTCCGAGATGAGCTCGGAACAACTGGTGGCCATGCTCGAAAAGTTCGGGCTGAAGCCACTCGCCAAGGAGTGACATGAACGGAGTTCCGCCGCCGCGCGCACCTGAAGAGTACGACATCGAAAGCCTGATCAAGGATCCCGGCGTAAAAGAGGCCCAAGCCGTCGCCCGCCAGCTGGACGAGCTCATCGCTGGGATGGCCGTCAAGACCCGCGGCGCCTACACCCGGGTGGTGGGCAGCCTGCATCTGGCCTTCGCCATCACCGGCGATGAAAAGTTCACCCACGGCGTGATCAAGCTCGGGCTTTTGCCGGACCCGCCGAACGTGCCCCAGTCGGAGGTGCAGAAGACGTTCTACAAGCTCGCCATCCAGAGCCTGCAGGAAGACCTCAGGGACCTCGAAGCGAAGGATCCGAAGCCGAAGGACGCAGAGCCGTGAACGAAGAATCGACCATCATCGAATCGCGCGAGATTCGTGGGGACAATGGCACCGATCTGCCGTCGCACATCCGGGTCCAGATCGCGAAGCTGATCGACGATCACTACAACTCCGTGCAGGGTCGCACCTTCGAGCCCTTCCACGTCGACATCGTGGTCCACATGCGCGAGCAGAACACGGGCGAAGAGATGCCGCCCATCCGCGTCGTTCACGTGTTCGCGAGCAAGCACAAGCCGCACCTGCACCCCTACATCTTCGAAGCCACCAAGAGCGCCATCGACGTCCGCATCCGGATGGTGAAGGAGGAACTCGCGCATGCAGCTACTGCTTCGTGAAGCCGAGCCGCAGGACATCGAATACATCGTGACCAGCTGGACGGCCGCCCACGGAACCGTCCAGCGTCTCGCGGAGAGCTCTCTCTACGAGCTCCGGCAGAAGGCCGCGATCCGTCGGCGCCTCGCCAGCACCACGGCGCTGATCGCCCACCTGGAAGACACGCGCGATCTGATCCTTGGCTGGGCCGTCGGCTCGGCCGAGGACCTGACGCTCGATTACGTCTTCGTCAAACACGCCTACCGGCGGACCGGGATCGCCAAGAAACTGATCGGGGCGCTCCTCCCGCCCAAGGGTCCGTACCGCTTCACCCATCCTCCGGCGGCCTTCGTGAAGCTGAACCCTGATCCCAACAAATGGGTGTATGACGCATACGCGTTCCTGCTGAACGATTGACAAGTGCGCGTTTTCGGGTCGATCTTTGCGGTATGCAAGAGATCGAGCTCGAAAGCGTGCATTTCTCCGCCCCCGTGCGGGAGCCTCGGAAAGTCGGTTACGGCCCGGAAAGCCAGTATTTCGGAGATGGGCTGCTTCCCGGCGCCAGCAACACCGTCGGGATCTTCATCCAGATAACGCCCATCGGGCCGCTGGTGGTCTTGAAGCCGGCCTTCGGCGGCGTTCCCACGGAGGTCCCGTGGCACATGGTGAAGAGCTTCAAGCGCCGCATCGCCACGAAGCCGGAAAAGGCTGAAAAGCCCGCCGCGTGAGCACGTTCCGGGACGGCCCTCCCCAGCAAAGCTACTTCGAGCCTGGCAAGGTCGGGCTCTGGCGCCAGCGCATCGCGGGTTGGGTGTCCTCTGGCCTCTCGTCGGCCGACTACGCGGCCAAGGAGGGCTTGGTCGAGTACCAGCTGCTCTGGTGGCGGTGGATTCTGGAGGGGAAAACCGGCCCTTCGCCCGCCCGGACGCTGGGGAACACCTCGGCGCCCCCGAAGTCGCCGCAGATCCCGTCTATCCCCTCGGAATTAGAGCCGATTCCGGACCCCGTGATCCCAGGAGGATCACGTGTGCGGCTCACCGCCGACGAGCTGGAGCTGGTCCGGGACATCCAGGCCGAGCTTGAGCGGCGGAAGAAGAGCGAGCACCGGTGGTGTCCGCAGCGGCCCACGGGCAAGCAGAAGGACTTTCTTGCTTCGAAGGAGCTGGAGGTCCTCTACGGCGGCGCGGCCGGCGGCGGCAAGAGCTCCGCGATGCTCATGGCGGCGCTCCAGTACGTGGACGTGCCCGGCTACAACGCGTTGATCCTTCGCCGCTCGTACAAGGACCTCGCGCTCCCTGGCGCCGTGATGGACAGGAGCCACGAGTTCCTAGCCAGCACGGATGCCCACTGGGACAAGCAAGAAAAGCGGTGGACGTTCCCCTCGGGCGCCACCCTCTCCTTCGGGTTCATCGACAACGATCGCGACCGGTTCCGCTACGCATCGGCGGAGTTCGCCTTCATCGGGTTTGATGAGCTGACCCAGTTCCCCGAGAGCTGGTACCGGTTCATGTTCTCGCGCCTTCGCAAGCCGCACGCGCTCGACGTGCCGCTCCGGGTGCGTTCGGCCTCGAACCCCGGCGGCATTGGGCACCGGTGGGTCCGAAAGCGGTTCCTTGCGGAGAAGGACAAGAACCGCCGTTTTATTCCGGCTCGGCTTGACGATAACCCCCACGTCGACACGACAAGTTATGAGCTCTCTCTCGCGCAGCTCGATCCGGTCACGCGGGCTCAGCTTCGTAATGGCGACTGGACGATCGTTGAAGGGGGGCTTGTCCTTCCCTACGACGAGAGAAAAGTGGTCATCGCGGATGCGCCGAAGTGCGCGTTTCACATTCTCGCTGCTGACTTCGGTTTTACAGACGCTTGTGCGTTTGTTGTACTGGGTTGGCGTCCTCACGATCCGCGCGTGTACGTTCTGGAAGTCTACAAACAGATCGGGCTGACGCCGTCGAAGGCCGCCGAGTTCATCAAAAGCCTCGATAAAACGTATAGTTTCGACGCGATGGTGGGCGACTTCGGCGGCCTCGGCAAAGGGTACGCGGAAGAGGCGAAGGAGCGCTTTGATCTCCCGATCAAGGCCGCCGAGAAGCAAAACAAGCGCGGTTACTTCTCTCTCCTCGCGGGCGACCTGAACCGCGCGCGCGTGCAGATCGTGCGGGATCGGTGCGTCGATCTCCTGAAGGAGATGGATGAGCTCCCGTGGAACGAAGATCGCTCGTTGCCCGAGGAAGGGTTCGAGGACCACTGCGTGGACGGGCTCCTTTACGGGTGGCGCGAGGCGCGCGCGTTCCTGGAGGGGCCTGTCGTGGAAGGCTTGAAAAAGGGTAGCGTGGAGTGGTTCGAGGACGACGAGGGCTACCAGCGGGTGCTGGAAGAGCGCATCGAACGAGCCGACAACGCCGACTACGAACCCGTGACCGAGAGGGATGCCTACTATGGATTGGAGTCCGGAATTGATGAAGCAGCTGCTGGAGGACTCGTGCAGCACTATCGCCAGGCTCGGCGTCGATAGCGCCTTCGTCCCCACGCCGTGGGGGAGCCTCTCGATCGTCCGCACCCAGGGCGCCGTCCCGGAAGCCACGCCGCGGAAGGCCCACGAGCGTTCGCGCGAGGATGCCCTTCACTCGTCGCGGGAAGAGCTCCGGATGATCTACGCGCACACGGGCCATGAGCCCGGTGAAGACGAAGTGGAAGCCCATGCCATCGCGCGAGGTCTCCTTTGAGCCAAGAATTCATGGGGGCCATCCGTCTCGGCCCCGACAAGAAACTGATCCGCGACGGCCGTAAGGAAAACGACGTCGATCTTCGCTGGCAGCTCGGCCCCGAGGAGGAGCGCTACAACCGCGTGATCGAGGTGGTGCGGCGCATCGCCGACTGGCAGGAGTATCGACGCGTTTCGAACCTGCACTGGGCGCGCATGTACTCCGAAACGGACTACCCCGCCCTAACACGGCAAGCGTATACCCCGTATCGGTTCACGCCGGGCCGCCTGACGTTCAATGTCACCAAAAACACCATCGACACACTGGTTGCGAAGATCGCAAAAAACCAGCCTCTGCCGATGTTTTTGACCACCGGCGGCGACTACTCCGCCAAGCGCCAAGCGCGGCAGCTCACGAAGTTTTGCGAGGCCCAGTTCGACGCTTCCCGCGTGTTCGAGATCACGCCGTCCGTCATTCTCGACGCGTGCGTGTTCGGAACCGGCTTCATCCACGTGTTTCGCAGCGGCACGGACGTGTGCGTGGAGCGCTGCTACCCCTGGGAGCTCATCGTGGACGACGGCGAGGCCATGTACGGCCAGCCGCAGTCCCTCTACCGCGAGCGCTGGGTCGATCGCGTCGTCGCCCTCGCCATGTTCCCGGAGAAAGAGGAGATCATCCTCAATTGCTCCTCGGAGCCGATCTATTACGCACGCACGGGTATTCGGGATTACGTCTCGGATCAGATCTGCCTCATCGAGTGTTGGCGATTGCCCTCGAAGAAGGGTGGCAACGACGGCCGACACTCGATCATCTGCTCGAACGGGACGCTCCTCGATGAGGAGTACAAGCGCGACGTCTTCCCGATCATCGCCCTCCGGCGGCAGCAGCCCCTCGTCGGCTTCTGGGGCATCGGGATCGCGCAGGAGATCCAAGGGATCCAGTACGAGATCAACGTGATGGCCGCCAAGATCCAGCGGTCCCACCATCTCATGGGCGGCTCGATCTGGCTCGTGCCGGAGACCGCAGGGATCCCGAGCAGCATCATCGACAACGGCATCGGCACGGTCGTGCGCTTCAAGGGCCAGATGCCCCCCACGGCGGTGCAGACGAACCCGGTGCACCCGCAGAGCTACCAGCACCTGATGAACCTCATCCCGAAGGCTTTCGAGATGAGCGGCGTATCCCAACTTTCGGCCACAAGCCAAAAGCCGCAGGGATTGAACTCCGGGAAAGCCATTCAGGAATACAACGATATCGAGACCGAGCGCTTTATCGTGTTCGGGCGCGCCTATGAGGACTTTTGCGTCGAGATTGGGCGGCACATGGTTCACTGGGCCCGAGAGATCGGCGCCAGCAACAAAGACTGGGCCCTCAAGGTCAAGAAAAAGACCCACCTTGAGATTCTCCGTTGGCGTGACGTGGAGGTGGAAGAGGACGAATACGTTATCCAAGTCTTCCCCACGGCCATGCTTGCTCGAACGCCTTCTGCGCGCATGCAGCAGGTTCAAGACCTAGCAGCGGCGAAGTGGATCACGCCCGAGCAGGCGAAGATGCTCTTGGACTTCCCGGATCTCGAGAGCGTGATCGGGCCCGAGTCGGCCTCGTACCGCGCGACCGAGAAGGCGATCGAGTCGATCCTCGTCAAGAAGAAGTACATCCCGCCGGTCGCGGCGATGAACCTCCAGCAAAGCCGCCAGATGGCGCAGCTTGCGTGGGTGGACGCGTTTGCCGACGACGCAGACGAAGATGCGCTCGACATGCTCCAGCGGTTTATTGATCAGGCCACGCACCTGATGACGCTGGGCCAGCAGCCGGACGGAACGATCCCCGGCCAGCAACAGCCTCCGGGACCGATGGGGCCGGAAGGCATGCTCCCGCCCGAGATGATGGGCGAGATGGGCCCGGATGGGATGCCGATGCCGCCGGAAGGCATGCCGCCTGAGGGAATGCCGCCCGAGGGCATGCCGCCCGAAGGAATGCCGCCGATGCCGCCGGAGATGATGGGCCCGCCGGGCCCCTGAAGGGGAAAACCAATGCAGATTCTCGATATGGAAGACGCGCGAAACGATGGCGAAGCGGATGAGGCTGACGCTGGCACTGGTGATGAGGGAACCGAAGTCGTAGCCTCCGACGCTGCAGGCTCGGCCACCACCCCCCCTCCGGCCGAGCCTGCACCTGATCCCGGGAAAGAGCGGTACGCGGACGCGTTCAAGAAGCTCGCGTTGCGGGAATCGCGCGTGGTCGAGCGGGAGCGCGCGTACCGCGAACAACAGGCGCAGTTTGAAGCGGAGCGTCAGAGGATCGCCTACGAGCGTCACCAGCTCGAAGAGATCCGGCAGCGCACCGAGCAAGAATCACGGCGCTACCGCGGTCTGAACGAGAACCCGGACGTTGTTGCTGCGTTCCGCGAAGCGGGGCTCGACTTCGAAGACATTGTTCGTCGCATGGCGAACAACAATTCGCCGGAGAACCTCGTCAAGTCGACGGAAACAAAGATGCTTTCGCATCTCGAGCGGCTGGAAAAGCAACTCGAGGAAGAACGCACCTGGCGCAAGCAACGCGAGGAACAAGAGCAAGAGCAGCTCAGCGCGTACCAGATCCGCCAAGCGCGCGAGTGGGCCGCAAACCACGTGACGCAGAATTCCGAGAAATACCCGGAGCTCAGCCTGCGCCGCCCGGGTGAAATCGCCGGCCGGCTCGAATTCGTGGCCGAGCAGATGGAAAAACGGAACGGTCGGGCCCCTCACATTGACGTAGTGGCCAAGATCGTCGAAGATCAGCTCGCGCAAGAGGAAAAGGAACGTCTCGACGCTCGTTCGAAACGAACCGCTCCGAAGCCCCCGGCCGCCGCAGCCCCCGCCGGGAAAACCGCCGCCCGCACTGCCACTGTTCCTGTTTCTGCCCGAAGTGACGAGCCCGACGACGAAGGGCTCTACCAGCACTCCATCGAGCAGCGCCGCAAAAACAGGTTCCTGGGTACGACCACCCCCGCCCCGATCCCGGTCGAACGAGTTTCGACGATCACCAATCGCGTAGCAACCGAACGGGCTGCTGCAGCGCCGCGAGAGTCGCGCGCTGAGCTCCGGGATCGGCTGCGTCGCACGCATCTCGGGTGAACCGCGGGCCATGAGCCTCCGCGGTCCTCGGGGCTTCGGAGGCTTTGCGCATGGCTGCAATGAACCAGTCCGCGATCGACAAGATCGCGAAAGATCTCTATCCGCAAGACGACATCAACAAGCTCGTGATCGAGAAGTCGGCGCTTCTCGGCATGATCAAGAAGCGCCAGGACTTCGTCGGCCGTCGACAAGTCGTTGGCCTCCGGTTCGCGACGCCCTCCGGCCGCAGCTCGGTCCTGCAGAACGCGATCACGAACCAAAACCCGTCGAAGCTCGAAGGCTTCTACGTCACGCGTATCAAGGATTACGCGGTGGCATCGATCGACACGGAAACGATCCGGTCGGCGGACGGCAAGAAGGGCAGCATCGTCGAAGCCCTCGACCTTGAAATCGGTGGCGCGCTCGAAGCGCTCCGCCGGTCGATGGCGATCTCGCTCTTCCGCAACCAAGGCGGTTCGATCGGCAAGCTCGTCGACATCGGTAACGCCGTCACGACGACGGGTCCGTTCGGTTTGGCTGTCCCGGAGGACATCTCCAACTTCGAGCAAGGGATGACCATCCAGCTCGCGGTGACCGACGGCACCACGGGCGCCGTCAAGCCGGGCACCGCGGTCATTGCGAAGGTGGATCGCAACCTTGGCCAGTTCACGACGGCCGCCAACCTTTCGACGGGTATCGGTACTGCGGCGCTGACCGACTACGTGTTCTACGACGGGGACTTCGGCGTCCGCATGGCCGGTCTGGCCGCGTGGATCCCGCAGGTGGCGCCGACGACGGCCCTGTTCTTCGGCGTCGATCGTACGCAGGATCCGGAGCGCCTCGCGGGCGTGCGTCCGACGGTCACGTCCGGCGCGCCGATCGAGATCGTGCTCCAGCAAGCCCTCGGACAGATGGCTCGCAACATGAGCGAGCCGGACACGATCTTCCTGAACCCGACGGACTGGATGCAGCTCGTCGTGTCGCTCGGATCGAAGCTCGTGATCCAGAAGGTTCACGCGCGCGACACCGCCGACATCTCGTTCGATGCCGTCGTGATCGCAGGCCCCAAGGGCATGGTGAAGGTCCTCTCGGACCCCAACTGCCCGAAGGGGATCGCCTACGTCCTCCAGATGGACACGTGGTGTCTCTGGACGCTCGGGCCGGTCGGCTTCCTGGATGAGGACGGGCTCCGGATGCTCCGCGGCGCGACCTCGGACGATTACACGTGGCGCATGGGCTACTACGGCAACCTCGTTTGCGACGCACCGGGGTGGAACGCCGTTGTGACGCTCTGAGCCTTCAGCCTCACGGAAAGGAAGGAGCTCAGAGACCATGAATCAAACTCGTTTCATCGTTCAGTCGCCGCTGCGCGACCTCATCATCGTCACGGGACAACTCGTCCTCGCGGCCGATGCATCGCTGACGCGCGTTCTCAGCGCGGGCGGCGCGTACACCGCGGCGAAGGCGGCCACGGGACGCTATCGCGTCACGTTCCGCGAGGGGCTCCCGGCGGTGCAGTACTACACGGTGCCGATCCCCATCGGCACGCTGCAGACGCTCAACCAGGCGGCGCCCGCGGGAGCGGTCGATCTGGTGTTTGGGCAGCTCGATCTCACGACGACGCCGAAGACGCCGACGCTCGACATCATGACCCTCTCGGCCGCGGGCGTGCTCGCGGACGTTTCGGTGGGATGTCTCATCAACTTCGCCATCTTCTTCTCCAACACCTCGGCCCCCTGAGGTTCCCATGCCCTACGACGCAAAGAAGCCGGGCGGGATCTTGGTCGGCATCATGTCGTCGTCCAAGAAGCCGCGGGCAGACGACGATGAGCCGGTGCTCCCTCGGGAACGGGGGAGCGTGGCGGACATGGAGGACGAAGAAGAGGGGGGCAACCCTCTCACTCCGGAAGAGCGTGGCAGCCTCGGTGACGACCTCAATTCGGCGCTGAAGAGCGGCGATGGCGTCGCCGTGTTTGATGCGATGGAGGCCATCGTCCGCGCTTGCAAGGAGAGCTACTGAATGAGCCGCACCGTACCCGTCACGACGCTCATCGCTCGTGTCCGCCGCAGGGCCGACATCGAGAATGAGCTGGATCGCTTCGCGGACGCTGAGTTGGTCGACGAGATCAACGCCAGCCTCGCGTCGTTGCACCTGATCCTCGTGGCGTGCCGCGGTGCGGATTACTTCGAGAAAAAGTGCCTCGTCTACACGACGACGGTGGCCGTCGGAACGGCCCCTCCCGAGATCATCGTGGGGGGCTTTGCCGAGCACGAGGGCTCCGTGGTCGTCATCCGCGGCAACATCACCGGCGCGCCGGGCGCGGCCCAGGTTCAGATCTCGAAGGACAACGGCGTTACGTTCGGACCCAACGTCACCACGACCCCAGGGACGTACAACGTCCCCAATTCGTTCATCACGATCACGTTCCCGACCACGGGGACGTACGTCGGCGACAACGGGTGGACGAGCACGCCGGAGCTCCCGAAGACGGTCGCCGGGCAAGAGATCATGATCCTGCCGCCCGACTTCATGGAAGTCTCGGCCATCGAAACGACCGTGAACGCCGAGCGGGTCTTCCTGAACCGCTACAACAAGAACGAGCGCGCGTTCCTCCGCACGATCAAGGACTGGTACGGCCTCCTGACGCCGTTCCCGTGCTACCGCCTCCGCGGCGACCGTTCGCGTGACGGCGGCGAGCATCTCTCGTTCGTGCCGATCCCCAGCGCGTCCTACCCCCTCGAGTTTTACTACGCGCCGCAGGTGCGCATCTGGACGATCGCGGACTCGATCCCGCTCGATTCGGGCCATGAGGAGTGGCTCGTGCTCGACGTCGCGATCAAGTGCCGGAACAAGGACGATCTCGACGCCACGAGCCTCATCGGCAAGCAAAAAGTCGTTCAGGAATCGATCACGGCCGTGGGCGAGTACCGCGACGCTTCGCAGGCCGAGCGCGTTTCCGATCGCAGCGTCAACACAGCAGGGATCCTCGATTATCGACGGGTGTACTGATGGGCAACCGAGTGCTCATCAAGCCGATCTTCACCGGGGATCGGGTCTTTGACCAATGGAACCGTGAGGCGCTCCTCCAGCAGAATGATCTCTACGGCCGGTTGGAAGCCCTTGAGGGGCTTCTCCCGCCGGCAACGACGCTGACGGACTCGGACGCTGTTTTCGACACGTCGAAGCCGCTCGTCGAAGTCGTGACCGCACGGGTCATGTTGCCCGATCAATACACGGACTTCTGGTGGCCGCTCACGGACGCCCCAGGGACCGCTTCAGCGCGCAACATCGGCAACTACAAGGCCCTCGGTGACAACCTCGTCGTCGGCCCCACGTGCGTGGTTTCCCTCGGCGGCTTCATCGTCCCCCGCTGCCGGCGGCTCTACGGCGCCAACGCCACCCGAGGGGCTTCGGGCGCCGTCGGGATGACCGGCTCGACCCCGAGCTCCGTCAGCATCACGTGCTGGGCCCGGCTCGGGCAGAAGGGAGGCGGCAACGGCAACCGGGACGCGATCCTCTTCGGGTACCGAAACACGGCGGGGGTGGCCACGATCAGCGTCGCCATCGATCAGACGGGGCTCCCCTTCGCCACGGTGCAAAGCGGTGCTGGCGTCCGTACGGTCCAGGCTTTCTCGGACATGCACGTTGACAACGGCGTGTGGCACCACTTCTGCGCGAGCTACGACGGCACGACCCTGCGCGTGATCGTGGACGGGATCGAAGCATCGCAAACGTTTGCGATCTCCCCCATCGAATGGGCCATCGGGCTCACGCCGAGCTGGCACCTGGGGGTCCTCGGCGACCCGCACAGCTTGCACGGCCTCATCCAGGATTGCCGCATGCACTCCACCGTCCGCACCGCGGAATGGTGTGACGAAGCGTGGCGGCGCGGAACCTTCCTTTTCCGGAGACGATGAATGCCGCTCGATAAGCAGATCGTCGACCTGAAGATTCATGCAGGTATGGATGAGCAGGCAGATCCCTATCTGTCGACGCGTCCGATCACCATGCAGAACCTCCGCTATACGCGGACGGGTGCGCTCTCGAAGCGCCGTGGGTCCACCACGATCGGGCTCACGAACGCAAACCAGCTCAAGCGATCGAACAACATCTTCAGCGCAACGGGAGCGCCGGAAGCGCTTTACAGCTACCGCGGTTCGCTCACGATGCTTCGTGGGCATGCGCTCGATCTTGTGCAGCCCGTCGGCACGGCGACGAACCTCTATAAGGTCGACTTCGTCCCGCGGCAGATCGGCAACCCGACGATCGTCACCCGTAAGATCAGTCGGTATGACCCGCCCCCCGTCGGTATCAACTTTGCCCTCGATGGCGCCACAACGCTTCGTGTCGTTGTGGACGGGAAGACCTATTACGGGTTGGCCTACGCCGACCGTGGGTCGACCACGATCAACCTCTACTTCGCGCTCTACTCGGAAGGGCTCGGGATCCTTTTCTCGGCTCTCGTGGAGACGGGAGTACTGCCGAACGCCCCGCGCAACTTCAAGCTTGCCTGGAACGGCGCCAACGGGATCGTTCTCACGTGGGGGAACGGCGCGATCTCCCGGTTCGCGACGTTCGACATTCCGACGTTGACCATGGGGGCGATCGCTCCCATTCCCACCATCACGGCCCAGTTCTCCACGGATTCGTACGACATCGAATACGATCCGTCCGTCAACCTCACGAGGATCTTCTACCACAACAAGGCAACGACGCAGGTCATCCTGGACACGGTTGATCCCGTTACGCTTGTTCGCAACAACTCCGCGCCGATTGCAGGAGTGAGCGCGACGGCCGTCCTGATCGTGGCCATGCAGATCCAGGAATACATCGCCGTGACCTGGGCCGACAGCCAGCCGTCTGCCGGCACGGCGATCGGCGCGTTGCGAACGAAGTTCGTAGTCCCTGGCATCCAATGCTTGCCGCAAACGTTCTGGAGCGTCCCCGGCAACACGTTTTCGTCCGTTGGTGCGCACCAAAACGACACTGAGCAAGGATCAAGGTCGTGGACGTTCTGCGCGGTCGCGAACTCGCTTGCCCCCTCCCAAAAGCTCCACGTTTGGCGGGTCTACAGCGACGTCGGCGTCGCCGACTATGCGAGCCAGTCCATCGGCACACGTGGCTGGATCAGCCAGCCGGGGCCTTCGTCTGTTCCGCTTATCCCGGAGATGAGCGATAGCCCCGCGGTCTACTTCAAGGCACAGCGTCAGTTTGATGGGGCGCCGTACTACAAGATCGATGGCGTTACCGGCCTGAATATCATCAACGCCGCGGCATCCGGCCCCTCGGCCGGCCCCCCCTCGCAAGGCGTGGACGGTGTCTTTGCGTTCCGTGGCTTCGATGACGACGTGGGGATCGTTCGCCCGCGGACGTCGCTCCCCCCGGTGTTCGATCCGTACACCGGGCTCATGAGCGGCGGGATGATGTCCGTGTTCGACGGCTCCAATGTGGTGGAGTCTGCGCCCTTTGGCGCCCCATTTGGGCCGAAGTTCGCCGCCGTGGCTGGGACCGGCGGCCTTCTCACCCCGTCCGCCAGTTATGGGTACGCATTGCTCTATTCCTACGTGGATGGTCTTGGACGGAAGTACCGGTCGGCACACGTGATCTTCGGCCCGCTCGCCCTCCTCGCGGGAGAGAACAAGTTTGACCTCACTCTCCCTGCCGCGGCGATGAGCAACGCCCCCAAGGCGATCGACGTCGAGCTTTACCGCACCGTCGCCAACGGCGCGACGTTCTACTTTCACACCAAGTTCACGTCCGTCCCGTTCGGCACTATCGAATTCACCGATACGGTCGCCGATGCCTCTATCGTTACGCGCGAGCTCCTCTACACCACCGATGGGTCCAATCAGGCGGTGACGGGCCCTGCGTGCGATACGATTGCCTACTCGAATGGCCGCGTTTGGTGCGTGGGGACCAGCGACAACCGTGTCTACTTCACCTCTGACGTATCGGACGGGGATGAGCCGCGCTTCACGTCGTTGTTCTCGTTCCCGGTGCTCTCCCCGACACCGATCATCGCCGTGGCACAGCTCGACACCTCCACGATCTTGTGGTCCTCAAACGAGATCTTCCGCATCTCGGGCGATGGGCCTGCGCTGGCCCCTAGCGGCGGTGGCGTCTTCAGCCCCCCACAGCCCATTGCCTCGGAAGATGGCTGCTTCTCGCCGCGGAGCGTGGTCTCGCTCGACGAAGGCGTGGCCTACCAGAACAAGGCGGGGATCAAACTGCTCTCTCGCGGCGGGCAGGTCGTGGACTATGGGGCCGATGTTGGCCCCGCCCTCGGCGTTGACGGGGTTACGTACCTGATCGGCAAGGCGCTCTGGCCCGTCGTGGTTCCGGAGCTCGAAGAGGTTCGCTGGCTCGCGCAACAAAACTCGGCAATCACGCACGTGGTCACCGATCGGTATCTCTCGCGTACGACTCAATCGCCGGTTTGGTACACGTATCTGTTTTCGCAGCCCACGGGCGCGTCGGAGGTCGTTGCGCAGTGCATGCACAACAACCTCCCCACCTGGGTCACGGCGAACGGGTACGTCTACAGGGACGATCCCACGTCGTTCTTGGACAACGCGGACTCGCTGACGTCGCTCTGGGTCACGGCGGACGTGCTCCTGGAGCAATGGCGGCCGCAGTCGGTCAACGGGTTCATGCGGATCTGGAAAGTAGCTCTGCTGGCAGAGCGGAAGAGCCCGCACGATCTCACGTTCCGCCAGTTCTACAACTTCTCGACCGTTGCCGGCTCCACGCTGACATGGACGAGCTCGGAGATTGCCGCACTGGACCGCGAAAGCTTGCAAGTGCGCTGCCGATACCAGCGCCTCAACGGGATTCAGGTTCGGATCACGGATGCCACCCCGAGCACGGGTGGTACCATCGGCACCGGAGAAGGCCTCAGTATCAAAGGCGTTTCTCTGGAGCTCGGGATCGACAAGGGCGTTGTTCGGCGGCCTGCGGCCAGCCAGAAGTGAGGAAGCTCAATGGCTGATGACTACCGAGATTATTACGAAACCCCGATCGGCTGGGACGCCTTCAATGCGTCTACGGGCCGGAGCGCGGGGTATGATCCGGGCGCGTACTTCATGTACGGGGAGCCCGAAGGCTTCGATGCATACCAGACGGCGCAGCGCGCCTACGGTGCCGCAACATCGAAGGCCGGGGCCCTTCAGATCCTGAAGGAAAAACTCGCGACCCCGCAGGGTCGGCAGTGGCTCGACGAGGACAGTGGACGCCGCGATCTGCTCGCGGATGCTGCCGGCGTCGACCGCCAGGAGCTCTGGGGCGCGGGTTCGTACGGTGGTCGTGGACAACTGTTCGGTGGTCGTAATGAGGTGGAGGCTCAGGCCTACGCCGACAACTTGATCTCGAAAGTAGATCAGAGCCTCACCCAAACGAACGAAGCCCTCGGCCAGCAAAAGACAGAGCTCGACGCGCTCAAAGGCAAGGTCAACGATCCGTTCAATGCGGAAGTCAATCGCCAGCTTGGTTTGGCGGACGAGGCCCGCAATCGTGAAGCGGTCCAGATGGACCGTACGGAATTCGATGCGGATCGCGCGCGGGAGCTCGAAGCCCGCGGTGGGATGCTGGCGACCGAGGGCACACTCCGCGATTGGGTCGCGGGGAAGGGGCCTTCTGCGGCGCAGTCGCAGTTCCAGAGCGGTTTGGATCAAAGCATCGCCTCCCAGATGGCGATGGCGAACAGCGCCCGCGGCGGCGGCTTCGCTCAGGCGGCCGCGCGTCAGGCGGCGGGCGCGCAGGGCGCTCTGCAACGCATGCAAGGCGTCTCGCAGGCCGCCTCGCTCCGCGCGCAAGAGATGCAGAGCGCGATGGGGCAGCTTCAAAGCCAGGGCTACAACATTCGCGCGCAGGATCAGACTCGCTCGGCGCAGGGTGCCGAGTGGGAGGATGCGCAAGCCCGTCTGTCGGATGCGCAGAGGGCGCGCAACGATGCGACGTCCCAATACTACGAGGGCATGCGGCAACAGGCCTACGCGAACCAGGCCAACATGAAGCAGGCGGGAGATCAGGCGCGCCAAGCCGACTTCTGGAAGCAGCGCATGTTCCGAAAGGACATGGAAGACGACGACTTCCAACGCGACATGATGATGGCCCAAATGATGGCGGGCATCGGGAGCAAGGTTGCAGCCGGCGCGGCGGCCGTAGCGGCCCCTGTACTGGCCCCCGCTGCGGTGGCAACGGTGGCAAACAGCGGGCCGAGCAAGTTCACCGGCGGCGGCAGCGCAGCTCCGGCTCCGGCTCCTGGCGGCGCCTATGGGTTCAACACTCCAGGCCAGTACAACCCCGGTGGCGCGACCAGCAATTACTGAAGGTGACCCATGGACCCCTTCGACGATCAATTGAACGAAGCGCTCCGGCAGTGGCGCGAACGGATGGGTCCGGAGTACCGCCAGGACATGGCGCAACCGGAACACGAGCCGTACGAGCCGGAGCTCGGCGAGTTCAGCGGCCCCAACCCGTTCACGTCTCCGTCGATGGGTGAGCCTCCTCCGATGGGTGAACCGGTGCTCGAAGCTCCCGACGAGTTTGGCGATCAGTTCCACGGAATCGGGCACCCGCTCTTGCCGATGGGCGACCCGCCTCCGTACACCCCGCCTCCGCGCCCGCTCCCGCCCGATAACACCCAGCTTCATCGGCCGCCCGTGTTCCGCCCTGGTGGTACGGGGCCGGGGTCGTCCTTCGAAAACGCTGGCTACGCAAGAAACCGAGGGTTTTGATCATGGCTCTTCCTGGAAGCGCAATTCGTGGTGCACTGGGCAACTGGCGCGGCAGCAATCCTCCGGGCCCGCGCCCGGCGCCGAACCCGATGGGCGGCAACGCGTTCGGGCTCGCGGGTGCTCCCAATCCGCGGGCGCAGCAGATGCAGCAGATGCAACAGGCTCTCGGCGGCTTTCAAGGCATGAGGGCCGGGACCCCGATGGGAACCCCCGGCGGCGTTTCGGCGACGAGCCCCGAATTCCTGGCGGCCAACCAGGCGCGGCAGCCCGGGTCGTTCGGCGGCGGGGACATGTTCGCTCCTGTCGATGCGAAAACGCAGCAGATGCAGCAGCAGATGCAGCAGCAGTTCATGCCCCCGGGGAATCCACGGGAGCAACAAATGATTCAACAGCAGGCAGCCCTCGGTGGTGGGATGGGCGGTGCCATGCAGGGCGCCATTCGTCCGCCCCCCAACCCGAACAGTTTCGGGCTCGCCGCGGGTGTTGGTCCGAACGCCACGCCCCCGGGGATGCGCGGGCCCCAACAGATGGGTGGTGGCCCTCCGCCTGGCCTCCCCGGCCTTCCTTTCGGCCTTCCTGGCATGCCTGGCCGTGGCGGGCCTCCTCCCCCTCCTGGTGGCATCGGAGGCGCGGCGGGCGCTGCCATGGGCGGTCGTCCGCCCCCTCCTCCCGGCGGTGGCATCGGTGGGTTCGCGCAGCAAGCCATGGGTGGTGGCGGTCCCCCTCCCGGTGGCATTGCCGGGGCGGCCCAACAGGCCATGCGTCCGCCGCCCGGTCTTCCCGGTATGGGCGGCGGAGCCCCGCGGCCGCAGTCCCCGCAGTACAAGGCCAACGTTCTCTCTCGCATGCGCGGAGATCTCTGATCCATGCCGTACGGTCCGCTTCCCTACGATCTCGCTCTCCAAAAGTGGCGCGCAGGCCAAGAGCCGCAGGGTCAGGCGGCGCCGTACGACCCTGCGTTGCCCCCGCCCGTCAACGACTGGGAGGCTGCCCTCGCGGAGAATGATCCTGCGTCCAACGGGACCGCTACGGATGCGCCACACCAAGGTCCGTTCACCTCGGCCGTGAACGCGTTCGGCAATGCCGCCAGCTACCTGGAGCCGCTGAATGATCCGGCGGGCTTCGTGGCCAAGAAGATCCCCGGTCTCTACGAGAGGTTCATCGGTGGTGCCAAACCGGCCATGGCTGAAGAAGCGGCCCACGGGCAAGGCGGCATCGAGGGCGCTTTGAACCGCGGCGCGGCGGGGCTTCTCGGCGGCGCCACCAACCTGGTGTTCGGCGACAAGCTGAAGGAGCTCGAAGGCAAGGAAGCCGCAGACCAGGCCGAGCTCGAAGCGAAAGCCGAGCAAGACAAGGCCAACAAACCCGAGCCTCGCGGGCGTCCTCCGACGTTCCAAGAAGCAACGGGCGGACGTGCCAGCTTTGCCATGGCCGGCGCCCCGCAAGTCTCGATGCCCGATGCCACCAAGCTGGGTTTCCAGATGCGTGGCCAAGGCATCACAGATCAAGGCGACGCCAACGCCGCCAGCGCGCGCCTCGAAGGCGAATACGCCGGCAAGCACGCCACGATGTACGACGCGCTCCTGAAGGAGGAGAGTGAGCTGGAGGGCCGCTACAAGGGCATGCGCGAAACGGTCGAAGGATCGCGCGATGCAGCCTTCCAGGATTACCAAAAGGGTGTCGAAGAACTCGCGAACATGAAGATCGATCCCGGCCGCATGTACAAGGACGGCGGGATCCCCTTCATCATGACGGCCCTGGCGGGGGCCATTGCGGGCGGTGTTGCTTCGGGCGTGCAAGGTGGCCCCAACCCGTTTTTGGAACAGTTCGACAAGATGTTGAACCGTGACATCAACGCGCAAGCCGCCAACATCCAGAACAAGCGCGTCGTCAACGCGGAGAAACAGAATCTCGTTCAATACTGGTACGGCCGCCTGAAGGACGTGGACGCCGCCAAGCTCGCGGCGAAGCAGACGTCGCTGGAGATGTTCAACCAGAAGCTCCAGCAGTCGCTTTACGACTTCAAGGACAAGGATTCGCAAAACAGGATCAAGAGCGCCATGGCCATCACCCAGCAGGCTGGTGGCGAGAACCTCATCCAATACGGCGACAAGATGATGACGCTCGCCGCAGCGAACGCAGCGAACGCGGCCGCCGTTGCAGCCGCCAACGCAAAGGCGTCGGCGGAAACGATGATGACCCAAGAGGCCTTCAACTCGACGCAGAACAATGTGATCCACACGCCCGACGGCGACGGCCCGGCGTTCATGGCAACCAGCGCGCAGGCTGCCCAAAAGGCCAACGAGAAGATCGCGACCGCCACCGAGGTCCGCTCGCTCGCGGCCGACATCGTCAACACATGGAAGGCAGGCGGGAACAACGAAGAGCTGGTTTCTAAATATACCGTCTTCGCTGATCGCGCGCGCAAACTGGCTGAAGCGGGCGCCCTCGATGCAGGAACGCTTGCAGAGCGCGTCGACCTGTTTGGCAAAGCCAAAGGATTCGACGTCCCCGGTGTGGTTTCGAAACGTTGGCTCTCGGACCCGGCCAAGTCGGTTCAATTGATCCAGCAGTACGCGGAGTCCGAATACAACCTCGCGATGGAACACGCCCGCTCGGTTTCGGGTGGTCGCCCGGCTGTCTTCGTGACGGGGATCCCCGTCAAAGGATGGCCCACCGGCGCGGATGGCTGGATCCCAGCCCCCGGCGTCCAGTCTGTCGGGCCGCGTGGCCGTGAACCCACCTCGTTTGTGCGCAGCGGAGCGTCCACCGCCGCGCCGAAGAAGAAGGCCAAGTAATGGCATCGAAGAAGCGCCCCGTAGAGGAGGGAGCGGGCGTCCGCGAAGTCAAAGGCGTCCAATACGTTCCCGTCACCTGGAAGGGCGTCCCTGGATTCATGTCCTTGGACGAGGCCGTCCAGTACGGCTACGGCGCGCCCAAGGCCCTCGCGGATGGTCGGCTGGGTCTCTCCACCTGGGACAAGGTCGACAAGGACGCTCTCGAGAAGCTCTACGAGGGCGAGCAAGGCAGCGCGGCTCTCCTCGGGGCTGCGCGCGGCGCCACGTTCGGTGTTGGCCCCGCGGTCTACGAAGCGTTCGCCAAGGGCGGCGGCAAGCAGGCGCAGCAGGCCCTCAAGTACCTCAAGAACGTTCACGAGCAGTTCCCCGGAACCGCCATCGGAACGGAGCTCGCGACAAGCCTCCTCCCCATCGGCCTCGAAGCGCTTGCAGCACGGTCCGCGGTGCGCGGCGCGGCCGGTGCCGCAGGGGCTGCCGCTCACGCTCCGGCCCTCGCCCCGGCGGGCGGGCGCGGCGGAGCCATCGCAGGTCAGCTCGCCGCACCCGCCCGCAACGTGCTCGGGGGCGTTCGCGCCGCCAGTGCCGCCCCCATCGAGGGGGAGATCCTGTCGGGCGTCGGCCGCCGAGCTGGCGCCATGGCCGGCCCCGAGATTACCGGGGAAGTCGTTCCTGGAGCGGCCGGGTTGGGGCGGGGCGCGGCCGAAGCGGAGATCCTCTCGGAACACCCGCTCGGGCGTGCTGGCTCCGGCACCGGTGTCGCAGACCCGTTCGCTCGGACCCAGCTCGAAGGGGAGATCCTCTCGGAACGACCCGGGATTCCGCTCCGCGGACCCGAAGCTGAAGGGGAAGTTCTTGCGCGGCGCGGCCTTCCTGGTAGAGGTGACGTCGACCCGCTGGCCCGGACGCAACTCGCGTCAGGAGAGCCGCGTCCCCTAGAGCTCGGGCCTGGCCCTGAGCGTGGCCCCATCGAGCTCGGGCCCATTCCCGAACCCACGGGGCCGAACCCGTTCACGCCGCCTGTCGGGGTGAAGCCGGCCGCCTACGAGCGCGCGGGCGTCAGCGCGGGTCGCCGCGGGGGCAGCATCCTCGAAGAGATGGCCGCCGACGCGCGCGCTGTCGACGAGATCCCGCGTGATCCGAATGATCTCGGGTTCTTCGGGTACGGCCGCGAGGCCCGTCGCGCCATCTCGGGAGAAGCCCCGGAGCTGACGGCCGCCGAGGTGCGCGCGCAGCTGAAAGACTTCGAGCTGGAGCACGCCGGCAAGAAGCTGAGTCGCGATCAGCAGCGAGTCAAAGAAGTCCTCGAGTGGGAGCTCCAGAAGAAGTTCGAGAAAGAGGAGCTGTTTCGCAACGCCTCGGACGCCGAGCGCGCGGCGGCGGCGGGGCTCCAAAAAGAAGTCGGCACCGTCGTTCCGGGGGGTGGCCGGAAGGGCGCGGCCCTCGCCGACATCGAAGGCACCCGTGCTGCCGAAGCGCCGTTTGCCGAAGCCATCGTTCCGGCGCGGAAGGGTGGCCCGCTCGCCAAGGTCGGCGACTCGCCGCTCACCGCCATGCAGCTGGCTTCCGAGGGCGAGGGCCTTGCCGCGCGCAACGCGCGGATGGAAGCGTCTGCCCGCCAGTGGTTCAAAGAGCAGGCGGCCGGCCGGCTCTCGCCTGAGGAGCAAGCTCGCAACGCGGAGCGGTTTGTCGGCCCGCGCTTCGAGCAAGAAGCCAAGGATCTCCCCGGCACGTACCTCGGCCGCGGGCTGAAGGGCACGCCGGAAGAGCAGAAGAAGATCGAAGAGATCCTTCAACAGATCAAAGAACGCGAGCAGATCCAACTCGCCGGCAAGGGCGGCATGAAGGGCCCGCCCGGTGGTGGTGGTGGGCGCGGCGGACCTCCCGAGCTGCCCGAGATCCCGGGCGCCGGAGAGCTGCCCCCTGGCCCCCGTGGCGCTCCAGAACTCCCGCCCGGCCCTGCTGGTTCCCCTGGCGGTGTTGGGCGGGGGGCTCCTCCCGGCGGCGGCGGTCTTCCGCCTCCCGGCGGGACGGGTCCCTACGGTCCGGCAGCCGGCGCGCTCCCGCCCCAAGGCGGAACAGGTCCGCAGGGCAGCATCCTTACTCAGATGATGCCGACGACGGGGACGCCGTCGAACCCCGGCGTCTTCAACGCCACGCCCGCCGCCCAAAAGGCGATGAGCATCCAGCAGCAGCAGCAGGCGATGGCCAAGGGGTTGGCGCAGTCGTCGGGCGTGCTTCCGGGCATGTTCAAGCCGGAGCTCGCGCAGGCGTTCCTGCAAGGCGCCAGCTCGCGCGTGGAGCACGACCTCCTGGAGGACGAGCCCGTCAACATCGGCGCCGCGGTGGCTTCGGGCGTCGGCGGTGTGCTCCTGGCGGGCGCGGCCGGGCGCGCGCTCGCGCGTGTGGCAGGTCCTGCCGGCGGCGGCGCAGCGGCCATCACCACGGGCGGAACGAAGGGCCTGCAGGCGAAGCTCCAGCAAGCCATGCGGGAGCGCGCGTTCCTTCTCCTCCGTCCGAGTGAGCGCACGTTCCGCGGCGCGCGGAAGCTCGGCATCGTGGAGAGCATCGGCGAGCAGCTCCTCACCGAGGTGCCGAAGGCGATGGGCAAGAAGTCGCTCTCCGCCATGAGCGCGGGCGAGGTGGCCGAAGGTATCGAGAAGGTGTGGGGCCGCTACGACGACGCGATCGGCGACATGCTGAAGACCGCCAACATGGCGGTGAAGCAAGGCAAGGCGCCCAAGATGCCCGCCGCGCAGATCCACAACACGCTCGGCAACCTCGCGCAGAAGTACGAGGGCGAGATCGGGTGGGGCCCGCTCATGGCGGAGCACGTCCGGCAACTCCAGTTTCTCTGGGCGAAGGACGCGGGGCTCATCAACCACGCGGGCCAGTTCGTGAACCACGCGGCCAACATCCCCGCCGACCTCCGACGGCTGAAGGACCTCTCCATCTTCGCGCGCAAGCTCGCGTTCCAAAACGAGCTGGTGCCGGAGCTCGGCCTGAAGCCCGCGCGCGCAGCCACCGCGGAGGTGCGTGCGATCCTGGAGGACGCGCTCTCCACGCAGATCGACAACTCGATCTCTGCCATCGGCGGCAAGCAAGGCAGCCAGAAGTACGAGTTCATCAAAAAGCAGTGGCAAGCCGCCAACATGATCACGGAGATGGCCGAAACGGAGATCATCCGTAACGCCAGGGCGCAGGGCACGGTCGACAAGATCGCCAACTACGTGCAAGGCGCCTTCTTCGGCGAGGCCATCACCAACAACGCGCTCCAGCCGCTCTTTGCCGGCGGCGCGCGATCGCTTGGCGCCTACGTTCGCGAGAACGCGGGCCGCTGGGCTCTTGCCGGCATGGAGAAGCTTGCCGGCGGCGTCGCCATCGATGCGGAGAAGCGCGCAATGCAGGAGGCCTTGGAGGTGTCGTTCGACAACTTCCTGAACCTCGACCTCTCGAAGGCCTCGAAGGCGTCGACGAAGCTCCCCAGCGCCGCACAGACCACCGCCGCGGCCAACAACCTCACCGCAGCCCTCTCGAACCCGGTGCAAGCGGCCGGCTTCGGTGCGCAGGCGGCGGCGAACGCCTCGGGCATTAGCCCGCAGATCGCGCAGAGCGTGCAGGGCGGCACCAAGAAGGCCCTCGAAGCCCTCGCGGGCTTCCTTCCCACGGCCTACAACCGCACGCAGATCGGAGGCGGCCCCGGCCCCGAGTACGATCCCTACGAGGTGAAGCGGTTCGCGCAGGCCATGCGCGCGATCACGGACCCCACGAGCATCGCTCGTGACCTCGAAGACGGAACGCTCTCGCCCACGAGCGTGGAAGCGTTGCGGAAGGCGCAGCCTGAGCTCCTCGAGTGGATGCAGCAGCGGATCAACGCGAAGCTCGCGCAGCACCACGGCAGGAAGGGCCAGTTCCACCTCTCGCCGATGAAGATGGCGGCCCTCTCGGTGTTGAACGGCGGCGCGGGCATTCCCTCGCTCAAGCCGTCCAACATCAAAGCCAATCAAGCCATGTACATGCAGCTCGCAGGCGGCGAAGAAGCCGGCGGCGCGCCTACGGGCAGTGGCAAGGGCGCAATGGCGGGCGGGCAAGGCGCCGCCTCGAAGATCGGCGGGTCGTCGTTCGCCAAGTCCAACGCAACCCTCACGCAACGAACCACAGCGGGGTTTTGATCCATGTTCAACGATACTGGCATCGTCAATATGCTCCGCATTCGTGCCCCGATCTCGGGCCGAATGACGGTCCGTGCTTCGTCGGCAACCTCGACGGTGGAAGACATCTCGATCTACGCGAACGATGGTGTCGCGGTCGAGATCCACGCGGAGGGCGCCGATCTCTACATCGCCATCGGCAGGACGAACGCCGTCACCGCCAACCCGACCCAGGTGGGCGCCGCCGTGGGCGTGGGCGGGACGCCGGTGGCCGGGCTTTGCTCGCGCATTCCCATCGATCAGAGCAAGCGATTCTACCTCGGCCCCAACGACAAGTTCCTAGCCTTCCGCACCGGAACCGGGGCGGGGACGATGCGCATTGAGGCGAACAGTGATGGCTCGTTCTGGAATCTGCTGAAGAAGCTCTTCCAATACTGAGGGGTGACCCCGGATGCGTACGAAAAGCCTTTCCGCTGGACGTGACAACGTTGTCTTCGGCCGTGTGATCTCGATCACTGGAGGGGCGAAGTACTACTTCAACATCATCTCGATCACGCCCACGAACGCGAATAGCGGATCGGGCAACACCGTCGTTCAGGTCCTCGCAAACGGCATCAACGCGTTTGACGGGAACAGCGTGCCGTACCTCAACGGCGTCCCCGCGGTGACGTACACGCTGGTGAACCCGTTCCGGATCGATGTGACGATTCCGGCAGCGCTGGTCGCCGTCCCGGGCTTCGTCTCGATCCGTATTCGCGATTCGAGCGCTCCCGATCTCCGCTACTCCAACAACGTTTACTTCGCCGTCAACTATCCGGTCCCGACGCTCACCGCCGCCACGTTCGACGGCACCAACGTTACGGCTACGGGCACGGGTTACTTCGTGGAGGGCACCTACGGTGTCATCGATGGCACCTACACGGTTCCGTTCACGTGGATCTCCTCCACGTCGGGAACGGTGCCCGTGCCGCCCGAGATCATCAACATCCCGGGCAACCACCAGCTCCGGATCGTGAACCCAGAGCCCGGTGGCGGCCAGAGCGCGCAGCAGCCGTTCCCCGTGAAGTTCCTGGCGCCGCGCATCCAGAGCATGACGCCCATCCAGCAGTTCGCTGGCCGGGACAGCGGCACGATCACGCTGGTGGGCGACCCGGACACGACGACGTATGCGTTTTACCCGAACTCGGTCGTCAGGGTCGATGCGACGTCGGTGCCGTTCACGCTCGTGGACGAAACGCATATCACGTTCTCGATCTCGCCCGCCCTCATGGCGACCCCGGGCGTGAAGGCCATCACGGTCTCGAACCCGACTGCAGGAGGCGGTGGCGGCACCTCGAACGCGATGTCGTTCACGTCGTTCTCGCCGACGTTCGACGCCATCTCGATCAGCCAGGTCCCGCAGTACTTCGATGGTTTCCCCGTGACGGGCCACGTCGACTTCATCGACACCAACTTTGTGGCCACGTTCGGCGGCGTGGATCAGCCGACGACGATCCTCGACTCGCAAAACTTCGTCGTCAACATCCTCTCGGCGACGATGGCGGTCCCGGGCGTCACGACGATTCGCCTCCGCGATACCATCTCCAGCGCGGTCACGAACGCGCAGACGATGACCGTTGCCTCGTGGACCCCGCTTCGTCTCGGCGCGACCCTCCGCTTTTGGGGTGACGGGACAAGTCTCGTCGACGACGGCACGGGCAAGGCGCAAGCGTGGAACGACATGTCCGGCGGCGACCGGCACTTTGTCCAGGCGACGAGCACCAAGCGGCCCCAGATCGTCGCGTCTTCGTCCGTCCTCAACAACAAGCCGGTGGCTCGGTTCAACGCTGCGAACAACACGCAGTTCACGTACACGCAGTGGCTGGCCGTGGCCGCCGTCGGGCTCATCCAAAAGGACAAGTACACGATCTACGCCGTTGCGGCGCATGCGACGACGGGGACCGGGCAGACGATCATCGGCGACACCAACGGCGTTATCTACGTGGCCTCGACGAACCTCGCGCCCGAGAGGCTGGACAGCGGCGACGGGTCCGGCCCGGGGAATGCGATCTGGCCCACCCCGTTTGCGTGGGTGCCTCCACCCAACAAGCCGTTCGTCGCTCGCTTTCGCAAGGCCCTCGGCAACATTGGCGCGCGGATCAATCGAAACGCGGAGGTTATCCAGACGCACGGGACAAACCTCGCCGCGTTTACGCCTCTCGTCCCGTACATCGGCTCGAAGGGCGGCGCCAACGGGCTCTCGAACGCCGACATCGCAGAGATCATCATCTGCGACACGAACCTCAACGCCACGCAGAGAGCGATTCTCGATAACCGCCTCTCGGCGATCTACAACCTGCCGTTCGGCGCTCCTGGCACGCAGCCGGTCATCACGAGCATCGCACCGGTTTCCTGTACGCAGTACGATCTGCCGTTCTGGATCGTGGTGACGGACACCGGGGGTGGCTACACGACCAACACCGTCGTCAACGCGTTTGATCAGATCCTTGTGACAGAGTACCTGAGCCCCACGCAGGTTCGTGGGCGAATGACGAACGATGCGCTGGTGCAAGCGGGCGGTATGCCCATCAGCGTCGCCAGCGAAAGCGGCATCTCGGCGCCGATCGGCCTCACGATCTTCCCCTATGTGGATGTGCCGGGGAAGCCCAACATTCACACGACGGTTCCGAACAACGGGCTCCGTTTCGGGGCGCCGCTCTTCATCCGCGTCCTAGGGGTCGGGTTCACCGCGGCGAGCGTGATCAAATGGAACGGGAACTCGATCACCACCGCGTTCGTCAGCGCCAACGAGATCACCGGGACCCTGCCGGTGCAAGCGCTCGACCTGTTGCCTGGACCGATCATCACGGTCGACGATCCGTCGGGCCTCAGCCCGAACAGCGCGGAGATCACGCTCAGCGATTGGTCGCCGCTCAGCATCCCGGGCCTCACGGGCTGGTGGGCTGCCGACGATGTCCTTACCGCCGCCGGCAAGATCACGCAGTGGAACGACAAGAGCGGGCAAGGCCGGCACTTCGCGCAAGCCGACACGGCGAAGCAGGCGCTCTACAATGCGGCGGACGCGGCGTTCAACGGGAAGCCGTCGGCGCAATTCGATGGCGTCGACGACACGTACACAGGGCCGTCGGGTGCCACGCTCATCCCGGGCGGCACGACCGATACCGTGTACGCGAGCGTGTACCGGTACCTCGTTGTCGACGGTGCGGGCATCCCTAGCCAACCGTACGTCAACGACATCATGATCTCGATTGTGGGCTGGGGTGTCTCGGCGCACCTCTCGCCGCTGACGCTCATCGGGTACGCGAGCGACGGAACGTATCGATCCGTCTCGAACGCTGGCCTTGTCGTGAACGCGACGCAGCGCTGCCAATTCAGGATTACCGGACTGTCGATGACCCTGGAGATCGGCGACACGGCAAGCGCGCCGTTCGCGCTCGCTTCGTTCGCGCCGGGGACGGCTTGCTTCATCGGCTACATCAACTTCGGCACCAACAACGCCATGAACGGCAAGCTCGCCGTGTGGATCACGTGCAACCTCGCGTGGTCGGCGGAAACCTCGATTCGGTGGGGCAACTACTGCCGCTACACCTACGGCACTCCCTGATGGACGAAGAGACAGCTCGGAGAATCATGGCTCTCGAGGGGGCAATGCGCTCCCTCGGGAACCGTGTGATCGAGCTGCAAGCTCAGGTGCGGGATCTCGGCTCCAAAAGCATGCAAGTTAGTAACGAGTACTCAGAAACCAAGGACCTGATCCTCGCGACGGTGCTGGACCTCCGGCAGGAGAGCCGCACCCTCTTCGAGCTCGAACGGCAGAACCGGAAACGCGAGCTGAAGCGTCTCCTTCGGCTCAATCAGCGCGGCAGCGGGCAGCTGGCGGCGTGGGGGCTCGGGATCTCCGTTATCGTTCTCGTGGGCGGCCTCATCGCCGCCAAGGCGCTCGACGCCGCGTTCGTCGCTCCGACCGCTGGAGCGATGCTCGCGGTCGTAGCGATCTTCAGTTACCGGGAGCACCGGGTCTCCAAGAAGGAGCGAGAAGATGAAGAACGTGAAGAGCGTGATTCCGGCTCAATCCGTCCGAGTGACCTGCAGCGTGGTAGCGATCTGCCTACCTTGCGTGACATTGGCCGGCTGCCACGGCGACCGTGAAGCCGAGCACCCGCCGGGCTACCGGATCGAGATGGCGGCTTGCCTGAAGCACTCCAGCGCCGTGCGGGTCCGCAACTGCATCGAAGAGGTAAAGGCAAAGAGGCCGTGAGTTCTCGCCCCCACGGCCTCTCGCGGGCTCACGCGGGCTCGTCGGGGATCGGAAGCGGCGTTACCAGCTTCAGCGGAGGGAAGTCCGCGTTCTGCTTCAGCGCCAGCTCCAGACGAAGCTCGTGGTACGTGTACGGAACGGCCTTCTTGTCGCCCTCGGCCGGATCCTTCACGAGGGATACCGTGTTGCCGGCGACCTCGCACACGCGAAAGAGCTTCGGGTAGAGCTCCACGATCACGCTCGGTGCCACGCGCTTTCGTTGGACGCTGTCCACGAGCACGTAGGCCGTTCCAGCCTCCGGATCCGTGACCGTGGGCGGCCCATCTCCGATGCTGTCCGGCGGCGTTTCGGTTCGCGGCGGCGGCGCCTCGATCCGCGGTGGCGTTACGTCGTCCGGTCGCAGCGACTCCGACTCGTCAGGCTTCTTCTTGAACATGCCTCAGTTTGCCTTGTACTGGCCGCGGGCAACACGGGTAAGGCGGTCCCCCTTCAAGAGCTGGGCAATCGCCGCGTTGACCTGCGTTTTTGCAAGGCCGAGCTTGCCGGACACGTCGTCCGCCGTGGCGTTCGGCGTGGCCTTCACGGCGAGAAACACACGCTCACGGATCGGCAGATCCGAGGCTTCCTCCGCCGCGAGGGCGGGGGTCGCGGCGGGCGTCTTCTTGCGCCCCAGCTTCTTCGCGCGGCGAGAAGGGATGGGCGTGGGGGCCGGGGCAGGAGCGTCTACCGCCTTCAGGCCCTTCACGAGATCAGCGAGAACCTTGGTGACCTCCGTGCGGACGGCGGCGGAGATGAGGTTCTGGGGGAGCGAAACAGTGGCTTCCATGGCGTAACAACTTTCTGATGACCCGATGTCCATCTGTATGGATCGATCGTCAGCTTTGCAAGTGCCTTGGATCAAGGTACTCGCGAATTCATGATCTACTCTCTCGAAAGCTACCTCTTCGCCTTCATGGTTTGGGCCGTTCCGCCCGCGGATCATTGGCGGGACCCTACAGCCGTGACAGAAGAGCGCTACGCCGAGTTTGCACACGTGATCGCCTCAGTCGCCCTCGATCCTGTCGAGGAACCCATTGTGGATCGGACGTTTACAGCCGTTCTCCTCGCCTCGGTCGCCTCCTTCGAGAGCGTGTTCCGAGCCGAGATCATGAATTGCGATAGGCCTGGAATGGGCGGAGCGTTAGGCCCCTATCAGCACGAACACCCGAAGGCGCGCGAGCGGGTCTGCGACTCGTGGGAGCAAGCCACGCGGCACGCTCTGGGGATGCTCCGGACGAGCTTCGAGGCCTGCAGGAAGTTCCCCTTCGATGACCGCGTCTCCTGGTACACCGACGGGCATTGCGAGGGCGACTGGTGGCGATCAAGGAGCCGGGTCCGGCGGGTGCAGCGGTGGACCAAGCTCATGCCTTGGGAGGAGTTCACCGGCCGCGTAATCCTGATCTAGAACGACGAAAGGCCCGGGGCGGAGAGCCTCGGGCCTTGTATAAATGGGGGATGACCAAGCCTCAGAACCCCGGACAAGGCCACGGCAACGACGACAACGAAGGCGAGGATGACGACGACACGTCCGTGGTCGTCGTGGTGACGGACGTCAACGAGTACCGCTACGAAGGGACGAGCAAGATCGCCGTCAATTCGGACGGTTCGCTTCTCGTGGGCAAGTCGCCGCTGGCGGCGTTTGCCGCGAACACTTGGACCCGTGCCTACGTCGAGGAATTGCCTCCTCCCGTGTGAGTTCTCGGTCAGGGATTCGAACCCCACTTCGCAGAATCAAAGTCTGCTGTCCTGCCGACTAGACGAACCGAGAAAAGCCCCCCCCTGCGCCCTCCGGGGGATTCGAACCCACCGTAACCGGATTGAAAGTCCAGCATCCTTGGCCTCTAGACGAGGAGGGCGAAAAACCGACGCCAAAAGTGAGAAAGGACCCCAGGAGGGAATGCTAGCAACCCGCAGGGTTGCCCCCACGGGAGCGTAGGCAGCATTTAGTACCTCTCTCGGCATGCGTCGGAGTGTCGTGAGTAGGAGTCGAACCCACTGAGCCTTTGGAGCAACTGGTTTACAGCCAGCCCCCGCGCCGTACGGGATTATCGCGACAAACGTGCCCGCCAACGGAAGTGTAGACGGTTTCTGTAACGGAGTGAGACCCCAGGTTGGGAAGAAGTACCGCCGACGATCATGCGGGCATCATAAGGACTGCCAAACGGGCGACGAGGTTGGTCTTTTCAAGAGAAGTACCCCCGTCAAGCATGCAGTCCAGTGGAGCGCCGAGGAGTCGAACCTCGGGCGCGGCGTGTTCTGATCCGGTGTGACTACGCTGAATGTCTCCGAAGAACCGATCGATGTACGATGAGCGACCGATGGGTGTAGCAGAGGAACTAGATCAGACCGTTTCGCGTTCCGCAGCGCCCCGTAAAAAAAGCGCAGCCAAAGGTGGGTGACGGCATGTTTCTTTGTGCGAACACCCGTGAGGGTGCCCACCAGGTGCCAACTCCCTGGCTATTCTCCCGGTTTTCAGCCGGGGTGTGGATTCGAACTCACAGCATTCAAGTACCGCCACCATGGCATGCTGCGCACAACAACTCTGTCGCCAAAAGGCGGGACGCTATTTTCCGCGCTCTACCAGACTGAGCTACCCCCTGGCATTGTCAGGGGGACAGGATTCGAACCTATGACCTCGGGCACCAAAAGCAGTAACGCCCCATGCATGCGACAGACAACAAAACAGCGCCAAAAGGTGTGATGGAACTCCCTTGCGGGAGAATCACTGCTCTACCAACTGAGCTACATCGTCGAAAGTGACGAGGGATGGACTCGAACCACCGGCCGATGAATTACAGTACCACCACGATCATGCGCTGCCAAAACACAGCCGACAAAGGGCCGGGACGGATGTACTGTTTGCGATAGTACCGCCCCAAACATTCGGCCGTAAAAACCCGGTCGCCGAGAAGTAGAGAGGAAACAAGGCGTTCTACCAACTGAACTACCGCGGGCTCGCACTCGCGGGCTGGACTCGAACCAGCGACATCCCCATTAACAGTGGAAGTAACCCCTCAGAGCATGCGACCGGAATACCTTGGGCATCCAGCGCCCCCGGGCGGGCGCGCACACGCGTTCCCGGGAGCGCTAGTAGCGAGGACGAGAATTGATCAGGAGGGTTCCTCCGTCAAGACAGGAGGAACAGTCGGAGCGTCGAAAGTGATCTTCTCGACGGCTTCCACGAGCGAACCCAGCTCGCCGCTCATGAAAGAGCGGATCACTTCGAACGCACGATCACTCCACCCGCCGATGAGGAGGATGTCCTTGTCGGGCGACACTTGCGTGGTCGTGTAGGGCTGGAGATCAATGCAGACGAGCTTGGCCGTGGGGTTCCTCTTCTTGAAGCTAAGCCACTCGGCCATCATGTTGGTGCGCATGTTCGCGTACCGCTGAGGCAGGAAGAGGGCGGCCCCATGGCGCGCGGCCTGGGAGACGTCCTTCCAGCTCTCCGAGTCGCTCACCATGACCACGAGGTCCGCGCGTGCCTGCGCGCCGTTCATGAACCGCAGCGGGGCCGAGCAATCCGTCCCGCCGCCACCACACGCCGCCAGCTTCGCGGCGTTCGTCATGACCGTGTCCCGCGGCTCCAGGCGGAGCCTCTTCACGTCTTCCGCGAAGGGGATGATGGCCGCGACCTTGTTTCGCCGCAGGATGGTCGAGGCAATCAGCCCCGCGACGTCGATGCACTTCGTTTGGGTGGTAGCTCCGACCCGGTGACCGGTGACGGGAGAGGCCATGCTGCCGCTCGTGTCGACGCCCACGGCAACGGCGCCGCCGAAGTCGGGGACGTTGCTGGTGGCGCACTCCAGAGCGTCGTGAAGAGCATCGATGATGGGACGCGGGATCGCCGCGTTGTCCTTGGTCGCCAGGTACGTCTGCAGGATCTGGTACGGGAACACCTTCACCCGGGCGATCTCCTCGGCGGAGGAAAGCTTCCGGGCGACGTGATCGACCACCAGCGGGTCCTCGAACACCTTGTTTTTCGCAAGCATGTTGAGGCCTTGGCGCAGCTGGTGCCACGTCATCTGGAACGCGATCTGCTTCCAGTGCGCCGGGGCCAGGGGCATCGACGTGAGGAACTCGTAGGGCAGATCCGGCATCGGCGCCGAGAGCGGGGCCTTCTTGAAGGCCTCGTATTCCTGGACGCTCGGCGGGAGCTTCGCGGTCTGCTCGTCCGTCAGCTTCTTGCCGAGCAGGTACGCAAAGAGCACCTCGTGCTCCGGCGTCTTGGGCTTCGGGTGGGTCAGACGGATCACGTCCGCCATGCTCATCCCTTGCCCCGAGCTCTGCTTGAAGATGGACCACGGGCTCCGGTCGAACCACTTGCCGAACATGCTCTTGGCGGCGAACCCGAAGCTCTTCCGGACGAGCCCCGAGCGCATCATCTGCGCATGGCCCCGCATCACCTTCCCGTTGTCGCAGACGAGCGGGAACGCGGCCCTGTAGAGGGTCGGATCCTTCTTCGAGAGGATGGTGAGCAGGACAGCGGGCGCGTCTTTCATCCCGCCATGCTGGCGAGCGAAGACGGCGAGCTTGGCGAGGAACATGGGCTCCGCCTTCGCGGCAAGCTCCTTCACCTTCTCGAGTTGCTCTTCGGCCGTGGCGTAATAGACGCCGTTGAAGCACGACGTGAGCGCCAGCTGCGCGAGGGCTTCCTTGTCGGAGCGCTCGTAGGCGCGGCCGCCGGCCTCGTTCGTGGTGGTCGTCAGGGGCCCCTTCGGAGCCCCGCCAAAAAGTGCGGGGTTGGGCATTACATTCTCGGTTTGTACGGACGGGGTTTGGTCTGTAGCGCCTTTTCGGGATCGCGGTACTGATCCCCAACTTTCTCCGCCGTCTGGAAGCGGTAGCTGGGACCAAGATCAGGGCACGTCACCCGCGCAATTCGGCGCGCCATCGCATGCCCGCTCCCGAACGAAGACACGTCCACAATGATGTACGGCTCCTCGGGTGTCCCGGTCAGGGACACCTCGAGTCGCCACTCCCCACAACGGGCCAGCCACGTAGCCGGCCCGTTGGAGTGCCAAACCCAGCGGCGGGTTTGGACGTTACGCCTCATCCAGGCAGCGCCGATGCGCTCTTGGGCGCGGCGGGGACAGCCTTGGGCGTGCGCTGCAGGCCGTTCAGCCGCTCCGGGGTGAGGAAGAGCTCGGCGGCGTGCACGATCTTCTCGCCGAGACGATCCGCGGCCTTCTCCTTCGGCGTCCGCTCATCCACCGGCTTCGGCTGCATGAGGTGGATGTGATGGATCATGGTGCGGGCGGCGACTTCGAGGTCTTGCGGGTCGAGGGTATCGACCACGCCCTTGCGCGCGATGGCCGCCAGCTTCGAGCGCTCGACGACTTCGCGGATGACCGCCGGGATCTGCCCGCGGAGGGCAATGCCGACCGCCGTGAGGTCCTGGTCATGCGGGATGAGCTTCCGGCCGTACTGGCGCACGAGGCGCATGGCCGCTTCCTCATCGGGCGCCGTCACGGGAACGATCGCATCGAGGCGGCCCGGACGAAGCATCGCCGGTTCGATCGAGTTGACGTCGTTCGTCGTGAACACGAGCACGATCTCCTGGTCCTTCGAATCGACGCCATCGACGGCGTTGAGGATCCGGTCCGTGATCTCGTCGCGCTCTTCCGGGAAGGCGCGATCGATGTCTTCCGCGAACACCACGGCGGGCGAGTACTGTTTCGCAAACTGGACCGCGGTCGGCAGCTGGGAGGGGTCTTCCAGGTAGATGAACGTCCACTTGTTCGCGACGGCCTTGGCGGCGGTCACGTAGGCCGTCATCGTCTTGCCGGTGCCGAACGGGCCTTCCAGCAGGATGCCGCGGCGGAGCGGGATCCCGTGCTTCCGACATTCGGCCGTGTGCTCGATGGGCGCGAAGATGTTCGTGCGGACGGAGAGGTCGGTGGCGACCGAGTGAATCAGCTCGTCCGTGTCGATCTTCGAGACATCGATGTATTTCGGCGCGCGCAGGAAGTCCATGGCCTCCTGCTTCGACTGCGGGAAGCGGACCTTGATGGCCTTGCCCTTGTAGATCGAGTGCTCCTTGAGTTTCGCCTTCAAGAGCGAAAGGAGGTCACGGATCTCGAAAGAGTGCTTCTTCTTGTACTTGCCCGAGAGGGCGAAGGACATGAGGCCATCCTTCAGCGCCACGTCCGTTTCGAAGTGGCCCTCGATCCCGGCGACGGCAAACTCGCCCCACGGCACCAGCTCGTACTTGTCCACATCGATCTGCACGTTGATCGTAGTGGGCGGCTGGGAGAAAAACGACGTTTTGACGTTGGCGACGAAGCCGTACTTCTCGTTCAGGGCGCGCATGAGCGCATAGGCCCCTTCGAGCGGCGGCACCGAAAACACTTCGTACAGGTTTACCGAGGTCTCCTCATCCTCCATCCGGCGGATGACCCATTCGGCGGCATCCTTGAGGGTGATGTTCTCGGGAATGACGATCTGCGTGCCCGAACGGACGATCTCCACGTCCTTCTGTTCGAGCGCTTTCATCGGAGCTTTCGGCGGCATCTTGTTGACCCTTTTTCAGTAAAAAAAGCCCCCTGATCGACAGGGCCGGGGGCACCCACCCTTTGCCTAACTGTCGCGATCACTCAGAGCTGCCCGGGAAGGGAGGCCCCTGGAATCGCAACGGTCATGTCGCTTTCACCAGCCGATCGGATCGTCCGCGGGCTGGCTTTTATCTTTCGGGGCGTCCGTGCTCCCTGCAGGCAACCGCTCCACCGGCTGCGCTGCAAACACCGACGTCACCACCACTTCCGTGCTCGTCTGCTTCGCCCCCGACTTGTCGTCGTAGGTCTTCGCAACGAGCCGCCCCACCACGGCAACGCGCGTCCCCTTCTGGATCGTGTCCTTCATGGAGTCCGCGTACGCCCCCCAGACCGTGCAGTTGGTCCAATTGGTCAGGTCGCTCCCGTCCGCCTTCTTCTCCGTCGTCGTGGCCACGGAGAAGCGAAGGAGGCCACGGCTCTCGGCCCCTACTTGCTTGTACTCCGAAAACCCAACTCGTCCATTCAGGACTACCAAGTTGGTATCGAAGCTGCGCTTTTCACTCACGGCGACACCTCATCGTCCTCTCCCATCGAGATATCCGGCGCGGGTGTCGCCGGGGTGTCCGAAGCTTCTACATCGGCCTCAATCACGGAGGCAACAGATTGATCGTGGCCGTTCTGCTTTTGTTGCGCGGCCGTGATCTTTGCGGCCACACGATCGCCTACGGGTACGTTCACGTTCGCAACCTCCTCCTTCGCGTCCGCCTCCACGGCGAGACGCATTGCGAGTTCGAGTTCCTGACTGGTGAAGCCCAGGCCGTAACAGAGCCTGCGGACGGCCGTCTTCATGGCCATCCGCTCCTCCCACTGCGCCCACGGGCCGCCGCCGCGCATGGCAGACGACGCGCGCACCTTCGCGATGTCGTCCTCGCCAAGGACCTCCCCTTTCGACTGGCCGCCATCCTTGAAGTCGGCGATGGCGTAGGCCGCGATCAACTTCCCGCGACCCTTCAGGGCCGGCTTGTGGAAAGGCACAATCTTCTCGCTGCGAATGTCGTAGTCCCAGTGATCGTTCTCGAACACCGGATGAGCCACGATCATCTTGATACTCGGATTGCTCCGAAGCGCGATGTCCATGAGGCCGCGGTACCCAGGATCAAAGAAGAGCTCCAGCTGGCCCGTCTTGCCCTTCCTGGGGATAAGGTAGCCACGGCCCATGACGCCGGAAGGCTCGATCTGCAGGCTCGCGGCGTGCGAGAGGGCACGGATGATGCTGGGCTTGGTGCAGCGGGCGATGTCCGGTTGGCTGGTGGTCGCCAGCACCGTCAAACGAACGAGATCGTTCGGCTTGAAGATGCCGCGCGAGAACTCCAAGAGTTCCTTCTGAATACGCTCGGACTCGAGAAACTGACGGATCTCCGCGGCCGGAGTGAGAGCGGTGCTCATTCTTCGGTTCCTTTGGGTTCGTTTCGGACGACGCGCAGATCGTAGTGGCGGTACGCCGATCGCTCGTAGGCCTCCACCGTGATCGCTTCGCGTTCTGCGCTCATCTGTCGCCACCACTTACCATCGCTCGTGGGGGCGTAGATCGTCTGTTTGTCGCCCATCAAAACACGGAGGTCCTGCTCGTCCTTCTTTTGATCCTTGGCGAGGGCCGCAATCTCCGCCCGCCGATTGATAATGCGAAGAGCAATCTGCGTCTCTTCGTCCGTCGCCTTGTGGAGACCCGAGATCTTGATGTTGCGGTAGATCGACGCGATCATGGCCGACGCGTTGTCCGACCCGTCGGGCGCCGGCATGATCCGGGGCTTCAAGTGATTGTGGTAAAACTTGTCGGCGCCGTCGAGAATGGCGTTAGCAAGCGCGTCGGAGTAACCGACTTCGTAATAGCGAAACTCTGTCCCCAGGATCGCGCCTACGTAACACTTCCTAGTCCGCGTCACGATCATCTGCGTGGTGCACTGCACCGCGACGTATTCGGGTATCTGATCCGTATCGTCGTCGCCCCAATGGCGGAGAGCTCGAAGGCCCGGGGCCTTGGCTTCCACCACCGCATCGATGGGGATCCCGTTGACGTTGGGGACAACCGTGGGGGCGAGGCAAAGAGCCTCAGCGTCCGGAGTTGCCACAAGCCACGGTCGCTCCGGGTCCACGAGCGTAGACCCCGTGCGGAGCGCCAGCTTGCCGCGCTCGGCGACGAGCTGCAGGCAGAGGGGCTCCAGGATGTTCCCGACGCGCATGGCGACGGTCTCTTCCTTCTGGGAGCCTTCGATCATCTCCCGGTACACGTCGTGGACCGTGCGGCCGTAGGGATCGATCCCCAGGATGGCCGGCATCGTAGAGGCCGAGGGCTTGCCGCGGCGGAACTCGAGTTGCGCGGGTGTAAGCGGCATTGCTTAGCTCCTTCCGAGTCGCTTCAACTCGACGAGGTCTTCTTGCGTGATGGGCTTCACGGCGGCGTCGCGTTTCTTGAACGCCTCCTCCGCGACCCGGAACACGAGCTTCCGGATGTTGGGCTGGAGGTCATCGCTCCCGACCACCACAAGCGTCCCGTGCTCGCGCAACACCGTAATGCGCAAGATCCCGACATCCTTGACCGACAGATCAATGATCATGCTGTCCATGCTGATTCCTTTCGTCCGCGACAGTTAGGCAATGCACACCGTAAGACGCTTCCTTTTGAGGGTCAATCCCGCCTAGCGTGATGCGCATGAGGATCTACATTGCTGGCCCTCTCGGTGCTTTTCAACAGGCGCGAGCCCTCTCGAAAGCCCTCGAAACCCGCGGTTACCGCATAGTGTCGAGCTGGCATGACATTGTGGAGGAGGGGATGATTGATCCCACATGCCCCAAGTCGCGGCAACTTGCCTGCAACGCGTGCCTGGATGAGCTCGACCTCTGCGATGTGGTCGTGGCCATGGTCGCCGCTCCGCGCCCGAAGGGCACCTACGTCGAGATCGGCTACGCCATCGCGAAGAGAAAACCCGTGATCTGGGCGACCGACGAGTTCCGAGCCGGCTGCAGCGTTTTTGACATGGCCCCCGGGTGCATGATCACCGAGAGCGACGGGGAGATCTTCCTCGCCCTCGCCGGGCTTTCCGTCATGTGACAAAAACAAACCCCCGCGCCGGGTCAACGGAGCACGGGGGCCTGGTGGAGTGAAAGAAATACTATGAGTGCGCATGACCGCTGGCAAGATGTGGTTTTTGGAACGAGCAGGTTTTCTGTTCTTGCTGGGGATTGTCGGGTGCCGCTCCAGGAGATGCCGACCGGATACGTAGGCGTGTGCCTCATGGACCCACCCTACGACGAGCGCACCCATTCCTCGGTGCGGCGAGCAGGAGACCTGGCAGATGTGGCGGAGCACGACTGCCGGAAGCGGCGGAAGACTGATCTTGGGTTCGTCGCCCTCGATCCTGCGCTCCAGGAAGAAGTCGCCCACGAGTGTGCACGCCTCGTCCGGCGCTGGACCGGCGCCTTCTGCACCGTCGAGATGGTGCACGGGTGGATTGGCGCCTTCGAGCAGGAGAAGCCTCTTCGGTACGTCCGGACCGTTGCGTGGGTGAAACAAGGATCGACGCCCCAGTTCACCGGTGACCGGCCGGCCGTGGGCTTCGAGTGCATGGTGCTGGCCCACCCGAAGGGCCGCATGCGCTGGAACGGCGGCGGCGGCCGCGGGGTCTACACGCACCCCATCGAGCTCCCTCGGCTCGGCCGGGGCCCCAAGCGTATCCACACCACCCAGAAACCCATCTCCCTCATGCTGGAGCTGGTGGAGCTCTTCACCGAACCGGACGAGATCGTAATCGACCCGTTCTGCGGTTCAGGCACCACTGGATTGGCATGTTTGCGGCTGGGTCGCCGGTTTATTGGCATGGAGCTCGACCCCGTAATGGCCACTACGGCCCGTGATCGGTTGAAAGCAGAGCTCGGAGAAACGACGTTAGACGCCGTTCGGTCGGGGCAACGTGGGCTCTTCGATGCTTGAACTCCGCCCGTACCAAACCCAGGTCGTGGCGGAGATCGTCGACGCCTTCAACGCCGGCTGCCCGTCGGTGTGCGCGGTTGTGCCTACCGGCGGCGGCAAGACGACCCTGGCCGTGGAGATGTGCCGGCGGACCCTGGCGCGCGGCGGCGAGGCCATCTGGCTCGCCCACCGCCACGAGCTCATCGACCAAGCGAGGGCGACCCTGGCCCAGGGCGGCGCCGCGGGCACCGAGGTCTTCACCATCCAGGCGCTGGCAGAACGGGCCCAGCTGCCCACCCAGCGAAAGCTCGTGGTCGCCGACGAGGCCCACACCGTGGCGATGGCGGCCGGCTGGCAGGACGTCGTCAAACGGCTCGAACCTCAAAGGCTACTCGGCCTGACCGCAACCCCCTCCCGGGGGGACGGCGCCGGGCTCGGGGCGATGTTTCAGCGATTGGTGTTGGGACCCACCACCAAAACCCTAACCGACATGGGCCACCTGGTGCCCCTGGAGGTATTCGCTCCTTCCGCCCCTCTGCGCAGCGGAACCATCGCCATGCATCCCTTGGATGCCTATAAGGAATTCGCTGGGGGCGGCAAAGCCGTTGTGTTTGCACCGAACCTCCGTGCTGCTGCGGTGTGGGCCGCGGAATTCAACCAGAAGCACATTCCTGCCGACGTGATCGAAGGAGAGCTCGGCCTTGCTCGGCGGCGGGACATGATCGAGTCCTTCCGCGCCGGCCGGCTACGGGTGCTCGTCAACGTCGCCATCCTGACCGAGGGCTTCGATCTGCCGGACCTGGCGTGTGTGATCATTGCGCGCACCGTGGGCCACCCTGGCCTTCTGGTGCAGATGACGGGGCGTGGGCTTCGTGGGTCGCCGGGGAAACGAAGCGCCACGCTCTGCGACCTGCAGGGGAACATCCACCTGCACGGGCGGCCGGACGAAGACTTCGAGTTCCAGCTCCACGGCCGCGGCATGCGGGCGAAGAGCCTGATTGCCGCCGAGCGGTACTGCCTTATCTGCGGCGTGGTCATCGAAGAAGCGGACGGCGCCGTGTGCGACTTCTGCGGCTACGAGCGCCCGGAGCTCAAGATCCCACGGTCGGCCGCGAGGAAGCTTCTCCGCTGGCAAGCGGTGAAGAAGATCCCCGACGACAAGCGGGTTCGGATGCTGGCCCGGTGGATCCGCGAGGGGAAGGCCAAGGGCTGGAAGCCCGGTGCGCCGTACGCCCGCTACCGCGGCATGTTCGGTCACCCGCCCCCCCAGGAGATCATCCTTCTCGCGCAGGCCGCGGCGAAGCTCGATGTTTCACGTGAAACGTTTCACGAGGGCTGAGGCTCTTCTTCCACGGGAATCGTCGCCATCTCCGGGTCTTTCGCCAGTGCCCGCGCCATCACCATCCCCGCCTCGGAGGGGTCGAGCCACTTGATCGACCCCGCCTTCCGAAACCCCATCTGGTTCTTCTCGAGAGAGAAGATGATCCCGTCGTGGGGTGACGAGTTTGGGTAGCAGTGGATGAACTTGGTGCCGCCTTTCAGCTCCGCGGTCTTCGCGTAGGCCGTAGCCATGGCACCGATGGCGGAGAAGTTACTGACCTGGTCGGCACCCAGCGCATCGGCCTCTTCCTTCAGCAGGTTCAAGCCGGCAAACGCGGCGTAAAGGGGGATGTTTCGGTTCTCGCACTCCGCCACGAAACAGATGTGACAGCGCCCGTTGTCCCCCCACACTTCGAGAGCAAGTTTCATCTCACCCTTTTACGATCAATCGGAACTTGGGCCTACCTGCTTCGTTGATCCCGTCCACGATCGTGAGCGTGTAGCTAAACCCAGGGCTCGGATCGAGCCCCTCCATGAACTTGAGTGCGGCGTCGTTGGACGAAAACGGGATCGAGCGCAACCCGGCAGCGTACCCACCACGCTTCTCCTGGATGTAGAGCATGGGGCAATTCTCCGTCGCCCCCATGATCCCGTAATAGGGTTCATCGTCGGATGAAGAGGAGGTAGCAGACAAGGAAGGAGACCGGTCCGCCGAGGGCGCCGACGATGGCGCCGGCAATGGTTCCGAGAACGACGAAGAGGAGGAGGGCAACAAAGCCGGCGACCCCCATGCGGACAGCGATCGCGAGATCTTGCGGGGGAGGCCGATCATCCACGACCACACCGCCAACAGCCCACGAACGATTCGCGTCCACATAGAACACAACCCCTTGAAAGATGATCGTTGCCTGGTCCTGAGTCCGGGCGAGGATAGTTACCGCACCGGGCGAGGCTTGCGTAAGAGCCGCCACCCCATGGGGGGAGCTTGCTTGCGCGTAAGGGACAGCAGCCCTGAGGCTCGCCCAATCGTCGGGGCGAGCCACCTTCCCATTGTAGAGTGCAATCATTGCTTGTGAGCCTCTAGAGCGCGGGCAAACGCGACTCGTCCGAAGAGACCGAAGGCCGATTCGAGGGTCCGGCATCCGGTCGCCCTCAGGATCATTGTCTCGGCCTCAAAGACAGAGTGCATATCCCCTCGCTGGCACGCAAGGGCCCAATGATCAAAAAGGGCACCTGGACGCATGGGCCGGCTGCTCT
>Ga0315910_10000322_pt1 | contig 50081 bp, 29 predicted proteins | sample EdamamesoilMG_FD_204470 | JGI IMG/M metagenome (GOLD analysis project Ga0315910, IMG submission 204470) | Garden soil microbial communities collected in Santa Monica, California, United States - Edamame soil | ecosystem: Environmental > Terrestrial > Soil > Garden | place: USA: California... | reverse complement strand
GATCGCGGGACAGGCTCCCCTTGCGCCCTGGACCGTCTACAACGGAACGGCGGTGCGCGTGCGCTCCAGCTCGCCGCCCGATCAGGGCTTCCCGAGCGAAGGCCTGAACTGGCTCGAGATCGGGACCGAGGGCACGTCGAACGCGCGTCCACCGGCCAATCCCTTCGGGCAGGGAACGCCTGCGGCCGGCACGGCGGGAGTCCAGCAGGACTTCCGCTTCCCGGTCGATACGCACCTCTTCTTCGACGTGGCCTTCCTGCTCGGCGGAGCCCAGGACAGCGCGAGCCGCAACGACTTCCTGAGCGTGGACCTGACCGACGGCGTCACGAGCTGGAACCTCTACCACGCCGACAGCTTCAGCGAGTTCTCGCTGACGAGCCCGCTGGGCCTGCCCATGACGTCTCCGGAGCGCGTCCACGTGGACCTGGCGCGCCTCTTCCCCGACGCCCAGCCGACCACGGTGCTCAGCCTGCGGGCGAGCGTGGGCAACGTCGGCGGAGCGGGCACGCACTCGCGGGCCTGGGTCGACGGCTTCCGCTTCGGGCTCTCGGCCAAGTCGAGCTACCGCAACGGGCGCGGGATCAATCCGCCCTTCTACACCGCGGGTGCGCCGGTGGTCGGGACGACCTGGGGCCTCGACGTCGATTCCTCGGCCCTGCCCGGGGCCGGGCAGGTCGTCGTGCTCGGCTACGCGAAGCCGCTCGGTGGCCTGCGCATCGCCCGCGGCGGCGAGGTGCTGGTCGGCGGCACGCGCATGTTCGCCCTGAGCTTCCCGTGCGCCGGCGGGCGCGAGCACCACGAGGTCCCGATCCCGGCCGATCCCACCCTGGTCGGGCGGCGCTTCACGACCCAGGCGGTGCTCGTCGGAAGGACTTTCCTGCTCGGCAACGCCTACGACCTGGTCGTCGGGTACTGACTCTGCGCGGCGGAAAGCTCGCGGCGCACCCGACCCCGGGGCGAATCCTGGGACATGCTTGGGATCGGATCCCGAGTTCTCTTCCGGCCTTCCATCCGCACCGTGACTCGCGAACGATTCTTCCTGTCCGGGCTCCTGGCCGCGCTGCTGCTCGCACGCGCGCCCATGGCGGCCCAGGCCGGCACGGTCCTGCGCCACAAGAAGATCAGCGAGGCGACCAGCGCGTTCGCGGGCGGCCTCGACCCGAACGACCAGATGGGGCGCGCCGTGATCGCGCTGGGGGACGTGGACGGCGACGGCAACGTCGACCTGGCCTCGGGTGCCATCGGGGACGACGACGGCGGCACGGCCGGGCTCGACAGCGACACCGGCGCGATCTGGATCCACTTCCTCAACGCGAACGGCGGCGTGCGCGCCAACGTCAAGATCAGCATGACCTCGGGCGACCTCACGACCACGTTGCGCACCCGCGACCAGCTCGGGCGCTCCCTGGCTCCCCTGGGCGATCTGGACGGTGACGGGGTGCCGGACCTGGCGGTCGGCTCGGCGCGCGACGACGACGCGGGCGTCAACCGCGGCGCGATCTACCTGCTGTTCCTGACGCGCGAGGGCGCCGTCAAGCGCTGGTCGAAGATCAGCGACACCCAGGGTGGCTTCGAGGGCGAGCTCGAGGACCTGGACGAGTTCGGACGCGCGCTCGCCAACCTGGGCGATCTGGACGGCAACGGCGTGATCGACCTGGCGGTCGGCGCGACCGGCGACGACGACGGCGGCGCCGACCTGAAGGGCGCGGTCTGGGTCCTGTTCCTGAATCCCGACGGGAGCGTGCTGCGCCACCAGAAGATCAGCATGACCCAGGGCGGTTTCACCGGGATCCTCGGGGGCGGCGACCTGTTCGGCTTCGCGCTGGCCAACCTCGGCGACGTGGACGGCGACGGCCTGCCGGAGCTGGCCGTGGGCTGTCCGAAGGACGACGACGGCGGCGTCAAGAAGGGCTGCGTCTGGATGCTCTTCCTCCGGGCCGACGGCACGGTGCAGAGACACGTCAAGATCAGCGACAAGATGGACGTCTACGGCCTGAAGGCCGGCGACGAGTTCGGCTCGGCCATCGCCGGCCTGGGCGACCTGGACGGCGACGGCATCCCGGACATGGCCGTGGGCGCGATCCTCGACGACGGCGGCCTGCACGACCAGGGCGCGGTCTGGATCAACTTCCTGAACGCCGACGGGACGGTGCGCGCCAAGCACCGGATCAATGACGTCTCCGGCGGGTTCCTGGGTGGCCTGGCGAACGAGGACTGGTTCGGCGCGTCGCTGGCGCGCGTCCCGGACCTGGACGGGGATGGACGCGTGGAACTCGCGGTCGGCGCGCGCTTCGACGACGACGGCGGCATCAACACCGGATCGATCTGGATCCTGTTCCTCGACGGGGCTCGCAACGTTCCGCCCACGCCGGCCTTCCTGCTCGATCGTCCGCTCGGTCCGGCGCCCCTCGAGGTGCGCTTCACGGACCGCTCCTCGGCCGGCGCACGCACCTGGGACTGGGACTTCGGCGACGGCGCGACCTCGACCCAGCGGCATCCGGCCCACGTCTACGCCGAGCCGGGCCTCTACACCGTGCGCCTGACGGTCGGCGGTCTGGGGGGCAGCGCCATGCGCGAGCTGGCCGGTGCCGTCGAGGTACGCGTCCCGGCGCGCGCCACCGTGCGTGCCGGCAGCCGTCCGAACCGGACCTGCTTCGCGTCCACCAGCCTGCCGGTGCTCGGGGCCAGCTGGACCAGCGAGGTCGACGCGACCCTGCACCCCGGCGCCGGCCTCACCGTCGTCTACGGCTGCAGCGCTCCCGCCCAGGGTCTGTTCCTGCCCGGCGGCGAGCTCCTGATCGCGCTGCCTGGCATGGGCGGAAAGCTCTACTTCAGCTCGGTCGCGCCCTCCGGCGGCGGCGTGGCCCAGCACTCGGTCCCCATCCCGGCCCTGGCGAGCCTGGTCGGCGCGCCCACGTACACGCAGGCCTTCGTGCTCGGCGGCCGGCTGGAGCTCTGCAACGCGATCGATCTCGTGCTCGGCTACTGAATCGAACCGGGCCGGCGCCCCCCGCGCCGGCCGCCCCACGTTCCCCCCGTTTCCCGGTGTCCCCCTCGATCCGTACCCTCGGACCCACGCGCCTTCGTTCGCGGCGCGCAGCGGTCGTGCTCGCGGCGCTCGCGCTGGCCGGGGGTCGTGCGTGGGGCCAGTTCGGGACGGTCGCGCGCGAGCAGAAGATCTCCGCGCTGCAGGGCGGGTTCAGCGGCGTCATCGCCAACGACTACCGCTTCGGCGTCAGCGTGGCGGAGCTCGGCGACTTCGACGGCGACGGGATCCGCGACCTGGCCGTGGGCAGCCACCGCGCCGACCTCGGTGGGGAGGAGCGCGGCGCGATCTGGCTCCTGCTGCTGAACCCCGACGGCACCGTGCGCGAGCACCGGCAGATCAGCGGCGTGGAGGGCGGCCTCGCAGGCCCGCTCGACGACCACGACCGCTTCGGGATCTCGGTCGCCTCGCTGGGCGACCTGGACCTGGACGGCACGCTCGACCTCGCCGTGGGCGCCTACCGCGACGACGACGGGGGCACCGACTTCGGCTGCCTGTACCTGCTCTTCCTGAATCCGGACGGCACGGTGAAGCGCGAGCAGAAGATCAGCGCCACCACGGGCGGGTTCACGGGGACGCTGGACGTCGAGGACTCCTTCGGCTGGTCGATCGAGAACATCGGCGACCTGGACGGCGACGGCGTCATCGACCTGGCGGTGGGGGCCACGCGCGACGACGGCGACGACGCCGACCTGGCGCGCGACTTCGGGGCCCTGTACCTGCTCTTCCTGAACCCTGACGGCAGCGTGAAGTCGCACGTGCGCATCGGCTACCAGCCGACCGGCTTCGGCGCGATCCTGCGGCCGCGCGATCGCTTCGGTTCGGACGTCGTGCTGCTCGACGACATCGACGGCGACGGGGTCGAGGACCTGGCCGTGGGCGCCTTCGGCGAGGATCCGCTCAAGTACGGGCGCGTCTTCGTGCTGTTCATGAACCAGGACGGCTCGGTCAAGGGGCACCAGGAGATCGGCCTCAACACCGGCGGCTTCAGCGGCGTGCTCGGCAAGGGTGACCGCTTCGGGATCGCGCTGGCGGCCGAGGACTTCGACGGCGACGGCCTGGCCGACCTGGCGATCGGCGCGGCGGGGGACGACGACGGCGGGGCCGAGGCCGGCGGGCTGTGGATCTGCCTCCTGCGAGCGGACGGACGCGTGAAGTCCTTCTCCAAGGTCAGCACCGACCGTGGCGGCTTCGGCGGGCTCCTGCGGCCGGGCGACAACTTCGGGATCTCGATCGCGACCCTGGGGGACCTCGACCGCGACGGGGCGGCCGACCTGGCGATCGGTGCCTACCAGGACGACGACGGCGGGTTCGACCGCGGCGCGACCTGGATCCTGTTCCGGGCCGGGACCGGGGCGCCGGTGGCGGACTTCGTGTCGACCCCGCCCAGCGGCGACGTGCCGCTGCTGGCGAGCTTCTCCGACCGCTCCTCGGGCCCGATCACGGGCTGGCACTGGGACTTCGGCGACGGAACGAGCTCGAGCGATCCCAGCCCGACACACGTGTACACGACCGCCGGGGCCTACACGGTCACGCTCACGGTCACCGGGCCGCAGGGCACGGACGCCCTGCGCCGGCAGCGGGCCGTGGTCGCGCTCGAGCCCCAGCCGCCGGAGGCGGACTTCTCGGGCGGGCCACTGCAGGGCGAGCTGCCGCTGAGCGTGTTCTTCGCCGACCTTTCGGGCGGCTCGATCACGAGCTGGAGCTGGGACTTCGGCGACGGCACGGGCGTGACGGGCCTGCGTTACCCCAAGCACGTCTACGCCGAGCCGGGGAGCTTCACGGTGAGCCTGACCGTGGCGGGCCCGCTCGGCACGAGCAACCACACCGTGGTGGACCTGGTGCAGGTCACGCCCCCGCCGCCTCTCACGGCCGCCTTCGAGGTCGTCTCGCCGGGCGGCATCGCGCCCGTGACGGTGCAGTTCCTCGACCGTTCGCTGGGCGGCGCCACGAGCTGGCAGTGGGACTTCGGCGACGGCGCGAGCGCGAACCTGCAGGAGCCCTCGCATCGCTTCGAGGATGGCGGCACCTATCCGGTGACGCTCACCGTGCGCAAGGGTGCCGAGAGCCATGCCGCGACCCTGCCCGTCTCGATCGACTACCCACCCCCGGACGCGCGCTTCTCGGTCTCGACCGTCTCCGGCATGACCCCGCTGCCGGTCCACTTCACCGATCGCTCGACGGGCACGATCACGAGCTGGACCTGGGACTTCGGCGACGGCACGCCCTTCTCCAGCGCGCGCTTCCCGACGCACCACTATCGCGCCCCGGGGACCTACAGCGTGCGCCTGCGCGTCGAGGGCCCGGGTGGAGTCGACGGTTCCGTGCGCCCGAACCTGATCACGGTCACCGGCCCGCTCGTCCTGCCGTTCCTCCCCTGGATGGCGCCGGGCAGCGTCCCGAGCGCACCGGTGCGCTCCTTCCGCCCGAAGTAGAGCGTCGCGGGCCGGACTCTCCGCAGGTGGCGGAGGCGGAAGGATTCGAACCCTCGGTGCCTTGCGGCACAGCGGTTTTCAAGACCGCCGCAATCGGCCGCTCTGCCACGCCTCCGCGGAAGGCGTCAGCATGGCGGAGACTGCCGCCTGCGTCCATGCGCTGGGGAGCAGTCCGTCCGATTCTCAGCTGCGGAGGGAATCCCGGTGGGAGGTTCGCAGGGGGGCAAGCCTCCTGGAAGCGTCGGCCCTGCGATCCCGTGTCGTTGCCAGACCGCGCCGAGCGGCCGGGCCGGCTGCTCAGTTGAACGCGAAGGCCACTGCGAGCGCGTCGATCTCGGGCGAGAGACCCGATTCCATGCTCGACAGGAAGCTCAGGCGCATCTGCAGGTAGCGCGCACCGTCGATGTCGTCGATCTCGTCGGTCCAGGTCGCCACGCTGTTCAGGAACGTGACGCTGCCGTCGATCTGGCGCCCGGCCGGCGTGGCGGGCTCGCCGTAGGCATTCAACGTGCCGGAGTCGAAGGGCGTGACGCCCGGAGCGAAGCCGGTCGCGCCGCGGTACTCGATCACGAGCTGCGTGTTGTTGGGCTGCTCGTCCGAGGCCGGCAGCAGGACGGGATCGAGGTAGTCCGGAATGTCGTTGCGCGTGTCGTACCAGGCCGTGTGCACGCGGCTCACGCGCGTCACGAAGTCAACCTGGCCGATGTAGAACGAGTTGTCTCCGGCCCAGGCGGTCCGGCGCCCGCCGTTGTTCGGGTTGAAGCCGCCCATGGGCGAGTCCTCCAGATCCGGCTCGACGCGCACGGGGGCTCCGAGGCGGTTCGTTCCACCCGTGGAGTAGGAGCGGAAGGCGGGCAGGGCCGAGGAGTTGATGGCCAGCGAGATGTCCAGCGAGTTCAGGCCCACTCCGGTGGTCGACGGGTAGCAGCGGTACTCCGCCAGGAGCGGCAGGCCGAATGAGGGCACCTGGTTCTGGACCGCGATCGTGCCCGAGGCCTCCTCGAGCATCAGCGTGCGCGAGGCCTCGATGCACAGCGGGATGCCCTCGCCGGAAGGCCCCGCGCGCGAGAGGACGGCCGTGTCGCGCCACAGGTAGCTCTGCAGCGGACCGGTCCCGCGGTTGAGCGGGTAGGGCAGCATCAGGACGCCCGTGCTGGAGCGGAACACGTTCGCCTGGTTGAAGGAGTAGCCCAGCGCGCGCGGGTGCACGATCTTCTGGGGCGAGAGCGGGTCGTTCAGGATGTTGGTCACGAACTGCCCACCCGAGCCCACCAGCCCCGAAAAGCGCAGCTCGGGCGTGAGGAAGCGGTTGTTGATGCACTCGTCCGGCAGGAAGCGGCTGTGGGACAGGCGGATCTCGAAGTTCTCGTAGAAGTCGCTGACCACGCGCCCACCGATCGGGGCCCAGGAGAGCCCGATGACGTCGACGTTGTACTTGGTCTCGTCGCGCACGTTCCAGCCCAGGTCGCAGTAGCGGTACACCGAGTGGAGCTTGCTGCCCAGCGGCGAGAGCGGGGTCTGCACGCCCGGCGCGAAGGGGATCATGATCGAGGGCACCGGCTTGGTGCGGTCGGCCGTCACGCTCTGGAACGAGACCGGCCGCGGGCGGATCCGTCCGCGCGTGAAGTCGTAGAAGAACTGGCCGCGCAGGTCGCGTCCGGTGGCGGGCGGCATCTCCTCGATCGCGTTGAAGCGCAGCACGAGGCCGCCGTTCGCGGCCACCGGTGCGGCCGGGTCGATCGAGAAGGTCACGTCCTCGGGCGCATCCGGCAGTGGATTGCCGGCCAGGTCCGTGATGCGCTTGAAGATCAGGTGGTAGAGCTCGCTCGTCCCCTGGTGGCGCAGGGGCAGGAGCGGCCGCAGTCCGAAGCGGCGCAGGTCCACCGAGGCATCGACGGCGCAGGGCACGATCGTCTCGGCCGTGTCGGCGAAGGAGGCGTCGCCGCGCACGAGCAGCAGCGTCTCGAGCGAGGACACGGAGGCCGGATCCATGGGCTCGCTGAAGGTCACGGAGATCTCGGTCTCCGGATCGACCTCGTCCTGGGGCAGCACGCGCGGCGCGGGGCTGAAGGTCACCCAGCAGCCCGTGTCCACCGGCTTGGTCTCGTCGAAGCGCGTCAGGAGCTCACCCGCGCCCACCAGCTCGAAGCCCGAGCCGAGGGGGTCGTCCAGCAGCGAGCGCACGCGCACGTTCCGCACGCGAGCGTTGATGTCCGGCGCCGAGGCCTGGGAGCGCACCTCGATGAAGTTGGAACCGACCTGGCAGATGTCCCCGGTGTTCGGCGCGTCGCGGCAGGGCGTGAGGAACACCAGGTCCACGAGCCAGTCGAAGCCGTCGAGGCCGCTGGGGTCGGCGCTGGCCGCCTCGATGCGGATCGGCCAGCTGCCCAGGATCGAGGGCGAGTTCACGTCCAGCAAGAACCCGTTGTTCGTGTCCTGGACGTTGCCTGAGCGCATGGCGCGCACGATGTCGCGCGTCGGGTTCGTCAGGTCGACCGGCCCGTTCTGGTCGGGCGAGACCGTGGCTCCGGAGAGCCCGCGCAGGAGCTCGAACTGGCCCGTGCCGAAGGAGGTGCGCGTCGGGATGCGCACCGATGCGTTCGGCTGGGGCGAGGTCGGCTCGCTCTGCGGCAGGCCGTCCGAGTTCGGCACGAGCGGGATCGGGAAGGCGGCCGCCTCGACCTCCGAGATCGTGCAGTCGACGATCACGCGCGTCGAGTGGAAGACGTCGCCGATCACGCCCCCGTGGTTCTGGTCGAAGAAGATGCGCCCCTGGAAGGGCGTCGTGGGCGGATAGCCGACGCGCACCTTGACCGTCGCGGGCAGGGCCGCGAGGGCGGCCTGGTCGTCGCGCAGGAGGTCGTCGAAGCGCAGCACGAGGGCCGAGTTGCGGGCCGCGAACGAGAAGGGCGGGCTGGAGCTGCCGTCGTCGTGCTTGGGCACGATCGGGGCCAGCCCGAGCTGCGCCTGGCGCAGGATCTCGGAGAACGTGTCGCGGCCGTCGTCCGGCGCCCCGCGCGTGCGGCGGATCACCAGGCGCACGCGCTGGGTGATCGGGTTCGTCGAGAGGGTGAACTTGTCGCCATCGCTCTGGACCGCCTCGTTGATCGCGAAGTCCCGGAAGATGGGGGCGGTCGAGGGGTTCCCGTTCGCGTCCACGTCGTGCACGTCCACCAGGCGCGCCCAGAACATCTCCACCAGGCGCAGGCGGCTGGCCGAGCCGCCCTGGTGCGGGTCGGAGATGTAGATGCTGCCGTCGGGCTTCTCGAGCTCGAGACCGACCGTCTGACCGCCCCCTCCGCCTCCACCGCCCCCGCAGCCGGCGGCATGGGCCGCCAGGAGGGCAAGGGTGACGCTCAGGAGCGGCCGGTGGGTGCGGGAGCGAGGGGAGCGCATGGGGAGCCGCATGATAGGGAAGTAGCCTAGCCGGGGCGCCTGGTAGCAGGCCGCGAGGGGCCCGAAAATCGTTCCCGAACGCGGCCCCACTCGCCCCGCTCGGACTCCTCTGCTAGTCACCCAGCGCGGGTGGGTATCCCTGCTGCGCGGCGTTGCCCGGCGCTGCGCAGCGGCGCCCTCGGCGCGGCCTCACCCGCGACCCAGGCGCGGCGCGCTCGATCCCGCGGCGGGCCCGGACGCCTCTCCTTCGGGCTGCGGGCGCCCGCCCGCGCGCAGCCCTCGGGCGCAGCAGATCAGGGCGTCTGCGTGTCGGAGGCCTTCGCCAGGACCTCCTCCGCGACCCGGATCGGACACTTCGCGCGCAGGGCCAGCGCGATGGCGTCGCTCGGGCGCGCGTCGATGGCGAGGGGCTTCGCGCCCCCCGGCGTCTCGAGCCACAGGCGCGCGAAGAAGGTGTTCTGCTTGAGGTCCACGATCTCCACCGCCTGGATGCGCGCGCCCAGCGCGGACAGGGCCGCGAAGGCGAGCTGGTGGGTCAGGGGCCGCTCGGGCTCGATCCCGTGCACGACGCGCTGGATCTCCGAGGCCTCGTTGTTCCCGATCACGATCGGGAAGCCGCGCGTGCCCTCGACCTCGGCCAGGACGATGAACTGTCGCTCCTCGCCGTCGCGCAGGACGATGCGCGAGAGGGTCACGTCGATCATCCGCGGCGCCGCCATGGGTCCCGCCGGAACCTAGCCCCTGGAGGCCGGACTGTCTACGTGACCTTCGCGCCGCGCGCGCCCGCGCTCGGCCAGCACGATGTGCTCGAGCGGCCCCTCCTCCTCCGCCAGGAGCCAGGCGCTGGCCGCCTCGTCCGCCCACCCGCAGGCGCGGCACCGGAGGCCGTGGGTCGCGTCGGGCGAGCGCCGTGCGAGGGCGTCCTGGCCGCAGGCGGGACAGCGCCGCTCCGCCCGGGCCGGGAAGAGGGCGCTGACCAGCACCCAGCCGGCCGGCAGGATCCCCAGGGTCAGCGCGACCGCGCCGAACCAGGCCGGGGATCCGCCCCGCACCAGGAGCACGCCCACCAGCACGGCCGCGAGCATCAGGCCCGGCACGAGCCACGCCAGGAGGGCCTTTCCGGCACGCATCGGGCACCAGGCTACCGGTCGGCGCACGCTCGCGGGCCTACAATCGGGCCTGCCATGGGTGACGCGAGCGCGAGCGGCTATCCGGACAATCCGGTCGTGGTGCGCGTCCTGCGCGGGGGCGTGGTCGAGTCGGTGCACCGCGGCGCCTGGTGCCTGGTGGACGGCGACGGGCGCGTGCTGGCCGGGGCGGGCGACGTCGAGCACGGCGTCTACGTGCGCAGCGCGGTCAAGGCCCTGCAGGCCCTGGCGCTGCTCGAGAGCGGTGCGGCCGAGCGCTTCGGCCTGGCCGAGCGCGAGCTGACCCTGGCGCTCGCCTCCCACGGCGGGGAGCCGGTCCACACGGAGGTGGCTCGGAGCACCCTGGCGCGGCTCGGGCTCGGCCCCGAGCACCTGCGTTGCGGCGCCCAGGCGCCCTTCGAGGCGCGCGCGCGCGCCGCGCTGGCGGCGCGCGGCGAGGCGCCGAGCGCGCTGCACAACAACTGCTCGGGCAAGCACGCCGGGTTCCTGGCCCTGGCGCTGCACCTCGGTGATCCACCCGAGCGCTACCTCGAGCCCGACTCGCGCGCGCAGACGCTCGTGCGGCGCACGCTGGCCGAGCTGGCCGGGGTCCCGGAGCGCACGCTCGTCCCGGCCCTCGACGGCTGCAGCGCGCCGACCTACCGGCTGCCGCTGTGCGCCCTGGCGCGGGCCTTCGCGCGCCTCACGAGCCCCGCCGGCCTGGCGCCCGCGCGGCGCGCCGCCGCCACGCGCCTGACGCGCCTCGCGGCCGAGCACCCGGAGCTGATCGGCGGCAGCCGCGGGTTCCTCGACACCGACCTCCTGCGCGCGAGCGGCGGCCGGCTCTTCCCGAAGATCGGGGCCGAGGCGGTGCACGCGCTCGGCGTGGTCGGCGCCGGGCGGGCCCTGGCGCTCAAGGTCGACGACGGCGGCGCGCGCGCCTTGCCGATGCTGGTGGTGGGCCTGCTCGAGGCGCTCGGGCTGGCCCGCACCGAGGAGCTCGCGCGCCTGGCCGACTGGCGTGCCGGTCCGCTCACGAACGTGGCCGGCCTCGAGGTGGGCCGCACCGAGGTCGTCGTGCCCGTCCCCGCGCACGCCTGATGGAAGCGCCGCCGCGACCGCCGCCGCGACTCGCGCGCACGGCCCACAAGGGTGACGCGGGACGCGTGCTGTGCCTGGCCGGAAGCGCGGCCATGCCCGGGGCCGCGATCCTGTGCGCGCGCGCGGCCCAGCGCGCCGGCGCGGGGCTGGTGGCGGTCGGGTGCCTCGACGCGCTGCTGGCCACGGTGCTGCCGCCGGCGGCGCCCGAGGCGGTGCTGGTCGACCTGTGCGAGGCCCTCGAGCTGGGCGGGCGCGTGCGCCCGGGTGCGGCCGTGCGCCTGCAGGCGCGCGCACCGCACGCCGTGCTGGTCGGGCCCGGCCTGGGGGACGATGCGCGCACGCGCGCGCTGCTCGCGCTCGTGCTGGAGACCTTCGAGGTGCCGCTGGTGCTCGATGCGGACGCCCTGAACGCCCTCGCGGGCGAGCCCGAGCGGCTGCGGACGGCGCGCGCGCCGCTGATCCTGACCCCGCACCCGGGCGAGGCGGCGCGGCTGCTCGGTCGAGCGCTCCCGGCCGACGATGTCGGCCGCGCGGAGGCCGCGCGCGAGCTGTGCGCGCGTTCCGGCGCGATCGTGTGTCTCAAGGGGCACGGCACGGTCGTGGCCGAGCCGGGCGGAGCGACCTGGCGCAACCCGAGCGGCAACGCGGGCATGGCCACGGCCGGCGCGGGCGACGTCCTGGCCGGGATCCTCGTGGCCTACCTCGCCCTGGTGCGGTCCGGCGCGGACCCCGCCTGGACGCCGGCGGCGGCCGCGCGCGCGGCGGTGTACGTCCACGGCCTGGCGGGGGACCTCGCGGCCGAGCTGCGCGGCGAGCGCGCGCTGATCGCCTCCGATCTCGTCGAGGCGCTGCCGGCGGCCCAGCGGCGCTTCGAGGGCGCATGAGGCTCGCCGGGCTCGTCGCGCTGCTCCTCGCAGCGCTGCCCGAGGACGAGGCGGTGGCGCGCGAGTGGCAGGTGCGAGCGCGCGCCCGGGATCCGCACGCTCATGCCGCCGAGCTGAGGGCCGAGCTGGGCGCGCCGCGCTGGCGCACGCGCGCGGCCGCGCTCGACGCCCTGCTGCGTGCCGCCGTGGCGCTGCGGCCCTGGACGCCGGCGCAGGCGGAAGCCGTGCTCGCGGCCGGCGCGGACGCGCACCCCAACGTGCGCGCGCGCGCGCTCGACGCGGCCGGCGCGGCCGGGCTCGCGCTCCCGGACGAGCTCGCCGCGCGTCTCGCGCGCGACCCGCTCGGCAGCGTGCGCCTGGCCCTCGCGCGCGCCCTGGAGCACGCCGCGACGCCGGTGCGTGCGGCGCTGCTGGCCGCGCTGGCCCTGGATCTCGATGCGCGCGTCGCGGTCGCCGCGCGCCACGCGCTGTGCGGCCTCGCGGCGGAGGAGCGCGGCGTGCGCACGGAGCGCCTGACGGTCCTCGCGCGCGCCCGCCAGGAGGGCCGCGAGCCCTTCCTGCGCTTCCTCGCGGGGCTGGCCGAGGCCCCGGCGGACGCAGAGCTCCTCGCGGGGGCGCGCGCGGCCCTGGCCGAGGACGAGGAGGCGCGCGCCTGGATCGAGGTGCTGGCCCTGGCCTGGGGCCTCTCCGGGGAGGCCGGGCGCGTCGCGGGCCTGGCCCGCGAGGACGCGACCTGGGAGGGCCTGGGGGGGCGCCTCCTCGAGCGGGCCGCCCGCGCGCCCGACCCGGAGCTCGCCCCGGCCCTGTGCCTCGCGCTGGCGGACCTGGCGCCGGGCGTCGCGCGCCGCGGTCTGGTGGCGCTGCTGGTCGAGGGGCTCGAGCCCGCCGCGCCGGCCTTCCTCGCCGCGCACGTGCTCGACGACGCCCTGCGCGCGGAGTGCCTCGCGGCCCTGGGCCTGCGGCGCGATGCCTGGCAGGACGCGGAGTGGGCCCCCTGGGTCCGTCCGGAGGTGCCCGTGAGCGTGCGGCGCGCCTGCCAGGAGGCGCTCTCGGGCGCCTACGCGCGCAGCGCCGATCCGGGCGCGGGGCGCGGCCTGCTCGCGCTGCTCGCGGATCCGGAGCCGGACCTCGCCGCGGCAGCCTTCGAGTCGCTGTGCGCCGCGCGCGTGGCCGGCGTCGACGACGGAGCGGCGCTGCGCGCGGCCTTCGCGCCCCTGTCCCGGGAGGAGCAGCTGCGCCGCGCGGCGCTCTTCACGCGCGCGCGTCCCTTCCCGGAGCTGCGCGCGGAGTGGCTGGCGCTCGGCGCCGAGCGCGGCGCGGCGCGCACGGCAGCCTGCGAGCTCCTGGCTGGCTTCGAGGGCGACGCCGGAGCCGTGGCGGCGCTCGCGGGCTGGCTCGCGGCCGACCTGGCGGCCTTCGCGGCCGCCCCGGCGGAGCACGAGGGCCTCGTGCAGGCCGAGCTGCGCGCGCTGGCGCGTGCCAGCCAGGGTGCCGCGCGCGAGGAGCTCGCAGCCGCTCTCCAGGCCGCGCTCGGGCGCAGCACCGAGGTCGGCAAGGTCGCGGCGGCGGGCCTCGGACGCAGCGCCGCGGGGCGCGCGCGCCTTGGCGCGCTGCTCGCGGCCGGCGCGCTGGCGGCCGACGCCGATCGGCGCACGCGCATCGAGGCCTGCCTGGCGCTGGCGCGCGCGGCCGAGCCGCAGCTCTGCGAGCCGGCCGTGGCCCGGCTCCTCGCCGACCACGCGCAGGCCGCCTGGGACCTGCGCCAGCGCATGCTCGAGGCCCTGGCGGAATCCGGCTGCGCCGCGGCCGAGGAAGGCCTGCTCGCGCTGGCCGCGCGCGCCGAGCTGGAGCCGGTGGAGCGCATGACGCTGGCCACGCTGCTCGCGCGGCGCGGCGGCCCGCGCGCGGCCGCGGCCCTGGCCGAGCTGGCGCGCGGGGCCCACGACCTCGAGTCGCGGCGCGTCGCCGTGGCCGGGCTGGCGGGCCTGGGCGCGGGCGAGCGGCTGGACGAGCTGGCCCGGGAGCTGGCGGCCGGCGCGCTCCCGGGCGGAGCCGAGGAGCTGGCCCTGCTGGCCTCCGACCTCCGGCTCGCCCGCGCGCGCCTGGCGCCCGGGAGGTGGGTCTGTGCGGAGTGGCTGCGCGCACCGGCGGCGCGCGCCGCGGCGGATCTGGTGGCGCGCTTCCGGGGCGAGGAGCTGCCGGCGCCCGAGTTCGAGTGGCGCCACGAGCTGGAGCTGGCGCGCGTCCTGGCGGCGGGCGGCGGCCTCGACGCCTGCCTCGCGGACCTCGCGCAGCTCGAGCGCCTCGACGGGCGCCTCCTGGTCGCGCTGGGCGAGACGGCGCGCGCCGCGGGGCGCGCCGCTCAGGCCGACGAGCTCTACGCGCTGGCGACGATCGCGCTCCTGGGCGAGCGCGACCCGCCGCGCGAGCGCCTGGCCTGGGTGCTGGCGCGCCGCCTGGCCCTGGCGCGCGCCGCGGAGGACGCGCCGCGCGTCGCGGCGCTCGCGCCGCGCGTGGCCTCGGCCCTGCGTGCCGGCGCGCTGAGCTCGGCCCAGCGCGAGCTCCTGGACGGATCACGCTGACGGACCGTCACTCGCGCAGGCGCGGCCGGATCCACTCGACCACCAGCGACATCATCTCGTCCGTCGTCAGCGGCCCATCCTTGACCCACGCCTGCGGATCCGGGTTGACCGGGTTGGCGGGCGAGTTGTCGTAGGTCGCGGTCACGCGCACGCGCGAGCCGCCGGGCGCGAAGCGCGGCGTGCGGAAGACGTGGTTGAACTGCCAGTCCTGGTCCCAGGCGGGGATGTCGATCAGGCGCTCGTGCGTGCCGTCCGGCCGGAAGAGCTCGGCCACCATCGACTTGCCGCGCAGGTGCATGTGCGGCGTCAGTGAGCGCAACAGCACGTCGTGCTGGATCGGGTACTCCTTCGTGAACGTGACGTCGCTCGCCAGGGGCGGGATCGAGATGTCGACGTTCCAGAAGTTGCGGCTCTCGGCCACCAGCTCCGGCGGCCCCTTCGCCAGCACGACCCCGAAGCTAGTCTGGTCCTCGACGGCCGTGCCGTTGGGCGTGTAGTGCATGTCGAAGCGCAGTCGCGAGCCCCTCGGCAGGAAGCGCGCGATGCCGTCGGGGTAGCTGCGCGGGCCCTTGCCCGGCAGGTAGCCGAACAGGAAGGTCCAGCCGGTGTTGGGCGAATCGCCGAAGGGCAGGAGCGCGCTGCGCAGGGCGCGGTGCAGCTCCTCCGGAGCCTGGTAGCTGACGGTGACGTGGTGCACGACCTGGCGCGCCCCGGGCCGCACCTCCAGGCGCTGGATCCACAGGTCCTCGGCGACCTCCGGCGTGACCTCGAAGTAGCGCTGGCCCACCAGGCCCTCGGCCGGGACGAGGTAGGGCTCCTGCATGCGGAAGACGAGGTCCGGCGCGCCGATGCGCCAGCCGTCCGGGTAGGCGTAGGCGAGCGGCGTCTCGCGCGCGTCGCCCTCCGGCGCGCCGGCCGCGATCCAGGCCAGCAGCGTGGCCCTGTCGGCCTCCGAGAGGCGCCGGTCGTTCTTCCACGGCCCGGTGTCGTCGGCTGCGAACCAGGGCGGCATGATCCCGTCCTCGACCACGAGCCGCACCATCGCCTTGCGACCCCGGGCCTGGGCGAAGCTCTCGAGCGCGAAGGGCGCGACGCCGCCCGTGCGGTGGCACTCGACGCAGTTGTCGCGCAGGATCCGCGCGACCTCGCGGTGGTAGGTGGGGGGCGCCTCCTCCGGCGCCGCGGCCTCGATCCCGAGCAAGCAGCCGGGCGCGCTCGTGGCGGCGACGAGCACGCGCTCGCGCGCCAGCGTCTGCTCCAGGGCATCGGCCAGGTAGGCGTGGCGCCGACTCGCGCGCAGGACGCCGCGCCCGACCTGGTCGTCGATCGCGCCGCGGTAGACCAGCGTGCGCGCGCCGTCGAGCAGGAAGACCTCGGTCGTCGTCACGGCTCCGAGGGCCGCGCCCAGGCCCTGCTCCGGGTCGTGCACGTTCGGCCCGTCGAAGCCGTGGGCCGTGGCGTCGGCGCGGATCTCGGCGGGCGTGTTGTGCGACGACAGGTTGAGGAACAGGAAGGCGACCCCGCGCGCGCGGAACTCGTCCTCGAGGCGTGCGAGCACGGGTGCCGTGCGCTGCGAGACCGGGCAGCCCACGTCGCGCACGGCGATCACGAGCGGCTTGCCGGCGAAGTCGGAGAGCCGTCCCGCCGCGCCGTCGAGCGTGCGGAAGGCGAGGTCGGGCACCAGCCGGCCGACGTTGGTCGTGCGCGGGTCGAGCTCCGCCGCCGCCTCCTCGAGCGGCCCGCGCAGGCGTGCCTCGGACTCGGCCGGGGTCGGCGCGGGGCGCCCGCAGGCGGCCCCGCAGACCGTCAGGGCGAGGCCCGCCGCCAGGCCCGGGTGTGCGCGGGGAGCCGCAGAGCGCGAGCGAGTCACGTCGCCCTCTTTCGGCCGGCCCGCGGGGCGCGCTGCAGGCCTCGCACGGGCCGTGGCCCTCGCCCGCTCGCGTGACGGGCCCCGTCCGGGCCCTTTCCCCTCGCCCTTTTCCGCCAGGTCGCGCGCAGGCCCTTCCGGGGCCGCGGTCGATCATGGGGGCCGTGGAAGCCCGCCGCCTCGAGCCCGACCTGACCGTGACCCACGGCCAGGGGCACGTCCTGCGCCTCCTGGAGGGCAAGAGTGCCGCGCTCGAGACGCGCGCCGTCTCGCTGCGCGCCTGGATCCTGCTCTTCGGCTCGCTGGCCTTCTCGGGCGGCCACGGGATCTTCCTCTTCACCGCGCTGACGCGGCTGGCGAAGGTCCCCGGCCGCGGCGAGCTGGGCCATGGCTTCGAGCTCGTCGTGCTGGGCTGGTTCCTGGCCGCCGCGCCGCTCGCCTTCCTGGCCGCCTTCCTGCGCCGTCGCTTCCTCGCGCTGACCGGGCTCACCGCCTGGTCGCTGGCCTCGGCCGTCCTCACCGCCACGCTGGTGGCGTTCGGCTCGTACCTGCACGCGGTGGCACTGGCCTGACCCGGGCGCGAAGACCGCGGGAGGTCGCGGCCCAGCGCGGGCTGACGCCCGCAGCCCAAGGGAGGCGCGTCCAATCCACGACGGGACTGCAGGGCCGATCAGGGCGCCTGCGTCTCGTCCTCGCCGCCGCCGTAGCCGAGGGCCGAGAGCTCGCCCGTGAGCTCGGGGTCGAGCTCGAGCGCGCTGGCCTTCAGGCCGAGGAGCGTCTCGGGCGGCGTGTACCAGCCGCGGCGCTCGAGCTCGGAGAAGAGCGCGCTCACGTCCGCGGCGCGCTCGGCGGCGAGGTTGGTGCGCTCGCGCGGGTCGCGCACGAGGTCGTAGAGGTGCGCGCAGGGGCGCGGCGCGCCGTCGTCGGGGAAGATCGGCGGGATCGGGTGCAGCGTGGGCAGGTCGTGCTCGCGCCGCAGGAGCTTCGTGCGGCCGTCCGAGAGTCCGCGCCACTGCCAGCAGGGCTTCTGGTCGCCGCCGACCTCCATCGGGGCCGGGCGATCGGCGCTCTCGCGCCCGGCCACGACGGGGAGGAGGCTCTCGCCCTGCATCCCCGGCAGCGCTCCCGGGAGGCCCACGAGCTCCAGGATCGTCGGGCACACGTCCATCAGGCGCACCTGGGTCGCGACACGCGCCGGGGCGAGGTCGGGGGCCCACAGGAGGAGCGGCACGTGCACGAGCTCCTGCCACAGGGCGTGGCTGTGGCCGAGGTTGCCGTGCTCGAGGAACTCCTCGCCGTGGTCGCCCGAGACGACGATCACGGTGTTCGGGTGCTCGCGCCGGATGCGCTCGAGGAACGCGCCGAGGCGCTGGTCGACCGCCAGCAGCTCCTCGTCGTAGCGCGCCACCAGGCTCGCCAGGCGCTCCTCGGTCAGGTTGGCCTCGGAGCGCCGGCCGGTCATGTAGTCGTGCACGATCGGGCCGGTGAGCTGCAGGTCGCTCGGGTTCGCGTCGAAGCGGCCGGCGAACTCCGGCGGCGGCTCGAAGGGGTAGTGCGCGTCCATCACGTGCACGTACAGGCAGAAGGGACGCGACGCGTCGCGCTCCTCGGCGAACCACGCGTCCACGTCGGCGAGGATCTCCGGCAGCTCGCCGCAGCGCTCGGGGCAGCAGGGCTCGTGGAAGTAGTCGCGGAAGTGCTCGGCGCCCTGGTCGAAGCCGATCGGCGGGGTGATGTTCGGGTTGTCCGACCACATCGCCGTCTGCCAGCCCCTGCCGTGCAGGAGCTCCACGAACGTCGTCAGGCGCGGGTTCAGGCGGAAGGCGCGCACGGGCTTCTCCGGGATCGCCTGCGAGACCGCGTGGTGCTTCGAGGGCGTGAGGCCGGTCAGGAGCGTCGCCACCGAGGGCTTGGTCCACGAGGACTGCGCCATCGCGCGCTCGAACACGACCCCCTCGGCCGCCAGGCGGTCCAGGCTCGGCGACACGTCGCGCTCGTAGCCGAGGAAGCCGGTGTGGTCCGCGCGCCAGGTATCGATCAGGACGAAGAGCACGTTGGGTGCCTGGCGCGCGGGTACGGGGCGCGTGCCGCGCGCGACCACGCCCGGCAGCACGAAGGCGCCGAGCAGGGCGAGCACGACGGACAGCGGGTGGGCGAGGAGGCCGAGGCGCACGCGCGCGCCGAGCGCGGCGAGCACGGCGACGCGGCGGGCCGCGAGCACGAGCGCGAAGGCGACGCCGGCGGCCGCCAGGGCCGGGACGAGGGCGTGCACGCCCGCCAGGCGATCGAGCGCGAGCCACGGGAGCCCCAGGGCCGCCCAGCCCTGCACGCTCGTCTCGCGCCAGGTGATCCAGGCCGCCAGGGTCAGCGCAGCGAGCGCGAAGACCGTGGCGGCGGCGAGGACGGCCTGCAGCAGGCACGGGCGGGGGGCGGCGCTCACGGGACCCCTTATCGGCACCCGGCACGGCCCGATGGACCCGCGCGCGGGGTCCGGAGTCAGCGCCCGGCGTCGGCGGCCGGCCCGGCCGCGCGCACCAGCTCCGACAGGGCGCGCTCGAACGGCACCCTTCCCTCCAGGTAGGGGCGCCAGTGCCGCTCGAGGGCCTCGTGGTAGGCCGAATAGCCCTCCTCGACGTCCCGCGCGTACGTGCCCGCCCGGCCCAGGACGCGCTCGGCCACGACTCCGCTGGTGAAGAAGAGCAGCGCGTGCCACAGCTCGGGCGGCGGCGTGCGGCCCTGGCGCGCGCTCTCCGCCTCGATCCAGCCGACGAGCACCTCGTCCACCACGTGCGAGGCCTCGTGCGCCAGGCACTCGAAGCCCATGGCGCCGCGGTTCGCCGCGCCGGGGTCGATCGTCACGTGGCCGGCGAAGCCCGGCGGAGCGACGCGCGTCGTGTAGGCCAGCACGGGACCGCGCTCGTGCGACGGGTCGACCAGGATCGGCTCGGCCGGCCAGGCACAGCGGTAGGCCTGGGCCAGGGCGGCGGTGAGCTCGGCGCCGTGGGCGGCGACGAGCGGCGCGAGGTCCGCGATCCAGGCCGCGTTCGCGCGCGCGTGCGCGGGCCAGGCGTGGCGGCGGTAGACCGGGGCGGCCGCGGCGAGGTGTGCCTGGAGCGCCGGCTCGAGGAGTCCGGCCGGGAGCGCCGCGGCCGCGCCCACGCCGGCCAGGGCCACGTTGAGCACCACCATGCCCTCGTCGTGCAGGAGGTCGCGCGGGGCGAGCCCACGGTAGGCCGCGAGCGCCGCGCCCCAGGCCGCGCGCTCGCGCGCGTCGAGCCGTTCCAGCGCGAGCTCGGGCGCCGCCCCGCGCGCCGCGCGGCGCGCCTCGGCCCGCAGGAAATGGTGCAGGTTGACCCACGGGCTGTTCTGGAGCACGAAGGCCGGCCGCGGCGCGCGGTCCGGCGCGGGCGCGCGGCAGGAAGCGAGCACGGTCGCGAGCACGGCCACGGCCCGCCACGATCGCGCGGGCGCGCTCACTCCGGCTCGCGGAACTGCAGCGCGTGGAGGCGCGCGTAGATCCCGTCCTGGGCCAGCAGCTCGGCGTGCGTGCCGGACTCGCGCAGCTTGCCCCGGTGCATCACCAGGATCCGATCGGCGCGGCGCACGGTCGAGAGCCGGTGGGCCACGACCAGCGCGCTCTTCTCGCGCAGCAGCGCGTGCGTGGCGGCCTCGATGCGCGCCTCGGTGGCGGAGTCGACGCTGGCGGTGGCCTCGTCGAGGATCACCAGCCCCGGGCTCGCCGCCAGGGCGCGCGCGATCGCGACCAGCTCGCGCTCGCCGGTCGAGAGCGTCGCGCCGCGCTCGGCCAGCTCGGTCTCGAGCCCCTGGGGCAGGCGCTGCACGAAGTCCGCCGCGGTGCTGGCCTCCAGCGCGCGCGCGAGCGACTCCGGCGTCACCCCGGTGCGACCGAGCTCGAGGTTGTCGCGCACCGTGCCGGTGAAGAGGAAGTCCTCCTGCAGCACCAGGCCGAGCTGGGCCCGCAGCGCGCCGGGGTCGAGCGCGCGCAGGTCCACGCCGTCGATCGTGATCCGCCCGGCCGTCGGGTCGTAGAAGCGCAGCAGCAGGTTGACGATGGTCGACTTGCCCGCGCCGGTCGCGCCCACCAGGGCCACGGTCGTGCCGGGCCGGATCTCGAAGGAGAGGTCGGAGAGGAGCGGGACGCGCGGGTCGTAGGCGAAGGAGACGTGCTCGAAGCGCACGTGGCCGCGGAAGGGGACGGGCAGCGCGCGCGGCTCGGCGGCCGGCTCGACCCTCGGCGCCGTGTCGAGGATCTGGAAGATGCGGTCGGCCGAGGCGAAGGCCGACTGCAGGATGTTGTAGCGCTCGCCCAGCTCGCGGATCGGGCCGACGAAGACCTGCAGCCAGAACCAGTAGAGGATGAAGTCGCCCGGCGTGACCGAGCCGGCCAGGATCGCGTGCCCGCCGCGCCACAGGACGCTGGCCTGGATCAGCACCGTGAACCAGGCGATGATCGGGAAGAACAGCGCGAACAGGAAGATCGTGCGGAAGTTCGCCTCGCTGTAGGCCGCCAGGTGCTCGCCGAAGCGCGCCGAGACGCGCCCCTCGCGCCGGAAGACGGTCACGACGCGGATGCCCGACAGGACCTCCTGCAGGTAGCCGTTCATGCGCGCGAGGCGCGCGCGCACGGCGCCATGGGCGCGCCGCGCTCCGCCGCGGAAGACCAGGCTCACCGCCACCAGGAGCGGCGACAGGGCCAGGGTCAGGAGCGCCAGCGGCGGGCTGACCACGAACAGGAGCACCAGCACGACCACGACCTTGAGCAGGTCGAAGAGCAGCACGATCAGGCCCGAGGTGAAGAGCTCGTTCAGGTTCTCGACGTCGCTGGTCACGCGCGTGACCAGGCCGCCGGTCGGGTGGCGGTCGAACCAGGCCAGGTCCAGGCGCTGGAGGTGCGCGAAGAGGTGTGTGCGCAGGTCGTGCACCACGGCCTGGCCCGTGCGCGTGAGCTGGCGCGACTCGAGGAAACGGAAGAGCGCCGCCGCCAGCACGATCGCCAGGTAGCCCAGGCCCCAGCCGAGCAGCGCGCGCAGGTAGGGCGTCGCGTCCAGCTCGCCGCCCTCCAGCGCCGCGCGCGCCTCGTCGGCCGCGCGCACGGGCCCGTCGATGGCGTGCTTCAGCATCCACGGTCCGGCCAGCTCGAGCGCGAACAGGATCGCGAGGATCGCGAAGCTCAGCACGAACTGGGAACGGTGCGGGCGCGCGAAGCGCCACAGGCGCGCCAGCACAGCGCTGTCCCAGGCCTTGCCGGCGACGACCTCGGGCTCGTTCATGTCCTGGGACCGCCACGCCCCAGCGTGGCCCCGGGGCCGCCATGCTCCGGCGTGGCGTCTTGCTCCGAGCGGGAAGGGAGGGGCCGGAGCCGGGCTGGAGCCCGGCGATCCCGGAGCCAGGCTGGAGCCTGGCGGTCCCAGGGGGGAGCGGTCACAGCACCTCCAGCTCGGCGCTCATGCGCTGGCGCTCCCAGGTCTCGCGGTACCAGCGCGAGCGCTCCAGCAGCTCCTCGTGCGTGCCCAGGGCCTCGGCCCGGCCCTCCTGCAGCACCAGGATCTGCTCGGCCGCGCGCACCGTCGCCAGGCGGTGCGCGGCGATCACCACCGTGCGCCCCTTCCCCGCGCGGCGCAGGCTGGCGAGGAGCCGCGCCTCGGTCTCGGTGTCCACGGCCGAGAGCGCGTCGTCGAGGATCAGCACGCGCGGCTCGCGCGCCAGGGCGCGCGCGATGCAGGTGCGCTGGCGCTGGCCGCCGGAGAGCGTCACGCCGCGCTCGCCGATGAGCTGGTCGAGGCCATCGGGGAAGGCCGCCACCTCCTCGCTCATGGCGACGAGCTCGATCAGCGCGCGCAGCTCGGCTTCCGAGAGCTCGCGCTCGGCCCCGAAGCTCAGGTTGGCGCGGTAGGTGTCGGAGAAGAGGAAGCTGTCCTGCGGCACGTAGGCCAGGACCCCGCGCAGGGTGTCGAGCGCCAGCTCGCGGATCGGCACGCCGTCCAGGCGGATCTCGCCCCGGGCCTCGAACAGGCGCCCGAGCAGGTTGAGCAGCGTGCTCTTGCCCGCGCCCGTCGGGCCGACCACGCCGAGGGCCGTGCCGGCCGGGACCACCAGGCGGATCCCCTCCAGGGCCGGGCGCGCGGCGCCGGGGTGGGTGTAGCCCACGCCGAGGAGCTCCAGGCGCCCGGCGACGTGCTCCAGGGCGCGCGGCGCGACGGGCTCGGGCACGTCGGTCGGGGCCTCGAGCAGCTCGTCGATGCGCTGCGCGCTGGCCACGGCGCGCGGGTAGAGCCCGACGATCCAGCCCAGCGCGATCACCGGCCAGAAGACCTTGAAGCCGAGGTCGATGAACTTGAACAGGTCGCCCACGTCGAGCTGGCGGTCGATCATGGCCCAGCCGCCGGCCACCAGGACCGGCAGGAAGGCCAGCTCGAAGGCCAGGTGGATGAGCGCGTCCTGCACACCGCGCATGCGCGCGAGATCCACCTGGTGTCCGCGGTTCGTGGCCGAGGCCGCGCGGAAGCGCTCGTTCTCGTGCCCGGCCAGCCCGTAGCCCTTGACCACGCGGATGCCGCCGAAGCTCTCCTGGGCGCGCACGGCGATGTCCGCCAGGCTCTCCTGCACGCGCAGCGAGTAGCGCTGCAGGCGCGGCGTCATCACGATCATGGCCACCGAGACGAGCAGCAGCGGCAGGGTCATCGCCAGCGTCACGCGCGGCGAGACGTGGTAGAGCGCCCACAGGCTGCCGGGCACCATGAACAGCGCGGACAGCACGTACATGCTGCCGGGCCCGATCAGCATGCGCAGGTTCTCCACGTCGCTCGTCACGCGCGAGACGATGTCGCCCGAGCGGCTCTTGACGTGGAAGGAGAGCGGCAGGCGCACGAGCTTGTCGAACAGGTCTTGCTTCAGCTCCGCCTCGAACAGGCGCGAGACCCCCACGATCCACCAGCGCGCCAGGAAGCGCAGGACGCCCTGGGTCGCGGCGATGACCAGGATCCAGGCGAAGAGGCGCGGCAGGAAGTCGGGCGCCGCGCGCGCCTGCAGGCGCGAGAGCGCGTCCCCGAACCACAGCGTCAGCCGGATGTCGCACAGCGTCACGAGCGGCAGGCAGGCGATGCCCGCCAGGAGCGACGTGCGGTGGCGCAGGAAGCGCCGCACGAACCCGAGCAGGCGCTTCACGGATGGCCGGCGAAGCCTCGGGACGTGGGGCGGCTCATGCTGTGCGGCAGAGCATAGGTGCCCGCCCGGGGGGGCGCGAACCGGCCCGGCCCCGCGCCCTCTCCGCGCGGGTTGGCACCCGCAACCCAAGCGAGGCGCGTCCAATCCAGGACGGAATCGCAGGGCCGATGGCTTCCAGGGGGGGCCGGGTGGCCTCCGGCTTCGCCGGACGCAACGAGCGACGACCTCCCGCAGGATCCTGCGGCCCGCGCAGACTCGTGGAGGTAGTCGCTCCGGGCGCGAGCTGGAGCGCGGGCCCCGACCGCCCCGTCGCGACTGCCCGTCGAATCGGCCGATTCCTTGCGCTCGCCGGGCGCCCGCGCCGTTCCCTCGCGGACGGGCGCGCCGGCGCCCTTCGCCCGCAGGAGGTGCAAGGCTTGGGTCAACGGCGACGGTTGCCGGGCACTTCCCGGGGGTAGAGGGGTTCTTGCTGGGCCGCCCGGCAAGGACCCTTCGAGCTCGAAGGGAACCCGACGCTCGCCCGGATCCGTCCAAGACGCTGCTTCCATGACCGTCTCTCGCTCGCCCGCCCCTCGCCCGGGCCTTCCGGTGCGCCCCTGCTGCCTGGTGGCGGCCCTGCACCCCGAGCGCGGCCTCGGCCACGCCCTGGCCCAGCACCTGGCGAGCGAGCTCCCGGGTCTCGACTTCACGCTGAACGATCGCCCTGGCATCGACGCGGTGTGGATGTGCGGCTACGAGCCCGGGCACGCGGCCCTGGTGCGCGCCTGGCGTGCCCGGCACCCGCACGCGACGCTGGTCGTCACCGGCCGCGCGCCGGCCGAGGTGTGGGCCGGCGAAGTCCTCGCCGCCGGCGCCGACCACGCCCTGGCCTGGCCGGTGGACCTCGCACGGCTCGCGCGCCTCCTGCGCCCGCGCCGGCTGGTTCGGCGCGCCTGAACGATTCTCGGAGGGAGGGTGAGGGGAGGGGCGAGGAGGTCCGCCGCATCGAGGCGGGGATCATCGCTGCACGGGTGTCGCCTGGGTCCGAGGCGTGACTCCGCACCTCGTCGAGCTCGCGACATTCGTTCTCTCCCTCCGCGAGTCCCCGTGCCCCTCCGTGTCTCCGTGGTTCGCCGGCTCCCTCCGCCCTCGCGCTCCCGGCGCCGGTATCCTGCCGGCCTTGCCGCCGCCGCTCTGCTTCGACGCCGTCGTCTTCGACCTCGACGGGACCCTGATCGCGACCGACCGCTTCTGGATCGAGTCGGCCGAGCGCGGCGCGCGGCGCGCCCTGGCGGAGCTCGGCCTGGAGCGTGCCCTCCCGCGCCCCGAGCAGTGGCTGGCGCTGGTGGGGCTGCCGCTCGACGTCGGCTTCCGCTCGCTCTTTCCCGACCTCACCGAGAGCGCGCGCCTGGCGGTCCTGCGCGCCTGCGTCGAGGAGGAGCACGCCCTGCTGGCGCGCACCGGCGTGCCGGCCATGGAGGGCGCGCGCGAGCTCCTGCAGGACCTGGCGGAGCGCGGTCTGGCGCTCGGGATCGCCTCGAACTGCCAGCAGGACTACCTCGAGCACATGCTCGACGGCCTCGGGCTGCGCGACAGGGTGCGCGGCGCCTACTGCCGCGAGTCGCCGGGCATCGCCAGCAAGGCCGACATGCTGGCCCGGTTGCTGGCCGACTTCGGCACGCGCAGCGCCGTCATGGTCGGCGATCGCGCCAGCGATCGCGACGCGGCCTGGGAGAACGGCCTGCCGCACGTGCACTGCGCCTTCGGCTTCGCCCAGGGCGACGAGGCGGTCGAGGCCGAGGGCCGCATCCAGGCCCTGGCGGAGCTCGGCCCGCTGCTCGAGCGCCGGGGACGCTGGATCGAGCGCGCGCTCTCGCGCCTCGGGGCCTTCTCGCGCGCCGGCTTCCGCCTGGGCGTGAGCGGTGGCCCGGGGGCGGGCAAGACGCTCTTCGCGCGGGACGCGGCGCGGCTCCTGTGCGCGCGCGGGCGCCCGGCCGTGGCCCTGTCGCTCGAGGCCTTCGCGCGTCCCGGTGCCCAGGACCAGGCCGAGCTCGCGCGTGACGCGCTCGAGGCGCGCGTCGACCTCGAGCGGCTGGCGCGCGAGCTCCTGCAGCCGCACGAGGCCGGTCGCGAGGTCCCGCTGGCCGCCCCGGGCCTGGGCGGGGAGCCGAGCGTGCCCGCCGGGGCGGTGCTCGTGCTCGAGGGTGCCGAGCTCCTGGGGGCCAAGCTGCGCACCGGGCTGGACCGCCTGATCCACCTCGACCTGCCCGAGAACGTGGCCTGGCGCCGCCTGGCGGGGCGCGCACGGGGGCCCGAGGGTGGCGAGCGCCTGGCCGTCCCGCCCAGCGCGCGCGAGGCCCTGGCCCGCCAGCGGGTCCTGGAGCGGCGCTACCCGCCGCGCGTGGCCGCCGACCTCGTGCTCGACGGCACCAACCCGCTCGGCTCGATCCTGCCCGAGGGTCCGCGCGGCGGGCTTGGCGCGGACTCGCCCGGGCGCTAGAGTGCGCGATCCGCCCGGCGCCCCCGAGGGCCCGGCGAGCGCCGGCGCGCGTCGTTCCCGGCGCGCCCTGCGACTCCTCTCCCGCGACGCCACCTCCCGCGACGTCCCATGGACACGACGCTGCCGCAGCGCCTGCAGAAATCCGTCTCCGGCTCCTTCCACAAGACCGCCCTGCTGCAGAAGCGGGTGCGCGAGCTGATCCGCGGGGCGGCGCCGCTGATCGAGACCCGCGAGCAGAACCCGATCAAGATCGCCTTCCTCGAGATGGAGCGCGGCCTGATCGAGCTGATCCCCGAGGAAGACAAGCCGCTGGTCTGACCCTGCTCGCTCCGCGTGCGCGCTCGCCTCGACCGGGTCCTCGCGCGGCGCGGAGGGGCGCTGGAGCTCCTGCGCCTGCCGGCGGCGCTCTACGCCGGGCTCGCGCGCCTGCGGGCCGCGGGGTACGCGCGCGGCGTGCTGCCCAGCGCGCGCGTTCCCGTGCCGGTCGTCTCGGTCGGCAACCTCACGGCGGGCGGCACGGGCAAGACGCCCTTCGTCGCCTTCCTCGCGCGGCGCCTGGCGGCCGGCGGGCTGCGCGTCGGGATCCTCTCGCGTGGCTACGGCGCGGCGCGCGGCGATGGCGCGCGCGAGAACGACGAGGCCCGCTGGCTGGCGGCCACCCTGCCGGACAGCGTGCGCGTGCAGGACCCCGACCGCGTGCGCGGCGCGGAGGAGCTCGTCCTGCGCGGCGTGGACGTGATCCTGCTCGACGACGGCTTCCAGCACCGGCGCCTGGCGCGCGACCTCGACCTCGTGCTGGTCGATGCGACGCGCCCCTGGGGCCTGCCGCCCGCGGTTCCGGGTGCCGCCAGCGTGCGCGCCTGCCTGCCGCGCGGGCTCCTGCGCGAGCCGCCCTCGGCCCTGGCGCGCGCCGACGCGCTCGTGCTCACCCGCAGCGACCAGGTCGATGCGGCGCGCCTCTCCGAGCTGCGGCGCGAGCTGGAGCTCCTCGCCCCCGGCCGGCCGCTCTGCGTGGGACGGCATCGCGCGACGCAGCTCCGTGCGCCCGACGGGACGAGCGTGCCGCTCGCTGCGCTGTCCGGCCGGACGGTCGATCTGCTGAGCGCGCTCGGCAACCCGGAGGCCTTCCAGCGCACGGTCGAGGGGCTGGGCGCGCGCGTGGCGACGCACCGTGCCTGCGCCGACCACCACCGCTACGGGGCCGCGGACCTGGCGGGCCTGGGTGAGGGGGAGCGCTGGCTCGTGACGAGCGAGAAGGACGCCGTCAAGCTGCCGCACGGGGCGCGCGCGCACGTGCTGGCGGCCGAGTTCGAGCTGCTGCAGGGCGAGGCGGTGCTGGCGGCCCTGCTCGAGGCCCTGCCCGCGGGCGCCGCGCGGCGCGAGCGCCATGCCCTGCACGAGGGCCTGCATGGCTGAGGCCCCCGCAGCGTCCCGCGGCGACGGCTGGCCGGTCCCCTGGCGGTCCGTGGAGGGCGAGAGCGACGGGCTCGGGAGCCGGCTCGGGGCCTTGATCGCGCATGCGGCCCTGGCCGGGGCGATGCACCTGCCCCAGCCGGCCCTCGACGCGCTGATCGCCACGCTCGCGGCCATCGGGCACCGCACCGGACGCCGGCGCACGAGGGCGGCCCACGTGTTCCTGACGCAGGCCCTGGGCGAGCTCTCCGCGCGCGAGCGCGAACGCCTGACGCGCGCCGCCTGGCGCCAGCTCCTGCGCGTCAGCGTCGAAACCGAGCGGCTCTTCCGCCGCGTCCCGTCCGCGCGCCTGCTCGAGCACTTCGAGGTCGAGACCAGCCCCGAGGCGCGCGCGGCCTTCGCGGCGCGGCGCGGACTGCTCCTCGCGACGCCGCACCTCGGCAACTGGGAGGCGGCCCTGGGGGCGCTCCCGCGCCTCGGCCTGGCGCCGGTCTACGCGGTCGCGAAGCCGCCCAAGAACCGCTTTCTCTCGCGCTCCCTGCAGGCGAGCCGCGAGGGCCGCGGCGTGCGCATCCTCTCGCGCAAGGGCGCCATGGCGGACGCGCCGGCGATCCTCAAGGCGGGCGGCACCCTGGCGCTGGTGATCGACCAGCGCACGAGCGGGCGCGCCCTGCTGGCGCCCTTCTTCGGGCGCCTGGCGCGCTGCGAGCGCGCGCCAGCGGTGCTGCTCAAGCGCCAGCGCGTGCCGATCGTGCTCTCCGCCTGCCTCGAGACGGGCGTGCCCCTGCGCTATCACCTCGTCTTCGGCGAGGTCCTGCAGCCCGAGGTCTGGGCGCGGGCCGAGGTCGAGGAGATCGTGCAGCGCGTCAACGAGGGCTTCGAGCGCCTGATCCGCGCGCACCCCGAGCAGTACATCTGGATCCACGACCGCTACCGCGACACGCCGCGCGAGCTCGCGCCGGGCGCCGAGCCGCGCCTCGCGCGCCGCGGTCTGCCGCCCGCGCCAGCGGGGGGCGCCGATCCCGGCTGACACGCCCCGCCCGGGAGTGGACTTGGCTCCGCCCCGTGCGCACAGTACCCGCGAGGCCCCCGTGTCCTGTCCCACAGCTTCGTTGCGGATGCCGCGCCCCGCATCCGCACCGGCCAGGCGCGACGACGAGCGCCTGCGCGCGCGAGGGGCCGACACGTGCCACGAACCTCCGGGACCGGACCCTGGCCCGACTCATTCATGAGCCCCCGGCTGCAACCTCGCGACTGCCGTCCTCTGCAGGGCTTCGCTGCCTGCGAGTCCTCGACGGCCTCTCGGGGGTCGTCTCCGTTCCTCTCGGTCGCGAGTCCCTGCCCCTGCCGGCATGCGCGACGCTTCGCTCGAGGCCTCATGAATGGGACGGCCAGGACCCCATGATCCTCGTCACCGGCGGCGCCGGCTTCATCGGCTCGAACCTCGTGCGCGGCCTGAACCGGCGCGGGCACGACGACATCCTGGTGGTGGACGACCTCACGCCGGGCGAGAAGCACCGCAACCTGAACAGCCTGAGCTTCCGCGACCTGGTCGACTACCGCGACTTCGAGCAGCGCCTGGACCAGTTCCGCGGCGCGAAGATCGAGGCCCTCTTCCACCAGGGCGCCTGCTCGGACACGACCGAGCGCGACGGGCGCTTCATGCTGCGCGTCAACTACGAGTACTCGAAGACGCTGCTGGCCTTCGCGCTGGGCCGCTGCCCCTTCCTGTACGCCTCCTCGGCCGCCGTCTACGGCGACGGGAGGCGTGGCTTCCGCGAGGTGCCCGTGTGCGAGGAGCCGCTCAACGTCTACGCCTTCTCGAAGTTCCTCTTCGACCGTCACGTGCGCGCGCTGTCCCCGCGGCCGCCGACGCAGGTGCTCGGCCTGCGCTACTTCAACGTCTACGGTCCGCAGGAGAACCACAAGGGTCGCATGGCCTCGGTCGTCTACCAGTTCCACCGCCAGGCCGCCGCCGGCGAGCCTCTGAAGCTCTTCGCGGGTTCGCACGAGTTCCTGCGCGACTTCGTGCACGTGGACGACGCCGTCGCGCTGAACCTGCACTTCCTCGAGCACCCGGAGGTCAGCGGTATCTTCAACTGCGGCACCGGCAAGGCGCGCAGCTTCCAGGACCTGGCCCGGGCCACCGTGCGTCACTACCCGGGGGCGCGCATCGAGGAGATCCCCTTCCCGGCCGACCTGGCGGGCAAGTACCAGGCCTACACCCAGGCCGACCTCGCGGCCCTGCGCGCCGCCGGCTACGCGGCCGAGTTCACGGCCCTGGAGGCGGGCGTGGCCAGCTACGTGGCCGTGCTGAAGAGCGCCGGCGGCTACCATCGCCTGCCGGCCCCGCCCAGCCTGCACGCATGAACCAAGGCGATCTTCGCGCGCTGCTCGCGCGCCTCGCGCGCCCGCGCGTCCTGATCGTGGGCGACCTGATCCTCGATCGCTACGTGTGGGGCACGGTCGAGCGCATCTCGCCCGAGGCGCCGATCCCGGTCCTGGCGGCGCGTTCCAGCGAGACGCGCCTGGGCGGGGCCGGCAACGTGGCCGCCAACCTGCGCGCGATGGAGGCCGAGGTCGAGATCCTGGGCGTGGTCGGCACGGACGAGCGCGGCGCGTCGCTGGCCGAGCTGCTGGCGCGCGTCGGGGTCGAGCAGGGCGGCGTGCTGCGCCTGGCGGACCGTCCGACGACCGAGAAGACGCGCATGCTGGGCTCCGGCGCGCAGATGCTGCGCGTGGACTGGGAGGAGGCCCGCGCGCTCTCCGCGGCGCAGGCCGGGGAGCTCGTGCGCGGGATCGAGGCGCGCATCGCGCGCGCCGGCGCGGTGGTGCTGTCCGACTACGGCAAGGGCGTCCTGTGCGGCCCGGTGCTGGCCGCCACCCTGGCGGCGGCGCGCGCGGCGGGCGTGCCGGTCCTGGTCGACCCCAAGGGCACGGACTACGCGCGCTACCGCGGCGCGACGCTGCTCACGCCCAACCGCAAGGAAGCCGAGGAGGCCCTGGGCCGCCGGCTGCGCGCTCCGGAGGACTGGCCGGCGGCCGCGCGCGACCTGGTGCGCACGGCCGGCGTCGAGGCCGCCGTGATCACGCTCGGCCCGGACGGCATGTACTGGCTCCACGGCGGACGCGAGGGTCACGTCTCGACCGTGGCGCGCGCGGTGTTCGACGTGACCGGCGCGGGCGACACGGTCATCGCGCACCTGGCGCTGGGGCTCGCGGCCGGGCTCGAGTTCGAGGCCTGCGTGCACCTCGCCAACCAGGCGGCCGGGATCGTGGTCGGGAAGAGCGGCGCGGCCTCGGTCACGCGCGCCGAGCTGGCGGCCGTGCTGGAGCAGGACCAGCCCCACGCCGGCAGCGTGCTGGCGCTGCCCGAGCTCCTGCGCCGCCGGGCCGCCTGGCGCGCCGAGGCGAAGCGCGTGGTCTTCACCAACGGCTGCTTCGACGTGCTGCACGCCGGCCACGTGGCCTACCTGCGCGAGGCGCGCGCCCAGGGCGACGTGCTCGTGGTCGGCGTCAACGACGACGCCAGCGTGACGCGTCTCAAGGGCCCCGGGCGGCCCGTCAACCCGCTGGCGGACCGCATGACCGTGCTCTCGGCCCTGCAGATGGTCGACGCCGTCACCTCCTTCGCGGAGGACACGCCGCTCGAGCTGATCCAGGCCCTGACCCCGGACGTGCTCGTCAAGGGCGAGGACTGGCGCGACAAGGGCGTGGTCGGGCGCGAGTGGGTCGAGCGCCACGGCGGCAAGGTCGTGCTGGCGAAGCTCCTGCCGGGACGCTCGACGAGCTCGATCGTGTCGCGCCTGCGCGGCTGAGCCGGGCCGCCGCGAGGCGGCGGCCCGGCTCGGCCGCGCGGCTCGACACGCGCTCGGAGCCAGTTGGCACCTCGGCCGGCGCCGCGGGGTATCCTGCCCGCTTCCCGCGGGTATCCCCCGGTCCCGCCGACGTCGCCGTGCCGTTCCTCCGCCTCCTCGCCGCGCCCCTGGTCCTCGCCGCCCCGCTCGCGGCCCAGCTCGACCTGCCCGGCAAGCCCGCGCCCCGGCCGAAGGAGCCCGGCGAGGCGCTCCTGCCCCCCGAGCCGCCGCGCGGCGACCTCGCACCCAAGCCGCCCGGGACGCCCCTCGACCTGCCGGGGGTGGCCGTCGAGCCGCCCCCCGAGGCCCCGCTCGGCGCGGTCGAGGCCCTGTTCCTCGAGCTCGCGAACGTGCGCAGCGCCGCCGCCACGGAGGCGCTGCGCGCGCGCCTGACGGCCCTCGGCCCGGCGGTGCTGCCGCGCGCGCGCCTCGAGCTGCTGGGCGAGCACGGCCCGAGCGTGCTCGTCGCCGGACGCCTGTGCCTCGCGCTCGGCACGAGTGCCGAGCGCGCTGCCGTGGCCGAGCGCCTGACGCGACCGGTGGCGCCCGACGTGGCCGTGGCGCTGCTGGAGGAGCTGCGCCGGCGCGACCCGGTGCTGGTCTCGCCCGAGTACCTGGCCGGGCTGATCGATCATCCGAGCACGCCCCTGCGCGCGCACGCGACCCAGCTCCTGCAGGCGACCCCGGGTGGCGTGCCGCTGCCGGCCCTGGCGCCGCTCTTCAGCTCGAAGCGCCTGGCGACGCGCTCGGCCGCGCTCGAGCTGATCGGAAGTCACGCGGACCCGCTGGCGCTCAACCTCCTGGCGAGCCGGCTGGGGGACTCGAGCGCGCAGCTCGCGCGCCGCGCGGCCGAGCTCCTGGCGACGCGCGACGAGGCCGAGGCGCTGCTGCAGGAGCGCGCCTTCCCGCCCGCCGAGCGGCCCTCGCCGATCGAGTGGACGCGCGCGCGCGCCTACGCCGTGCTGGCGCTGGTCGAGCGCGAGGAGCGCCGCGGGCTGGCGCTGCTGGAGGGTGCCGAGGGCCAGCGCGACGGGCGCATCGAGAGCCTGCGGGCCGGGCTCACGAGCTCCCAGCCGCTGGTAGCCGGCGCCGCGGCCGTGGCCCTGGCGCGCATCGGCTTCCGCGCCAGCGCCGCCGAGTGCGGCCCGTGGCTCGAGCGCGAGGTGCCGCACCTCCTGGTGCGCTCCGGGACCGGGGCCGAGTTCCACGCCGACTTCAGCGCCCTCGAGCGTCCGGCGCAGCGCGCTCTGGCCCTGCTCAGCGGCGAGGGCTTCGGGGCCGATGGCGAGGCCTGGCGCGCCTGGTGGGTGGCCAGCGCCACGGGCTTCCGCGCGCGCCACGCGCGCATCGAGCTGGGACCGGACGCGGCCGAGCAGCTCCTGGTCGGCTACCGCACGGAGGACGGGCGCGAGCTCCTGTTCCTCGGCCCGGGCCGCGCGCTCCCGCCCGAGCCGGGGCTGCCGGTGCGTCTGGGCCCCGAGCCTGCGGCGCGCCTGCTGGCCGAGCTGTCGAGCGCCGGCGTGTTCGGGCCGGAACGCCTGCCGACCGCGCGCCGCGGGGGCGAGGTGGCCCTGCGGGTCGCGGTGGGGGCCGCCGAGAAGGCCTTCGCTCCGGCCCCCGGCGAGGCCTGGCGCGCGCCGCTGTTCGCGGAGCTCGAGCGCCTGCTGGAGCGCGAGCGCTGGCAGCTCCACTGCGAGCCGGCCCTGCTGGCCGATCCCGAGCGCTTCCGCATCGAGGCCGAGCGCTGGGCCGGGCTCGAGCCGCTGGCGCGTGCGCGCGCGCTCGTGGCGCTGCTCATCGGGCGCCTGCAGCGCACGCGCGGCGCGCAGCGCGACGAGCCGCTGGCGGAGCTCGAGCGCCTCTACGAGGACGCGGGCGTGCCGGTGGCCGAGGACTTCGCACCGCTCCTGGCCGTGCTCGCGGCCGAGCCGGCCTTCCAGCCGCGCGCGGCGCACCTCTTCGAGCTCGCGCGCATCGCCGCCGGCCCGGCGGAGGCCCAGGGCCTCGAGCCGGACGCGCGCGAGCGGCTCCTCGCGCTCGGCCTGGAGCGCTTCGGGCCCGAGGCCGACGCCGCGCTGGCGCGCCTGGCGCGCGACCTCGCGCCCGAGGTCGTCGCCGGCCTGGTGGCCGACTCGCGCCCGCGCGCGCGCGCCCTGGGGGCCCACGGCCTGGTGCGTCACGGCCGGCCGGGTGAGCTCGAGCTCGTGCGCCTGCGCGCGCTGCTCGCCGACCCCGAGCCGAGCGTGGCCCTGGCGCTGCTCGCCGCGTTGCAGGCCGAGAGCGACGCGGAGCTGGGCGACGCGCTGCGCGACGAGCTCCTGCGCACGGCGCGCGAGGCGCCGGCCGAGGCGCGCATCGCGGCCCTGGCGGTGCTGGGGCGGCTCGGCGGCCGCGGCGTGCGCGACGCGGCCCTCGAGGCCGTCGCCGATGCCGCCGTGGAGGTCCAGACGGCCGGCGTGGCGGCCCTGGCCGAGCTGGCCGATCCCTCGAGCGCCTCGCTGCTGGCCTCGCTCTACGTGCGCGGGCCGGCCTCGCCGCACCATGCCGCCGCGCGCCGCGGGCTGCGCGCGCTCGGCCCGGAGGGACGCGCGGAGTGCCTGCGCCTGGCGCGCTCCGCCAGCGTGCGCACGCGCCGCGAGGCGGCCCTGTTCCTGTCCGAGACGCTCGACCCGGCGGCGGCCGGGCTCTTGCTCGAGTGCCTGGCCACGGATCCGGCCGACGAGCGCGTGTTGTGGGAGCTCGGGGTCCTGGCCGGGATCGACTTCGCGGCCCAGGCCCATCCGCCGACCGCGGTGGCCGCCTGGTGGGACCTCGTGGTGCACGACGATCCGCTGGCCTGGCTGGTCTCCGCGGCCGCCCGCCTGGGCCTGACGGTGCCCGCGGTCGAGCTCCTGCGGGACGGGAACCGCGTCGAGGCGGCGCACTTCTGGCTGGAGTTGGTCGCGCGCAGCGAGCCGGAGCTGGTCGAGCGCGGCGCGCGCGAGCTGGAGCTGCAGCTCGGGCGCGAGCTCGCCCGCCCGGCCGGGCCGCTCGAGCGCGCGCGCTTCGTGGCCGAGCTCGAGGAGGCCGTGCGCGCGAGGTTCGGCGAGTGAGCGCACGCCTCGTGCCGGGGGCGCTGCTCCTGGCCCTGGCGGGCGGGCTCGGCTGGCTCGCCTGGCGCGAGTACGAGCAACCGGTGCGCGCCGCGGTGCGCGACTACCTCTCCTTCCGGCGCGTGGAGGCCTACGAGGACGTGCTGCGCCTGGCGGCGCTCGAGTCGGGCGTCGACCCGTGCCTCCTGGCGGCCGTGATGATCGCCGAGTCGGGCGGGCGGCTCGGGGTGCGCTCGAAGGCCGGGGCCCTGGGGCTGTTCCAGCTCACGCCGGTCAGCGCGCGCTGGCGAGCCCAGGAGCTGGGTCTCCCGGAGCCGAGCGAGGCGGACCTGCTCACGGATCCGCTGCTCAACGCGCGCCTGGGGGCCGACAACCTGGCCTGGCTGCTCGACACCTACGACGGCGACGTCGAGCGCGCCCTGTGCGCCTACAACGCGGGCGCGCGGCGCATGAAGGAGATCACCGACGCGGCCGGGGGCTGGGCGCCCTGGCGCGACGAGCGCACGCGCAGTGGCAGCTCCTCGATCCTGGCCTACGCGCACCGCGTGCTGCACTACCGCGACGAGCTGGTCGCGCGCGGCTTCTTCGCCGAGTTCGCCGCGCCGGAGCCGCCGGCGGCGCCGGCCGAGGGCGCCGGGGCCGGGCCCGGGGCTTCCTCCGGGTAGAGCCGGGACCGATCCGCGCTCGAAATCGGCGGGCGCTCCCCGCTCGCCTGGCCGCGCCGGATAGAACGTCACCGCGGCGCGCCCTTCCCGTACCGGCGGCCCGAGCCCTCCCTTGCACGTCGCGATCCTCGGCAACGGCGTCACCGGCGTCAGCGCGGCCCTGCGTCTGCGCCAGCTCCAGCCCGACTGGCGCATCACGCTCGTCTCGGGCGAGTCGACGCACCACTACTCGCGCCCGGCGCTGATGTACGTGTTCATGGGGCACATGCGCTACCGCGACACGAAGCCCTTCGAGGACTCGTTCTGGGGCGCGCAGCGCCTGGCGCTCCTGCGCGGGTGGGTCACGCGCATCGATCTCGAGCAGAAGCGCCTCGAGCTCCACGACCAGCCGCCGCTCGCCTGGGACCGGCTGCTCCTGGCCACCGGCTCGAAGCCGAACCGGTTCGGCTGGCCCGGGCAGGACCTGGCCGGCGTCCAGGGGCTGTGGGGCCTGGCCGACCTCGTGACGCTGCGCGAGGCCTGTGCCGGCGCGCGAGCGGCCGTGGTCGTGGGCGGCGGCCTGATCGGCGTGGAGCTGGGCGAGATGCTGCACTCGCGTGGCCTGGAGGTGACCTTCCTCGTGCGCGAGCGCTCCTACTGGGACAACGTCCTGCCGCGCGAGGAGTCGCAGCTGGTCGAGCGCGAGATCGAGCGCCACGGGCTCGTCCTGCGGCGCGCGACCCAGCTGCGCGCGATCGAGGACGACGGCAGCGGGCGCGCGGGCGCGGTCGTGACCGACCAGGGCGAACGCCTGCCGTGCCAGATCGTCGGCCTGACGGCGGGCGTGAGCCCGAACCTCGACGTGATCCGCGACACGCCGATCCGCTGCGCGCGCGGCGTCCTGGTGGACGCGCAGCTGCGCACCAGCGCAGCGGACGTCTTCGCCGCCGGCGACTGCGCCGAGATCGAGGTCCCCGGCGCGCGCAACCTGCTGCAGCAGGTGTGGTACACGGGCAAGCAGCAGGGCGAACTCGCGGCCGAGAACCTGGCCGGCGCGACGCGCGCCTACGACCCGGGCATCTGGTTCAACTCGGCCAAGTTCTTCGACCTCGAGTACCAGACCTACGGGCGCGTGAACCTGCAGGTCCCGGGCGAGGCGAGCCTGTACTGGGAGCACCCGGACGGGACCAAGAGCGTGCGCATCGTGCACGTCGGCGGGACCGTGATCGGCTTCAACCTGATGGGCCTGCGCTGGCGCCACGCGGTGTGCGAGCGCTGGATCGCCGAGGAGCGCACGCTCGCGCACGTCCTGCCGCGCCTGGACGAGGCGCACTTCGACCCCGAGCTCTACCGGCGCCACGCGCGCGAGATCGCGGCGGCCTTCACGCGCCAGGGAGCGGCCTGATGGGCCTCGACGCACGCACCCTGGCCCACGCCTTCGACGAGGAGGCGCAGGGCTTCGGCCCGCCGCCGCCGGGGACCACTCTCCCACCGGAGGAGCACGTGGGCCCCGGCCAGCGCGCGGCGCTCGCCCTGGCGGCCCTGGGCGCGCTCGCGCTCGTGCTGCAGGTCGGCGGCGGAGCCTGGGCCGGCACCTGGGGCGGCTTGGGCGCCTCCTTCGGGCTCCTGGCGCTGGGCGGGGCCCTCGCGCCGTGGCTGGCGCGGCGCGGGACGCCGCCCGGCATCCGGCACGACGGGCTCTTCTTCCGCGGCCTGACCGCGCGCGGGGCCCTGGGCTGGGTGGCGGGCGTCTTCATGACCGGTCTCTACGTGCTGATCTACTGGTTCCCGAGCGCGCTCGGCGACCACGGCGACGGCCAGCCCACCGGGCTCGTGCGCGTGGTGGACCCGCTGGCGCGCCTCGTGACCGGGACCCCGGCCTCGCGCTGGTTCCTGTACGGCGTGCTCTACACGCTGGCGGTGCTGGTGTTCGGCGTGCGCATGTGGATGAAGTACCGCCACAACCGCTACCAGCAGGTGCGCACGCTCAGCGTCGGCTTCTTCCAGCTGGCCTTCGCCTGGCTGCTGCCGAACCTGCTCGTCTACCTGCGCGAGCCGTACCTCGAGTTCAACGGCCTGTGGCCGCTGAAGTACGACTACCTCTGGCCCGGCAAGGTCAGCGAGCTCCGGAGCGCCGGCGGGCTCGGCCCGTTCCTGCTGACGTGGGCGGCGGTGGCCTCGCTGGTCGCCATGCCGGTCCTGACGTACCTGTACGGCAAGCGCTGGTACTGCGCGTGGGTGTGCGGCTGCGGCGGGCTGGCGGAGACGCTGGGCGATCCCTGGCGCCAGCTCTCGAGCAAGACGGACTCCGCCTGGCGTCTCGAGCGCTGGCTGATCCACGGCGTGCTGGGGGCGGTCGCGCTCGCCACGCTGCTCCTGTGGGGCCACGACCTCTCGGGCGGGCGGCTCTTCGGGAGCTGGGCGCACCCCTTCAAGGAGTGGTACGGGTTCTACATCGGCGCGATCTTCAGCGGCGTGGTCGGGGTCGGCTTCTACCCGCTGCTCGGCAACCGCGTGTGGTGCCGCTTCGGCTGTCCCCAGGCGGCGCTGCTCGGTCTCTTCCAGCGCCTCTTCTCGCGCTTCCGCATCACGACCAACGGCGGGCAGTGCATGAGCTGCGGGAACTGCTCGACCTACTGCGAGATGGGCATCGACGTGCGCGCCTACGCCCAGCGCGGGGCGAACGTCGTGCGCGCCTCCTGCGTCGGCTGCGGGGTGTGCGCGGCGGTCTGCCCGCGCGGTGTGCTGCGCCTCGAGAACGGGCCGCCCGGGGAGCGCTTCGCGGGCGCGGACGACCCCTGGGGGACGTTCCTCGACGGGCTGCGGCGCCGGGAGGGGCCGGGCTACGCCGCCTGGGAAGGGAGCTGTCCGACGGGAACGGGAACGGCTCCGCGGCAATAGTTTCCGGCCCGGACGGAGCCGCGCGCTCGCCGTCCGCGTCATATCCTTGAGAAGCTGCCCGGCCCAGCTCCAGGGCCCCCCCCGACGCTCCGCACCCCGACCGACGCCACCCGAGGTCATGACCGCCGCCCGCGCGTACCTACCGCTCTCCCTCTCGCTCCTCCTGGCCAGCGCCGTCGCGGCCTCCGCGGCCCAGACCCCCGGCAGCCAGAACCGGCGCCCGGCGCCGCGCCTGCGCGAGGCCCCCTTCCGGGTCCTGGACAACGTCGAGGGCGACGAGGTCGACCTGCTCAACTACCCGATCAAGCCGATGGTGGTGTCGCCGAACCACCTGACGCTGTGGGCGGTCAACACGCACGCCTCCGAGGTGGTCAGCTTCACGAACCTCGGCGGGTCGCCGAACAAGGTCTATCCGGTGCCGTGGAACCCGGTCTCGATCGAGTACTGGGTCTCGAGCGCCGACGCGCACCACGAGCTCTTGGTCGTCTCGCGCGGCACCCATGCCCTCACGCGCCTGGCGCCGGGGAACGGGACGATCCTGGGCTACCTCGCGCTGCCGGCCGAGCCGGGCGGGACGCTCCTGATCGGCGACCACCTGTTCGTGGCCTGCTCGGCCCTGGACCAGGTCGTGGAGATCGACCTGCTGACGAACACGATCCACCAGGTGTTCGAGATCGACACCACGCGCCACCTCCTGTTCCTCTCGGCCGACGGCCTCGGCAACGTGCTGGTGACGCCGCTGCTCTCGGGCAACAACACCATGCCGCGGCGCAGCCCGGTGGCCGGGCGCCTGGCCTCCGACCAGGGCGGGAACGTGCTGCAGATGGACAACCCGCTGCACGCCGACATCCCGCTGCCGGACGAGGACGTGTTCCGCATCGTGCCGGGCGCGACGCCGGGCAGCGGGACGGTGGAGGTCGCCGCCAAGGGCGTCGGGACGATGCTCTTCGGGCACGGCATCAACCCCCTCACCGGGAAGCTGTGGGTGCTCAACACGGAGTCGGTCAACGCCGACGAGGTGCTGGACACCGAGCCGGAGGTGCGCGGGCTCTTCAGCGAGAACCGCCTGACGATCGTGGACCTGCCGGCCGTCGGCGCCCCGCCGGCGACGGCGCACACCTTCGTCTCGCTCGACACCGTGCCGCCGGATCCGCTGGGCAAGCCCTTCGCGCTCTCCTTCAGCAGCAACGGCGGCGCGGTCATGATCGGCACCCTGACGGACAACGTCACGCTCCTGACCTCCACGGGCGCGCACTTCCTCTCCTGGGACCTGCCGGCCGGCTCGATCCCGCGCGGCGTGCTGTTCGACGAGGTGGCGCGGCTCATCTACGTCTACTGCTGGGGCACGAACAAGATCGAGGTGCGCGACGACGACCAGCCGGGCATCCCCCTGCTGGCCACCCTCGACGTCGGCTACGACCCGACCTCGGCCCCGCGCAAGCTCGGGCGGCAGATCTTCTACGACGGCCACAACTCGCTGAACGAGAACCTGTCCTGCGAGAGCTGCCACGTCGAGGGCGGCTTCGACCACCTGGTCTGGAATCTCTCGGCCGGCCCGAGCGACGACAAGGGCGTGCTCTTCACGCAGAGCCTCAAGGGCATCGAGTTCACCAAGCCCTACCACTGGCGCGGCGAGCGCGAGCTCATCGACTTCAACCCGGCCTTCTCGGGCCTGCTGGGCGGCGCGAACCTGACGCCGGCCGAGTTCGAGGCCTTCGAGGCCTTCGTGTTCGGCCTGCAGAACCCGGCCAACCCCTTCGAGAACCCGCGCCGCGTGGTCAGCGACGTGCGCCGCCCGGGCTTCGACTTCGACGTGCACAACGGCCTCTCGGCGGTGCGCGGCCAGGACCTCTACTTCGCGGTGCCGAGCGTCGGCAACGACTCCTGCAACGACTGCCACACCCTGCCGACCGGGACGAACAACGACTTCTTCCCGGACGAGCTGGACGACACGGGGCATCGCAACACCTTCAAGAACACGGCCTACAACGGCATGTGGCGCAAGGAGCAGAAGACGCGCGTGCAGGTGAAGGAGAAGTTCGGCCCGGCCGAGATGCGTCCGCCGCTCGGCTCCGGCGCCTCGCACGCCGGCCTCTCGAACGGCGTGTTCGACTTCAACCTGGAGAACTTCAACCTGCCGGCCGCCGACGAGGAGGACATCGCCTTCTTCGTGCACCAGATCGACCAGGGCCTGGCGCCGGCCGTGCACCGCGGCGTGCTCGTCTCGCCCGCCGATCCCAGCCCGGCCGCGCTGAGCGGCTACCTCATGCCGCAGGCGCGCAGGCGCAACTGCGACGTGGTCGTGCTCGGGCGCGTGGACCTGGGCAGCGGCGTGGTCGCCCAGCGCTGGTTCTGGGACCGCCAGGCCAAGCTCTTCCGCTGCGACGACAGGGACCAGCCGGGGCGGCCGCTGTCCTTCTTCACGGCCCAGGCCCAGGCCGGGCGCACGAACCTGTTCCTCGGCCTGCCGGTCGGGATGGGCCGCCGCTTCGCGGTCGATCCGGACAACGATCACCTCTTCCGCCAGGACGAGCTGCAGTTCGCGACCGACGGGCGCGTGGCGGACTCGGACGGCGACGGGTTCCTGGACGGGACCGAGGTGCGCTACGGCTCCAACCCGGCCCTGGCGGGGAGCGTGCCCACCACGGCCGAGGTCCCGGCGATCCTCTCCGTGCGCAAGATGTTCCACACCACGCGCGTGGCCAAGCTGCTGGTCGAGGTCGACCGACCCGTGACGATCCAGGTCGACTACTCCTCGAGCCTGGGCGACGTCGGGCAGTTCCTGGGGGATCCCGAGCCCCGGACGCTGTGGGAGGTCGCGCTGCGCGACCTCGAGCCCTCCAACGCCAACCTCGGCGTGCACCGCGTGTACGGCGGCACCATCGCGGTGACCGACGAGTTCGGGCACACGGTGCAGACCGCGCTGCCGGGCTTCGAGACGCTGTCCTTCACGGACGCCTTCGAGTTCGGCACGCCGAACCCGATCGAGGTCGAGTGCGTGCTGCGCGACCTCTTCTTCGTCTCGGCCACGCCGGCCGTCGGCGGCGGCTTCGACCTGGTCTTCCGCGCGCGCGTCGAGGACCGCAAGCGCTCCGCGCCCGCGCCGCTGGCCGGCCATGCCGTGGTCGCGCGCGTCTTCCGCAACGGCAACCAGGCCGCCAACGTGCAGCAGAACGGCGTGGCCGCCGCGAGCCAGATCAAGAGCGAGCTCGGCTTCCAGGACCTGTACGGCGGCTTCGGCGGCTTCGGCCCCTTCGTGGTCGGGACGATCAGCGGCGCCGACGGCCTCTCCACGATCTCCTTCCGCCTCCCGGCGGCCCTGAGCGGCGACCAGATCAAGATCTCGGCCGAGATGGCCGGGCGCCCGGTCGATCCGGGCAACTTCGATCCGGCCCTGCCGTTCTTCGACGACACGAGCCTGTTCGACCTGGCGAACACGCCCGCGGCCTTCCGCGCCACGACGCCCGTCGTCCTGCCCTGAGCGGGGCGCGCGGCGGGGCCGAGTGGCCGAGGAGCCTGTCCGGGAATCGGCGCACCGGATCGCCGGGCGGGCTCGCGCCCGCCCGGAGAACCGGTGCGGTCACGCTGACGGCGAGTAGCCCATCTGCGATGGGCTAGCGGCGCTCGATGACGCGCAGCGTGGCCGTCCCGACCACGCCGTCGAGCGGGTCGCTGGCGGTGATCGTGACGGTGCCCGGGATCAGGCCGCGCACGCGGCCCGGCTCGGCCAGGACCAGGGCCACGCTCGGGTTGGACGAGCTCCACAGCACCAGGCCCGTCAGGTCCGCGGTGCTGCCGTCGTTGTAGGTCCCCAGGGCCACGAAGCTGCGCGTCGCGCCCTCGAGCACACTGGCCTCGGCCGGCAGCACGAGCAGGGTCTCGAGCACCGGGCGCACCGTCAGCGAGCTCGTGGCCGAGATCCCGGTCTTCGACGAGTAGGCCGTGATGGTCGTGCTCCCCACGCCGAGCGCCTGGGCCAGGCCGGCGTTGCCCGGCGCGTTGTCGATCGCGGCGACGGAGGGGTCCGAGGAGCTCCACGTGACCGCCCCGGTCAGATCCTGCAGCGAGCCGTCGCTGTAGGTGCCGGTGGCGTGGAAGGGCGTGCTCGTCCCGAGGCCGACGACCGCATCCTCCGGAGCCAGCGCCAGGGCCACGAGCACCGCGGGCGTGACCGTGAGCTGGCTCGCACCGCTGATCGCGCTCTTCGGATCCTGTGCGCGGATGCTCGTGCTGCCCAGGGCCAGCGTGGTGGCCCGGCCCTGACTACCGGCCGCGTTCGAGACCACGGCCACGGCGGGATCGCTCGAGCTCCAGGTGACGGAGGTGGTCAGCGTGCGCGTGGTCGCGTCGCTGTAGGTGCCCACCGCCGTGAAGGGGAGCGCGAGCCCGAGGGCCACGGCGGGATCGAGTGGCTGGACCTCGAGCGCGGTCAGGACCGCCGGCGTGACCGTGAGCTGACCCTCGCCCGCGAGCCCGCTCTTCGGCTCGGTCGCGCGCACCGTGGCGATGCCCACCGCCAGGCTGGTGGCGCGGCCCTGGCTGCCGGGCGCGTTCGAGACCACGGCCACGTCCGGAGCGCTGGAGCTCCACGTGACCACCGTCGTGAGGTCGCGCGTCGCGCCGTCGCTGTAGTGGCCCTCGGCCGCGTAGGCGAGCTCGAAGCCGAGCGCGAGCGAGGCCGCCGCAGGTTGCACGTGCACCGCGCTCAGCACCGCCGGAGTCACCTCGAGCTCGGCCGTGCCCGTGCGCTTCGTCTCCGGATCGATGGCGCTCACGAGCGTCGTGCCGAGGGCCAGGCCCGTTGCCAGTCCCTCGCTCCCCGGCGCGTTGCTGACCACGGCCACGCCCGGATCGGCGCTGCTCCAGGTGACCTGGGTGGTCAGGTCCTGGGTCGAGGCGTCGGTGTAGATCCCGGTCGCGCGGAAGGCCTGCGCGAGCCCCTGCGGGACCGCGGCGGCCGCCGGCGTGACCTCCAGCTTCACGAGCGCCGCCGGCGTGACCTCGAGCTCGGTCGTGCCCGCGATCCCGGTGAGCGGATCCTCGGCGCGGATCGTCGTGCGTCCCACGGTGTGGCTCACGACCAGGCCGTCCTGGATCGAGGCGACGAGCGGGTCCGAGGAGCTCCACAGGGCCGTTTCCGTCAGCTCCAGCGCGAACCCGTCGCTGAACACGCCCGTGGCCGTGAAGGCGAGCCCCGTGCCGAGCGCGATGGACGGGTTCACGGGCGCGAGCTCCAGCGCGACCAGCACCGCCGGGGTGACCGTGAGCGCGGCCGAGCCCGAGAGCGAGCTGGCCGGAGCGGTGGCGACGATCGTCGTCGTGCCCACGCCCAGGGTCGTGACCAGGCCGGACCCGTCGACGTGGGCCACGCCGGGATCGGTCGAGCTCCAGGCGACGAGCTCGGTCAGGACCTGGGTTGTCTGGTCGCTGAAGGTCCCCACGGCCGCGAAGGGCCGCGAGAAGCCGAGCGCCAGGCTGGCCTTGGCGGGCGCCACCTCGAGCGCCGTCAGGACGGCCGGGGTGACCGTGAGCGACGTCCCACCCGCGATCCCGCTGGCGAGGTCGGTGGCCACGATCGTGGCCGTCCCGAGCGCGTGGCCCGTAGCCAGGCCAGCCGGGCCGGGGGCGTTCGCGACGCTGGCCACCTCCGGGGCCGACGAGCTCCAGGCGAGCGCCGCGCTCAGCTCGCGCTTGCGCCCGTCGGAGAAGAGGCCCATGGCCGTGAGGGCGATGCTCGTGCCCTTCGCGATCGAGGGCGCGACGGGCGTCACGGCGATCGCGAGCAGCTCGGGCCGCTCGACCTCCAGCGCCAGGCCGTCGCTCGCGGAGCGCAGGGCCGGTGCGCTTCCGCAGGCGCGTCCGGGCTGGCCGGGCGGGTTCTGCCACACGAACTGCGCGAAGAGGTGGTCCACGTCCGGGAGCGCGGGCACGAGCACCTCGGCGTACCCGCTGCGCGTCGCCTGGACCGGGATGCTCGCCACGAGCTCGCCGGGCTCGGTCCCGACCAGCAGCCGGAAGTCGCCCTGGCACGCGCCCGGCAGGCGCTGCGCGCGCGAGACGTGCAGCACGCCCTGGGCCTGCGAGGGGGCGTTGACGCAGGTGAGCAGCAGCGGCTCCTCGCTGCGCGCGCGCCCCATGGTCCCGATCGAGATCGGGCCGCGCGCGCCCGGGGTCGAGCGCCCGTAGCGCTCGGCCGCCAGCGCGGCGTCGAAGCCCTCGATGTCGCGGTAGGTCTTGAAGGCCCGCCGGGCCCGCGCGAGGCGCGCGAAGGCCTCGCTGCGCTGGCAGCCGAAGAGGTCGAGCTGGGGGACCTGCAGCGCCGTCTTGGCGACGATGTCGCACCACAGCATCCAGTACTCGGCCGCGGCGCAGTCGGCGATCGGGCGCCCGTCCACGTAGACGTGCAGCGGGCCAGTGTGGGCCTTCTGCGAGGAGAGGCGCGCCGCCAGCCAGGTGCTCTCCAGGAGCTCGAGCGGCGCCAGCTCGAACGCGTTGCGCCCCGCGACCAGCGTCACCGCTTGCGTGGCCACGACCTGGCCGCCGGAGAGGAGCTCGATCCCGTCGCTGCCGGACGCGGCGCTCTCGACCACGACCCGGATCCGGACCTCCGCCTGCCTGTCGACGTACAGCGACTCGCCCGCGCGCTTCCCGTCGGCCACGAGATCGATGCGCAGGCCCGGGATCCCGAGCGAGGTGCGCCCGGCCGCCAGGCCGCGCGTCCAGGCCTCGTAGCTGAAGGGCTCGTCGAGCCAGACGTAGGTGCGCGGCAGCACGTCCTGGGTCAGGAACGCGCAGTCCTGGTCGCTGCCGGCGGCGAAGGCCACGCGCGACCCGAGCGAGGCCAGGCGATAGGCGAGCCCGTGCCAGTGGGCCAGGGGCTGGAAGCGCAGCGGGAAGCGCGGGCCGAGCGCGATCGTCTCGACGAAGTCCACCTCGCCCAGCACCGCGTCGACCGCCCCGAGCAGCGGGAAGAAGGTGCGGTAGACGAGGCTGCCCTCGACCAGGAAGCGCTGCAGGTTCGGCACCGCCAGGAGCCGGTCCGGATCGATGCAGCGCGCGTCGCGCGTGAAGCCGCTGGCCACCAGCTCGGCCTGCCAGGGGAAGCCGTTCCCGAAGTAGTCGTCGAGCGGCCAGATCGCGTGGGCGTAGCCGGTCACGGCTCCGGGCCGCTGGAGGAAGTGCTGCGCCACGGGCGCGGCCAGGTGGCCGGTGCCGTCGCCGCTGCAGCCCGGCACGAGCCCCGGTGCGTCGCAGCAGTCCCCGCCGGCCAGCGAGCTCGTGACGAAGCGTGCCTCCTCGGCGCCGATGCCCAGTCCGCTCAGGTGGCCCCACCGGGCGCAGTCGAGCCCCGAGGTCTCGACCGCGAAGCGCAGCGCGCGCGTGGGCGTCGAGAGCGGATCGAGCTCGCCTGTGACCAGGCATGCGAAGTCCGTGAAGGCCGAGTGCGGCCCGGGGTTCCAGACCAGCACGTTGCCGACGCTCAGGTCCTCGGCCTCCATGCGCGCGAGGATCTCCTCCAGCGGCTGGGCCGGCGCGAGGCAGGGCTGGAAGTGCTCGTGCGTGTCGCCGGCGTACCAGCGCACGGCGCCCGACGGCGGCTCGGGCGTGCCCTGGCCGTCGAGGTGGGGGGGCTCCTGCGCGCCGGGGGCGGCGCGGAGCGCGAGCAGGCAGAGCGAGAGGGACAGGGCGATGCGCACGACGATCCTCGCGGGTGGCAGGATTCGCGCAGGGGGAGGGGCGCGCTGGCCTGGCGGTGGACGGCCCAGGGTAGGGCCGAGCGGGGCGAGCGGACAGTAACAGTGCCGAATCAATCGGCGAGGCGAGCCACCGGAGCCGCGCAGGGACGCGGAGGCTCGCGGGCAGAGCGGGGTCGGCCCTGCGCTTTGCGCCCGGCTAGCGTCCGGGCGTCGCCAGGCGGGCCAGGGCCTCGGCCACGTCGCTCGTCGGGGCGTGGCACACCCGCTCGCGGCACACGTAGGCCGTGGCCCGGCCGCCGCGGCTCGTCTGCTCGCGCGTGAAGGGCGCCAGCGCGGCGATCGGCGGGTCGTCGCCGTTCGGCCGCAGGTGCACCACGACGTGCGGCAGGTAGCGCTCCTGGAAGCCGCGCAGGAGGGCGTGCGTGTCCGGCGCCAGTGGGTCGCCGGCCACCACCACCTCGAAGCTGGGGCCGAGGACCGCGTCCAGGGCCAGGAGGTAGAGCGTGTGCCCGGCCGGCATGCGCGCGGCGCTGCCGAAGGCCGCCAGCGTGCGGCGCGCGCCCTCCTCCAGGTCGCTCCGGCCCGTCAGGCGCGCCAGGCGCAGGCCGTTCCAGGCGGCCACCGAGTTGCCCGAGGGCAGGGCCCCGTCGTAGACCTCCTTGTGGCGGAAGAGCAGCTCCTCGGCGTCGTCGGCCGCCGTGAAGTAGCCGCCCGCGGCCGGGTCCTCGAAGTGCGCGACCATCTGCGCGTGGAGGCGCAGGGCCGCCTCCAGGCGCGGCACCTCGAAGGTCGCCTGGTGGAGCTCGATCAGGCCCCACACCAGGAAGGCGTGGTCCTCCAGGGTGCCCGCGAAGGCCGCCTGGCCCTCGCGCCAGCGCTTGACGAGCCGCCCGCGCTCGTCCGCCAGGTGCGCGAGCACGAAGTCGGCCGCCTCGCCGGCCGCCGCCAGGTAGCGCGGCTCGGCGAAGGCCGCCCCGGCGCGGGCCAGGGCCGCGATCATGAGCCCGTTCCAGTCGGTCAGGACCTTGTCGTCCTTCAGCGGCCGCACGCGCCGGGCGCGCAGCTCGAACAGCGTGCGGCGCGCCTGCTCGAGGCGCTGGCGCAGGGCGCGCTCCTCGAGGGCCAGCTCGGCGGCCCACGAGGCGAGCGAGCGCGCGAGGTGCGGGATCGAGCGCCCGTCGCGCTGCCCGCTGGCCTCCTCGCGGTAGTTGCCCTCGGGCGTGAGCTCGTGGACGCGCGCGAAGAGCGCGCCCTCCTCGCGCCCGAGGGCCGCCAGGACCTCGTCGCGGGTCCACAGGTAGAAGCGCCCCTCCTCGCCCTCGCTGTCGGCGTCCTCGGCCGAGTGGAAGCCGCCGCGCGGGTCGCGCAGGTCGCGCAGGCAGTAGGTGAGCACCTCCTCGGCCGTGGCGCGGTGCTCGGGGTTGCCCGTGACCTGCCAGGCGGCCGTGTAGGCCAGCGCGTGCAGGGCCTGGTCGTAGAGCATCTTCTCGAAGTGCGGCACGAGCCACTCGCGGTCGGTCGAGTAGCGGTGGAAGCCGAAGCCGATGTGGTCGTAGATCCCGCCCGCGCGCATCGCCTGCAGGGTGTGCTCGACCATGCGCAGCACCAGGGCGTCGCCCGTGCGCTGGTGGCGCTGCAGGAGGAACAGGAGCTGGTGCGGGACCGGGAACTTGGGCGCGTTGCCGAAGCCGCCGCGCTCCGGGTCGTAGCGGCGCGCGAGGTCCTCCTGGCCGCGCGCCAGGAGCTCGGGGGCGAGCTCGGCCCGCTCCTCGCCGGCCTGCTCACGCACCACGGTCGTGATCTGGGCCGCGCTGCGCACCACGTCGTCGCGGCGCTCGCGCCAGAGATGCGCGATCTCGGGCACCAGCTCCATCATCCCCTTGCGTCCGAAGCGCGCGCGCTTGGGGAAGTAGGTGCCGGTGAAGAAGGGTTCCTTCTCGGGCGTCATCAGGACCGTCATGGGCCAGCCGCCGGAGCCGGTCATGGCCTGGGTGATCTGCATGTAGACCGCGTCCACGTCGGGGCGCTCCTCGCGGTCGACCTTGACGCACACGAAGTGCTCGTTCAGGAGCGCCGCCACCTCGGGGTCCTCGAAGGACTCGTGCTCCATCACGTGGCACCAGTGACAGGTCGAGTAGCCGATCGAGAGGAACACGGGCTTCTGCTCGGCCCGCGCGCGTGCGAAGGCCTCCTCGCCCCAGGGGTACCACTCGACCGGGTTGCGCGCGTGCTGCTGGAGGTAGGGGCTCTTCTCGAACACGAGGCGGTTGAACTCGGGCCCCCCGTCGGCGGGCAGCGCCTTCAGCTCGGCCGCACCCGGCAGGGGCGCGCGCGGGCGGCGCTCCTGGGCTGCCGGCAGGACCAGGGGGCCACCGGCCAGGAAGAGGAGACACAGGGCGAGGACGAGGAGATCGTGCATGGGGGGCGACGCGCGTGCGGCGGAGGGGGCACGCGCGGTCCCAGTATCGCACGCAGGGCGCGCGGGACCATGCGCGGGCCCGCGGCGCCGGTCCGGTCCGCCCGCGGCGGCGGGCTCAGGCGGAGGCGCGCTTCTTCAGCTCGCGCTCGCGCAGCTCGCGGCGCAGGATCTTCATCACCGTGCTCTTCGGCAGCTCCGCGACCAGCTCGATCTCGCGCGGCACCTTGTAGGGCGCGAGGCGCTCGCGCAGGAAGGCCTGCAGCTCGGCCGGCACCAGGGTCCGGCCGGGCTTCGCGACGATGAAGGACTTCACGACCTCGCCGCGCTCGGGGTCCGGCAGGCCGATCGTGGCGGCCTCGAGCACGCCCTCGTGCTCGTGGAGCGCGGCGTCGACCTCGTCGGGGAAGACCTTCAGGCCGCCCACGATGACCATGTCCTTCTTGCGCCCGACGATCCGGAAGTAGCCGTCCGGGCTCATCACCGCGAGATCCCCGGTCAGGAACCAGCCGTCGCGCAGCACGAGCGCGGTCTCGTCCGGCCGCTTCCAGTAGCCCTGCATGACCTGCGGGCCGTGCAGGGCCAGCTCGCCGGGCTCGCCGGGGGCCAGCACGCGCTGCGGGTCCTCGACGTCGACCACGCGCGCGTCCGTGTCGCACACCGGCAGTCCGACCCAGCCGATGCGGCGCTCGCCGCGCACCGGGTTGGCGTGCGTCAGCGGCGAGGTCTCGCTCAGGCCGTAGCCCTCGACGATCTTGGCGCCCGTCAGGCGCTCGAAGCGCTGCAGCACCTCGGGTGCGATCGGGGCCGAGCCGGACAGGCACAGGCGCACGCTGGAGAGGTCGCAGCGCTCGATCCCGGGCCAGTGGTTCAGGCTGTTGTAGAGCGCCGGCACGCCCGGGAAGACCGTCACGCGGTGGCGCGCGATCGCCTTCATCAGGCTCTTCGTGTCGCGCGGGTCGGGCACCAGCACCATGGCCGAGGCGCCCTGCACCGCGAAGTTCATGGCGCAGGTCATGGCGAACACGTGGAAGAGCGGCAGGCACACGAGCACGACCTCGGTCCCGGGCCGCGTGCCGCCGAACCAGGCGTCCATCTGCTGCACGTTCACCGACAGGTTGCGGTGCGTGAGCATGGCGGCCTTCGAGACGCCCGTCGTGCCGCCCGTGTACTGCAGCACCGCCACCGAGTCGAGCGCGACGGCCGGGCGCGGCGGCGTGGTTCCGCGCTGCGCGCGCAGGGCCGCGCGGAAGGCCTGCACGCCCGGCTCGCGCGGGATCGGCGCGATGGCGGGCGGCGTGCGCTTGCGGAGCTTCAGGGGCGCGAGCCACGACAGCGGCCAGCGCAGGTACTCGGGGAACGAGGCCAGCAGGAAGTGCTCGACCGCCAGCCTCGGCCGCAGGGCGCGCACCTTCTGCGCGTACAGGAAGTCCATCGTCACGGCGTGCGTGCAGCCGGCGTCGTTCCACTGGTGCTCGATCTCGCGCGCCGTGTAGAGCGGGTTCGTCAGCACCACCTGGCAGCCCAGCGCGAGCGCCGCGTAGTAGGCGATCACCATCTGCGGCACGTTGGGCATCTGCAGCGCGATGCGCGTGCCCGGACCGGCCCCGAGCGCCGCCAGGGCCGCCGCGCACTGCTCGACCTCCCGCAGCAGCCCCGCGTAGTCGAGGGCCAGGTTCGCGAAGCGCAGCGCGGGCGCGCGCGGGTGGCGCTCGGCCGAGCGCCGCAGGAGCTCTGGCAGGGTCAGCGGCGCGTAGGCGAGCGAGGGGGCCACGCCGGGGTCGTAGCGCGCATGCCAGGGCCGGGGATCCATGGCGAGAGGATGTCGATCGGCGGGCGGCGGCTCAATTCCTGAGGGCGCATCCGGCGCAGCCGGACGCCACCAGCAACCCTCCGAGGACCGTCGGCCTCGATTCCTGAGGAGGAACCGACCGCGGAGCCGCGGAGAGCGCGGAGTGC
>Ga0315910_10000321_pt1 | contig 50178 bp, 44 predicted proteins | sample EdamamesoilMG_FD_204470 | JGI IMG/M metagenome (GOLD analysis project Ga0315910, IMG submission 204470) | Garden soil microbial communities collected in Santa Monica, California, United States - Edamame soil | ecosystem: Environmental > Terrestrial > Soil > Garden | place: USA: California... | reverse complement strand
AGAATTAATTTCTGTGACATCATGGTGCGGTGCAGGTCATAAATAAAATTCATGCGTCAGAAGATTAGATTATTAATTGAGGTTCACTAAGTTAAAATTTATTTTCAATAAACCTTCCGGTTCAATCCGGAAAGCCTTTACACTGTTTTAAAATTTAATACCGATTAGCAATACATCATCGGTCTGTTTGGTCTCGCCCCGCCAGCTCTCCCATTCGGAATCAAAGATGTCTACGGCCTCCTTCATGGGTAGTTTATGAATGCGTTCGATAATTTCCCGTGTTTTCTTCGGTCCAAACTTACGCCCATCGGTTCCTCCAAACTGATCAGGGAATCCATCTGAACTGAAGTAGATCGAATCGCCTTTATCCAACTTAATTTTGGTATTGGTAAAGTTAGTTTGGTTCTTATATATACCACCGCCAATCGGGAATTTATTTCCTTTTACCTCTTCCATTGCACCACCCTTCATGACATACAGCGGGCGATGCGCTCCGGCATACTCCACTTCGCCATCGGCAACATTGATTTTACACAAAGCGATATCCATACCGTCCTTGGTGGTTGAATCTTCATCCTGGCGCAGGGTAGTAGTAACACCTTCATCCAGCAAGTCGAGTATCTTTCCGGGCTCTGTGATCTTACGGCTTCGAACAATATCGTTCAGCAGGAAGTATCCAATCAACGACAACAACGCACCCGGCACACCGTGACCGGTACAGTCAACCGCTGCAATGAAAATATCGTCTTTGATCTGCACAAACCATGGGAAGTCTCCCGATACCACATCGCGCGGTTTGTACAAGATGAAGGAATCGGGTAATGCCTTATTAATAATTCTGTTGTTTGGCAGAATGGCATTCTGAATACGCTTGGCGTAGTTGATACTTTCAGTGATCTTCTTGTTTTTATTCTGGATCTCCAACTCGATCATCTTCCGCTCGGTGATGTCGTGCGACACAACCAGTACCGATTCCAGTTTATTGGACTCATCAAATTCAGGAATAGCATTTACCTGCATGATGCGCTTGCCCATTTCGGAAGGGAAATCCATTTCGGATGATACCTTATCGTTGGTGGCGTTTACTTCTTCTACTACGCGCAACCAACCTTCCAGAATAGAAGCATCCAGATCGGCTTCTTTTACTTTCTTGTTCAGGAAGTACGCTGGTTTCTTGCCTGCATACTCTTCAATAACCGGGTTGATGTAGGAGATTGACTCGCCTTCCAACCGGGTAATAAGATCGAGCGAGTTTTCTGAGAGGGCCTGCATTTTACTTCGCATGCGCTGCTCCTGTTCGGCTCTTCTGCGTTCGGTGATGTCGCGCGAGTTAAGAATAAATCCGTGAATCGCCTGGTTCGACATGCAGTTTGTTCCGGTGGATTCCAGCCAGATAAAGCTGCCATCTTTGGCGCGGTACTCGTATTGAACGGTTGCCTTTTCATCCGGATTAGCTTTCATTTTGCGGAACAGTTCCTTGAAGGTATCGCGATGATCCGGATGTACTTTATCAATATCGCTCTTGCCAATCATTTCCTTCTGGCCATATCCAAGGATGGATTCTACCGAAGGTGAAATGTAGCGGATGCTTTCATCCTCTTCGTAGATCGTAATAACTTCCGATGCATTTTCGAGCAATAACTGCATGCGTTTCTGCGTGCGGTTCACTTCTTCAATTTGCTCTTCCAGTTTTTGATTGGAGCGTTGCAGTTCCTCCTGTGTAGCCTGCATCTCTTCGGCATTCTGACGAAGTACTTCCTGCTTTTCTTTGAGTTCGTTACTCATCTCCTGCGACTCGGCCAGCAGTTTGCGTGTACGTTCGTTCACTTTAATGTTGAAGATGGTACGGGCAAGGATCAACGAAAGCTCCTGCACAAATTTTACCTGCGAAGGATCGAATTTTTTAAAGCCGGCAAACTCCAGCACTCCGTATACTTCTTCATTGGTAATCAACGGAACGATCAAAATGCATTTCGGTCGTTGATCGCCCAGAATACCCGAGGTAATCGTTACGTAATCATCCGGAATTTCGGTGCGCAGCACGGTATCTTTTTCAGCGGCTGCCTGCCCTACCAATCCTTCGGCAAACTTGAATTTTGCTTTCAGATACTTCTTGCGGTTATAGGCAAAACTCGCCCGCATCTCGATCAACGCGGGTTTGGATTCATCGTTCACCACATAGAAGGCACCTTGTATGGCTCCGATTTTTTCCAGGATAAATTTGATCACATCATCGCCCAGGGCATCGATGGAATCGTGCATACGAAGAATCTCGCTGATCTCGGCAACCCCGCGAACAATCCAGTTACGTTCTTTATCCCTGCGCTCATTTTCAATCAGGTTATCGCGCATATTGATGAGCGACATACCCAGAATATCATTTTCACTGGCGGGCGTAAACGCTGTATCATACTTGCCTTCACCAATCCGTTTTGCAAAGTCTGCGTTACCCCGAAGCGTATGAACAAGTTCATCTACTTTCGCCCCCATCTGGCCGAACTCATCATTACTTCGTTGCTCGGTGGCTTCCGGCAATACACCCTGCGCTACCAATCCTAACGTGTTGCGCATGGCATACAGGGGCCGGGTAAGTGACCGTGCAAAGATCATCGACATCAACACACCCAGTGCCACAATGCAGAGACTGGCATAGGCAAATACTTTTAACAACACACCGTCCTCACCCATAGCCTCAGCCCTGTCAACCTTGACAATGAGCGATATATTATCGGCTTGAAGTTTTCGGCCCACCTGAATAATGGAAGTTCCATCCAGGTCTTTGCTGTTGGTGCCAATGGGTGTATTTCGAAGTAACTGCGCAAATCCTTTTACGAATGCTTCAGTTGAATCATGCGGAACGATAGAGGAAGCGGTATCCGCACGCAACGGACTGATGATGTCTATTTTCTTGGAGACCGGATCAACGCGCCCCAGTAATACCTCACCTGTTTTACCCAGCCCCTGATGGTTCTTTAGCACTTTGTAGGCTGATGTCAGATCAAGTTTGATGATGATCAATTGCTGCGTGCCACTGTTATCCGTTACGGAACCAGCCGCATAGGCATAAAAATTCTTCTTAACCTTATGCCGATTTACACGCGAGAAGTAAATTCCATTTTTCGCACGGCCGAATGTAATACCATCGGGGTCTACAAAGTTTCCGTGTTCGTTCGGATCGGTTGACGCCACAATCGCACCGGTTGCTGATGTAATGATAATTTCATCAACACCGAGAACATCTTTTTGTGCAGCAATGAAATCAGCCAGCCCACCACCAGCACTTGAAGAAGCATCACCAATCGAAAGGGTAGTATCTTCGCTTGTCTCTTCTTCTACAGGAGGTTCACCCATCATCATCATGTCCATGTCCATCCCCATCCCTCCATCGGCTGGTGCGGATGATGCGCCTCCACCATTTTTTAACGTTTCGGAGTTCTGAAGAATCTGAATGGCGTGCGATGCTTTTTCAAAGTAAGTATTGAAGTACGCAGCACGGTTGTCGGCTACAGCATTAAGTACCGCGGTGTACTTATTCTGATTGGCTTTGATGTGGTAGTCGTAGCTGAAAAAACTTACCGCCACTACAGCCACCAGCGATACCGCCAGAATGAGTAACGTAATTTTGGTGCTTACATTAATATTTTTAATCATACGCGTTGGTCGCTTGGCGTTAGGATTTAGTTGAAACTTTTTCAGCCATCAACTGGGCCGACTCCTCCACAAATTTTCGCTGATCTTCGGTGATGACATGGAAGGATGCTATTTCGAGCACGCCCTTTACCTGGTCACCCGACTTGAGCGGTGCTATCAACAAATACTTTGGTGATGCACTCCCTAAGCCTGAAATTATTCTAATGTATCCTTCAGGAATATCATCAATGTACAGCGTACGCGCGCCAGCAGCGGATTGCCCTACCAGACCTTCACCAAATTCATACGATATCACCGTGCTTTCGCCAATGGTCAACGCGTATCCTATTTTCAATTCAACTTTTCGCTTGCCTTCTGCTTCGGTAGTAACATAGAGCGCACCCTGGCCTGCATCCAGTTGCTTGCATACGGCTTGTATGCCGGCTTGTAGTATATCTTTTTCTGATTTTGCCTGTTGCAGGCTGCTCTTCACACTCTCCAGGCTTATGGTGGTTTTACCAGCCTGATCGTTTTCCGCTGCAGCGCCAGCCGCTTCGAGTGTACGATCACGGTAAACGATAATTTCTTTTTTGTAACGCAAAGCCGCTGTAATGGCGAAACCTCCCAGCAGAAAAGTAGTCCCCAGCACCAGGTACACGGTAACAAACTGCGGCTGGTAGCCATCCGTCAACGACAGTCCGGCTGGCAGCGAGTAAATAAAATAAAGTGAAGCACCAATTCCCAGGATAAATAGCACCGCCAGGATCAGGTTCAGGTAGTAGCGATCGTTGAATAGGCCTGTCATCGGTATTGTTTGTCTAATTCTTTTAAAAACTCTACAATTTGGTCAACCTTTAGCACATGATCAATTTTTGTCACGGCTAATGCTGCCTTGGGCATGGTGTCAATCATACATTCGGTTGGCTCCTGCACCAGTGTAAGGCCTCCCCGTTCGTGAATGTGTTTCATGCCCAGTGCCCCGTCTTTGTTGGCACCCGAAAGTAAAATTCCCACGAGCTTATCTTTATACACATAGGCACATGTGCCTAATGTAATATCGATGGCTGGTCGCGAGTTGTTTATCATTTCTTCAGTCGACAAGGCAAAGGTGTGCCCCAATTCCACCGACATGTGATAGTTTGCCGGGGCCAGGTAAACACCGCCCTTTTTAATATTCTCCTTATCGTGTGGCTCGGTTACCTGCACGACACTTTTAATCGACAGCGCCTCCACGAATCCGTTGCGCACATGCTTGAGCCTGTGCAGGCACATGATGATGGGCAAAGGAAATCCCTTCGGCAATTGCGACAGGATTTTTACCACACCCTGGAAGCTGCCTGCCGACCCACCGATAACAACGGCTTTGTAGCTGTTATTTAGGTTGAACTTGTTCATTCGTCAAGAGCAACTTCCTAGTCTTTTATTTTCTTATAAATCTTCTCCTCGTTATTCACCACAATAAAGCGGTTGGCGTAATCGCACCATATCAAGGATTCTTTCGACCCGATGGCGAGGTAGCCGTATTTGAACAAGCTGTCGTGAAACTTCTTGAGCACCTCATTCTGCAAGGCCTGATTAAAGTAGATCATTACGTTCCGGCACAGCACCAAATCAAACTTGTTGAAGATGTCGCCCAGCACCAGATCATGCCTGCGGAAGGATACATTCATCATCAGGTCTTTGTTAAACACGGCCATGCCGTTTTCCTCTTTATAGTAATCTCTGAAATTGCCGGTGCCCTGAAAACGGATATAGTTCTTCTCATTCAACTCCATGTTTTTAATGGGGTGCGTAGCGGCTTTGGCACGCTCCAGAATATTAACATCAAGGTCGGTGGCGATAAGCGTAACATCCTGCAGGATACCCATTTCTTTCAGCATAATGCACATGGATAATACTTCTTCACCCGAAGAACAGCCGGCATGCCAGATCTTAAATTGTTTGTGATTGAGCATGATGGCGGGAATGATCTCCTCACGCATTACGCGCCAGAAGCTGGGATCGCGAAACATCTCCGTTACGTTCACGGTGAGTTCGTCAAGAAACTCGTTTATAAAAACGGGAGAATCAGTTAGTCTTTTTAGTAAAGCTTCTACCGAGAGTTTTTTCAATTCCATGATCCGGAGTACGCGTCTTTTGAACGAAGACATCGCATAGTTCCGAAAATCGTAATTGTACCTCTGGTAGATCAGCTCTGAGATCCTTTTGAGATCAGCAATGTCGATATCCAGCATGAGAACAGGTCTTTAAGGGAACCCAAAATTAGTTTATGCCGGGACTGAAGAGGCGAATTTGATGTGTAAATCTTACATACGTTCAAAACGCCCAAAAGCCCCTTATTTTTTTAGTAATTGAAATTACCTAATTCGTACTAATTAGTTGAAAAAAAGGATTTTAAAAAACTTTTCAGAAAAAATGCCGGAGGTGTTCCGGCTTTCGCTATGCCGATACTATTTTTTTAGCAATTCTTCCCGTGTAATTTGTAATGCTTCCAGATTGATCTTTAATTCTTTAGCCAGTTCTTCAGCCAGGGCCCAGTCATCGCTACGCACCGGTTTTTGTGCGAGCTGAACTTCAAGTTCGCGAATGCGCGTGAGGTACTCCTGCTCTTTGCGGGCGAATGTACTTCGTGCCGTCTCCAGTTCTGCAGCCTCTACTTTGTTTGCACCCTTATCCTGATTTTCAAGTTCTTTAATACGGCTGATATAACTTCTTTCTTTTCGCGAAATCTCCTCTTGCGTGGCCTGAAGCTCCTCCATGTTTTGCCGCATTTCCTCCTCCTGAGCCTTCATTTCTTCAGTTTGTTGTTGGAACTGTTCGATCAGTTGCTTGTTTCTTTCTGCAGCGCGAACAGCGGCCAGGGTTGAGGCAATGGATTCGCCAAGTTTTTCAACAAATGCAATTTCGTGTTGTTTGAATTCCTGAAAAGACGCTAACTCTACAATACCATAAACATCCTTGTCTACTTTTAGCGGCACCATCAGCACGGTTTTAGGTGGTGCATCGCCCAAGCCTGAGGTTATACGAATATATTCTTCGGGCACACTATTCAGGTAGGTTGTTTCCTTCTCCAGAAAGGTCTGGCCCAGTATACCTTCACCCAGCTTTACCCTTCGTTGCTCAAACTTCTTGATGTCGAAGGCAAACAACGAAATAAGCTCCAGAAATTTATTACTCTCGTCTTCATCGTTCAGAATGTACAAACCACCCTGATTGGATTTGGTGTATTGTACTAACGAAGCAATAATGGTATCGCCCAGCGTTTGAATGTTATCACTTGATGAACGTAAAATATCCACAAACTTGGCGAGGCCTTCGTTCGACCATTGGCGTTTGCGCTCTTCTTCGTTCATGGCCTTGAGTTTGCCTTGCATGACAATGAGCGAATCTGCCAATTCATTTTTGCCGCGGTCATAGCCATTATCAAGCTTTTCGCGATAGTCGATCTCCAGATTACCTTCACCAATGGCCATTACAAAGTCGGTGGCATCCTTCAGGTTTTCCAGGGTTTCATTTATTCTGGTTGCCAGGTTACCTACTTCATTGGGTGGAAGATCGTTAACCTGTTGTTTATGAAAGGTGCTTTCCTTCAGGATATTGATGGGCTTCAAAACAAATCGATAAAAAAACCAATACACCATCAGCAACAAACCAATATCGCCAATGGCAAAGAACAACAACCAGCCCTGAACGGAAGCCTGGGCAGCCGTTGCTTCGCTACCGATATCCTTCACTAAAACATTATAGCTGTTGGTGAGCACGATCCATTTTGTATTGACCAATCGCACGGCATTATCGTAATTGGAATTGCGCTCCACACGATTAACGATGTGCTGCTGACCCGTTGAATCGGCTTGCACATGCTGCTGCAACCGCAGACTATCTTCGGTAAACAAGATGGCAATGCTTTCTTTGTATTTCTGCCAATTGTCTTCCAGGTGTTGCAATGTGATTCCTGGAAGACGCGAAAGGGGTTCTATAAACGTATCGGTATCGTCAACACGGCCGCCTTTTTTCAGAATCCTCAACCGGTTGTCCTGCTCCTCCAACATCACTTCAATTTCCGTGGCGAGTTGCTGGTCATGGTGCTGAAACCGCTGCACCATCATGGCAATCTGCTGACTCCCCAATTCAGCCTTTCGCACAAAATCCATTTTACGATTAGCTTCCGTCAGATCATCGAATTTTATTCTGATCACTCCATACTCAACAACGAAGATTACCGACAGTAAAATAATGAGGCAGGTACCTAGCCGAAAAAGTGACGTGTTGCGCAGGAACTTCATAATCCCCAAGTAAAGTAAAATAAGCTAAACCCCAAAACAGAACCACGCCCTAAATCAGGCAGATCGCAATCATCACAGGCTGTCTTTTGTAAATCCAAACGGAAGAAGTGAGGCTGCCGATGATGCCAGTATCCATCGCTGATCCTGCCCCTGCATAATTACAGCCATGTGTTGCTGCTGTCTGTTTTCATACTCCAGCATGACCTGCCTGCAAGCACCACAACATGTAGCTGGTGTCAGGTCCTCGCTCGATTCTTTCCTGGCTACTACAGCCATCTTTTTTACAATGGCTGTTGGATGCGCGGAGAACGCTGTGAAAAGCGCTACACGTTCGGCACACATACCCGAAGGATAAGCCGCATTCTCCTGATTCGTTCCGGTTATCACCGTACCATCCGCAAGCAGCAATGCAACGCCCACCAAAAATTTTGAATAGGGTGCATAAGCATGGAGTGTAGCTTCCTTCGCTCTGTGCACCAGAAACGTTGATTCGGTGTCCAAGTCTTCCAACTGATTTGAAAAAGTAAATTCTTTCATAACGTCAGATCAAGGTAAGGGTAAATGGTTTAAAGTTCCAAGTTAACCCGAAACCCGTAACCCGTAACCCAAAACCCGAAACCAGGAACAAAAGGAACTTGGAACTTGAAACCTGTCATTTTAGCTTTACCCGTATGAAATGAGCATAAGGAAACCTAAACCAACGGATTATTAATCCATAGCTGTTTTTGGTAACGAAGCTTCTCCTGCGAATTCCATGTGACCATTGAAAATAATTACTAACACATGAAAACAATTTTAATTGTCGGTGCCGGACGTTCTTCGTCCTCACTGATTTCATATACCATTAAAGAAGCTCATCAACATGGTTGGCACGTTATTGTTGGCGATGCGCTTGAACAGGCTGCACAAGAAAGGGTTCAGAACACAACCGCCACAGCAATCCGGTTTAACATTCAGGACGAAACACTGAGCAAGGCCGCAATCGCCTCGGCTGATGTTGTTGTTTCGTTATTGCCCGCACACCTTCATCCGCTGGTGGCACGGCATTGTCTGGATCAGGGTAAGCACTTGCTCACCGCCAGTTATGTTTCTACAGAAATGAAAGCATTTCACGATGAAGCCAATGCAAAAGGATTACTGTTGCTCAATGAATGCGGACTCGATCCGGGCATCGATCACATGAGCGCTATGCAAGTGATTGATACCATTCGCGCACGTGGTGGCCAGCTTACATCGTTCGAATCGTTTACCGGAGGATTGATCGCTCCGGAAACCGATCCTGAAAATCCGTGGCGTTACAAGTTCACCTGGAACCCCCGCAACGTAGTAATGGCCGGACAAGGCACCGCGAAGTTTATTCAAAACGGTCAGCTGAAATTTATTCCCTACCAGCAGCTCTTTAAAAGAATTACACCCGTTCATGTGAATGGATATGGTGACTACGAAGGATATGCCAACCGCGATTCGCTAACCTACCTGGATACCTATGGCCTTCGTGGTATCCAAACCATGCTGCGTGGCACCCTGCGCAACAAAGGCTATTGCAGTACCTGGAATGTGTTGGTGCAGCTTGGTTGTTGTGATGATACGTATGCCCTGGATAACACTAGCACCATGACCCACCGCGAATTCATCAATTCATTTCTGGATTACAACGTCACAAAATCCGTAGAAGAAAAATTAATGAACTCCTTTGGTCTTACCTCCGTCAGTGATGAAATGAAGCGCCTCACCTGGTCTGGTTTCTTTTCGACCGAAATAATTGGCTTACCATCCGGCACACCGGCACAACTGCTCGAGCACATCCTGAATAAAAAATGGAAGCTGAATGCCCACGACAAAGATCTTATTGTGATGTGGCATCGTTTTATGTATTCGTTAAACGGTACAAAGAAAGAAATTCAGGCCACCCTGGTTGCCAAAGGTGATGACTCCCTTAACACCGCCATGGCCAAGACTGTAGGATTACCCTTAGCCATCGCTGCCAAACTTTTATTGCAAGGAAAAATTCAGCAACGTGGCGTAGTCATTCCGGTTACGCGCGAGTTTTACAAACCGATTTTAGACGAACTGAAAATGTTGGGAGTGGAGTTAATAGAGAAAGAAATGCAGTAACGTCCATACCAGGTAATTAACAGTTCCACGGAATACTTACTTATTCCTCCTCAATACTTTTTAATATTTGTAGCGGCCTGTACTCCTTAATTCTTGGATCAAAGAACTCTAACGACTCGTAGGTAATGGCTACACGCTTACCCATTAGTGTTGAATACGATGCCACAAGATCCGTTTCGCTTTCTACAAACGTTAACCAATAGTACTTGCTTACTTTGCCGGCATCGTCTTTAATGGAAAATACAACAAAGAAATCGCTTTCAATTTTTGTTACGATACCATTTGCTGATTCTGAAGTCTGTTCGGGCTCATCATCTTTGCCTGCAAGCTTGGTGATTTTGCCAAATATGTTAGGACATACCGAAACCATCTTTATACCAATCAGCTTTCCAAGCTTTTCACCATCTGTTTCAATGTTGTTAAAATCAATGTCATGATCTTTTTTCAATTGCTTTTTGTAGGGCGATGCCGCTTCGATAATACAAAGCCCTAATTGGAGGTTAAAATCATCGGGCGCAAGATCGCTGGAAACCTTATCCAAACATTCACAGGATTTTTGCGTAATCGTGGTGAGGTAATCCTGCGAAAAACTTTTGCCTGCCAGCAGCACAAAAGCCACTGCTAAAACTCGTGTTATCATCTTCTTGTTACTTAAATTCATCATACATTATTTCTTTAAAAAATCTGTCGCGAGTATGCCCGTAAGCGGCATTAAAATTCCAACGCCTATCGCAGCGATTACATTGGGAACAACTAAATAAAAAACAACCATTGCGATGAGGTAATAAAACGGAAGAACAAACAACCCAAAGGCAAATTTAATGGATAATATCCACTGCGGATCTTTGATTTTTGCTTTCAAAAAACCATTCATCAGTCGATAAGGAATAATATTGGTAAGCACCCCCAGCCACACAATCGGGTTAATTACTTTCCAGAAGACTGAAGATTTTTTTACAGAAACCGGAGGAAGGTTTGGATATGCCGCCAATACCTTTCGATCAGCCTCAAGTTGCTCGAGCATATCTTTTTTATAGACCCTGTGCTGGCGAAGAAAATCGACCTTGGCTTTATACGTTTCATCGGGATTGATGGCAATCGCCAGGCGCTTCATGCCTGCATGGGTAGCATCAACTATTCCGTCTAATTTTTCACGATCTGTCGGGCTCTGCTCAAGAATTTTATCTACGCTGATGGCCTCACCAAAGTTGAGTAATACGCGCGAACGAAAAGTGTAATGATCGTCATAATGCAACCCAACCGGTACGATGGTAAGCGGAACATCCGGATATTTCTCTTTGAACAAAATCGCCATACGGGCAAACCCTTTTTGCAATGTTCCGCCTGCATAAGGATCGTTGTGATTTCCTTCGGCAAAAATCTGAATGTCTTCTTCCTGCGCCAGCATTTCAGCCCACTCGCGCAAAATAGCATCGTTGTTGCGAAGCGTACTCCATCCATCGCGAACGCGAAAAACCGGCTTAATACGAATGCCCAATAAGATCTTTGTTGCAAGACCTTCTTTAAAAACACTGGCACGTGCAATCGACCAGGGGTGCCGTGGCGATTTGCAGATCACAATAATCGCATCGAGAAAAGCATTCTGATGGTTGGGTACAAAAATCACCGGCCCTTTTTCAGGAATCGCCTTTACATTATGAATCTGAAGTCTTTTAAAAAATAAGTTCAGTGCGAAAGAAGCATAACCTCGAAGGAGTCGTAGCGGAAGTTTAGGAGCCATTCAATAAAACTAAATTGTCTGTTGTATTTTTCTACGTTGTATAAAATAGGCAAAAGCGAATCCACTCACGAGGTGCCATATACCCCACCAGGCTGCCACCAGGGCCATCGATCCGTCACCTTGAAAAAAAGTAAAGATCAGTACAAGCCCAAGGCCCGAGTTTTGAATTCCTGTTTCAATGGCTACGGTTCGGTTTACTTGCTCCGTATTCCTTAACAATGAGCTTAAGGAGTACGCGCCCAATAACCCCAGCCCATTGTGCAGCAGTACAAGCCAGAAAACTGAAAAGATATGCGCTTTGAATACTTCAAAGTTGTTCATGAATGCCACGCCAATGAAGCTAATCAGAATCAGGATGGACAAGGTGCGAAAGGCTTTGGCGATCTTTGCCGTGAGGGTGGGCAAAAAATGAGCGAAGGTCATTCCCAGAATAAGTGGCAGTAGCAAGATCACCATCATATTCAGAAAAAGATCCCAAAAACTGATTTCAAAACTCTGTACACGTTGTGAAAGGCCGGGCACTACCGATGACCAAAAGAAAAAATTCAGTGGTGTAATCAGAAAACAAAACACCGAAGTAATGGCCGTGAGGGTAACCGATAATGCTACATTGCCCTTGGAGAGCATCGAGAAAAAGTTTGACGCATTACCACCCGGGCAAGCTGCCACCAGCAACATGCCCAGCGCAATATCCGGTGATGGCCTGAGCACGAAAATAAGCATCACCGTAAGGAGCGGAAGCAATACGTACTGACTGAATAACCCCGTGGCCAACGCTTTCTTGTCGTTACGCAATTGATAAAAATGCTCGGGCTTAATACCTAACGCCACACCAAACATGATTAACGCCAGGCAAATGTTGAGCACAGTAAGACTCCCTTGCGAGAAGTTGATGGTTATCGGTTCAGCTTCCAATGACGTTTAACAATTTGAGAGCAAAGATAGTGTTCTGGGTTGCAGGTTCAAAGTTCCGGGTTTCGGGTTTAAGGTCTGTATTTCAGGTTCAGGGCTTAGAAGGTTCATGTTAAGGTTCTATCTTTCAACTCTCAACTACTCGCGGTTACGTTCGTACCACTCATCTACCTTAAGATCGTATCCTTCTGCTGCGGCTACAGCTAACTGATCGCACCGTTCATTTTCCGGATGACCGGCATGGCCTTTTATCCATACAAACTTTGGTTTAAACTTTACATGCAATGGAATGTAGCGCTGCCATAAATCAGGATTTGCTTTCTTGGCGAAGTTTTTCTTTTGCCATCCCCAAATCCATCCTTTCTCTACGGCATCCACCACATACTTTGAATCGGAGTAAATTGTAATACCAATGCCATCTTTTTTTATCGCTTCAAGGCCAACAATTACGGCAAGCAATTCCATGCGATTGTTAGTGGTGAGCCTGAAGCCTTGCGATAGTTCTTTCTCAGCCTTATTGAACTTGAGAATAACTCCGTACCCACCATTGCCAGGATTTCCCTGGGCTGCACCATCTGTATAAATCCGAATCATTCGTTCACCTGCTTAAGTATATCCAACTCCACTTCCAATGAAAATCGTAATCCAACGGCATGAAGATCTTTCAGGATAGGCTTCACTGAATCCAGTACACCCACTTGCTTAGCTTTAACCAATATCCCAAGTGTTCCGGTAAAATCTATCTTTAAGGATTCAGCAATTTTACGTGCTTTCAAATCATCCAGAATTACAGAACATTCCGGAACTTCAAGACCGAGGGTAATGGCAGAAGCTTCACCCCTATCAATTTTCTCTTCCAGTTGACGTTGAAGAGTTTTATTAGTTGCAGAAACAACTACAATCCAATCGGGTAAGAGGCTTCCAAATTCGGCAACAATTTCAGGTGTTGTCAGTACTGCCTGATAAACCTGTTGCAATAGTTCCAGTTTATTAATCTTTTCTAAAACAATGAGGCAACTGGTATCTGAAATAACAACTTTATGCATTGGCTATATCACTACGTAGATCTTCGATCGACTCGCTAAAAATCGAAAAGCCGTACTTGCCCATCAACTCGATAAATTCTCGCTTGCTGATACCCACCATACCAGCAGCCTGCCCGGCCGATAACTTAGCCTGTTGATAGAGTTGGCATGCCAGTATCATTTTAAGATCAAACTCTGGCATATCTAATGAATCCGGAAGTTCCAGTGTGATTCTTCTCATACTTCAAAGGTAAACAAAACAACGTGCTCATCCAGTGATCGCTGACCGGTAAATCATCCCGGAAAAACATTCGACTTAAAAATTTTCACCGCTATCGCCAGCAAAATTACGCCAAACACTCTGCGCAGCACAGCAAAGCCAGATTTACCAATTACACGCTCCAGCCACACTGATGAACGCAAAACAATGTACACAAACACCAGGTTGAGCAGAATGCCCATCAACACGTTTACTTCCTGGTACACAGCACGAAGTGAAAGTATGGTGGTAAGTGTACCGGCCCCGGCAATCAGCGGAAAAGCAAGGGGCACGATTGAACCGGAACCTTTTGCATCGGGGTCGTCTTTAATTAAGGTGATTCCTAAAATCATTTCCATGGCCACGATAAAAATCACAATGGCTCCGGCCAATGCAAAGGAGGCTACATCCAGCCCGAACAACTTTAGTATGGATTGACCCAGGTAGAAAAATGCCACCATCAACACAGCCGAAATGATTGTTGCCTTTTCTGCATGAATGCGACCTTCACGCTTTCGAATGATGATAATAAAGGGAATGGACCCCAGGATATCGATAACAGAAAAAAGAATGAGCGTTACTGAAAAAATTTCTTTTACGTTGAGCATGCAGTTCAGGTTTCTGCAAAGCTAAAACAAAATGAATGATTTGCTCCAACCCGTTTCAGAACGACAGCGCCTTTTCAACCATGTTCTTCGAGCCAACATAAAACGGTGTGCGCTGATGCAACCGCTCGGGTTTAATTTCCAAAATCCGCTGTGCACCATCGGACGCCACTCCTCCCGCCTGCTCTGCAATGAATGCTAACGCGTTACACTCATACATTAACCTCAACTTACCGGCCGGATCTTTGGCCGTGGCCGGATAAATATAAATACCACCCTTCAGCATGTTACGATGAAAATCAGCTACAAGCGATCCGATGTAACGCGCGGTGTAATGACTGTCTTTACAAAACTGAAGATAATCCTTCACCGGTTTACTGAATGAATTGGATGGGCCTTCATTGACTGAAAAAATTTTCCCGTCCGCTGGCATGCGCATGTTGGGGTGCGATAAAAAGTATTCGCCCAATGTAGGTTCGTAGGTAAAGCCATTAACGCCATGCCCGGTTGTGTACACCAGCATGGTAGAGGAACCGTACAACACATACCCGGCTGCTACCTGATCTGATCCTGCCTGCAGAATATCAATCTCTTGTATAGGTGTGCCCACCGGGCTCTTTCTGCGGTAAACAGAAAAGATTGTACCGATCGAAACATTCACATCAATATTCGATGAGCCATCCAGCGGGTCGATGGCAATTACATACCTGCCTTCATTATTGAGATCAACATACGATTCGGCTTCTTCCGACACCAGCGCACAAACTTCGCCTCCCTTCGCCAGGGCACGGGTAAACCGGATATTCGCCAACACATCCAGTTTCTGTTGATCATCACCGGCCGTATTTTGTGTGCCCATGGCGCCCATCAGGTCAATAAGACCCGCTTTGTTTACTTCGCGATTCACCACTTTAGATGCCAACGCAATATCGCGCAGCAACTGCGACAACTCACCGCTGGCAAACGCAAACTGATCTTGGTTATTTTTAATAAACCGGTCGAGGGCGGTGCCGATAGAATGTGCAATTCTTGATGATTCGATGCTTGGTAACTGGGCTTTATTCATTGATCTTTGCGTGCTTATAATGAAGTATAAAAGTAATTCCCGAACGGTTTAGTCCAATACAAATGAAGGTTTTTAAATTTGGTGGAGCCTCCCTGAAAACAAGCAAAGGCATTCGAAATGTAGCCTCCATCATCGCATCGTTTCCTAATACTAAGCTAATCGTTGTTGTGTCGGCAATGGGCAAAACCACCGATGCCCTTGAAAAAATATTCAGTAATTCTCAAGCAGGAAAAGATGCCACCGTTGAAATCAATAGCCTGAAAGCCTACCACCGCAGCATCAGTAACGAATTGTTTCCGGCTGATCATGCCGTGCATACATCCCTGGACAAAACTTTTGAAACACTTAGCCAGCACCTGAAACTCGCGGGCGATGCTGATCTGGTGTACGACCAGGTGGTATCGCTGGGCGAAATACTTTCGTCCATCATCATTCAACATTACCTGAAAGAATTAAACCTTTCCGCGTACTGGTTAGACGCCCGCACGTGCATTACTACCGATAGCTCATACCGTGAGGGGAAAGTAGATTGGGAAACAACAACAGCCAACATTCAAAAAATAAAACCTGTGCTGGATAGTAGCATTATCGTAACACAGGGCTTCATCGGCAAAAACAACGATGGCTTTACAACTACGCTTGGTCGCGAAGGTTCTGATTTTACGGCCGCGATTTTTGCTTCCTCACTACACGCTGAATCGGTAACCATCTGGAAAGATGTTCCGGGTGTAATGAATGCCGACCCTAAACGTTTACCTGCAGCCACTGTTTTTGGAGAACTTCCTTTTAAGGAAGCTGCCGAGATGACCTACTATGGTGCATCGGTTATCCACCCGAAAACCATTAAGCCGCTGGCGAATAAAGGTATTCCGTTGCTGGTAAAAAACTTTGATGATCCTGCCCTGCCGGGAACGAAAATTCATGAATGTACGGTAGAAGATTTACCACCCCTCATTGTCTTCAAGGACAATCAATGCCTGGTGTCGTGTAAGGTAACGGACTACACGTTTATCAGCGAAGAACAACTGAGTGTTATCTTTCACGCACTCTCCGAACTTGACCTGCGCATAAACCTGATGCAAAACTCTGCCATCAGTTTTTCATTCTGCCTTGATTTCCGCGAGAACAAAGTAATGGCGTTGATTCACAGACTACAACAACGCTTCGAAGTGTATTACAACACCGGGCTAACCCTGATCACCGTAAAAAATTACGATGCACCAACCTATACGGAGTATCGTGCAAAATCCGGAATTGTTATGGAGCAATCCTCGCGCTCTACGCTACAAGTCTTGGTGAAACATTGATTGGTCAGGCAGATTCAACAGCGATTTCATTTCATCGGTGTAAAAGATTGTCTATTTTAGACATCTCAATCATTCACTTCAAAAACTATCTCTGTTATGAAAAAAATTGCCTTTGCCTTTCTGACGATCGTTGCGATTACCTCGTGTCAAAAGAGTAAGCCTGCTGAGGAAGCACAAGTAACCTCCAGCTTTGAAACTGAACGGGCTAACTTTTTTGCAAACTTAAAAGCCCCCGCTGAACTCGCCTCTCAATTGCAAGCTACCGCTGCCGAATTTAATCCGTCTTTACTTAGCGATCCTAAAAATTTTGGCAGCTATGCAAACGATCCGGTTAAGGCTGCCGCCAACCTGGGCGTTTACCTTTCTGATCTCAACTATTGTGTAGCCTACAAGCAAACTGCCAATACGCAGGAATTGTTTGATGCTGCGCACGAACTGAGTAAAGCCATTGGCCTGGAGCAGGGGTTCCTGGAATTTCTTTCTACGCGCTTCCATGAAAACATCGCACAACACGATTCCGTAAAAGCGGTGGTTATTGCGCTCTTCGAGAAAGCAACCAACAACCTGAAAGGTACCGATCGTGAAAAACTGGTGGGCATTACCATGGCCGGCTACCAGATCGAAAACCTGCACCTTGGTCTTGGCATCCTTCAGTCGTATCCTAAAGACATGCTTCCGGAAGATGCTCGCGCAGTTATTCTTGTTCCGCTCTTTCAATCTGTTCTAAGTCAGAAAAGTACTATCGAAACCAATTATGCTTTCTTAAAAGCGATTACCGATCCAACTAATCCGGACAAAAATCCAAACTATGCCTACTATGCCACCGCCTTTGAAGAACTCATCGGAGTTTATGGAAAGCTGAAGGTGGATGAAAAAATTGCCAACAATCAGGGACTTGAACTAATGAAAGACGAAGTGGTTGTCGAACTGAGTCAAAAGGTAGATGCTATTCGCTCCAAAGTGGTGAGCTTATAGTATTTGCTCAGCGTAAACAAGTCTGGTAAAAGAGACTGCATCAAAAGGCAGTCTCTTTTATTTTTTCTGACTATTACGCAGATAAATATTCGCTCACTGAATTCACAGAAAATCTTCGAAAACCTTAAACCCGAAACCTGGAATTTGGAACCTTTAACGTTGAGCCTTGAACCTTCCTAGTGCGCTTTCTTCTTCTCAAATATTTTCTTTTGCAAGCCTACATCGGCCTTTCCAGTAGCCGTAAGAATAATTTGAATTGAATGAGTTGTAATAAGATGCTGGTGAATCTTCACAGTAAAATCCGAAAAGCGCACATCTATTTTCTCTCCGATTTTTCCTTTCTCAATTCCGCGTGTTATCAAATCGGGGATAACCTTAAAGGTATTGTCGAGCGGCAACGACAAGTACGGCTGAATGCGTTCAATGATCGCATCGTGCGCCAACCAATCAGCCGCCTGCAACAAGGTCTGCTCGGAGCTTACATCAAAACCAAAATTATCGATAACCAGTTTTTGATTAACCGAATCAAACCCGATGGAGCCCTTAAGAAACACCTGCGCCCGAACATCGCCCCGCAACTGAATTTTGATAGCCACACCATCGGTTGTACCGTAAACCTCGCTTGAATGAATTCTTGCTTCATGTCCGTTGAACCGGAACGTCATCGTATCGGTAACCTGGCTTACTACTTCATTGAGTTTATCAAAGGGCAGCGTAGCTAACAGGTATACTTTCAATCCAGGATCATTTTTCGCTTTTTGCTTAAAAGCGGGTAGTGGTTTAGTGTTCCCGGTTTCGCCAGCAGAATCCAGCGTAGTACGTAACCGTGCCAGTATTCCAGCTTCAATCATTAAGGTATCTTTCGATCGCTTCAACAACCGGCCGTTCATTTTAGCAACATCGGCCTTCAACCAAACCGGTACAACTTTCTTGTTGATACGAATTGGCTTCTGAATAGCAACCCAGACTTTCTCAATAGCTTTTCTGATCTTCAGAATATTTTTAGCCGACTCATCCAGCTTACTTACAATCTTATCCTGATTACTATCCAAAATTTTCTCAATTGTGTGTTTGAGATTAATTTTTATCCCAACAATTTTCATCGTTGGTTCTTCAATCCACACGATACTATCAATCCGGCTTTTGGGTGCCAGGTTCCAGTTGTTATCGATATACAAATCAGAATACAGGTTCACGATTATCTTTGCCGACACCGGACTCTTGTTACTAAACTTGATACCAATCAACTTACTGTGAATTGTTCCGTCAATCTGGATGGGCAACGCGTAGCTGATACCCCGGTCGCCATTGTATTCGATGGTTACCGGCTTAAACTTCGATATCGAAAGAAAAAGACTATCATCTTTCTGACCGATGGCCAGCTTCGCTTCAATAATTTTTTCGGCCAGCTTTTCATTCACCATGCTTTCCAACTCCTGCACCGGGTAGTATACTGGCACGGCTAGTTCTGATTCAGGTATTGCTAATGTAGAGTCGAGGTACACGCGCTGAGGTACTTCGGGTGGAACCGTACTGCAGCTTGTCATGCCGATCGCCAACAACGGCACCATCCAGCGTGTTGTCCTTTTTAGAAGTAAAAAGTTTTTCATACTCATCTAATTTAGAATATCTGAACCGTATCTTTTGCTTTTACCCGACTTTTATCCAACTGAATGTATACTGTTCCTCAATCACCGTTATTCGTCTGAATTACGTTGGCTGAATGCTTTCGAAAACGGAACGGCCGTAATGCCGTGAAGAAAAATGCTGAGAAAAATAGTGAGTGTGATAATGGAGATTATTCGTTCGTAGCCCTCGATACCCAATTCCAGCATCACCATCAGCAAATACAAAATTGAAGCAATGCCCCGCGGCCCGAACCACCCCATAAACCGAATACTCCCGGGCGACAATCCACTGCCCTTTAGACAAACTGCAACGGGCAACATACGAATAACGGTAAGGCTGAGAAGCGCATACACTAACGCCCGCCAATCCCACAGCGGAAATGAAAAGGGTACGAGGATCATACCGAAAAGCAAAAAGATAAACAGCACAATAGCGTGACTTTCGGCTTCACCGAATTCACGAATGCGTTCTCGAATTTCCGGAGTACGCGAACCCAGCAACATGCCCGCAAAGAATGCCGCAATAAATCCGTTGCCATGTACCCACTCAGCCAGGCTAAAAGCAATTACCGCTAACGCAACAGAGGCAAGTTGTTGGAACGTATGATTCATCCAGCCCCGTCTTGACGCTGTATCAACCAGCAACCCTCCGAGCCAACCTACCAACCCGCCAATCGCTGGACCAAACCCAAATTGCTTGAGTACAAACAAGGCCCAGTATGAAACCGTACCTTGTTCGCCATGCGCTTCGCCCGAAAGAAAAGCAAGACAAACTAAAATAGGTGGCAGTGCAATACCATCGTTCAGCCCGCTTTCAACATTTATGGTTTGCCGTATGCGCAGCGGCACGTGCGCACTTGACACAACGGCTTGCCCAAGCGCTGCATCCGTGGGCGAAAGAATCAAGGCCATTAATAAAATCTTCCACACCGGTTCACCCGGAAATAATGGAAGCGCCACTAACGCGCCCAACACCATGGTAAGCGGCAAGCCAATGGCCAGTAACCGAACCGGAAGCGCCCGATCTTTCTTCAGCTTTTGTAAGTCAAGCGTGGAGGCATCTACAAATAACACGAGTATCAGGGTGAGTTCAGCCAGGATTTTTACGGCCGGAGCTTTTGTTCCATCCTGTAGCAACGGCACCGACAGAAAACTTACTACTATGCCTACTACCACAAAAAACATGGGCGGTGTAACAATGGATCGCTCGGCCAGTTTGGAAAAAATACCATAGCCCAAAATCAGCAGGGCCATAAATATTATCATGGGATGTTCAATCATAGCAATGGTTTAGTTGGATACTTCAAGCGGTTGGTGTTGAGGGTTCAGGTATAGCTTATATTTAAATTGTAGTACCTGATCGGTGCCGGTAAACTCACCTTCAAGTTCGTTGCGCGAAGCTTGCAGTGTATAACTTACATCGAACCGATGCTTATAACTTAAGCGATAACCAACCCCGAGCCGGGCTCGTCTGCGATTTGCAAAACGCTCATCAACCTGTTGATCGAGCACAAAAAATTCTTCATAGTCAGCAAAGAGGTACCAAAGCTTATCGGTAAACAGATTCGGACCGTTGACGCACGCATAGATCTCGCCACGTAAGCGCGTGCGGTTACTTACTTGCCAATTATCTTCTTCAAGTTGACGAAACGCACGGACCTGATAGCGACACAACACGCGCGTGTCTATACGTCTGCCTTGGGTGATGTAAAACCTCCCGCCTGTTATTGGTGTGAATTCAAACGAACTTACTCCGTTGGTTTGCTGGGTATACGACATTGGGCTTTCAAGCAGTAAATCGAGCCATGTAAAAATAGAATACTCAAACGTGGGGCTGATACCAACACTTCGCCATTTTTCATTTTTATCGAGCACGGTTTGATAAGACGTTGTGTTTTCCAGTAAGAAACGATTAGCAAAAGGATATGACACCTGAAAATCCAACCACAACTGTTGACGCTGTTGGGCCTGGGTCATGCACGGAAACAAAATGACGATAAGCCAACTAAATACTCTCTTACCCATACTTTACCGTCATCTCTCAAGTGTCCATTATCACTGCGTCATCTGTCCGAAATAAAACACTCCGGTTGTGCCGGGTATTTCAAACGATATGCGTGGACCGACCACGGTGTTCATAAAGTACATCCGGAAGTCAGCTTTAGTACCTTTGAAATCAATGAAGTATGATTTCGTTGGACTGAAATTATCGATAACGTAGTAACACTTTCCCTTCTCGCCATTCTTGAAAGTAAATTCAGCAAACTCAGCATCAATAAATGTGATCTGCATAATCGGATTCACCTCCAATGGACTGGCTGTTTTTGTCATCGGTTCGTCAGAGATATCAACAAGACCACTGCGCGGTGGCTGACCGGTTACTTTAACCTTACGCATAACAAGGCTCCACGTCCCTATAAATTGTTTTACATCCTGCGGACTTTTTGCAGGTTTTCCACGTAACAGATTGACCGTATACAGAAGCCCCTCTGTTTCTTTTCGTAGTGAATCGATTTTAGCCTCCTGGCCTTTGCTGGTGCTGGCATTCATCGCAGCCGATGCTGCCTTTAGTGTAAGCGAATCGCGACCAGCTTTCAATGAATCAATGATGATCGACATCTTAGCAGGATCAAATTCCTTCTTTACCACCTTGTCTTTAATGACGGTGTACAACCCAAAATATTTTTCGAATTCTTTCGACAGCGAATCTGATTTCACGGCCAGACCTTTATTAGCAGATGTCAATGCTGCATTTGCCTTTGTTAACGTATCAAGCTTAGCTTGTGTGTTCTTCTGCGCCTGCTCGATTTCCTTCTTGCTTTGCGCAAAAGCTGCACCGGAGCAAAGCAGCAGGAGTAATATGATTTTGGTTTTCATAGGATTGGTGTTTTGGTACTACTTCAAATTACGTATTGTTTAGAAAGAACACTTGTGAGAAGGTACTTTATATATTTATAATAAAGTGAACTGTATACGACTTTGAAAGAACTGCGTAGCACCCTTCAACCCGAAGCGATCCAGCACACCATAGCCATACGCCAGTTCAACCCGAATATCTTTCGAGAGGTACCAGTTTAGCATGGGGGTGACTCGCCAGAATTTTCCACCGCGTATGGCTCCGCCATCAAGATCCAGTGTTGACGCACGAAACAAAACCTCCCACGCTCCGGCACCCCCTTTAAAAATTGATTTATCAACCGGTACAAATCCGATAACGCTGGTTGCCGTGTGGTAAGGTCGTGTCTCTCCGGTTATCATATAGCTTACCACTACTTCGCCTCCAAAAAACATTGGATCATTCGCAACCGAAGAACTGAAGTAATGCCAATACATTTCCGATCCGACCATCCACGGACCGGAAGTATAATAAACTTCGTAGCCAATGTGACTGGAATGGTTGCTCATAAATTCACCGGTATCAATAAACCTCGGAGCAGGATTTGCCTCTGGTCTTGAACGAACACGCATGGCGTTGTTTTCCGGTTCACCGTAGCGGTAGTTAACACCAACGTGCAATACCTTGTTCTGATCGGGTGAATAGACCGGAAGCCAGCCTAGTCGTAATACCGTTTGCCAGTTGTAGGTTGAGAAGGACTGTTCATGCGATAACCAGTCTGCGAATATTCCTGCGTTCCAGAGTATCCGTTGCTTCGGCAGATAACCCAGCCACTTCACGCCATCGGCAAGAATGGGAATAACATCAATGGCCATTTGGCGTTCCATGGTCCAGCCGGAATAACCATTCATTACTTTATTTAAAGAGAAGCCTTCTTTAGTACGGCCGACAAAGAAATTTCCCCAGAGTTCAGGCACACCAATCATCAACCCCGTTTCGCGCACCAGCCATGAGCCAGTCATGCCATCGTACATGGCTCCGAATTTCCAACTGAATGTTCTTTTCGTTTTAAATTTTCCGCTGGCCACCAACCGAAAGTCGCGAACAGCAAAGGCGGGTTCAAGGTTGCTTCCGATGGAGTCCATTTGTTGTTTCGCGACTGCATCCTGCTTGTAGCCCGCAAACTCATAAAGAAATCCACCACCAAATTTGAAAGTTGAAAATTTACCCGGGAACAACCGCCAGCGTTTATCACGCCACCGTTGAGGAACTGTATCGGCAGTAAGTACTTCAAGCTGCTCGCCTTCTGTTCCATCCGGAACAAAATCATCGTCAGAATGCTGCTGGGCAACCGAAGCTGTTGAAATGAGTAAGGCGACTGTCAGCCAGCACAAAAACTGCACGATCTGGTAAACAGACGTACGCATGATGAGGAGTCTTATTTAGGAGATGGTAAAAAGAAAGGCATCGTTAAAATCAGTTGCAATAATTTCAACGATGCCGTGATGTTACAAATTAGTTTGTGAAAGCAAATCCAATATTCAAGGTAAAGAACGACTGTGCTGAGGTGAGTTCGCTTCCAGCCTTAAAGCCCTGATTGAATTTTCCGGTAACGATGGCCGATGCACCATCCGTAATATTATACAAGAATCCTATTTCGGGTTGAAGTGCAAAGTTCCAGGCTTCCTGCTCAAGCGTGTACAAATTCATATCGGTATTTCTTCGGGTGTAGATGGTACCAATACCCAAGCCAACGAAAGGATTAATTTTATCTTCCGTACTGAGGTAGTACGTAGCACTGGCCAGCATGGGCACGTGGTTACTGTAGCGGTATTGTTTGCCGGTAAGCGTGGCGTTGCCATACTCGTACGAATCTTTCTCCATAGCTTCATAGAAGGTGTTCCATCCCAGCGAAAAGCCAACACCAATGTTTGGTTGAACCATTCTTCTGAAATCAATATTGGCACCCCGGAAGCTGGGTTGAGAAATAAAATCGGAAAGATCGCCTGTTCCAAATCCAATGGAGTAGGTAAACGCGGTTACGCTGTTTGTCTGCGCCTGCAGGCCTCCCATCATCAGAAGACCCAGTGCAAGTGTTAAGATTATCTTTTTCATAGTGGTTCTTCTGTTAGTTAATTTTCAAATAAGGTGATTGTCTAAAAGCCTGGTCGATTCCTTCTTCGACACGACCTAAATCATAGTTACCGGTAAAGAGTCCGTTGGCAACAGCTACCCATGAAGCTTGTGATTGATTAATGGGTGATTCACTATGTGGATCGGCTATTACCAGAATCAAGGAGCCTGTCGTGTAACTTGAAACCGTAACATACGGTGGATAGTACCAGCCCCAATATCCGCCCCAACCATACCACCAGTCGTACCAATAACTGTAAAAGTATGTTGTTGATTTCATTGCAGCCGGAGTTAATACAACGTCCGCGTCCTCATCAGGATAACCATCGCCATCATTAGCCAGTCTGGTCCATCCGTTGGCAGTCATATTGGCTTCGATGTGTTCCAGGATTTCATTTGCAAAGGGTTGTGGCATGTATTCGGGCACCCAGTTTCCATCGTCATCGCGCTTGGCGTCTACCACAATTTTATCGGGCATGGCATACGTGCCCCTGGATGAAAATTCAAACTTGTCATCGAAGGTGGTATACACGGCATCAATGTCCTCCACGTACTCAGCCCCCCCCGGATAGCAGCTTCCTAGCAAGAGTGCTGGTAACACCATCAACAGTACTTTCTTCATAGTTGTATTTGTTTAGTTATCTTTTTTATAATCTTACAAAAAATTGTGTTATCAACGAATTCAAATTACACGAAGTCGTTATAAAATCCCCAAAGGTGTAATAAACCCAACGGTAAACCTGCCAGTGGTATAATCGGTTGACCCAAACCTGTCTTTCGAATAGTCGGTGTACTTATATACCCTGCCTACCCAGTTGGCAAAAAACTTAATATTAAGATCGTTCCAGGGGAAGTACTCCACAGCCGGGATATACCCCCAGGCATCACGAAGTTTCTTTTCGCCTGTAGTATTAGCAGGATCTTCTGTGGCGTTTTTCCAACGGGCAATATCCAGCATACCCACACATGTGAGCTGAACCTTAGAATTTATTTTATAGCGAAGGTGCACCCAATGGCCGGTATACTGTGTTTGTGCTATCGCATACGGATACGGCAAATCGGGGAGATCGTCAGGAATGGTTTCGCTTACAATGCTGGTTCTGTCCAGGTCCTCATCGCTCCATTTGAAATCATAAATGAATGTAAACTTATCGAAATTGAATTCATTGCCCAACGCGATGTAATTCATGTTGGCAGCTTTGCCATCGGCATCCTGCGCTTCATTGAATAAGGAGTACGACCAAATGGTTTTAAATTTTCCATCGAACAAGGTACCGCGCCAGTTCGCCACAAAAGCCAGGGGAGCTTTCGACTCGGTGAAATTAGGCTGATCTCCGTAGAGTTCGTCAAATGATTTTGTGCGTGAGTCCAAAATCTGAAACGTAAACTGATTCCTGGTACTTGGGGTGTAGGTTACGCCTGCCCCGGTGAGGAAGTTATCGGCATACTCTACAATATCAGAGTACTCGTAGATATCAATCGGGTTCCAGTCAAATTCCCAGGCACCCCAATCGGCACACATCTTTCCGGCCGAAATGCTAATCTTTTCATTAAGATCAAAACGAAGATAAGCCAGGTCTACGGAACGACTCAGGTTATCGATTGATTCGGATGTTTGTGCCCGTGTATAACGATCGCGAAAACGGAAGTACACTTTTTTGTGTACTTGTCCACGAATCTCCAACCGAAATTGCTCATTGCGAAAACGTGTTTGTGTATATTCATTATCGACAAATTCATTTCGCAGGGCGAAATTCATATTCGCGATCACACTCACATTCTTTAACAGTCCTTGTTTCGCTTCAGGAATCAGCGTTTTGTAACGAGTTGTGTCGCCTACCTGTCGCTCTTGTTTCTGGGCCCAACCTGTCAGGGTTAGGAACGACAGTAAAAACAAGAGAAGCCATTTTTTTCTTTTCAACGATTTCATAAAAATGTTATTTCTATTTCTGTCCTGTTAACACTGCCGGATCAAGAAGTTTTTTGATTTGCTCTTCAGTCAGCAACTTCTTCTCGCGGATTAGTTCAAGAATACCCTTGCCACTCTGAAGCGCTTCTTTTGCCAGCTCGGTTGTTTTTTCATAGCCGAGAACAGGATTGAGTGCCGTTACAATACCTACGCTGCGTTCAATATTTCTTTTTTGAATATCCTCATTCACAGTAATGCCATCAATGCACTGCTTGCGAAAAAGCGGCAACGACTTAAACAACAACCCCTGCGACTCAAACATCGCGATAGCTTCCACCGGCTCGAAGGCGTTAAGTTGAAGAAGCCCTGAGTGAGCTGCCAGCGTAACCGTAAGATCATTGCCGATAACCTTGAAGCAGATTTCGTTCATCAACTCAGGCATCACCGGATTTACCTTGCCGGGCATAATGGACGAGCCGGGTTGCAGTGCCGGAAGATTGATTTCAAAAATTCCGGTGCGTGGGCCCGATGCAAGAAAAATTAAATCGCTGCTGATCTTGGATAAGGCGATAGCATAGCTCTTCAACGCTGACGAGTATACTACAAAACCTTGCTGGCTACTGGTGGCTGCAATGAGATCTTTACTCATTACGATTGGCTTACCCGTAATCCTGGCCAGATGCACAGCACACTTTTCGGCATAGCCGGGCGAAGCGGTAATGCCCGTACCGATGGCTGTTGCCCCCATGTTTTGTTCGTAGAGAAAAGTTTCTGCTCTCTTCAACGCTGCGATTTCAGCGTCAAGTTGATTGCCGAAGGCGTGAAACTCCTGCCCAACTGTCATCGGCACAGCATCTTGTCCTTCGGTGCGGCCCATCTTTACGATGTCTTTGAATTCATCGCCCTTCTTGTGAAAAGATTGGGAAAGTGCCTCTGCTTCCCTGATCAACTTTTCATTGTGCAGTATCAGGGCAATTTTAATGGCTGTCGGATAAACATCATTGGTGGACTGACCCATGTTCAGGTCATCGTGCGGTTCGATAATATGGTATTCACCCTTTTTATGTCCGCTCATTTCCAGCGCAATGTTCGCCAGCACTTCGCACGAGTTCATGTTTGCTGAAGTACCCGCACCACCCTGATACATATCAACCAGAAACTGATCGTGATACTTTCCATCCATTACAGCCAGGCAAGCTTTTTCAATGGCATCAAGCTTTTCCTTTTTCAACCGCCCATCTTCGGCATTCGCACGGGCGGCAGCCAGCTTAACAATAGCATACGCCTTAACATAGTCGGGATAGAAATTCGTTTTTATTCCACTTACCTGAAAGTTCTCTAGCGCGCGGGCGGTTTGTACGCCATAGTAGGCATCGTATGGAATCTGCTTTTCGCCCAGCAGATCTTTTTCTGTTCTGGTTTGTGGTACCGGCACCGTTGCTTTTTTCTTCTGTGCCTCCGTAAACTGAATGCCTACGAGCATTAGTATAAACACCAGTATACAACTTATTACCTTATTCATTGTGTTCTTTGTTTAGTCTGAATGATTAACCGTTCGGGCTACACCACGCCCACGTTGAGTCGTCAGGCGCAATTGAATTCATGCCTTCTGATTAGTACGTGAAGAAAATTTCCTGAAGCTGCTTTTTATCTTTTGACTTGGTAAGCCCCAGCATTAACAATACCCTGGCCTTTTGAGGGGTGAGGTCGTCCGAAACAATAGTACCGAGTTGTTCATCGTTGATCTCATCGTGCAGCACTACTCTTCCGGAAGGCGTACGACTGGCGCGGCAAACAATGACGCCTGCGGCTACCGCTCTTTTCACGGCTTCCATATACGCCTTGTTAAAATTACCATTGCCTACACCGGCAATCACAATTCCGTCCACTTTCTTACTGACCAGAAAATCAATCTGATCGGCCGGTGCGTCCGCATACATGTACACGATATCTACACGCGGCAATTTTGTATCGGCCTTTAATACAATCGGGCTCTTCGGATTTTTTTCACGATCCGATGACAGGTAGTATTCCACTCTTCCATCGTACGCCTGACCCACTGCACCGGTATTGGGCGATCCAAACGCGTTGGTCTTGGTGGTGCTCAGTTTCATAACTTCGCGCGCATCGTAAATACCTTCGTTGAAGCTTACCAATACACCGCGACCTTTCGTAGCCGGGTTAATGGCCACCGTAATGGCATCGTACAAATTCTTCGGACCATCAGCACTGATGGCCGTAGCCGGGCGCATCGAACCCGTTAACACCACCGGCTTGTCGGATGGAATAACCAGGTCAAGGAAGTAGGCGGTTTCTTCCTGTGTGTCTGTACCGTGTGTAATCACAATGGCATCGGCTTCATTCTTGGTAAAAATTTCGTTGGCGCGAATGGCCAGTTTCTTCCAGATGTCGATAGTCATATCCTGGCTGCCCACTGAAGCAATTTGCTCTCCGCTGATGCTGGCGATTTTCTTTACCGATGGAATTGTGCCGATCAGATCATCGATGGGAATTTTTCCGGCTGTATAACCAGCACGGTCGGCTGAAGCACCCTGGCCGGCAATGGTACCTCCTGTTGCTAAAATAATTACGCGGGGTAATTGTTGAGCCTGCACATGCATGGTGAGGATCAGGATTACTAAACTCGAAAGAATCTTTTTCATGGTGTTTGTTATTTTTTTTTGGCGATGGTTAATTTTTATAGTTAAAGAAGAATGGACTGAAGCAAAAAGCCCGTTACCACTGACGCGATCGTGGTAACAATACCCGGCAGCATAAAACTGTGGTTCAGCACATACTTGCCGATGTGTGTAGTACCGGTGCGATCAAATTGAATGGCCGTAAGCAGGGTTGGATAGCCCGGCACAAAGAAGTGTCCGTTTACCGCAGGAAAAATTCCAATAAGATAAGCGGGCGATAACCCCAGCGACAAGCCGAGCGGTACCAACGCTTTTGTGGTTGCCGCCTGACTGAACAGTAGAATACTTAGGGTAAACAACGCCACAGCAAACAGCCAGGGATACGATGTTACTAATTCGCCCAACGTAGATTTGATGAGCTCATAGTTATGATCCATAAATGTGCTGCTCATCCACACTACCCCAAACACCGCGATAGTTGCCTGACCGGCCGAAGCAAACAAACTTGCCTTCGTTACTTGCGCTGCGGTGGTTTTGCAGAAGAGAATAATCAACCCGGCCGAGGCCAGCATGATCATCATAATCATCGATGGCATTTGCACCTGACCGGCAGCATTCACAGCAAAGCCGGGAGCAAAACCTTCGCGCCCTGAAAACTCTGGCAGCAGCGAAGGGAATGATCCGAGCACAACGACTGCGGCAACCGCCAATCCAAAAATCACTACAGAGGGGACAGCGCCAGGCTTGAGCATTACCGCTGTTTGTGACGACTCGCCTTCCAGGTTTTTCGCGAACGTTGGATCTTTCATGCGTTCCTGAAATTCAGGATCGTCTGCCAGTTCCTTCCCTCTTTTCAATACGAACAAAACCCCGATAACAACGCCTATTAATGTAGACGGAATGCAAATCATCAGAATATCGGCCAGTTGAGTTCCGCTGGCAGCCAGCACCGTGAGTAAGGCAGCTGTTGCGGCCGATACCGGACTGGCCGTAATCGCCATGTGAGCAGCCGTTACACTCATGCTCATGGCGCGCTCTGGTCGGATTCTTTTTTTAATCGCTACTTCTGCGATAATGGGCATGATGGAATAGGAAATATGCGCGGTGCCGGCAAAGAGTGTGAAAAAGTATGTAACCAGCGGACCAAGAATTGTTATTTGCTCCGGCCGGCTGCGCAGTAACTTGCCCGCAACGTTCACCAGAAAATCCATACCTCCGGCAGCCTGCAACGCAGCGGCAGCCGTAACAACGCTCAGAATAATTAACATTACCTCCAGCGGTGGATCGGAAGGTTGCATACCAAATACAAAGAGCAGTATCAGTAAACCGATCATGCCCATTACGCCCAAACCAATACCCGACATACGGGCGCCCATAAAAATGCAGGCTAACAGTATAATGAGTTGGATGGTGATCATAGGTTAAGCATCAAGTTGATTAAGTTCAAATAACTGAGGATCCGCAGCCCGGCCTGACATGGTTTCGTGATAATCGCCAAGCGTTTGAAAAGCTCCCTTCAATAGTTCATACTCATGGCTTCCCTTGAATACATCAACAGCACTACCGGATTGCCACAACGAATAGAAATGATACAGGTTTGTATTGTTTACATCGAGCGAAAGATTCTGACTCAGGCAGGCAATCGGCAGGTGGTTAACGATGAACTGAACAGTTTGCTGAAACTCACGCTGCTTGCCCTCAGCAACGGTGCCTGAAATTTTAAGAAAGTAAAGTGTGTCTTTGTCCATGGGTTTGTAGGGATTAGGTGGCGAACAAAGTTTCAACCGCCTCACCCCTTACCAAGGAGTATACCAATTACATAAACTGATCACCAAAATTTACAATCAACTGTTTTTCAAAACATTACTAAAAACAAGAGACTCAGCCGAAGTACTAACGTGGGTTATACGCTGAACGGATTTTCGTTACTGTCACGAAATATCGTGAGCGCTCGGCAATGTTGTAGTGACTGGGCGTTTAAACAGAAATTCCAGGTCTGACAATCCCAAGTCTCTTCATCTTCGAACGAAGCGTATTCGGATGCATGTCAAGTTTTTCGGCAGCACCGTTTTCGCCATTGATGCGCCATTGACATTCGTTCATGATGCGCAGGATGTGATCGCGCTCAATCTGTTCCAGGGTATCAACCGTAGCTTCAGGTGTGGTGGCCGTTGTAAAGAACCAATCCAGTTTGATGGTACTTCCTTCACTCGAAATTACAGCCCGCTCAATAACATTTCGCAATTCACGCACATTTCCGGGCCATGGATAATCGGTCAGGCGCTGAAGGTCAGCTTTTGAAATGCGATCAACTGTCTTCTGATACTTTTTTGATTTACGGGCGATAAAGTAGTGGATAAGTTCCGGCAAATCCTCTTTACGCTTACGAAGTGGTGGAATAGTGATCGGAAATACATTGAGTCGATAAAATAAATCACTGCGAAACTTTCCATCATGTACTTGCTGAGCAAGATCGCGGTTGGTGGCGGCAATTATACGCACATTAACCTTAATCGTCTTTTGTCCGCCTACCCGTTCAAACTCACCATGTTGTAAAGCGCGTAATAGCTTGGGCTGCATGTCCAGCGGAAGTTCACCGATTTCATCCAAAAAAATAGTGCCGCCATCCGCCAGTTCAAACCTTCCTTTGCGCGCTTGAATAGCTGACGTGAAAGCACCCTTCTCGTGGCCGAACAATTCATCTTCGATAAGGTCTTTCGGCAAGGCACCGCAGTTTACTTTTATAAACGGTTTATCGTTTCGCGAGCTCCACTTCTGAATCATATCGGCAAGCAAATCCTTTCCAACACCGGTCTCGCCTTCCAGCAGTACGGCTGCGTTTGTGGCCGCTACCTGTTTTGCTTTTTGAATAGCATAGTTCAAGGCTTTGCTAACACCAATCATTTCTTCACGACCATTGGCAACCGGCACTTCACGATTTACAATTTCTTCCTTCTCCAACTCCAGTTTAAGCTGGGTGATTAATCGATTTGCGCTTTCTTCATCGGTAACATCTCTTCCAACACTCATCACCCCAAACACCGATCCGTCTTCGGCATAGGTGAGAAAATTCACCCAATCAAATGTCACTAGTTTTTCAGCCTGTGTATAAAGGCTGGTTTGCCGAAAAGGTGTTACGGTTCCGTTTGCTATAAACTGGTTGAACAATTCTCTTCGTTCAGTACCCTCGCTGGGTTGAACTAACAAATCAAACCAGTTTTTGGAAAGCACTTCGCGCTCGTTACTAAAACCAAGACGATTTAGACCGAAAGTATTGATGTAGGCAATGTTTGCCATTCGATCCAACTCCACAACAAACACAGGTGCATGATGCATAAACGATTGCCATCGTTTATCACGAGCCAACACAACTTTTTCTAAACGGGCTTTATCAAACACATCGAACACAACACGAAAGCCCATGATCAACGCAAAGAGGATGGATGAAAAATGAATGGGGTAGAAAAGTTTTAGCCCGATTCCGCGTGCAATACTACTATCGCTCAATTGGTTGATGGCTGTCAGTAAAAACAAACCACTGTAGATTCCGATGAATACTATAAACCAACGGGCAGCATTTTTATTACCCGAACGATATTGCATTGCACCCGCTACTATTCCATAGACTGCAATTGCACCAAATGTAAAGACCGCCACCTTCGACCACACCGGTTTAGTTTCGTATGCGCCCGTAAAAAACATCACGCCATAACATGCGATGGCCGAGAAGCTGATGATCCACGGTATTACCTTTCCATGACTCCCGGTGTACTGTCTGATGTACCAGGGAAAGAGAGCATAGTATCCGAAAATAAAAATCCGTTTAACCAAAATTTCGGTACTGTAGGGTGCGTAATCCACCAAAATAAATCCGGCCGGTGGTAGTATAAAGAACACAAACAAGCATAACCCCATAATGCCAAAAATGAGGTCCGTTCGGCTGAGCTTTCGTAAACCGATAAAAATACTGATGACGCCCATCGACAGGGAAGTTCCGGCTGTAATAAAGGCTAAGATGGTCATTACATCCATCATAAACGAGAGGGAAAATTACTTAGCAGTATACTACAATTTCAGCGACTTCGCCAATCAAATGATCAGTATTAAGTACGGGCCATTCAAATTGTCATTTTCTACGCCCGGTCGGGCCTGCAAAAGAAAACCGGCAACATGATATTTTTATGAAAACAGTATTAACTTAAATTGAATAAATAATTGTGTAGCGCTCAGCAAACAACAACCCCATGAGTAAGTTCGATACCGCCCTCAAAAAATACATAGACATCTTCCTTAACCAGGAGATGTACTTTGTGAACGACCTGAAAAACACGGCATTGTTCGCGCAACTCCCCAATAATACCGAGGCAAATGAAATCCGAATGAAGCTTAGTGCAATGAACGACAAAGAAATTGGTCACCATGCACTGCTGGAAGAAGTTATTCAACACATACTACACTTAAACGTGGATGAACGAATTCAGCAAGGTGACCTTTCGGTGGTGGAAGACATCGCCTCCCTCACGGCCCACGGAAAGTCCTACCACCTCCTCGCCTTTGCATCCGCCTTCTGCAACCTGCACAAACCGGAGGCGTTCCCGGTGTACAGCAATCAACATGAAGACTTTTACAAGCGCTACATTAAAGAGCAAAATCTTTCGCTTGATCCTGAAAAGATTAACACCTACGAAGTATTTTCAAAAGCCCTTAATGATCTGGTGCAACGATTAGGACTTACCGGAAAAATGAATTACCTGCAACTTCGAAAGTTTGGCTGGCTGTATGCCGAAACCGTTGTGAACGAGACGAACACCTGACACTCTATTTGATAGTAAACAACTACAACACATCTCCATGAAAATAAAAGTATTTGGCGCAGCAGGCGGTGAAGTAACCGGTTCCGCCTATCTCGTACAAACCGATCAGGCAACTGTGTTAATTGACTGTGGTATGTTTCAGGGTGGAAAAGCCTCAGAAGCAAAAAACAAATTACCCCAAGGTGCAAAAGTACGCGACATCGATGCGCTGTTGCTCACCCATGGGCACCTTGATCACACCGGCCGGGTTCCGCTGTTAATCAAGTTTGGTTTCAAAAGCCCGATTTATGCTACGGAAGAAACCATTGAGCTTTCACAAATTATTTTACAGGACTCCGCGCGGCTTCAAGTTGCCGATGCCATGCGCAAAAACCGAAAGCTCTGGAAGAAAGGCATGCCACCTTTCGAACCGTTGTACAGCACCGAACATGTGGAGTTTATGAAGGAAATTACCAGGCCTGTTGAATTAAATACTCCGGTGAATGTAGCCGAAGGCATTACCGCGCGTTGGATTGAAGCCGGGCACATGCTGGGGTCGGGAAGCATTGAATTAATCGTAACGGAAAATAAAAAGACTAAAACCATCGTTTTCTCGGGCGATCTCGGGCCTGTTACCCTACCGTTGCTTCGGCCGTTTGATCACTTCACCAAAGCCGACCTGGTGTTTATCGAATCCACGTATGGCGATCGGGATCATAAACCTTTTGACGAAACATTGAACGAATTTGAAAGGATCGTAACCGAAGCCTGTGCTTCGGGCGGAAAGATGCTAGTGCCCACCTTTGCAATCGGGCGCGCACAGCAAATCATTTATCACCTCGCAGATTTGTTTCATAGTAAAAGGATACCAGCCTTTCCGGTGTACCTTGACAGCCCCATGGCACTAAAAGCATTCGAGGTTTATAAAAACCATCAGGACTTGCTGGATGACGAATATCAAGCTCTGAAAAAAAAGGGTGTATTCCCATTAAAAGATAATGTCTTTATTCCCAGTCTCACGGCCGAATCATCGAAGGCACTTAATAGTATAAAAGGTCCTTGTATGATTTTAGCTGGCGCGGGCATGTGCAACGGTGGGCGCATACTGCACCACCTGGCGCATAATATTCAAAATCCAAACACACACGTATTGATTGTTGGATATCAATCGCATGGATCCATCGGCCGGCAACTGGTGGACAAGGTTCCTAAGCTATCGTTGTTTGGGGAGGTTAAAAAAGTAAAAGCCAACATTCATACCCTGAACGGTTTCAGCGCCCACGCAGGACAAACCGACCTGCTGAAATGGTTCGCATCTGTAGCTCCGTCAAAACCGAAAGTAGTGATTACCCATGGTGAAGACGGCCCTAGAAAAAAATTAGCCGAACTTATAAAAAAGCAGTACAAGCTAAACAGTGTTCTGCCGAACATTGGTGATACTATCGAACTGTAATGACGGATAACATCACCTCACGAAAGTAAGGCATGGCATTGCTGCGCAATCTCTAACTCTTCGTTGGTTGGGATCACCAGCACTTTTACTTTTGCGTCAGCTTTGTTGATTTCAAAGATACCCTTTCCGCCAGCCTGATTTTTTTCGCTGTCAAGATGAATTCCGAGGAAGTCAAGATTATGTAACGTTAACGCGCGGGTGAGTGAATCGTTTTCGCCTACTCCGGCTGTAAACACCAGTGCATCTAATCCATTCAATACGGCCATGAATGCCCCAATGTATTTCTTAATGTGATAGGCGTACATTTCATACGCCAGCGCAGCATCTGGATCACCGTTAGCACGTGCTGTCTTCACATCGCGCATGTCATTGGAACCCGTGAGGCCCAGCATTCCACTTTTCTTATTTAAGATTGTATTCACCTCTTCTGCCGAATAGCCCAGTTCTTTTATCAGGTGAAATATAACAGACTGATCGATGTCGCCCGTGCGTGTTCCCATAATCAATCCATTCATTGGGCCAAACCCCATGGAGGTATCGATACACACGCCATTTTTAACAGCCGCCATGCTGCAACCATTTCCTAAATGAATGGTGATGATGCTGGAATCTTTTTTCTTCAAATACCCGGCAGCCCGCTCCGACACATACTTGTGACTGGTGCCATGAAATCCATACGATCGTATCTGATGTTCTTCGTAAAATGACTTTGGGATTGCCATGCGATACGCCACCGGTGGCATTGTCTGGTGAAAGGCTGTATCAAACACCGCCACCTGCCTGGCCATACGAAATATTTTTGTTGCTACTTCAATACCCAGATAGTTGGGTGGGTTGTGAAGCGGTGCTAGCGGAAAAAGCTTTTTTATTTTCTCCTTTACTTCATCGGTAATAATCATGGTTTGCGAAAAACTTTCGCCACCGTGCACCACCCGATGCCCTACTACATCAATTTGATCCGGATTATGAATAACGCCAATTTCAGTATCCGTGAGCAAGCGCGCTACTTCAGTTAGTCCGACAGCATGATCGCTGATAGGAAGGTTTTCTTTTCTAACCTGCTCGTTACCTTTTACAAACGTCTTATGTTGAATAGTAGAACCCTCTTGCCCGATGCGATCGATCAAGCCGGTGCAAACAACAACCGCTTGCGGCATTTGAATAAGCTGATACTTGATCGAACTGCTTCCTGAGTTGATTACAAAAACATTCATGATTTTACCTTCAAAAAAAATTACTGTGCCTGAATCGCGGTGATCACCACCGTATTAAAAATATCATCCACGGTACACCCACGACTTAAATCGTTTACCGGCTTATTAAGCCCCTGCAACATCGGGCCAATGGCCAGTGCTCCGGTTTCGCGTTGAACAGCTTTATACGTATTGTTACCGGTATTCAGATCAGGAAAAATCAACACACTTGCCTGACCTGCTACTTCCGAGTTGGGCATTTTCTTTTTCCCTACGGTAGGATCAACGGCAGCATCGTATTGAATGGGCCCTTCTACTTTTAAATCCGGCCTGCGCTGCCGAACCAGTTCGGTAGCCTTTCTTACTTTATCAACATCTTCACCTTCGCCCGAGGTACCCGATGAATATGAAAGCATCGCTACTTTAGGATCGATGCCAAACATCTTGCTGGTGTCGGCCGAGGAGATGGCGATATCGGCAAGTTGCTCGGAAGTAGGATTAGGATTTACCGCGCAATCCCCAAACACTGACACACGATTCGGCAAGCACATAAAGAAAACTGAAGATACTGTGGCTACCCCTGGTTTTGTTTTTACAAACTGCAACGCTGGCCGAATAGTATGCTGGGTGGTATGCGCTGCCCCTGACACCATTCCATCGGCCTCGCCTTTATACACCATCATGGTACCGAAGTACGATACATCCAACATCAGGTCGCGCGCCATTTCGAGCGTTACATTTTTATTTTTCCGCAGTTCATACAAGGTGTTCACGTAATCAGGATAGCGATCGGAAGTTGTTGGATTAACAATCTTTACTTTCTCCAGGTCAAGCGACAGGTTTAGCCGGGTTAACGCGGCCACAATACTTTCTTTATTTCCAAGTATGGTGAGATCAACAATGTTCTGTTTCATCAACGCATCAGCCGCCATCAGGATGCGATCATCATCGCCTTCGGGTAACACAATATGCTTTCGCTGTTCCTTCGCACGTTTCACAATCTGATACTGAAACATGCGTGGTGTTACACTGGCCGTGCGGAAGGTAATGATTTTCTTTTCCAGTGCTTTCACATCCACATACTGATCGAATGTGCTGATGGCAAGGGCTATCTTTTCTTTGTTATCGGGCAAAATTCTGGATTGTGTATTGGCAATGCGGGCCACCGTGGCGAACGTTCCCGTCTTTACCTGGATAATCGGCACCACAGTGTCCAGCCCTTCAATCAACTTTATAATCGATGGCTCTGGTGATAGTCCGCCTGTCAATACCAATCCGGCAACTTTTTCATAATTGCGCGAGAGGTTAGCCTGCAACACACCAATTATAATATCACCCCGATCACCGGGTGTTACTACGAGTGTGTTTTTATGAAGCCGGGTAAGACTGTTATGAAGCTGCATCGCGCCCACGATGGAGTCATCCACCTGGTTAGCCAGAAGATGTTCACCAAATAACAACTGGCCCTTAACCGATTCCAGAATTTCTTTCATGGATGGATTACCCAGGTCTTTGTTGGCTGGCACAGCCGTTATGATAATCTCCCTGGGCAGCGCTTTTTGCAAGTGCGTTTTAATTTCACCTTCTAACTCAAGAGCAATTTTATTCACGCCAACGGCCAATACGTGTACACCTTCATCCGTAAAACTTTTGGTGGTAGACACGGTTACATCAACAATCTCCGACAGCGTTTTGCCGGCTCCATTCACCACGAGCGCCACCGGTACTCCCAGATTTTTGGCGATTGAAATATTGCCGTCAAACTCCACACTAAAGCTGCCACCCGTAAAATCAGTTCCTTCAATTACAACAAAATCAAAGCGCTCCTGCAATCGCTTAAACTTATCGATGATGGCGTCAATGATGAATGCTTCTTTACCGGCATTGATCAGGCGAATGATCTCATTCAGGGTAAAGGCATACATCTCTGTATAATCGGTAGTAAGGTTGAAATGGGTAACGATGGTTTGCAGGTGATTGTCTTGCTCCGGACGATCACAACTGATGACCGGTTTAAAGAAAGCGATCTTCTCGGTTTTAGAAGCCAGCAAATTCATCAACCCCAGTGCAAAGATGGATTTACCAGAAAAGGGCTCGGTGGTAGTAAGGTATATAGCGTTCGTCATGGAAAAGAAATCTTTTTAAAAATACTAAACTACTCGCTTTGCTTCACCATATCAGTTGAATCGGTAAACGTGCGGAGTCGCGTAAAGCTCGCAGAAACAACAAACTCCATAACATGATAATAATCAGCCCGCCTGTTGACTTATGCCGGCAGATGACTCCTTTCGAGATGAAGAATAAATTCATCCATCGAGCGGTCGAGTATATCGAATACTTCCTGAAAGTCGCGCTCGGTTCCGTAGTACGGATCCGGAACGTCCTTTCCGTTACCCTGTGGATCAAACGTTCGCATCAATACTATTTTTTGCTGATGCCGGCTGGCGTTGGGCAATCGATAAATGTTCTGATGATTACTCTTGTCCATGGCCAGAATGTAATCAAAGTAGTCGAGATCATCGGCCGCCAGTTGTCTGCCGAGGTGATTAATGGTAACACCATTTTTCAACGCATTACGGACGGTCCGCTCATCGGGTGTATCGCCTACGTGATAGTTGGCTGTTCCGCAGGAGTCTGCTTCCACAAAACGCTCCAAGTTCTTTCGCTTTACCTTATCCTTAAAAATGGCTTCCGCCAGGGGTGATCGGCAAATATTGCCCAAACACACAAATAAAATTTTTGTTTTCTCCATAATACTTTCGAGCCGGCCAAATTAGCTGACCTTACCTGTTGAAATCGCGACCAAAAATAGAAAGACTTCGGTTACTATAAGATTGCCAGAACGATTTATAGTCGCATAGCACACCAATATGCAGCCTTTTGATTGAAAGCCCTTCCGGATTTTTCCGGGGGGCTTTTTTAGTTTGTAAGAATGTACTTGGGCAGCATATTATATTATTCATATTGCGTGCTGATGGCCAACGGAATTGCCTGGCGTCAGGTATAGGAATTGTCGATAAACTATTGAGATTTGTAGTAGTACCACAACATCTCACCCATGGATTTCATTACGGTAAACGAACAGCTTGATACACATATCGCGTTGATTGCACTCAATCGACCGAAAGAACTCAATGCACTCAATCTTCAGTTGATGCAAGAGCTTCGCGATGCGCTTCAACAACTCGATAAAAATGAAAACGTTCGTGTCATCATCCTTACCGGCAACGAACAAGCTTTTGCTGCCGGTGCCGACATCAAACAAATGGCTGACAAAAGTACTGTTGACATGTTGACGATTGATCAGTTTAGCACGTGGGATCAAATTCGAAAAACCAAAAAACCGATCATCGCAGCAGTTTCAGGATTTGCCTTGGGTGGAGGTTGTGAACTGGCCATGACGTGCGACATGATCATCGCTTCAGAGTCTGCCAAGTTTGGCCAGCCGGAAATCAAAATTGGTGTAATGCCGGGCGCAGGCGGAACACAGCGTTTAACAAAAGCCATTGGCAAAGCAAAAGCGATGGAGTTAATATTAACGGGCCGGTTTCTTTCTGCCGATGAAGCATTGTTCTACGGATTGGTTAATACCGTGGTACCCGTTGAAATGTACCTGCACGAAGCGATTACACTGGCAAAAGAAATTGCCCAGCAATCGCCCATTGCTACACAACTTGCCAAAGAGTCGGTAAACCGTTCGTTCGAAACACACCTGGATGAGGGCCTGCATTTCGAACGCAAGAATTTTTACCTCACCTTTTCATCCGAAGATCAGAAAGAAGGTATGAAAGCGTTTATTGAAAAACGAAAAGCGGTTTACAAAGGCAAGTAGAACTCATCTCAAAAACAAGTTTTGAAGAAATTTTCAAGTATTTGGTCAATATGCGAGGCGGCTTTTGCAGCTCATACCAGAGGGAGTCTGGGCAAAAAAGCCAACAAAGCAGATTGACTAAAGACGTAGAAAATTTCCAAAAGGTATTTTTGAGATGAGTTCTGATCACCTCGCCAGGTTCTGAATGTATTCCGGTGTTGGCGGGTCGTTTTTAAAGAAGTCTCCTTTCTTTCCTTGCGACAACGCCCAGCGATCCAACCATGAAATTCCCCAGGTACCAAATACAGTAACAGGTGTTGTGTAGGCTTCATCTTGAAGCGCTTTTTCCAGCGCGATAAAGTCATAATTATTCTGCCGAAAGACCTCCGCCAAGTGCGGCATGTAGTCAGCGTTCAGTTGATTAGCATGAATCAACAAAATCTGGCTGATGTTCCTTCCAAAAACACCCTGCGCTTGTTTCTCAAAGTGGAGCACTTTCTTCTCCATGTAAGCGATGTAGTCCGCACCGATCTGTTTCATCAGTGTATGATCATCTTTATCCTGGGCACGTTTGTAGGCCAGGGCAAACAAGTAGTCATCATCATCAATGGTTACAGGCGCAACGGTATAGTTCCGGGCTTCTAAAAAATCCGCTAGCGAATCATGCTTTGCTTTTGTACTCCCCGTATGTAAGAACGGGTGCCGGAAGTATGTCAATGTTTTTCCTTTCTGATGCAAAATCTGTTTTGTGATTTCTTCCCCTTTTACAACATCTTCACCAAAAGACTTTAATGAGCGCCCGTTATAATCCGGATGTGAGAAGGTGTGGTTGCCCAATTCCAATCCGTTTTCAATCCAATACTGAAGCAACTGAACCCGAAACGGAACAAGCTGATCTTCGTGATAAAGTTTTGTTTCGTTAACAAAACCAATGGCGGGTATTTTATTGTTAACCAGGCCATCAACCAGGTTGGCCATTAAATTCTTTTGATAAACCGAATCGATAATACCATAGGTTACCAACGGCAGGTCGTCAATGGTAAAACATACGCGCTTCTTTTGTCCAACCAACAATAACGGAAGCCCGGATAGAACGGCCAGCAAAAATATTCTCATACGCAATTTCATTTCTAAAAATAAAAAAGATTTACATTAGTTGATTAACAGTTACGGCAATGAAAAAAATCTACGCTTTTGTATTCTTCATAACGCCCTTTCTAAGCCTGGCACAAGATGGCTGGACGACATTAACAACTCCTCATGCCACGCGCTACGATGATGTTTACTTCATCAATCCTAACGTGGGCTGGACAGCCGGTGGCTGGCTAAAGAAAATTCACAAGACGATTGATGGTGGTGAGACCTGGCAAGAGAGCGGAACGTTTACCAAATACCTGCGCAGCATTGAATTCTTCGATGAGAAAATCGGACTGTGTGGTTCCCTCGAGGGCTCTCTGTATCGTACTACCGATGGCGGCAAAACCTGGAAAGACGTTGCGCCAAAAATTTCACCTCAGCCGGCCGGTGTGTGTGGCCTGGCCAAAGCCGATGCAACTACCATCTACGGTGTTGGCATCTGGAGTGAGCCCGCGTTTGTTATCAAGTCGGTAGATAAAGGATTAACCTGGACATACATCAATATGTCGGCCTATGCCAATTCCCTGATTGATGCTTACTTTATCGATGCCGATCACGGGTTTGTTACCGGATCAAAAAGTGAAGAAGACGGTGGCATCGTGTTATACACCGCTGATGGAGGAGCAACCTGGCAGGAAAAATTTGTAACGCATCACGTGAGCGATCGCATCTGGAAAATCCAGACACCCGATAAAAAACATTTCTATGGATCGATTGAATCCTACACGGATTCAACGCGCATCATCCGCTCTAAAGACGCAGGTCAAACCTGGGAAATAGTTACGGTGGATACCGGATACTATTACTGCCAGACAGTAGGTTTCATTGACTCGCTTCGTGGCTGGACGGGAGGATATTCTACTTTATTTGAAACGAACGATGGTGGAGAAACCTGGGAAAAAATTACGTTAGGATCTGCTTACAATCGCTTCGTTAAACTGAACGACCGCACCGCCTTTCTTACCGGAAACCGGGTATATAAATTCTCACGCGATTTTGTTACGGGCGTTACGGATACCGATCCCTACGATCCAATCCACCATGTTTCCGTATCACCCAACCCAACACCGGGTATGGCGAACTTACGGGTTACTTTCGGAACTTCCACCATGGCACATATTTACCTGTACAGCACACAGGGAAAAAATCTGAATAAACTATTTGATGGCCGTGTGGAGCAGGGAGAAAAAACATTTCCGATTGATCTCACCACCCAAGCCGCTCAAACTTTTGTCATTATTGTAAAAACCAATGAAGGTATGGAGCAAGTAAAATTGATGAAGCAGTAGGCCGCTACTTTAATGGCTTCCAGATTTCAGAGCCTACTTCTTTTCCGGTGAGTGCCTCCAGCGTTTGGAAAATAAATTCAACATCCGTCATACCCTGATCGTCCAACATCTTAGAAAGCGCCATGTTGGTCATGGGGAATATGGAGGTAAGATCAACTTTCCACGCATTGGCTTCTTTATTGAACTGAAAATAAAGCGGAGCAGCTTTTCCGTTTGACATGATTTGCCCGCGGGCGAAATTTCCTTCCACTATCACTTCACCAATTTGAGTAGCCACTACACTGTTCTTGCCGATCATTCCGTTATCAACAGCATAGATGAAGTAATCGTGGCCAGTCATGTTAAATAATTTTTCGCGCGGTAATTTGTGACGTGTCACAAACACTGTAAGCTTATCAATAATGGTTAAGTTGGCTATGGTAGCGCTGTCGCCTGTAAGCGCAAGCGCTAACTCCTTTTCATAATAGGCTACCGTTTTGCTATCGACAAAAGTGATTGCATCACTCCCTCTACCGTCCAGAATAGCTTTCTTATAACCGTCAAAGCATTTTTTAACGAGTTCGCTTTCGCTTTGCGCATACCCCTGAACAATTACCAGTGTGAGGAATATAGAAGTAAGGGCTATCTTCATAAAAACTGCATCGTTATAGATTTTCGCTGCAAAATATGAAATACACCTCACTGCCACCACACCGACACAGGATAGTTTCCACCAATCTCCACCGTTTCGCCAATCCGGGGTGTGGTAATACGCAGTTGCAGTTCGCTCGCACGTATTGAAACACGTTCAATCGGATCGCGCCACGCGTGGTTGGCCAGCTTGAATTTTCCCCAATGCACCGGCATCAACACGTTTGTTCTCAGGTCAACAGCCGCCTGGGCGGTTTGCTCGGGCAGCATGTGTATGTACGGCCACTTCACATCGTATTGGCCACACTCCAGCAGGGCAATATCAAACGGGCCAAATTTCTGGCCAATCGTTCTAAAGGTGCTGTCGTAACCGGAATCGCCACCAATAAAAATTTTCGCATCGGCAGTCTTCAGGATAAACGATGACCACAACGTTTTAAAACGGGTAAACCCTCTGCCCGAGAAATGGCGCGCTGGTGCAGCCGTCAGATCAATGCCCGGTAGTATGGTTTGCGTATCCCACCAATCGAACTCTACTATGCTTTTTTCATCAATGCCCCAATAGGCCAGGTGCGAGCCAACACCAAGCGAAGTACAAAACAATTTTGCTTTTGATTTTAATTGAAGGATACTGTTGTAGTCAAGATGATCGTAGTGGTCGTGGGTGATGATCACTACATCGATGTCGGGAAAATCATCGATGGTGTAAACGCCAGTACCTTCAAATCGTTTGGAGCCTGCATACTGTACCGGGGAAGTGCGCTCGCTAAAAACCGGATCGACCAGAATATTTTTGCCGTTGATCTTGATCAGGTACGAAGAATGCCCAAACCAGATGATCAGGGACTTATCGGATGAAACTGTTTTCAGATCTGTTTGTATCGATGGCAACGCTGCATCCGGCACCTGACCTGCCACTTCCTTAAAGAAAAATTCGTAAAGCATCTTTGGATACGAAACCCCCTCGGCCATCATGGGAGTCGCTTCCAGATTTCTGAATGTACCCTCCTTGTAGTTGGGTGATTTTTCAATTCGCACGAGGCGCTCCCCCGAGGGAAGTTTTCCAAATGATTTTTGTTGCATAAAGAAAAAAATTATGATGGCGAATAAGGCCAGGGCAATAACAACCGTATACAGTATTCTTTTAAGAAGTTTCATTGGCGGAGTAATACCAGTAAGGTCGGAATGGAGACTGTTTTATTGTGGGTTGAAAAATATTCGCTCGCGGATTTGCGCGGATCGTATCTGCGGGAAACGCAATTAATGCGAAACAACCTTCAGCCCTACAATAGAACCAATAAGCGTGGCAATAAAAAACATGCGCCAGAAATCGGCTGGTTCTTTAAACACCAGTATGCCGACAATCACTGTACCGACCGCACCAATGCCCGTCCATACAGCGTAGGCTGTTCCGATCGGCAGGGTCTGCGTGGCTTTGTACAGCAACAGCATGCTGATCGATAAGCTTACAGCAAAGCCTGCCCACCACATCAACGACACAGTTCCCGCTGTTTCGCGTGCTTTACCCAGGCACGTAGCAAAGCCCACCTCAAACAGTCCGGCAATAACCAATACAATCCAGTTCATAATCAAATGTTAAAATTATTCATGGCGTTAGCCTTGTTGGGCAGGCTCGATAACAAACACGTAATACTTCCAGCCCGGTTCATCAAGGTAAAGACCTTTGGCTTGCAATTCGTTTCCTTCGCGATGATAGATTGCATCTGTCATTAAATCTTTCAACAACCAATGCTTGTTGTGAAGATCATCAAAAGGCAACCGAACAAAGCACTGCCCTTGATGATGTGCATAGTTAACCACCACCAACAGTTTTTCGGTTTCGCCACTGCTCCACGAAAAACAAATGTAATTTTCATGCGTGGGGTTTCCTTCCCAGGCGGCCACACACGTAAGCAATTGCCATTCGCCCGAGCGCACGATGGGCAATGCTAACACCGACAGCAGCTTGTGGTAGAATTCCACAACTTCATCGTTCACTATCTCTACCGGCCCACGGCCAAGATGGGGTGATATCTTTTTTTCCTTTCCTTCCAACTGCCCTTGATGAAAGAAACGCATGCCCGTGGACAGAAAGGTGAGGATAGCAGCGGCCTGATGCATGGAAGGTGAAAACTGTGCGACCACCCGCTGCTCATCGTGATTTTCCAGAAAGCGTGTTACTTTATATTGATAGGTCAACGCAGTACAAAAATGCTGACGCACCGGAATGGCCAATCCTTCTTTCAGCCGGTCGTACAAACTTTTATCGTAGCAGTAATCAAAGCCTTGTTGTAGTAAAGTCCACTCCAGGCCCCAGTAGACTTCGGCCATAAAACAAAAATCGTTATTACCGGCACGTACGCGCCTGATTGCTTCTGGCCAGAATGGGTTGATTTTTATCTGCCATGTTTTTTCGAATACCTCGGGCAACAATAGCATGGCCATATCGCAGCGTACGCCATCGCACTGCGCTGAAATTTTTATCAACTCTTCAATCAATGCTTCCTGCAGGGCAGGATTACCATGATTGAGTTGCAAGGTATCGGGCCATCCGGAAAAGTAGGGGTCGCGCCCGTATGCAAAAACAGCATCACCGTTTTTGCTTTTCACCTTGAGGTAATTGGCAGGCTCGCGGGCCAGCAGCGAATTATCACCCTGAATAAAATACTCCGGAAATTCACTGAACCAATCGTGATCGATGGCGGTGTGATTGGGAACGAAATCGAGCATCAGCTTCAACCCTCGCTTTTTCATGCGCGAACGAAGACGAGCCAGTGCAGCATTGCCACCCAGTTGCTTGTGTACCGCATATCGCTTGATGGCAAAACCTGACCCGGTGATATCTTCATCCTTCAGGTCCGGCAGGGTTTCTTCAAATTCACTTCGCCACACTGGGTTGGTTCTGGAAATTCGTTGCCCTACTTTACCGGTTTGCCACACGCTCAACAGCCAGATCCAGTCGAAACCGGCCTGCGCAAATTCATCCAGCGCAGCATCAGGAATGTCATCGAGTGTTGTTGGCCTACCGAGTTCAACAGAAAGGTCGTGCAGCCAGACACGCGTGTTTACCTGGTACAACGATGGGAAGTAAGTAGTCATAGTACAATTTACGTTGCCGAACGGAATACTCCACACACGCCAACTGAATAGAAATGATTAGCTCGTGCTGCGCTTGCAACTACTTAACACTAACACCAAACCCCACACTCACCGTGCTGTACTCTTGCAAGGTGTAGTCTGCGCTTAAATAGAAGATGGCCATCTTCAACCGCATGCCGCCTGTTAAGCGGAAGCTGTTGTTCTTAAAATCAAGACTCACCGGATTGTTAAGAATAAGCGTGCCATCGTCAAAGATATCGTACGTGCCCGTTACATCAGCCGTGCTCTTCACGGCATTGTAGCCCACACCACCATAAAACGTTACGAACGAAAGCTTCTTGGAAATGATCGCTTCCATCAGCCAGGCGTTCATCTCGTAATTCATTTTTTGCGGGCGTGTGTCGCCAGCTTCCGGAGCAAAGGCGCCATCCATTCCGGTTTCGCCTTGTATCTTAGTATACGCTGCCAGCACGGAGAGATCGAACATGAGTAATTTCAACCCCGGAATGTGTTGCTTGATGTCGTGCATCGCACCCAACCCAAACAACTTGATCTTGGACGACCCTACTTCTACCTCGGGCATCCAGCGTATTTTCAAATCGGTGTTCTTATAAATACCAATACCCAGTTGGGCCGTTGGTGCCAACACGCCACTAATCTTAATTGCTTCTTCAAAGTCAAGGCCCTGAGGCCCGGCAAATTCATAGGCCATAGCTTCATCGGGCGTTCCATCGCCATCGGTATCAACATCAATACTTCCTGTGTAGGTTGTTTCGTACGATGGACCTACTATGGTTGGCGCTTTGCCATTGGGAGCTTCCGTGTAGGATAAAGTGGCTGTTTCCAGATTCAGTTTGCCTGGATCAAAATAGTTTTTTGATGACGGTATAAAAACCGCATTGGCCGACACGCCAAAATCAAACCCAAACGATTTGTGTGCTTTGGCGGTCGAAAACCAACCACCGTTAAATCCATACGACAATCCTTCGATTACCGGGTTAAGGTAAGCCTGCGTAAGTTTGGACGCATCGTTGCTGCCGGCCTTTAAAAAGTTAACCATGTCGTTGCCATCCTGCGCCCATGCGAGCGATGGTGCTACCGTAAAAAATAAAAGTGCGATTTTCTTGAACATGCTTTTTAGTCTGATGGGTTGACCGCTGTGTTTGAGGTTTGGCATTTGGCTATTAACTTCAAACCTCAGACCTTGAACAGCAAACGATAAATAATGCGATTTAAAAATAAAGAAATTTATACCGCTGAAACGTTCATGACCATAAATAAATCTATCGTGTGGTGTAAGCTTTGTACTTTTGCACCGGCATGGTAATACTCTACAATTTCTTTATTGCTCTTCTCACTATCGGACTTCGCCTGGCGGCCCTGTTTCATCCCAAGGCCAACGCGTTTGTTCAGGGGCGCAAAAATCTCTTTAGGAAGCTTACCGATGATTTTAAATCGGTTTCATCACCCGTAGTATGGGTTCATTGCGCTTCGCTTGGCGAATTTGAACAAGGCCGGCCGGTTATCGAAAGCTTAAAATCTGAATTTCCGCAGGTAAAAATTCTCCTTACGTTTTTTTCACCATCCGGATACGAGGTCCGCAAGAACTACGAGCACGCAGACTTTGTCTGCTACCTGCCACTTGATACCGACAAGAAGGCCAAGAAATTTATTTCGATTACCAACCCCGCGCTGGCCATTTTTGTGAAGTATGAATTCTGGCATCACTATGTAAAAGAATTGAATGCCCGCAATATCCCGCTCATTTCCATCTCCGCCATCTTTCGCAGCGACCAGCTTTTCTTTCATAGTCTTGGAGAATTCTACCGGAACATTCTCCGAAACTTTTCTTACTTCTTCGTTCAGAATGATCAATCACAGCGGCTCCTTCAAAGCATCGGCATCCAACACAGCCTGCGCGCAGGCGACACGCGCTTCGACCGGGTTTACCAGATTGTAAAAAAAGCTGAAGAAATTCCAATCGCCCAGCGCTTCAAGGGTAATCAAAATCTGTTTGTGGTGGGTAGCTGCTGGCCGGAAGATATGGATGTAATTGCCCCATTCGTAAACGAGAACCGGCTGAAATTTATCCTGGCTCCGCACGAGGTTTCAGAATCATCGCTTACCTCCATTGAAAAACTATTGCAAGTAAAGTCGATTCGGTACTCCGCTGCCGGCACCGTAAACCTGGACGATTACTCCGTACTGCTGATCGACAACATCGGTATGCTTTCACGTTTGTATCGCTACGGTGAGTTTGCGTACATCGGTGGGGCTTTCGGTAAGGGGCTGCACAACATCCTGGAAGCCGCATGCTACGGTGTGCCTATTTTTTTCGGCAACAAGAACTACGAGAAATTTCAGGAAGCCATGGATCTCATTAACCGGGGTGGCGCCTTTGAAGTTGCCGACTACACCGACATGAAAGCGAAGTATGAAATGCTCAACATTCCCGAAAGCTTTTTGCTGGCATGTGAAGTTACGCGTCAATATGTAGAAGAGAATCTGGGTGCTACAGAGAAAATCATGAAGTACTGCCGGGAATCATTAGGGTTACGGGGTTGATGTTTCGAGTTCAGGGTTTTGGGTTCAGGTTTCGAGCTTCGGGTTTCGGGTTTAAGGGTTTGGGTAACAACCATCTTCAATGAAAGGTAAGGTAACACGATCGACAGGTTCGTTCTATGATGTGCTGGCCGAAGACGGAACAACATACAACTGCCGTGTGCGCGGAAAGATACGCCTGGAAGGAATCAAAGAAACAAACCCGGTGGCGGTGGGCGATCGTGTTCAGTTTGAAATGGATCATGGTATTGGTTCGATCACTGAAATTCTTGAACGCGACAATCACATCCTGCGTCAATCGGTGAAGAAGACCGGCCACTCGCACGTGCTGGCCGCCAACATCGATCAGGCATTGCTGGTGGTTACACTTGCCTTACCGCGCACTTCGTTAGGATTTATCGACCGGTTTCTGGTGAGTGCTGAAGCGTTTCGCATTCCACAGATACTGGTGTTCAATAAAAAAGATCTGCTGGATAACGAGGGGATAGCAATCACGAAAGAATTGATGAACTGCTATGAGAAACTGGGCATAGTTTGCTTTTCCGTTGCTGCACTTCACGATAGTGTTGAGGCTATCCACGCAATGCTGAAAGGCAAAACAACCCTGATAGCTGGCCACTCCGGAGTAGGCAAGTCAACCCTGCTAAACAAAATTGCGCCCGGTCTGGAACAAACCATTGGCGATATTTCTGATTTCTCTTCGAAAGGAAAACATACTACTACCTTTGCCGAAATGTTTTCGCTGGATCGTAACTCCTTTGTGATCGATACACCGGGGGTTAAAGAATGGGGGCTGGTGGATATTGGTGAACAGGAACTTTCCGACTACTTTCCGGAAATGCGCGACTTACGTGCCGATTGTAAATTTAGCGGAAGCTGCATTCATATTAACGAGCCGAAGTGTGCCATCATCGAAGCGGTAAAGTCGGGAGCAATTGCCCTGAGCCGCTATGAAAGTTACCTCAGCATGATCAGCGGACAAGACAACCGGAAGTAGTGCTACTGTGGATACGACAAGGTTTGATTCTTTTTATAAAGCGAAAAGTATTTCCACAACAGTACTACATCAACCAGTTTAAGCGCCTGTTTCATTTCGTATAAAATCCGGTTGGCCAGTTCATCCTGTTCGTGTGTGGTGCGATTCA
>Ga0315910_10000320_pt1 | contig 50472 bp, 34 predicted proteins | sample EdamamesoilMG_FD_204470 | JGI IMG/M metagenome (GOLD analysis project Ga0315910, IMG submission 204470) | Garden soil microbial communities collected in Santa Monica, California, United States - Edamame soil | ecosystem: Environmental > Terrestrial > Soil > Garden | place: USA: California... | reverse complement strand
CCCTGTGTCGGGGCGCGCCTCCGCCCGCGACGGCGCGCCCCCGAACAAAGGATTGAGTGGTCATGAGTAAGAACGCGGGCGCACGTGGTGCGCGCTTGGCTTCGTCGGTGTTGGCTCTGCTCTGCACGGGACAGATGGTCTCGTGCGCGAGCGAAACCGTGGACGCGGGGGACGGTGGCGGCGCAGGGGGCGCCGCTTCTGGGGGGACGAACAGCGGCGGTAACAATGGCAGCGGCGGGAGGAGCTCGGGCGGCTCTCCAGCCGCGACCGGAGGAGTCCCGAGCCAGACTGGTGGCGTCTCGACGAGCGGCGGAGAAGGTGGCTTGGGCGGCGCGAGCGGCGGCTCCAGCGGCAGCGGCGGAGGTTCGGGCGGCTCACCGGAACCCGCGCTGTACGTGAGCACCGCTCTGGACCTGACGGACGAGTCCGAAGTGGACTACCCGGACAATGAGCACGGGATCATCAGCGGCGGCACCCTGGCCTCGTGGCTCGAGGATTGGAGCGGAAACCGCCCGGCGCACATCGACGGCGACTTGATCATCCTGCAGGTCGTGCCTGCGAGCGTCACCTCATTCAGCAACTTGCCTGAAAATCCGGACGAGGGTGTGTACTCGTACTTGGTCTCGGCGAACTCGTTCAACGTGGCTCGAGATAGCGGATTCTCCTATTTCGAGACCGACATCCCCGACGGAGCGACTGCCGATGCCTGGTTCGAGCGCTACGACGTCGACCCGAACGAAGACCTGGTCGTCCTCGTCTTCGAGCAACAAGGGAGCACGCAGAACTCCGTCGTCCACTCGATCGGACGGGCGTGGCTATTCCTGAAGTACTGGGGCATCTCGAGCGAACATTTGGCCATTCTGAATGGCAGCCTCAACTGGAATGCTTCGACGTACGGCTTCCAACTGGATACGACGGGTAGCCACACCTTCAGCGATCCGCCGAACAACGGAACGGCGCGCGTTCGCGACACCGGGGTCGACAACACCGTGCTGTCGGTCTCGCTCGAAGAAGTCATCAGTCTCCTGGACGAACGCGCCGCCAACCCAACGGTCGATGACGGCGTCCGCATCGTGGACGCCCGCGGCGGCGCCGAGGCCTACGGTTTGGCAAAAGCGACGTCGACCGGGCGCACGAACTGCGCGAGCTATACGGGTACCGCGCCGAACGCCAAATGCTCGACGCCGCTGGAGGGACGCATCAAAGGGGCGGGAAGCGTGCCCTGGACGCAGTTCCTCGATACGGCTCAAAATGGCTTCCGTTTCTTGCCCAAAGCCCAGGTCAAGGCAATTTTCGATGCGCAGGCTGGCTGGGATGACGATGCGAACCTCACGATCCAATACTGCCGCACCAACCAGCGCTCGACCGTGACCGGCATCGTCGCCAATACCATCCTCGGGTATCCGACCCGACTCTACGAGACGTCGTTCATCGAATGGGGACACGCCTCGGCCGGCCCAGAGGAAACGGGCCTCGGCGGCGCGGGCAGCGAGGACTATCCGAACAAGCGCCTCGTGGCAGCTGACTTCGCCTTCCGCACCGATCTCGAGCACCTCACCGAGCACGCGGTGCTGCACCCCGACGATGCTGGCGCGTACGTCCCTGGTGGGACACTCGGCACCCTGACGCAGCCGGTGACGTGGGTAGACGGCCCCAACTACAACACCGAGGCGGACATCGCTCCCGCGGTCGAGGGCGTGTGGCCCAAGCTACACCCCGACGCCGCAACGACGCGCCAGAGCATCGATCAGGACCGGGCGTATCTGCGGGGCATTTCCGTCGAAGAGCTAGCTAGCGGCGAGTGACCTGCCATCGTCCGCCGGGCCGGCACTCTTCGCCCGAGGAGTGCTGGTCGGGCTGCCGCCGGATCGATACCCTGGCCCGGTGGCATTTCTGCTCGACCACTTCCCTCTCACGACCCTGCTGCTCTCCGTCGTCCTCTTCGCAGGGATCCTGCTGTCCGTCAGCGGCGGTCGGCGCCTGGCCGAGCGCTTGCGGAGGCAGCACCCCGAGCGTGAACTGCCGCAGGCAGCCGCGGTCGAAGGTGCGCTCTTTGCGCTACTCGGCCTACTCCTGGCGTTTGCCTTCTCGGGGGCTGCGACACGCTACGATGCGCGGCGCCAGCTCATCGTCCAAGAGGCCAACGCCATCGGAACCGCCTACCTACGCGTGGACCTCCTCAACGCAGAGGCCCAGGCCGAGCTCAGACCGCTCTATCGCGAGTACGTCGAATCACGCCTCGCGACCTACGCGCCGGACAAGCGCTACCAGCAGCGGCTCGATAGCTTCGCCCACGACCAAACGCTGCAGGCTCGCATCTGGAAGCTCTCCCTCGCCGGTGTGGAAGGGCAGCTGCCCAACTACGCGCCCCTCGTCGTCATGGCATTGAACGACATGTTCGACATCACGACCACGCGCTACGCGGCCGCGTTTCAGCATCCACCGCTCACCGTGTATCTGATGCTGTTCGCAGTCTGCTTCATCACCGCGCTCTTGGTCGGCTATGGGCTCGAGGGGAAGGACCGCCCACGGCTGCACCTCTTCGCCTTCAGCGGGGTGCTCGCGATCACGATCTTCGTGACGGCAGACGTCGAGTTCCCGAACCTCGGTTTCATCCGTTTCGACGATGCCGAGCGCTTGCTCCGGCCGCTCTTGTCCACGATGAAATGAGCCAGCACTCGCTCCGGCACACCGAGCTCTCGGGGGGGGTGCTCGAAGACCCTGCTACTCCGCCACGACGATGCGCCAGACCTGATCGCCTGCTTCGCTCTCGGAGCGCTGCTCGATTCCGGCTCCAACTTCGGTCGATCCATCGATGACGGACACGAACTTGCCGCTCTTGCGATTCTCGATGCGATAGAGCCCTTGGCCTAGATCGACCAATACGAACGCTTGGTGATCGCCGCCGTTGTCCGACCATTGGCCGATGATGGCGCCGTCGGCAGTCGACTCATCCGTCACATCGACGACCTTGTCGCTGTTCTGGTTGGTCAGACGAAAACCGCCCTCACCGTTGTAATTGAACGACCAAACCTGACTGTCCGTGCCGTTCGGCTCCGCCAGGACCAGATCCGCGCCATCGGCGGTGCTCTGACCTTGAACGTCGAGCGCCAGGTCGCTGCCCTCGTTGATGAAGGTGAAGCGTTCGGTCGAGGCCTGGACGCGACCCACGCGGGCGTCGAGGTCGAGCGTGTTGTTCCAGCTCATGCTCATCTGCGTGGCTGACGGAAACGAGATCGGCTGCCAAACGTAGGTCGAGTCGTTGACGGGGCCGCCATAGGCGCCCGCCCAGCGGTCACCGAGGTAGAGGAAGGCAGACTCGCCTTCTCCCGTGACCTCCACCACGTACGTCGACTGGGAGTGAAACGTGTTTCCGTCGGCCACGTTCTGCATCGACGACCAGCCGGAGGTCAAACTCGAGCTCGTCGCGTACTGCGCCTGATTCGGGTCCCAGCCGGTCGCCCCCGAGGTCAGCAAGAAGTACACGTCATTGCGCTTGAACAGGGCCGGAGCCTCGCGATGGCCGCCCGGGAACAGCGTGTCCGTCAGCTGCTCCACCTCGAGATAGTCGGCCGTCAGCTCGTACAGGTTGAGGTCGTAGTTCTCGTTGGTGGCCGACAAGAAATACGCCTTGCCATCGTCGTCGACGAACAGCGTACAGTCGCGCGACATGTAGCCAGGCTTGCCGTGATCGGTGACGCCGCGGTCGTGATAGGGGCGAAAGCTCCCGTGATAGGTGTAGTCCCCATCGACGGTGTCCGACGAGGCGACGGCGGCCCGAGCTTCGCCGTAGTCCATGCCGTTCTCCCAGTGCATCCACATCACGTACTTGCCGGTCGAGGCGTTGTAGACGACCTTGGGCCGCTCGATGTTGGCCGGATCGAGGTCCGGATCCGACGTCAGGTCGAGCACGTGGTGGCGAAACTCCCACTGCTTGAGATCGCGCGAACGATAAGCAGATACGGCGAAGAACGTGCCGTCTGGATTCCGATTCTCGCCGAACCAGTAGTAGTCGTCTCCCACTTTCAAGACGCCGCCGCCGTGCGCCTGAATGGGGTCGCCCGCTGTGTCGGCCCACTGCACGCCGTTGACCTGCGGCCAGTCCGCCGTCGGAACTCCTGGATCGCCGCCCGAGCCACTCACCTCGCCGCCGCTGCCGCCACTGCCTCCGCTGCCGCCGCTGGCACTGCCTCCGCTGGCGTTCCCGCCGCTGGCGCTCTGACCACCGCTCGCGCTGTCGCCACCGCCGGACGCGGAACCGCCGGTGTCTGCACCACCACTACCGCTGTCGGGCGTACCGCCCGACCCGGCCGCGCCACCCGAGGATCCCGAGGCACCACCAGTTCCTACGGCGCCTCCCGTGGCGGAGGGTAGGTCCGACGGTGCAGGTGGAGTTCCGCACGCGCCGACGAATACGGGCAGCAGCCAGTGGACGCCCGCTCGACGCATGAAGAGGTCGCTACCATTCCGCCCCCAGCGACACCAGCGCGAGCCGCGCGCAAACGTGCTGAACTTTTCCGGCCGTGCTTGCGCCCGCCCTGCTTGCACCGGTCCTGCTCCAGCTCCGGCCCGGTGCGCCTGGTGGAGGCGCGACCTCACTCGCCCTTCGGCGTGGGCTTACGACTCATTGATTTCAGGATGCTCACTGGCGTCGCGGGGCTGGTTTTGGGCGCGCGCCGTCCTGGAGGACGCTCGGTGGAAGCCTTGGTGCCGCCCGGAGCAGCCGGCATTTTTCCTGAAGCCCGTTTTGGCGGTGGGGGTGGTTTCGGCTTGTCCGTCATGGTCCGACCGTCGCTGGACAGGTTGCTCATAGGCTAGCAAGCTTTGCCCGGCTCGTCACTTCACGCTCCGATGAGCCCGCTTCCGTCCCCGCCCCCAATGTCCGCGCTTGCTGCCCACGAGTTCGGCCCTGCTCGTCTGCGCGCAGCGCTCGTTTGGCTCGTCGTCCATTCCGTTCGGACGCTCCGTGCCGCCTTCTGGCGTCAGCGCAGCGTGACGCGCCGCGCTGCGCTCCAGCTCGCCTGCGGCGCACTCGCCCTCGTCGCGCTCGTTTGGAGTGGTGCGAGCCACGCGACGGAGAGCCCCCCGGGCCTCACACCTCGCGCGCTGCCTGGCATCGTGCGCCTCGGCTTGCCTGCGCTCGCCCCTCGCGGGTTCGCGCTCGCCACGAGCGCGGCCGCCGGTTACATCGACCCGATCGGTGCTCCGCCGGTCCAAGGGGCGCGCCTGGGCGGCGGTTTGGCGGTCGGCTTTGCACCCATCCCGGAGCTGTCCTTCGGGCTCGACTTCTCGGGGCGGCTGGACCTGCTGTCGACGCCGGAACAGAACGCGATGGCAGAGCCGCGATTGACCGCACGCGGCATCCTCTTCGGAGCTGGGCCCGTGCGCTTCGGCCTCGAAGGAGACGTGCGCTTCGTCGGCATGGCGGCGCCATCCATCGACTGGGCCGCAACGAGTCCCTCCCTGAGTGCGCTCATCGCTTGCGTGCCCGGCGGGCGCACCTGGATCGGCACGACGGTGGGCTTCCACCTCGACCGCTCCGCCGAGGCGGTGCCCGACCCCACCAGCGTTTCGGCGGGCGACCGCATCACGCTGGGTGCGAGCAGCGCACCGGCACTGCGAACCGGCATCGGCATCAGCCATCGGCTCCCGAGCGTCCCGCTCGAGGTCCTGGGCGAGTTCTCCGCGGATCTCCTGCTCGGTGCTGCGGCGCCCCCGCTCGAACAGTCGCCCCTGCGTCTCACTGCCGGGGCGCGCTATGAGCTAGCCCCCCGGCTGGCCCTCCTTGCCTCGGCCGACGTGGCACTGAGCGCACGACCGAGCGCGCTCAGCGGCCCCACGCTCGTGCCCATCGAGCCGCGTTTCGGTGGTCAGCTGGCACTCACCTGGAACCTCGAGCGCCAGGAGGAGCCGGCTCCCCCAGCCGAGGCCAGCGCGCCTCCTCCGCCACCACCACCCGCTCCACCACCGATCGCGCGGTCGGCCATCCACGGCCGCGTCGTGGATGAAGCGGGTGCCGGGCTCGCGGACATCGAGGTGACGCTCGAGTCGGCACGCGGAACCGAGTCGGTGCGCACGCTGGCCGACGGTCGCTTCGAGTTCGCGAACATCGAAGACGGCATCGAGGTCCGGCTGCGGGCCGAAGGACCGGGATTCGATGCCGCCCAGGCGGCGCTCGGTCCAGGAGCAGAACGGGAAGCCGAGCTCGTGCTCTACACGGCGGTTCCGGCAGGCCAGGTCCGGGGGACGGTCCTCGACCTCAACGGGCGCCCGGTGGCCGCCAAGATCACCATCGACCCCGGAAACAGCGTGCTGGAAGTGCGCCCGGACGGCAGCTTCAACATCGAGCTCGCCCCAGGCGAGTATCGGCTCCGTGCCGAGCACCCGGACTTCGCCCCCCAAGGACGCGTCATCGTCGTGGTGGAGCGAGGTGTGGTCATCCTCCACATTGCCCTGAGCCCTTGATCTTCCCCGCCCCGCCGTCTCGTCGCCGTGCCGTGCTCGCTCTGCTCTTGGCAGCGGCGTTCATTTGCCTGACGGTGGCCGGGTACCTCTGGATGCAGCCGGGAGCGCTGGCTCGGCTCAAGACGGTCACGGGCCCCACGGAGCGCGACCATCACGATGCCGTGGGGCGCTGGCTCCAAGCGGAGCTGGGCGACAAGTTCATGGACGGGGACGGGGCCAAGACGAGTCCCGGCGCCACGGCGAACTTTCGACTCGGCCGCAATGGCAGCCTCACGCTGGCGCCCGCCTCGCAAGTCCGCTTTCGCAAGCGCGGTCGCAGCGGACGTGCGGTGGGCCTCACGGTCGAGGTGGGCGGGGTCGAAGTACGCACGGACGAGGGGACACTGCACCTCGGCTCCGAGTTCGGCGAGCTGATTCTGGAGCCCAAGAGCAAGGTGCGCCTGTCTCGCAAGGGCGACCGGCTGCTCGTGGGAGTCAACGTGGGCCGACTGCGCTTCGGCGCCGGCGGGCGGGAGCTCTTGTCCGGCGAGCACGTGACCGTCGCCGTGGGCGGGCTCATCCTGGTCGCCCCGACGGTGCCGGACGCCGCACCGGCCCCCGCAGACAACACCCGGGCGGCACCACGACGCGGCAACGGCGTCGGCTACGCCGACTTGGTCGTGTCTGCGGGCGCGAGCTTCGTGGTGCACGACGAAGCGCCCCCGACCGCAATCGGCTTTCGTTTCGACCCGGTGTGTCCAGAAGGAGCGCGCGTCGAGGTCCGAGAGCAGTGGACCGAAGCCGAGAAGCAGGGAAACCTGCTGCTCCCCGCCGGACACCACGAGTACTCGGTGCGCTGTCTCGACCGTCCGGAGGTCGTGGTCAAGAAAGGCGAGCTCCGCATCCTGCGTGACTCGGGCACGCGCCAGCTGCCAACCTTTACGCCGACCGCGCAAGTGGCCCTCGACGGTCGAACCTACACCGTCCTCTACCAAGCGCGCTTGCCGAGCGTGACCGTCGTCTGGCCGACCGCTCCCGACGCGCCGGCGTACATCCTCGACATCGACGGGCGCGCGGTGCGCACCACCAAGCCCTCGCACACCTTTGCCTCCGGTGTGCTCACCCCGGGCAAGCACGTCGCCACGTTCAATGCCCAGTCGTCGCCCGCTCGCGCATCGCGTCCGACGACCATCCTGATCAAGGTCGACGCTCAGGCCCCGACCGGCCGCGTCGCCGAGCCGAAAGGCGAATTCGCGCCCGGTGGCAGTGTTCCCGTCGCGGGGCAGGCCCTACCGGGCTGGTCGGTGTCCGTCGCCGGCGCCCCGCTCGAAAAGGATGCCAGCGGGCGCTTCTCGGCTCGGGTGCCGGTCAGTGGCACGCTGGCGATCGCCTTCTCCCATCCTACCCACGGCATGCATTACTATCTCCGGCGACCCAAGGGTGCGAAAAGCCGCTGAGCTTTTCGGTATGCTCTTGCGACGTCGCCCCCAGCGATGGAACTCACGACCGGCCCCGACTCCCAGCTGCTCCTTGGACGCTACCGAGTGGTGGCACGCCTGGCCGAAGGCGGCATGGGCAAGGTGTACTTGGCCCGAGTCGAAGGCGCCGAAGGCTTCACCAAGCCCGTCGTCGTCAAGGTGATGCGCGCCGACATGCGCGCACTGGAAGACGGCAACCGACTGTTTTCGCGCGAGGCCCTCATCCTCTCGAAGATGCGGCATCCAGCCGTGCCCGGCATCATCGATTTCGGCACGCAGGACGGCGCGCGCATCATGGTGCTCGACTACGTCCACGGCTATTCGCTCGCCAACTGGCTCGATTACCGCTTCAACAAGCGTCAGCCCATCCCGGTCGATCTGTGCCTGCTCATCGTGCGTCGTGTCCTCGACGCCTTGCACTACGCACACACCTTCGAGTCAGCCGAGGGCGGGCGCGTCGAGATCGTGCATCGTGACGTCGCCGCCGACAACGTGCTCGTCGATCACAAGGGGTACGTGTACCTCCTCGACTTCGGCATCGCGAGCATCACTGGAAAGGACAGGAGGGTCACGGCCGAAGGCGGCACCTTCCGCGGCAAGCTCGGCTACGCCGCGCCGGAGACGGTCGAAGGTAGCCGCGCAACACCGCTCTCGGATCAGTACTCGGCCGGCGTCCTCTTGCTCGAGCTCTTGTCGCTCGAAGCGCCTTTTCAGGCCGATTCGGTGGCCGAAACGGTCCTGCGCATGGTGCAGGAAGATGCCCCGCTGGCTTCGTCCTTCCGTGCAGACGTGCCCCCCGAGCTCGACCGCGCCGTCGCACGCGTTCTCGCCAAGGATCCGCGCGCACGCTTCCCTTCGGTGTTCGAGCTCGGCCGTGAGCTCCGGCGACTGCAGAAGCAGGACGACGAAGAGGCGCTCCAGGAGCTCCGGCGGACCATCGAACAGGACTTCGAAGAACTGCCGAGCGCCGTTGGTGTGGAATCGCTGAAAGTGCGCGAGGCCGCGCTGTCTCGCATCTTCGACGTCGGCGCGCCCGAGTTCTCGACGCCGATTCTCGGCCCTTTGTCGCCGCCCGCCGCGCCCCAATCATCGCGTCCCCTCCTCACGATCCTGGCCGCGTCGGGCGTGGCGATTGCCCTCGGTCTCGGTGCTCTGATCGCCGTGCTCACGGGGGGGGACGGGGAGCAGGTGGTCGTGGTTGCCGGCGAACGCGAGCTCAAGGCCACCGCCAGCGCCGCTCCGGTCGCCGAGCCACCACCTGGAGCGAATGAGGCAGAGCCGCCCGGCCGCACGCCGACTCGGGAGCTGAATCAGGCGCTGCAAACCCAAGGCGCAGCCTTCGAACGCTGCTTCGTCGATCACCTCGACCTGGACCGGGAAGAGCCATCGCCCGAGGTCCTGCTCCATTTCACCATCCCCCCGCGCGGCGGAGATGCCGAGGTCGCGGTCGAGCCGAGAGAGATCGCGAAGACTCCTCTCGGGACCTGCTTGGCGCGCGTCGGCACCCGCGTGCCCTTCCCCGCCCTCGACGAGGGCGTTTCGTTCCGTGTCCCCGTACGGGCACGTTTCACGACGGCAAAGTAGCTCATCGGCGCTGGGGCCCAAGCTCACCGGTCCGTCGCCGGAACGAACCTGCTGCTCGCTGTTTCGTTGAAGGCGGTCTGGCTACCCCGTCTGCCTAGCAGGATGCCTCAAGCCGCATCCTGCCAACGAAAACAACCGTGCTCGCGCGGATCGGTGGCTGGCGGAGGTGCGAGAACCCCTCACAGAAAGGGGGTTCTTCGCACCGTGACCGATGGAGGCCCGGGGGCCTCCGCGAGCCCCAAGCGATGCGAAGGTGCCTCGCGCCATCGCATCGTGCGGCCCTCGCTCGCCTGCCCCGCGCGGAGAAGCACAGAAGACGCGCTCGTTTCGAGCGCATCCTCCCTCACTGGTGGCTGGCGACCCAGATCACGGCAGAATGATTTCCGAGCGGGACTCGCCGTTCACCTCGAAGGTGATGCCCTGCATGCGCACGGTGCCGCTGGTGTTGTCGTCGATCTCGCTACCGACCTCGAGCCGCGTCACCCAGAGCTCCTCGGAGTAGTTGCGCTGCGAAACGAGGTAGTCGAGGAAGGCCTTCACATCGAGCGTATCGTTGAAGGTCGTCTGCGCACCGCCGTTGTCACGGAACTGGAAGTAGCGCCACTTCCCGTCGGCCCACGCGTCGTCCTGCACCCAGAGCTTGTAGCTCCGGCCTGCCGAGGTGACGTCCACGCCCGATCCGCTGCCGATGGGCCCCGGGTTCGTCCCACTGTCGGGCCAGCGTCCGCCTTGCCAGCCCCAGAAAGTCATGAGCTCCGCATAGACGCCCGCGTCGCCAGCCGTGTTCGGGTTCTGTGTGCTCAGCCAGAACTCGAAGGTGATGTTCCACGAGCTGGCCTGGCCCAGCTGGATGTTCAGGTTGTCGACCGTCACGCTCGCCGTCTCGATGTCCTTGATCTGGAGAGGCAGCAGCGTGGTCGACGAATAGTCAGGCGAGGTCGCGAGGGAGTTCCCGATGCCGAACGGATGAATGCCAAACTCGATCTGCGGAAAATCGGGCTTGGCGTTCGTGGTGTTCTTGTCGCAATCGCCGCGATTGAACGTCCACCCGAAGCTGCGATCGGCATCGACGAAGATGCTCATCGAGCTGTCTTGCGCAGTGCACGGAGGGGAGGCTGTCATGAGCTCGGCCGAGCCCCAGTTGTTGTTCAGGATGCGGATCTCGCCCAGGCGCAAGTAATCCTGAACGGCCGTGACGGTGGTCGGTGCCGTCGTGTTCGGCTTGCCGCCCTCGTCCAGCTCGGGACCAGTCCCGCCGTCCGAGTTGCCACCACCGGTGTTACCGACGTTGCCACCGGTGTTGCCCGTGTTGCCACCGGTGCTGCCGACGTTGCCGCCCGAGCCGCCGGTGTTACCCGTGTTGCCACCGGTGCTGCCGACGTTGCCGCCCGCGTTGCCCACGGAGCCGCCGCTATTCGCGTTGACGGAGCCGCCGCTGTTCGCGTTCACGACGCCGCCGCTCCCCGGATTGCCCGCGCCACCGGTGCCGCCGCCCGGCGCCGGCTCACCACAAGCAACCACCAAACCGAGAGAGGTCAAACCGAGAGCGAATGAAGTGCGAAGCGTCATGGATTCCCGCTGGAGTAAAGCAATTTGGGCCTAGTGGAAGTGCTTCCCGTTGGACGCAGCACCATAGCAGAAAGAGCACCGGGCGGGAGCGTTCACGAAACGCCCACCGCTGCACCTCCTCCTCTCTCCATCTGCGACGCGGCGCTCTGCGCGGGCCGCTGCCCATGAGCGCGCCGCAGCGCACAGCTCACATGCTTTCTTCTGCGGAGAACGCAACGCTCGCAGCAGGCGAGCTCGGAGAGGGTCGGCCCTCGACCGCCCCTTTGAGAAAGCGATACGAGCTCGGACTGCGAGAGCTCGCCCCCAATGCCTCGGGCCAGATCACGCCCGCAGCGCCCAGTCCCGGCAAGCGCGCCCAGATGGAGCCATTGGCTTGGTTGTGCCGCACGAGCCAGGCGCGGGCTTGCTTGTACCGCGCCAGATCGACTGCTGGAGGCTGCCTGAAAAATTCCGCGAGCGTGCCCGAAGCGGTCAGACCCATGCGACCGTAAATCGCTTCATCCAGGGCAAACACCGGTGTCTGGTGAAAGAGCGAGGACAGTCCCACCGTGCTGTTGATGACGATCGTTCCGCGCGCGTGCCGCAGGAGCGTAGGCAAATGGACATCGTGAACATAAAGCAAGCGGCCAGCTAGGCCGTGCTGCCGCCCGAGCTCGGCCACGAGCTCCGCGTAGTCGCGGTACGCGCGGTCTGCGGGATGATGCTTGAGCACCAGGCGCTGCGTGGGCTCGGCGTGAGCCGCAAACGTGGCCACGACCTCACGGATGAAATCTTCGACGTCGGCGAAGCGTGAGTTCTGCACCTGGAAGTCGTTGTGCACCTGGAGCCCCACCAAGAAGTAGCTCTTGGACCAGCTGCCTCCGACCAGGGCCGCCACATGACGCTCGCGCAACCCGAACAGCACCCGGCGCGCGAGTGAGCGTGCCCAGAGCGCCGTCTGGCGAAAAAAGTTCACGTCCCGGTGATGCCGGTAGTGCGGGTAGAGGAAGGCGAAGAACGTCACCAAGAACGAGTTCAAGATCGTGAACAGCACCGACCACGCGAACGCATGACGCACGGGCAGCGCCGTGGGGATCGGGCCGTCGCTCTGGTAGGCAGCTGGATCGCGCGGCATGGGTGAGTTCTTGTTCACCCCCCCGCGCTCGACGGTGATGTAGTCGGGACGCAAGTAGCCTTCCTCGAAGGCGTACACCTCGACATCGCGCGCCTTCGCCACGCGCCGTGCAGCGTCGTGGTACGGGCGACAGTCGCCGAAGAGGAAGATGCAGTCGATCTCGCACAGCAGCAAGAATCGGTCGAGGAAGTCAGGCCACTCGCTCAGCGTTCCGCGATACGAGTGGGCACCGGGTCCCCTGTAGAAGAAAGCATCGGCGGCGTTCAGGTTGATCTTGCTGACTTCGGCGCCGAGCGCACGTAGCTCTGCGCCCAGGCGACTGAAGAATGGGCCGTTCGGCCCTTGCAGCAAAAGGACGCGACGCCCCTGGAAATCAGCGAGCAAGGCGCACCTCCTGACTCCAACCCCACACCTTGCGGACCTGACGCACGGGCCAGCTCGTGTCGAGCGGAATCGCACGGCTGAGGGCGCGATCGCGCTCGAGCTCGAACACGACGTCCTCCGCCGTCACGAACGCCTTGGCCTTGAAGCTGAAATACCGCGGATAAAGCAGAAGCGCGCCCGCCACGAGCTCGTCGAGCTCGAGCCGACGGGTGCGCCGCGCCACGGGCAGCCGATCCTGGGTCAGACCCCAACCGGCGTAGAAGGGCTGCCCGTACACACTGACCGGCCGACCGCGCAAGAGCGCTTCGAAGCCCACCAGCGAGGTCAGCGTATGCACTTCATCGGCGCCAGCGAAACAGCTCTCGAGCGACATGCCCTGAGCCACCTGATCGACGAGGGCGAGCGCCGACGCCGGGAGCGCTCCCTTGCGGTTGCCACTGACGACGTCCGGATGCGGCCGATACAGCAAGTACGCCTCGGGATGGGCTGCGCGGACGGCGCGCACCAGAGCGCCATTTTCGTGGATCCCTGCTCCACCGCGGACCACGGACTCGTCGTCCTCGACCTGGCCAGGGACCAAGAGGACCCGTCGGCCACGCACCTCTGCGGACACCGCACGAGCCGAGTGTTCGCGCGCCTCCGGGTTGTACTTGCTGAGCCGCGCTTCCACGATCCGCTGACGCAGAGCTCGCGCCCGAGCCAGCTCCTGGTCCGTGAACGCATGCCGCTCGAGCAGATCCTCGAGCTCACTCGCGGAGCTCGGATCGAAGTACATGCCGCGCCCGTCGAGCACGAGCGAGGCTGGCGCAGTGAGGTCGGCGCCCAGGCCAATCGAACGCAGGAAACCGTCTTCCATGCGCAGGAGCGGCACCCCGCGCTCGCGACACGACTTCTCGAGTTCCTGGGGGCCTCGTCGTCCCCAGACGACGGCGCGCGTCGTGGACCCATGAGACGCACTCGAGAGGCGCCTCTCGAAATGCAGCTCGGTGCTCGGCCCACCCAAGTAGCGCCGCACGAACGGGCGCTTCCACCAGGTGAATCCGTACGCGCGGATGACGCCTGCGTTCTCGGCGAAGCGCGCACGCTGGAGCTCCAGGTGGGACAGCACGTCCTCGAGCTCGCAGCGCTGCCGTCGCACCGGATGCACATAGCGGGGGTAGAGAATCCATGCGGCCGCGGCGAGCTGATCGATTGAGCGGCGTCGCGTCCTCCTGGGCAAGGGCACCCGATCGTCCGTCAGCCCCCAGCCGGAGTAGAACGGCGTCCCGAAGCAGCTGACCTTCTTGTCGAGCAAGAGGGCCTCGAACCCCAGCTGCGAAGTGCCCACGTAGACGTGACTCGCCAGCTCGAGGACGCGAAGGGGATTCGTATGCGCTCCGAGTAGGTGCACCCGGCCGTGCTTCGCACAAGCGCGCGACAGATAGCCGCGCTTTCGACCACGGGCGACCTCGGGATGTGTCTTCACCACGATGGGCTCGTCAGGGTGCTCGGCGAGTGCAGCGTCGAGCATCCGCTCGAAGCCGTTTTCATCGAGGTTGCCGCGTCGGACGGCTTCGTCTCCGAAGGTTTGATCCACGACCAAGACGAAAGGGCCCAACTCGCTCAACCAAGCCGGCAGCTCGACCGGAGCGTCGTTATACTTCGAGAGCGCCGCCGCTCGCACCCGAGCCCGCGCCACCTGGGCTCGATCCAATAAGACTGGATCGAGCAGGGGGTCCTCCGCGCCCTCCGCGTTCAGCCAGACCTCCAGGCGGGAGGGGCGGCCGGCGTCGTAGTAGATGCCTAAATCGTCCACCACGAGTGAGAGTGGAGGGTCCACGCCACCCGTACGAACCGAACGAAAAAAACCATCCTCCAAACGAAGAAACGGCCTAGCGATTTGGTCCGAGAAGTCTTCCGCTCGTCGGCTGGTCTCCTTCATGCCCCAGCCGACGACGTGGGTGAGCGTAGCCGCCCGACGCGCGCTCGGGCGGTAGACGATCTGGCGAGCGCCCAAGAACTGATCGAGGCCCTGAATTCTGCGGATCCCAGCAGAAAAGACGGCGATCTCCAGCTCGGCCCCAGAAGGCGGCGGAAGGCCAGGCTGTGCTCGAACGTGTCCGCCCACTGATCGAGTGGCTTAGTGACGGAGCGCAAGCGGTCAACCCGCTCCTCCCCCCGCCTGTTTTCGCCCGACTCGTGCGCGAACGTCGTGGGGCGTGACGCAGCCCCGAGCTCGAAAGCGAGCGATGAAGCGAGGGTCCATGAGCAGCGAGGGTCCATGAGGAGCGGAGCCAAGAACGCTGTTTCTTTTGCTCCGCCGCCAGACATGTAAGACTCCGGGTCTTCGGGCTTAGGGATGACTTTTTCAGGGGGACGAGAACTAGTGAAACTCAGCGCCGTCACTCCTCCTGCACGCGATTCCGGGAGCGATCGATCTGCCGGGCTCGACGTGGCCGCCACCATTGGCCAAGCCAGGACGCTGTTCGATCAGCAGGCGGCGGCCATTTCCGGCGTCGGGGCGCGGCTCGACCGGAATTTCGTGCGAGCACTCGAGCTCATCATGAGCTGCAGTGGCCGCCTCGTCGTCTGCGGCATGGGCAAATCGGGACACGTGGCCCGCAAGATGGCAGCCACGTTTGCGTCCACTGGGACGCCTTCGTTCTTCCTGCACGCGGGCGAGGCATCGCACGGCGACCTCGGCATGGTCATGCCGACGGACGTCGTCCTGCTCATCTCCGCCAGCGGTGAGACGGAGGAGGTGCTGCGTCTCGTGCCCTACTTCCGCCAATCGGGCATCTGCATCATCGCACTCGTCGGGCACCTGCCGGCGCCGCTGGCACAGCTCGCCGACGTGGTCTTGGACGTGTCCGTCGAACGCGAAGCGGGACCGCTGAACCTCGTGCCGACGACGTCGTCGCTCGCGACGTTGGCGATGGGTGATGCGCTCGCCGCCTCGCTGATTCAAGCCAGGAACTTCCAGGTCGCGGACTTCGTGCGGCTGCACCCCGGAGGAGCCATCGCGCGGAACCTGGTGACGCGGGTGCGTGACGCGATGCAAAAGGACCACTTGCCCTTCGTGGCGCCGGATCAGAGCGTGAGCGAGTGTCTCATGCGCATGACGGAAGGCCGCTGTGGCTTGGGCATCGTCATCGACGATGGTGGCCAGCTGGTGGGGCTGGTGACGGATGGCGACGTTCGTCGTAGCCTCCAGCGGTACCCGGAGCTCCTCGATCTCCGCGTCCGAGACGTCATGACCAAGAATCCGGTCACCATCGAAGAAAGCGCCAGCCTCGGCGAGGCCGAGGAGCGCATGACGCGCCTCCGCCTGAAGGCGCTGATTGCTCTCGATGGCGACGGCCGCGTGAGCGGCATCATCGAGATCTTCGCGAAGAGATGATGAAGCGATCCCAACACTCCATCGTGTGGCTCTCGTGGGCTGCACTCCTCCTGGTTGGCTGCGGCAAGAAGCACGAAGCCCGCTCGCCCGAAGACGTCCTAGCCACGGAGAACGCCGGCCGGGTCGAGCCAGCGTCGGAAAGCGAACGCGCCATCTTGAAGAGCCTGGACAAGCTGCCCGCCGGCAAGGCACAGACCGTGGGCCGCGAGGCAGTCACCGCTGGGGCGCCCTACTTTGCGGCCAGCGGCGTGCGCTGCCGTGAAGTGGCGTGGGCCAAGGAGCAGCGCCTCGCTTGCCGCGAAGAAGCGGGCTGGTACTTCGTGCCGAGCGTGTTTGGGACCGTCCAGAACTAGAGTGGGGCGAGTGGGCCATGACCAGCGAAGGCAACCAGACGGAGCGAGAGCTCGACTGGGAACGTGACCCCAGCGATGCGCTCACCGTTCGAGCTGCCGGGCGTGGCGTGTTCGTACAGATCCAGGTGATCAACGCCTTGATCCTCCGCGAGACTCGCACGCGCTTCGGTCAAAGCCAGCTCGGGTATCTCTGGGCGCTCATCGAGCCGCTCCTTTGGATTGGCACGATGGCTGCGATGTATGCACTGGGAGGCAGTAGCGGCCGCACCGGCATGACGATGGTGGGCTTCGTGGGTACCGGCATCATCACGTACGAGCTCTTCCGCAACTGCCAGTCGCGAGTGCTGGTGGCGGTTTCGTCGAACATGCCGCTCTTGTTCTATCCTCAGGTTCACCCGCTCGACATGATGCTCTCACGCGTACTTTTGGAGTACGCGACCTGGTTCTCGGTCTTCGTCATCATTCTCGGGGGAGAGGCTCTGCTGCGCGGGGACCTGACCGTCGACGATCCGCTGCTCGTGATGGCGGGCCTGCTTCTGGCAGGCGCCCTCGGCGGAGCACTCGGTTCCGTGCTCTGCTCGCTCACTGCGTACTCGAGCAGCGTGGAACGCATCGCCGGCGCCGTGTTCCGACCGCTGATGTTTGTCTCGGGTACCTTCTTTGCTTTCGAGGATGTACCGCAACAGGTAGCCGACTACTTGGTGTACAATCCCGTGCTCCACATCGTCGAGCTGGTTCGCGACGGTTGGTACGCGACCTACACGGCCACCCGCGTCAACGCCTGGTATCCGCTGGCGTGGACCATCGGACTCGCATTCCTCGCGCTGTCGCTCGATCGGGTCGTTCGCCCCAGACTGCAGGCTACGTGATTGACGTCCAGCAGGTCACCAAGGCGTACGCCACGAACAAGGGTCCGCATGTCGTGCTGGATCACGTTGACCTACGTATCCCGGCAGGCACGAGCATGGGCATCCTCGGCGCCAACGGTGCCGGCAAGTCGACGCTGCTCCGCATCATGTCCGGCGTGGAACTGCCCGACGGCGGACGCGTGCGTCGTAAGGGTCGCATCTCGTGGCCCATTGGCTTCGCCGGAGGCTTCAACGGCTCCCTTTCGGGGGAAGAGAACTGCCGCTTCGTGGCGCGCATCTACGATGAAGACGTCGACCGCGTGGTGGGTTTCACGCACGACTTCTCCGAGTTACGCGACTACTTCTACATGCCGATCAAGACGTACTCCTCCGGCATGAAGGCCCGACTCGCCTTCGGCCTCAGCATGGCGGTGGATTTCGACGCATACCTGGTCGACGAAGTCACGGCCGTCGGCGACGCCAGCTTTCAGAAGAAGTGTCGGGACGCCTTTGCCGAAAGACGCGGGCGCTCGTCCGTCATCATGGTTTCTCATCAGCCCGCAACCATCCGGAGCTATTGCCAATGCGCGGCCGTGCTGAGGCAGGGCCAGCTCACCGTATATGATTCCGTGGCCGACGCGGAGAAGGCCTACCAAGGTTGAGAACGATGAATCAGGAAGCCCAAGCTGCCCCTCCGCCGGGAAACACGCAAAATGAGAGGTCGGTGACCGATCTCCGTCCGCGACCCGCGCCGCTCATGCCGAGCGCGGCCGACGTCGTCCGTGCCAATCGCCGCAAGCGAAGCAGGAACCTGCTCACGAAGATCGCCGTCTTCGTCGTTCTGCCCACGGCAATTGCCGCCGTGTACTACGGCTTCGTTGCCAGCAACCGCTACGAGTCCGTCTCGCTCTTCACCATCAATGCTTCCGATGGGCGCCCGGCTTTGTCGGCCATGGATTCGATCATTGGCCTGGCCGGCGCCGCACCCGCAACGCGCGATACGTTGGCCGTGCGCGACTTCGTGCTTTCGCGTGACATGCTGCGCGATCTCGACCAGGCCGAAGGCTTCATCGCTCACTACAAGAGCATGAAGGCGGATTTCTGGTCACGCATGGCCGCCGACGCCAGCTTCGAGGACGCGTTCGAGTACTACAAGGACATGGTCCTCGTGGGCTTCGACTCCAACTCGGGGGTGCTCACTTTGAAGGTGCGCGCCTATTCGGCTGCTGACGCCCTCCGCTTCTCGCGGCGTATCTTGGCTCGCAGCGAGGTCATGGTGAATCACCTGGCCGAGCGTTCCCGAGCCGATCAGATGAAATTCGCGGTCGATGAGGTCGACAAGGCCGAAAAGCGCCTGAGTCAGGCACGACAAGAGCTCGTGAAGGTGCAGCAAGAGCAGGGTGAGCTCAACCCAGAAGCGACCGCTGCCGCCGCGATGTCCATCCGCACCACGCTCGAAGGAGAGCTGGCGAAGGCCCGTGCCGAGCTCGCTGCCCTCAAGTCGTACATGGCTCCCGATGCGCCTCAGGTGGTCGCTGCCAATGAGCGGGTGCGCTCGCTCGCAGGACAGGCGGCGGGAGAGACGCAGCGGCTCGTCAACCCCAAAGGCGAGAAAGGACTGAACGCCTCGTTCGTCCTCTTCGAGCAAGCTGCGGTCGAGAAAGAGTTCGCCACACGGGCCTACCAATCCGCGCTCACGACGCTGGAGCTCGCGCGCACCGACGCCGCGCGCCAACACCGCTACCTGGCGACCATCGCAGAACCGAGCCTGGCGGACGAGGCCCAGTATCCCCGGCGCTACCTCGGCACACTGACCGTGTTCCTGGCCTGTTTTTTGGCATTTTCCATCGGTTCGCTCTTGATTGCCACCGTCAAGGAGCATGCACGACTATGATCTCTCGTTTGCAACGCGCTTGTGCGACCTTGCTCCTGGCACTCATGCCTGCATCCGCGCTCGCGCAAACAATCTTACCGAGCCTGCCCTCGTCCACGCCGCCACGCACACAAAGCACCACCAGCCCAAGCGTCCCAGGCCGGCGCCCTCCGGCAGCAGGTCAGGGCGATCAGGCCGAAGGGGTGAAGTTCGACGATGAGGATATGCAGAACGCGAGCGGGCCGAAGCTGGCGCCCGACGCGCGCGGTCTTCAGCCGTTCGGCGCCAACCTGTTCATGGGCAACTTCCTCCGTTCACGCGAGGACGGACTCAATCCCGAGTACGTCATCATGCCCGGCGACCATGTGGCCATGAACACTTGGGGCGCGCTCAACATCAATAACGTGTTCGTGGTCGACAGTCAGGGCAACGTTTTCCTGCCAGAAATTGGCCCCATCCAGCTGGCTGGCGTGCGCAACGCCGACCTCACGGCGACCGTGCGCCGGGGTTTGAGCCGCGTGTATACGCGCTACTTCGACGTGTACACGAACCTGATCACGGCCAAGCCAGTGGCGGTGTTCGTCACCGGTGGCGTTGCCCGTCCCGGCCGCTATGCGGGGGTGCCGTCTGACTCGCCCTTGTTCTTTCTGGACCAAGCAGGGGGCATCGATGCCAATCTGGGTAGCTACCGCAACGTCGAGGTCCTGCGAGATGGTCAACCGCTGGCCACCATCGACCTCTACGACTTCATCCTGAAGGGCACCATTCCCGCCGTTCAGTTCAAAGATGGCGACACCATCTTGGTCAAGCGACGCGGACCCGTGGTGGAGCTTCAGGGCAGCGTGGCGCGACCAGCAATGCTCGAATTCAAGACCGACGATATGCTCGGTGCCGAGGCGCTCAACGTCGTGCCCGGTGCCGCACGGGCCACGGCGGTCACGGTCACGGGCCTGCGCTCGGGGGCGCCCATGGGGCAAACGCTCAGCTTGGCCGATTTCTCGAAGTTTCCGCTCAAAAATGGGGACCGCATCCTCCTCCGCGACGATGGCCTGCCGGGGACGATCCTGGTGCAAGTCGAGGGTGAGTACCAAGGTCCGTCCGTGCTCGCCGTCCGGCGTGGGGCGCGCCTGGTCGATGTGCTGCACCACGTGCCGGTCGATCCCACGCTGGCGGAGGTGACGGGCGTGCACATTCGTCGACCTTCCGTGGCTCGCCAGCAGAAGCAGGCGCTCGACGACAGCCTGTTCCGCCTGGAACGCAGCGCACTCCTGGCGCTGTCTGATTCAGACGGCGAGACGAACATCCGCGTCAAAGAGGCCGACCTCGTGCAGCGCTTCGTCGAGCGTGCTCACAACATCCAGCCCCTCGGACGGATCGTGACCTCGCGAGGAGGCCGCCAGCTCAACATGGTTCTGGAGGACGGCGACATCATCGTCATCCCTCAAAAGACGAACGTCGTACGCGTCAGTGGCGAAGTCTTCATGACCAAGGCGGTCATGTACACGCCCGGTCTGACGGCGCGCGACTACATCGAGCAGTCGGGCGGCTATTCCGACCGCGCCGACAAGGGGAAAGTCGTGCTGCATCGCCCCAATGCAGAGGTGATCGTTGGGGGCTCGAACATGGAGATCCACCCCGGTGACGAGATCCTGGTCCCGCCCAAGGTCGACACCAAGCTCACGCAGAACATCCTCGATGTGACGCAGATCATCTACCAGGTGGCCGTGTCGGCGGCGGTCATCTTGTTCCTCGTGCCGTAAACGGAAAGCTCGCTCGACGAGCTCTCGAAGCGGGTCTAGATTGAAAGATGTGGCTCCGACGGATGACACCTTCGACCCCCACCTCGAGCAGCGACTCCAGAACGAACGAGCCGCAGCTTCCGGTCGTCCGCTGCCGTATCCAAACGTGTGGGATCGCCTGGACCCGACCAAAGTGCCACGGGACGCCCCGCCGCTCGAAGTAGAGGCGAGCTACTCGGCTTTTCGCGCACTATGTCCACCTCGACGACCCCGGACCCACCAACTCTAGAAGACTACGCCGAGTTCCTCTCGGCGATGGCCGCGGAGCCATTCGGTCCGTGACGCCATTCGGCATCATCATCCCGGCGCGCATGGCCTCGACGCGCCTTCCGGGCAAACCCCTGCTCGAGATCGCAGGTAAGCCACTCGTGGTGTGGGTCTGGGAGGCAGCCCAGCGGGCGAACGCCAGCTTCGTACTCGTCGCCGCCGACGACCAGCGGATCGTGAACGCCATCGAGGGCGTCGGCGGTCGGGCGATATTGACCTCCTCGACCCACCAATCCGGTACCGATCGTCTGGCCGAGGCGGCTCAGCGTCTTGGTCTCGACGGCGAGGAGATCGTCGTGAACTGGCAGGGCGACGAGCCCTTGCTCGCGCCTGAGGTCGTGAACCGAGTGGCGGGCGCGCTTGCGGACCATCCGAGTGCGGAAATGGCAACGGTGGCCGTTCCCATTTCGAATGTCGACGAGCTCTTCTCGCCCAATGTGGTGAAGGTCGTGCTCGATCGCCGAGGGATTGCACGAACTTTCAGTCGAGCACCCGTGCCCTGGGTCCGCGATTCGATTCCTCCGCTCCCCGACAAGCCACAGGCACTACCGCCGGGCGTTCCCTTCTTGCGCCACATCGGCCTCTACGCCTACCGCGTCCGCACCTTGCTCGAGATCGCCGGCGAGGCGCCCCCCTCCTGGGAGACGGCCGAATCTCTCGAACAGCTGCGGGCTCTCTGGATGGGCTGGGATATCCACGTCAGCGTCCTGGACCGAGCGCCGCCGCCGGGAGTGGATACAGAGTCAGACATGGAGCACGTAGCGCGGGACCTCGCCCGCGGCCTAACGTGACGCAATGCTGCTGGCTACGAACGGTCCAAACGGAGTCTCGCTGCCATAGCCTGCGAACACGCGAACCTGCCGGGCGCTCAGGTCGAGAGGCGCGGGCACAGCTAGTTCGAAGCCACAATAGTCGCAGGCCATCGGAAACGCCCGCACGAGATCGCCACGCTTTCGGTGCTCGTAGTCCAGGAATAGGTGTCTCTCGCCGGCAACCTCGAGCGCCAGCGACACGGGAGGAAGCCCAGACCAGTGCATTGCCCAGCCCCTGACGCGCAGCGTACCACGCTCGACCTCCAGCGAATCGATGTGGCATTTCACGTTCTCGAACGGTTGTTCGAAGCGCGGCAGGGGGTTCGGCTCCGGTGCAATCTCAACGCCTCGCTCGACGAGTGCGCCTCGCAAGCGCTCGACTTCTGCGTTGACGGCTGAAAGGAGCCAGTCCGGAGGCGAGTCGCCCACGTCATTCTGGTCGTGTCCAACGAAATACTTCTCGCCCTTCGTCCCACCCAGTACCGAGACGCGTCCTTTGGGCTTCTTGTTCTCCTCGAACTCTTGGCGAGACTTCACGAGGTAGTGGTTCACCCGAAGTCCCTCCCACAGCACGTCAGCGCTGAGGCCAAATCCCAGCCGTTCGTGAACACGAAGATCGTGGCCGTCAGCGCGAACGTAGCGAAATCCGGGACGAAGACCCAAGTGATGAGGATTCTGAAGCACCTGTTCAAAGGCTGCGCGACGAAGAATCGTCTTGTAGTGCTGGTTGGGACCAAACCGCTGCTGGGCGCGTCGGACGAACCGTTGCATGACGAGGCCAGTGGTACGGTTCTTTCGCCACGATGATCCGTAACAGGCCCAGTTCAGGGCAATGGCACCGATCGAGGGCTGTTCCGTGAGCGGGCCAATCGCGTCCTGTACACTGCGATGGTCGCCCAACGGAAGGATGAACTCATCCGCATCCACGAGAGCGACCCACTCGTCCGCTCGTGCGTACTCGCGCAAGAGTTTGTCGTATGCGAGAAACTGGGGCGGGTGCCCTGCGGGAGTCGGGAACGGAATGCTGGTGACCACTCCGAGCCTCTCGAGCCCGAGCAAGAGAGCAGTGGTGCCGTCATCACTCGCGTTGTCCGCGACGTAAAAGCGCGAGAAACCGACCACACGATGGTGAGCGACCCACTCGAGCAGGTAGGGAGCCTCGTTGCGAACGATCGCGACAATGGCCAGACTCGGTAGCCCGGGATGATCCACGTCGCCCGACCGTAGCGGGACCGCTGGGCCGTCTCCAGCGGCCCCGGGGCGACATTGGCCTTTTCGCACGTTCCCCTGCGTACTTTGCCCGCTCGCTTTCCCATTCGAGGAGGCCGCATGGCGAGCAGCATGAAGCCAGACGTCGCCAGCCGTGACGGAATTTCCGACGTGAAAGTCGCGTGCCGTCGGCTCTCGGCACGGCGGGCTAGATCCGGCAATTCGGTTTGACTACTTTCGCAACGTCGAGGCTCCTGGCGCATGCCTTGGCCCGGCTAGCAGACGATGCAAGTGGCCTCATCGACCAGAGTCGGCTGTCCCCACGGGTCCGAACGCGGACTCCAGGGGTGCGTGTCATGAGCGACGCACTAGTCAGCCTTGCCCGGGAGCGCGATCTGCTCCGCGCTTGGCTGTTCGACGAAGCCCTCCCGCACTGGACGAGTCGCGGTCTCGACGTCGAAAACGGCGGGTTCCACGAGAAGCTGGATCCTACGGGGCGTCCAACGCTCGAGCCGCGGCGAGCCAGGGTCACGGCTCGACAAGCCTACGCGTTCACGGTCGCCGGAAAGCTGGGCTGGCCGGGCGGCGCCCAGGAGCTCGCCTCCTATGCTTTCGCCAACCTGTTTCGTCGGCACCTGGACCCCGAGCGGGGGATGGTCGTGGCGACGGTCGCGGCGGACGGGCGCGCGCTGCGCCAAGACTTCGACCTCTACGACCATGCCTTCGTGCTCTTCTGCCTGGCGACGGCCGTTGCTCGTGGCGAGCGAGTCGAGGAGTTCAGTCGACGAGCTGCTCGCTTGCTCGATGACATGCGCGCCGGCTGGGCTCATCCCATGGGCGGATTCGTCGAAGATAGAACGGGTAGCCAGCCGCTGCGCGCCAATCCTCACATGCACATGCTGGAGGCGGCGCTCGCTTGGCTGGACACATCCGAGGATCTGCGTTGGGCAACCTTGGCGGACGAGCTGGCGGAGCTCTGCCTGAGTCGCTTCATCGCGCCCAACGGTGCAGTCCGGGAGTACTTCGATCGCGACTGGAACCCGCTCCGATCGGACGGATTCGATATCATCGAACCGGGTCATCAGTTCGAATGGGGATGGCTGCTGCTGCGCTGGGGACGCCTACGCAACCGCGACGACGCAATAGCGAGCGCGTGGCGCCTGCTCGAGATCGGCGAGGACGCGGGCGTATGCACGACGCGCGACCTAGCGATCAACGAGCTCCATTCCGACCTCACCATCAGGGACGGCCTCGCTCGACTGTGGGCGCAGACGGAGCGAATCAAGGCGCATAGTCTCGCCATGGCGGTCGCAGAGGGAGCTGCTGCCCGGAACGTCGCGGCAGCGCGAGCAGCTCGGGCTGCCGCCGGCCTGCGCCGCTACTTCGAACATCCGCTGCGGGGCGCCTGGTGGGAGCACCTCGGCCTCGATGGTGCTCCCGTGATCGAGCCGTCACGCACCACCAGCCTCTATCACATCGTTTGCGCCATCGACGAAATGGTGATCCAGCTTGCTGCGGTGGGCGCCACTGCGGACGCTTGCATCCCTGCTCGCAGTGCCTCCCATCACAATCTCATCGCATAGACATCCTTTGGACAGCGCATCATGACCGAAAAAAACATCCGGTACCTCAGCCCGTTCGACAACCTGAAGAGTCAGTTCGTCATGCGTTCCGCCGACGGCGAGGTGTGGGCCAGCCTCAAGTACGCGGATCTCGAGAAGTTCCTGCGCTTGATGTTGCTTGGGATCGACGTCGACGAGGACTGGTACCGCACCAGCTACCCCGACGTGGACCGCGCCATCCGCAGCGGAGTCGTGGAAAGCGCCAAGGCGCACTTCATCGCCAGCGGATACTTCGAAGGTCGACTCCCGTATTTGATTGCGGTCGATGAGGAGTGGTACCTGAGTACCTACGAAGACATTCGCGAAGCGATCCGAGCAGGCACGTTCAGTTCGGCAGAGGATCATTTCGTGCGCTTCGGATACCGCGAGGGCCGGCTCCCGGGTAAGCTCTTCTGATCTGCTCCGCGAAGGACCATGCTGCCCTCTTTTGATCACCGAATTGCCGTCCTGGGGGACGTAATGCTGGATCGCTTCGTGTACGGCGTCGCCAAGCGCTTGTCGCCCGAAGCGCCAGTACCAGTCGTCCGGCAAACGCGCCGTCAGTCGATGCCCGGCGGGGCTGGCAATGTCACTCGAAACATTGCTGCTTTAGGGGGGAAGCCGGTGCTCATTTCGCTCATCGGTCACGATGCGGAGGGCAATGAACTGCTCGATCTCCTCGGCCCGAATGCGCACCTCGTACGAAGCACCGAGTGGCGCACCATGGTCAAAGAGCGCATCATCGCGCAGCACCAGCAGATTGTTCGCATTGACGACGAACAACCGCGAGATGTGAGCCCGCTGGAACGCGATGGCCTCATGGCGGCCCTGGGACAGAGCATCCAAGGAGCTCGTGCCGTCATCCTTTCCGACTATGGCAAGGGCGTCCTGACCTCGGGGTGCTGCGCCGAAGCGCTGCGGATCGCAAGCAAAGCTGGGGTCTTTTCCCTCGTCGATCCCAAAGGGGTCGACTACTCCCGCTACGCGGGTGCCAGCGTGATCACTCCCAATGCCTCCGAGTTGGCCGAGGCCACCGGTATGCCCACGGCGACGGATGCGGACGTCCAGGCCGCGGCTCGCGCACTGCTGGCTCGGATCGACGTTGGCGCCATCGTGGCGACGCGAAGCGAGAAGGGCATGATGCTGGTTCCACGCGATGGAGCGGTAGTGAACGCCCCGGCAATCGCTCAAGAAGTTTTCGACGTATCGGGCGCGGGCGACACCGTCATCGCCACGCTCGCCCTTTCGATCGCTGCGGGGCTGACGTTGCCCGATGCGATGCGATTCGCCAACGCAGCCGCTAGCGTCGTCGTGGCCAAGCTCGGGACCGCCGTATGCTCTGCAGCAGAACTCGAGCTAGCGCTTCGCGGCTCCGATGGAACTGGAGGAGCGCTCCCACGTGAGGACGCGGCGCGTCTGGTTCATGAATGGCAAGCAGCTGGTCTGACGGTAGGGTTCGCGAATGGCTGCTTCGATGTACTGCATGCCGGTCACGCGCGCATGCTGCGGGAAGCACGGCGTCATTGTGATCGCCTCATCGTTGCCCTCAATGACGACGCCAGCGTCACTCGGCTCAAAGGCCCCACGAGGCCAGTCAACCCACTCGATGATCGGGCCTCCGTCATCGGCGCGCTCGGTGCGGTCGATGCAGTGACGTCCTTCTCGGAGGACACACCCCTCGAACTCATCCTCGATTTGCGACCAGACTGCCTGTTCAAAGGCGACGACTACAAGATTGAGAACGTCGTCGGCGCAAGGGAAGTGGCATCGTGGGGTGGACGAACCGTGCTCTTGAACCTGCTACCTGGACGCTCCACGACGGGCATCGTCGAGCGCATGCAGCGTCCAACAACCTGAAGCCATCCAGCGCAACACGAGAGGGCGAGAAGAAATGACGAGTTCGCGCGATGGTTCCCTGAACTTCGACGAAGGCTGGTACCTGAAGTCGTATCCGGACGTTGGACGGGCGATTCAAGAAGGACGGCTGGGGTCCGCCCGCGAGCACTATCTGCAGTTCGGCGTCACGGAGGGTCGCCTTCCGGTGGAGCCGCAACCGCACAACGGGCGCGTGTTCGCCTACGGTTCGTTCGGCTCCAACAACGTGGGTGACGAGGCGATTCTCGACGGAATCAGAAAGCTCTATCCGCGTTGCCACCAGCTCTATCACAACAAGATGCGGAACGGCGAAGGGAGCTATCCGCAAGCCGCCTTGAACGATCCGGGCTTCTTTCGGGCTGGAGACCACTTGATCATCGGTGGCGGTGGACTCTTGTACGATCGACCGACGGTCTCACTAATGGCTGACCTAGCCCAGGCCGTCACCGCAAAAGGCGGGGTTGCCGACATCCAGCGCTTGGGCTGCGAAGCCGCCGCCCCTGAGTATCACGACGAGATCCGGCGGCTCTTCTCGCTGGCTCGACACGCGACGGTTCGTAGTACGGAGTCGCAGGGGATCATCGAGGCCATCACGGGGATCCGGTGCCCCGTGGAGTTCGACTTCGCATTCAATCTGCGTCCCGACGTCCAGAAGATCCCCCGCAGGCTGTTTGCCAAGCCGACGATCGGTCTCGTTACGGCGAGCGTCGATCCGGGCACGCTGGAGAGCATTGCCCGGTTCATCGGGCAAAACACCCGCAATGGTGACAACGACGCCTCCCGACCTCGCTTCGTGCACCTCCCCCATTCTCGCTCGTACTTCAATCTTCAGAACAACGACTGCATCATCGCCGAGACGATTTGGACGACGGCGGGCATGCATCGCTCCTGGAGCGATGATGCGTTCGAGCTTTGGCCCTATCGAGGCGAGCCGCTCGACACGCTGGCAGCGTACAAGCGGCTCGATGGCGTGATCTCGTTCCGGTACCACGGCCTCATATTCGGGAAGCTGTCCGAGATCCCCACTTTGGCGGTCGGCGCCAATCAGCTCAAAGTCGGGAGCTTTCTGGCAGACCACGCGTCTCCGCTCATGCTCGGAGCCTCGTACGCCGATCTGGAGCAGGCAACCGCACTGGGTGCACCCTATCGGCAGTTTCTCGATCTCGTCAAAAAGACCCGAGCTGCACGACTCACGCCCTGAACGTGCGGCATTCCACCTTGTCGAAGCCGCCTCCCGAGGAGACCGCTTCGGGGCAAGACTCGTTCAGGCCCTGTTAGACGGAAGAACTCGGTGTTGCCTGGTACGTCGGAAGGGAGCGATGTTTGCTCGCGCGCAGCGACAGAAAACGCCGACAGACTCCATGCACGGCGAACGGAGAAAGCGACGTCAGGCACTCCATCTTGCGGTGACACTGCGCGACATCGACGATGTAGCAAGGACCGCAGGTCATGTCTCGACGTAGCGCGACGGCGTTTGGTCCGAGAGGTCCCCACTCCTCCGACGAAACGAGCGCGGAGTGGACGGAAACGGTGGGTGTGCCCACACCCGCCGCGATATGACTCGGGCCACTGTTGTTGCCAACGAAGAGGACCGCTCCCTGTAGGATGCGGGGCACCTCCGAAAGTCGGGACCGACCTACCAAATCGAAGACCGCTCCCGTTTGCTTGACCTGAGCGAGCACCTCGTCGGCAATCGAACGCTCGTCTGGTCCACCGACGAGGGCGACCTGCACGCCATCCTGCTCGACCAAGAGGTCGATGAGCCTTGCAAAGTGCTCGGCAGGCCATTGCCGAAGCGGCGTGCCCGACGCGGGATGGACCACCACGTAGTCCTGCGCAAAAAGTCCGGGAAACTCCGCCAGGAGATCGGTCGAAAGCTCGGGAAGTGGCGCTTTTGGCTGCATCGTGCGCCGATCGTCGACGAACGCATTGCCGACCGCGTCCACGAGATTCAGGAGGTCGTTGGCGATGTGATTGCGCTTGTCGGTCTGCAGTTCATCGCGCTCCCACTCGAGTGCGATGTCGAGCCACGGGTAGTGTCGCGCGTGGTCGTACCCAGCCAGAATCGCAGCGCCACTGTGCTGGAGGATGTGTCGAGTATCGCCGAGCTTGCGCAGATCGATGGCTAAGTCGAAGTGACGGGCAACCAGCTCCTGCTCGAGAGCGGCATAGTCATCTGCAGTGAGCACTTTGCGACCTAGCCCAGATCGGGCATCGAAGAACTCGAAAGGAATGACTTCATCGATCGCGCTTTCAGTGCTGGCTAGACCTACGCACGAGCGTCCCACGAGGGCCGTGATTCTTGCGTGCGGAAACAGGCTCTTCAGACGGCGAATCGCCGGGAGCGAGGTAACGAGATCGCCGATGTGATCGAGTTTGACCGCCAAGATGCGCCGCACACGCTCCTTGGCGCCCAGCGGATAGCCTGCATACACCTCACGGAACGTCTCCTCGTCGAGCGCATAGTCATCGACGTCACCGCTGAGCCGGGGATGGTAGAAAGGGTCTCCTGCCAAGAACAGGTCGTTCCAGACCGCCATGAACGCAGAACGATCGTATTCATCCTGAAGAGTCGCGCGACTCGCCAGCTCGTAGTGAGTCATGCGAACGTGCGGGGTAAAGACGACGAGGCGCCCGGAACGGTGGGCCCGAAGGCAGAAGTCGACGTCGTTGTTGACGACGCTGTGGACCTCGTCGAACCCTCCGAGTTCATCGAACACGGCACGGCGCACCATCATGCATGCGCCCGTTACACAGAGAACGTTGCGTTGGCTGAGCGCCACGCCGAAGTACGCCGGATCGCCGCCATCGCTGAAGCGGAATGCATGGCGGAAGTTCCCAGGTTCCGTGCGGGACATGAACATGCCCGCGTGCTGCACCTTCCCGTCCGGGTAGAGAAGCTGCGCCCCCACCACGCCGACTTCCGGCCGAGCGGCCTCGGAAACGAGGACGGTGAGCCAATCGTCCGAGAGCACTTCGATGTCGTCATTGAGGAAGAGTAGGTACTCGCCGCTGGCGCGTTCAGCTCCAAGGTTGTTCAGGCGCGACCAGTTGAACGGTTCGTCCACCGGGACCACGACGTCAGCGTGTTCACGAAACCAGCTCTTCCAGTGTCGCGTCTCGTCCGTCAGCGCTCCCTCGCGCAAGTTGTCCACGAGCACGATCTCGACGTCCGTTTCGCCGGTACGCTGACGAACACTCTCCAAACACCGCACCACGTGAGCCTTCGCACCGATCGAAGGAATGACGACCGATACCCTACCAGGCGCTCCCACGACGCGACGGACCCTGTGCAAAAGCGGCCCCCCGCCGGCTTCCACCGTTGCTTGCACACCGGTCCGCTCCAGATGCAAGGCCAAAACCCGACGTTCCTCAACGGGAGTCTCGAGGCGATTTCCCATGTCGAGCACCAGGCTCCGCACGTGGCGAACGGCATGGCTCGCTGTCGTCGCGCGCAAAACGATGTCGTAGTCGGAAGAGCCCGCGAGGGTCGGCAGTTCGAGGCCCATCCTGGCAAGGAGTGCGCTCGTCGCGACCCAAGCGCGACCGACGTAGTTCTGAGATAGAAGCAGATCGGGCGACCAATCGGGCTTGAAGAACGCGCACACTTCTCCACTCGACCCGTCGAGACGACGATCGTCCCCATAGATGAAGTCGCCGGCATCGTCCCCACCGGAAGACAGCACGTATGCGAGTAACGCATCCACGGCCAAGAGATCACCGGCCTCCAGCACGCCGACGACGTAGGCGGTGGACGGCGGGACGTAGTCGGCGATCGAGCCGATTCGCTCCGACAGCTCCGGCAGAGCCGCCGCGAGACTCGCCCGACACGCCGCCACATCGTGACTTGGGTCGACCGGCATGAGCCAGATGCGCCACTCGGGGTAGGCCTGGGCGGCAACGCTCGCGATCGTGGCGAGAAGTGACCGGTACGCGTCATCGTCCCTGGCCAGCCGCAGCGCGAAATCGCACGTAGGAACTGGGCCTCGTGCACCGATAACGTTGAGCGTGGTTGTGACTTCTGCATGCGACATCTTGAGCCGCAACGCCTGCAACCCTTGCTGGTTGTCGAGCTTCTCGATGTCGACCGTGAATGAGAGCTCGGCCGTCTCCCCTTTCGTGTCCGTCACCGCCACGCGGAAGCGCGAGCGTCCGGTCTCGAGCCGGCGCGCTGGGACCGAGAGGGCGAATCCCGCCGTCAGCGAGTTCGGAAAAGCCGGAAACGCTCTGCCCACGTCTTCTCGCCGAATCCCGTGGTACGCGCGCCCCAAGCTCGCCCCGTCGAGGAAGATCTCGACCGAAGCCACGCCTGAGCGTGCAATGGCCCAACCCACCAGGTGAAACGAGCCGCCCACCACCCGCCGAGCGTGACCGGACTCGATCTGCATGCCGTCGACGGCCAAGCGAATAGATTCCACGTCGCCGTCTGCGCTCTCCCGCGCCGGACTCGGCTCCTCGGCGACGGTCGTGACTGCAAACGTGTGCGCCGTTCCGTCGGCGAGCCCCACGATGAGATGGATTGTGTTTTCGCCTTGAAAGGACCCTGGCAGATCGGCCGCAAAATCGAAGCCGGACTTCTGGGCATCCGGAAAATCGGGGAAGGCGCGACCCACGTCCGGCCGGGGCTTGCCGAAGCGAGCCGTCCCGCGCGCCTGTCCCTCAATGTCCACGTGAAGACTCACCACCTTCGACGTCGCTACGACCCAGCCGGCTACTTTCAGGCTTCCCGTCGTTTCGAGCGCGACGAGGTCGCTGTGGAAAAATACGCGGACCGGTGGCGGGTCGACTGCAGCCGGCGGGGCTGGCTTCGACTCGGACGCACCTCGCGCGGTGGTCGCAGCCGAAAGGTGCTGCTTCGCCTGGATCAGCTGCGGCGGAGCCGACGCGCGGTAGGTACGTGCGTCCCGCGCGACCACCTCGATCGTCAGCGACTCCACCTGGTCCCGCAAAGCAGGCGGAATGCGAACTACCGTGAAGAATCCCGAACGCGCTGCGTTCGGGTAGCTGGGAAAGGCGGCCTGGATATCCGGGCGCGCATGCTCGGCGGCCGTGGTGGCGATGCGCTCTTCGCCGAGGAAGAGCTGGATCGCAATGATCGGCGAGCGCGATACCGCCCAACCCGAGACGGACAGGAGGCTCGATTCGTCGACTTCCGATCGCTCCACATGCATGCGAATCGCCTCGGGTGGAGGCGGCGTCAGGATCGGCGGCCCAAGAGTGAAGAGTCCCTCGGGAGTCAGCGCCTTGAGCGAAAGCTCGTACTCGAACTGACCGCTCGGCAGGGAGGTCTCGAACCCGGCCAATCCGGCGTGCTCGCGTAGACGTTCCGGCAAGGTAGCGACTACGTCCGGACGATCGACGCGCGACGAGGCGGCGAGCAAGTGAACTGCGCCGAACTGGTCTTCCAGCCAAACCACTGCATCGGGATCGTGAGCGACCCAACCGACCACGACCAAGCGACCATCCGCGCGGTGCTCGGCGACGTCGAGCATGCCTTGCGCCTGCTCCGGCACGCCGGGGGCCAGCGGGATGCGCCGCACCAAGTCGCGCCACGCGGCCGTGTCGGGTGTCTCACGGAGCGCGAGCAAGGCCCGAGCGGTCGCTAGTGCGGCGTCCGAGAAAGGCACGGTCTCAGCCGCGTCCAAGCGAAGGGGCGCTGAGCCTGCGGGCAGCCCTTCGTCGCCCCACTCGAGCTGCACTTCACCTTCCGCTGCGCGTGCCACCAGTACGAAGCCAGGCCGCGTGCCAGGCCCGAGAGAGAAATGTCGCTCGACGTCTGGGCGGGCGACACTCAGTGCGTTGACCTCGAGTGGCTCTCCCCCCGCGCTCAGACCGAAGCGCACAGGACGCGAGCACCAGCCGACGACGGCCACCGCCGATCCCAACCGACACGCCAGGTCCACTTTCAAGGCGACGGGATCGGCAGTCCGGGACCCAGTGACGATCGCCGGACGCTCCTGAACATCGAGGTACCGCTGCGGAGCACGCGACGGACGAGAACTGCGCTTGAAGAAGGGAAAACGCGGCAACCTTTGGTTCTCCTACCCGCCCAGCCCAATCGAAAAGTCCTCGCGCTCCAAGCTCAGGTGCGGGCTGTAGTACGGATCCTGGCGCAGCGTATGCCCCCAGCGCTCTTTCATGAACAGACCTTCGGCAGCAAATCGACGTTGACCTTCATCCGTCGTTTCCGGGCCCCGTGTCGCCGATTCGTGATGGTAGAGAACGGCATACGGCGTAAATAGGTTGCGGTAGCCGGCGGCACGGACGCGGAGGCAGAAATCGACGTCATTGAAAGCGACGGCCAGGGTTTCGTCGAGCCCCCCCACTTCGTCGAAGACGGAGCGGCGCACGAGCAAGCAGGCGGCAGTGACGGCGCTCAGATTGTGAGTCAGGGCGGCGCGGCCGAAGTACCCTGGGTCGTCCTTGTGCAAGTATTTATGGGCGTGGCCGGCAACGCCCCCAACGCCCGTGATGACGCCCGCGTGTTGGACCCGATCGTCTGGGTAGAGGAGCTTGGCGCCAACGCAGCCAATGTCGGGACGAACGGCGTGGCTCACCATCTCCTCGAGCCAGTCGCCATGGATGGCTTCGACGTCGTTGTTGATGAAAGCCAAGATGGAGCCACGCGCCGCCGTCGCTGCGCGATTGTTGAGGGCCGAGAAGTTGAAGGGGCGGTCGTCCCTGAGCACCCGCACTCGCGGGTCCTTGGCCACCTCCTTTAGGTAGGCGAAGGTTTCGGGGAGCACGCTGCCGTTGTCGACGATGATGAGCTCGAAGTGCGGATACGCGGTCTTCTCGAGCAGGGTGCCCACAGATGCGCGGAGCAGGGCCGCCGCGTCACGGGTCGGTACGACGACGGAGACGAGCGGTGGCTGCGCCGCCAGCGCAAAGCGCACGCGGTAACCATGCGGCACGAGCGGGGCAGGCTCGACGCGAGCAGACTGGCCGCGGCGTTCGAGCGCGTCCGCCACGGCGCGCAGCCCGGCACTCGCAGCATAGCTCTTGGCGCTTGGCCTCTGAGCCGTCGACCCGGCGCTCTGCCGCCAGTGATAGAGGACATGCGGCACGTGCACGACTTCACCAGCGGTGCAGCGTTCGCTCATGCGCAGAGCGAGATCATGGTCTTGGCTCCCCTCGAAGCCGGGCCGGAAGCCCCCGAGCTCCCGGACGTCCGCAGTGCGCGCGACCAAGAGGTGTCCCATGTACGCCTGCGAGAGCAGGAGGTCCGGGTTGAATTGGCCCTTGAAATGCGGGTCTATCCTGCGCCCGTCCTCGCTCAGTTTGTCTTCGTCGCTGTAGAGCAGTTTGGCGCCTGGATGCACGGAAATGGCTTCCGCCACGCGCAAGAGAGCATGCCGGGCCAGTACGTCGTCGTGATCCAAGAGTGCGACGTAGTCACCGGTGGCGAGAGCGAGGGCATCATTCGACGTGTGGCAGATATGACCATGTTCGATACGCTGGTGGATGCGCACACGTGGGTCAGCGGCGGCATACTCTGCCAACGTCGAGCTCACCCCAGGATCCGTGGACGCATCATCGGCAACGCAGAGCTCGAGGTGCGGATAGGATTGCTCGAGCACCGAATCGAGGCATGCGCGCAGGTGTTCGGGGCGCGTCTCGTAGGTCGGCACGAGCACGCTGATGGTCGGACCCGGGCGACGACGCGGCCAAGGGTCGAGGGTGGCGTGAGCGGACGCCTCGACCAAGCTCAGCCACGCGTCATAGTCGCCAGTGCTGCGCCGCGAGCCGAAAGTGTGATGGTAGAGCGCAAACAGCGCTGCATCCGTGCTGAGGTTCTTGCTCGCAGCATAGGCCAAAATGGCTTCTTCGAGGGCTACTCGGCGCTGACCAGCGAGGCGCGGATGCTCGAGACCAATACGACGCCTCATGGTGCGAGCCGCGAACCACTGCGGTACGCGATGAAAACGCAGGAGCGGAACGAAGAGCGGGCCAGGCCCCTCGGTGGGATCGAAACGCAGCGCCTGAGCCCCTGCCGGCAAGTACACGATGCGGAAGACCGACTTCTCCTGCTTGGTCACGAGCCCGTAGGCGCGCTCCTCCGAAAAGTCCGAGCCGTCATCCACGTACAGCCTGCCGTAACCGCGTCGTTCGGTGCCCTTCACGTGCACGATGAGCACATAGAAGCCAGGCGCGTAGCGACGGGGGGGCAGCAGGAAGTAAGGGTCGTCGCCAACGGAGGTCAGCTGACCGTCGAGGACTCGAAAGTCACCGCCGGCGATCAGATGCCGCGCCAGGTTTCCTGGCGCGATGCGCTCGAGTTTGCGCCGACGACGGTCGAGAAAGCGGCGCCAAGCGCCTTTGAATCGAGCCCAGAACCCCGGCCGATGGGGGGCGGGCGCTCTGTCGGCGACTCCGATCTCGAGAGGGGACGAGCCAGGGGGCACGAGGTCCGCCCATCGTGGTGGCGATCGCCTCGGCCGGCAAGCGCGCGCCCGATGTACCGCCCCCCACCCCGCTAGCGCCCGCGACCGAGCGCGTTCCAGAGAGCCACCTCGAACGGCGTCCCCTGCCCCACCACGCTCGGCACGTCGAAGGCCTCGGCCTCGAGCTCCTTGATGTTCGAGCGCGCGAGGCTGTACGGCGTCGGTGCGAGCGGCACCAGGTTGAGCCAGGTGGGCAAGAGGAGCGACGGCAGGTCGTCGTAGGGGACCTTGGGCCGGTGGCGGACGCGCTGACGGGGGAACTTGCGAGACTGGAAATTCAGGTAGCCGACGATCTCGAGCTCGAGGTCGGCGACCTCGGTGAGGAGGCGAGCCAGGCTGTCCTCGACGGCGGCAAAGTCTTCGTCGTGGCTGGGTGAGCCGGGGAAGTAGCGCAGCACACGGGGCAGGCCGGGCCTCCAGGCCAGGCCGCCGGAGCGCTTCCAGCCTTGCTCGATCCAGCGCGACGACGGGACGTTCGGCACGAGGTGCACGGGCTTGTCCGGGCGCGCCCGGGTGAGCGCCTCGGCGATCGGCGGAGTCGTGCAGGTGAAGGCGTCGAAGGCGTCGAGCCCGGCGCGGTAGATGGGCAAGCGGCGCTTCCAGCGCAGCCGTGACCAGAGCTTGCGAGCGTTCGGCAAGTCGTCGAGCTCGCCCGCAAAGAGCAGGTCGTCGTAGTCGGCCCACACGGCGACGCCACGCGCGCGCAGGCGGTCGATCTCCTGCCGAGCGACGGAGTCGATGAAGGGCCTCACGGCGAGCACCAGGCGAACGCCCGACAGGGCTGCCTCGGGAAGCCGCCGACCCACGAACCGGCGGGCAGCGGGGAGCGCGGCCAGACGGTTCTCGATGCGGTAGCGCCGGGAGTTTTCGGCTCGTGCGATATGCTCGGCCCCGTACCAGAAGAGCAGCCCCTCGCCCTGTCCGAAGGCCGCGGGTTCCGGGGCGGAAGCGAACACCTTCATCGCGCGGGCGCAGCCTGTCACTCCGAGCGCAGCATGCCAAGCGGGGCCCGCGCACGGGCTGTCACCTAGCGCGCGGGCTGTCACCTGACTGTGCGGGGGCGGGTTGTGCACGTGGCCGTTCTGGTCGAGCCTCGAGCGACATGGTCCGCATCGCAGGCATCTCCGTGGAAAACTCGGCGCCCTTCACGCTGTTCGGAGGCATCAATGTGCTCGAGTCGCGCGACCTCGCACTTCGCGCTTGCGAAGAGTACACGCGAGTCACCCGCAAGCTCGGCATCCCCTTCGTCTTCAAGGCCAGCTTCGACAAAGCCAATCGCTCGTCGGGTGACTCGTTCCGCGGCCCGGGGCTCGAGGCAGGACTGCGGATCTTCGAGGATTTGAAGCAAGCATTCGGCGTCCCGGTGCTGACCGACGTGCACGAGCCTTGGCAAGCGGCGCCGGTCGCCGAGGTCGTCGACGTGCTGCAGTTGCCCGCCTTTTTGGCGCGACAGACGGATCTGGTGCTGGCGCTCGCCGCGACGCAGAAGCCCATCAATGTGAAGAAGCCGCAGTTCTCGAGCCCGGCGCAGATGGGCCACGTCGTGGAGAAACTCCGGAGTGCCGGCAACGACGAGGTCATCCTGTGCGACCGCGGCACGTGCTTCGGCTACGACAATCTCGTCGTCGACATGCTGGCCTTCGGGGTCATGAAGGAGGTCTCCGGTGGCTCGCCCGTGATCTTCGACGTCACCCACGCGCTCCAGATGAGGGAGAGCGGAGCCGCAGCCTCGGGTGGGCGGCGGCAGCAGGTGGTCGAGCTCGCTCGTTCGGGCCTGGCGGTGGGGCTTGCGGGCCTCTTCCTCGAATCGCACCCCGATCCGGACGCCGCAAAGTGCGACGGCCCGAGTGCGCTTCCCCTGGCGCAGCTCGAGCCGTTTCTCACGCAAATGAAGGCCATCGATGACTTGGTGAAGGCCTTTTCGCCGCTTCAGGTCCGCTGAGCTTCAATCGCCCGCCATCCCCGAAGCGACGCGGGGCTTACTCCTGAGTGACGATCGCGAACTCGATGCGCCGATTCTGGGCGCGGCCGGCGGGCGTCTTGTTGTCCGCGACGGGCACGTCGGGACCAAGACCCTTCGCGTTGATGCGATCCTCGGGCACGCCGTGCTCGACGAGCCAGGTCTTGACGGCCTCGGCGCGATCTTCCGAGAGCTTCTGGTTGACCTCCTTGTTGCCCTCGCTCGAGGTGTGGCCCGTGATCTCAATCTTGATCGAAGGGTACTTGATCAGCACATCGGCAGCGGCTTGCAGCGTCGCGTCCGAGCCCTTCAGGATCTTGGCCGACCCCTGGACGAAGCTGATGCCCTTGATCGATCCGGTGAACTTCTCCACTTCCTTCGGGATCTCGTCGGGGCAGCCATTTTCGTCTTCGAAGCCGTTCTTGGTCTCGGGCTCCTTCGGGCATTCGTCGACATCGTCGATGATGCCGTCCTGATCGGCGTCGAGAATGGGGCAGCCGCCAGGGCTCACGCCGACGTCATCGGGGCACAGGTCGCAGGGAACCGGCACGCCGTCCTTGTCCTTGTCGGGATCGGGGCAACCGTTCTCCGTGGCCGCCGGGTCGCGTGGGCAATGGTCCTCGGAGTCGATCAGACCGTCCTGATCGAGATCCGTCGGGCAACCGTCTTCGCTGAGCGCAGCAGCGTCAGGACAGGCATCCGCGTAGTCCGCGACATGGTCGCCATCGCGGTCCGCCAGGGGCTCCTCCACAGGTGCGGCCTTGCTCTTGCGACCGAAGGTGAAGGTGCCGCCGACGAGAATCTCCTCGCTGAATGAGATGCCCCCGAAGCTGTCGTTCGAGCGCCCCATCATGTTTTCCCGCAAGTCGACGCGGACCGAGAAATCCTTCGTGACCGGGATCTTGGCGCCCACGCCGAAGTGGAACGCGGCGCTCGTGTCGTGACCGAGCGCCTGGCTCGTCGCGCCCAGCGCGTTCACACCGACGACCGCGAACGGCACGATGCTCCAGAACGGCAGCTGACCGACGATCTGCCCTCGATAGGAGGTGAAGATGGCGTTGTTGCTGTTGAGGCGCGGGTCGATGTTGGTCAGGTCCGCCGGCACGTTGCCGTCGGCCAACATGAACTCCGCCTCGACACCGAGGAACGTGAGCGGGAAGAAGGCCAGGCGACCGCCGAGCTCGAGCGCTGCGCCGTTATAGGATTGATAGGGCAGCGACGACGAATAGAGCATGATGCCGGCGGACGGCAGGAAGGCGCCGGCGAAGAGGCCGACCTCCCAGGTCATCTTCTCGGGCTTGTAGCGCTGCATGTACGGCAGCTCGCCGCTCTTGGCTTCTGGAGCCGCAGCCGGTGCCGCGGCGGGCGCAGGCTCGGCCACCGGCTCGGCCTGTGCTTCGAGGGGGACGGCCGTGTCGGCGCCGTCGTCCACGTCGAGCGTCGACGACGCTGCAGCCGGTTCGGCCGGGGGCGCGGGTTCCGCAGCAGGCGCTGTGGCCGTAGCACTGGCCTCGGCGGGAGCAGCCGCGGTGGTATCGATGGAAGCGGAGGCTGCCGCGCCTGTTTGCGCAGCGGCGAGCGGAGCCAAGAGCCAGAGGGCGCTGGCACCGGATACGACCTGTTTCAATTTCATGACTTTCCCCTGAAAGTTGGCTGGTAGGGATGTGAGCAGCCCGGAAAGCCGCTCCCACCGCGAGGGTCCAATCTCCGGGGAATATCAAAGGCCCCGCAAGACGGGTACCCATGTTACGGGACGAGCCGCTTTCTGACGATTTTTCGGAAAGTCAGCGCCGCGGGGGCGTGACGCGGGCCTGAGGCGCAGTCGAAGGGCCCCCACTTCATCAACCGATACCGGCGGACCCCGCTCCCCGCTCCATCAACCTGGGAGAGGACGTGGGGGGTGGGTTTTGTCCGGGAAAAGGGGCGGTTCGGGGGGGCAGGGACCCGGGGGGCAGCCGCCGACGTGTTTCAAGCCAGGCGGCCGGGGAACGTCTCCGAAAAGATTTGGAAACATAGGCCGGGTAATCCGTGGGTCCGCAAGGGCCACTAGCGGGCGCTTGCCCCAGCCACATGGCCCCTCGCGCTTCCGGCAGGACGGGAGCCCAGGCGCACCGGGACCGTCCAGTAGGTCCAAGTCAACTAAGGAGAAATGATGACCACCGCAGCTGATGTTCTCAAGAAAATCAAGGACGAGGGAATCGAGTTCGTCGACGTTCGCTTCACGGACACCAAGGGCAAAGAGCAGCACGTCACCGTCCCATCGGCTGAGGTCAACGCGAAGTTCTTCACCGAAGGCAAGATGTTCGACGGCTCGTCGATCGCCGGCTGGAAGGGCATCAACGAGTCGGACATGATCCTCATGCCCGATCCGGAAACCACCTTCGTCGATCCGTTCGCGAAGTACTCGCAGCTCAACATCACCGCTGACGTGATCGAGCCCGCCGACATGAAGGGCTACGATCGCTGTCCCCGGAGCATCGCGAAGCGCGCGCTTGCGTATCTGAACTCGAGCGGCGTGGGCGATGTGGCCTATTTCGGCCCCGAGAACGAGTTCTTCATCTTCGACTCGGTGCAGTACGAAGTGAACATGGGCAGCCAGTTCTTCAAGATCACCAGCGAGGAAGCTGCGTGGTCCACCGGCGTCGAAGGCTTCCACGGCCACAGCCCGGGCGTGAAGGGCGGCTACTTCCCCGTTCCCCCGGTCGACACGCTGAACGACATCCGCGCCGAGATGTGCAAGGTGATCGCTCAGGTGGGCATGGTGCCGGAAGTGCACCACCACGAAGTGGCGAACGCCGGTCAGTGCGAAATCGGTGTTGGCGTCGGCACGCTCGTCCGCAAGGCCGACGAAGTGCAGATGCTCAAGTACGTGATCCACAACGTGGCACGCAAATGGGGCAAGACGGCGACCTTCATGCCGAAGCCCCTGGTTGGTGACAACGGCAACGGCATGCACGTCCACCAGTCGATCTTCAAGGACGGCAAGAACCTGTTCGCAGGCAACTGGCACGCCGGCCTCTCCGAGCTGGCCAAGCACTACATCGCCGGCATCATCCACCACGCCCGCGCCATCAACGCCTTCACCAACGCTTCGACCAACAGCTACAAGCGCCTGGTGCCCGGCTTCGAGGCTCCCACGATCCTCACCTACTCCGCGCGCAACCGCTCAGCTTCGCTGCGCATTCCCTTCGTCATTCCGGAGAAGGGCAAGCGCATCGAGGTTCGCTTCCCCGACAGCACGGCGAACCCGTACCTCGGCTTCACCGCGATGATGATGGCCGGTCTCGACGGCATCGCGAAGAAGATGGATCCGGGCAAGCCCGGCGACGAGGACCTGTTCGAGCTCGAACTCGAAGGCAAGAACACCTACCCGCGCGTGGCGCACTCGCTCGAGGAGGCTCTCAAGGCTCTCGACGCGGACCGCGACTTCCTCAAGGCGGGCGGCGTGATGAGCGACGCGATGATCGACGCATACATCAGCCTCAAGGGCCAGGAAGTCACCAAGCTCCTGCAGACGACCCCCCCGGTCGAGTTCCAGCTCTATTACTCCTGCTGAGACGACAACCGGGCACGCGGCGTGAGCCGCCGCGAGTCTACGCCGAAAGCCGTCGCCCTCCGGGCGGCGGCTTTCGCCTTTTCTGGCCTGAAGCCAAAGCCCGCAAGAGGCAGACGGCAAGGTCGCGCGCCAGCACCCTGCTAGACTCGGTGCCATGCAGGAAGGCTCGCTGTTCGGGAACGACGTGGAGTTCCCGAGTTTGGTCGCGTCCGGCTGGGGCGCCTACGGCGACGCGCGCGGCATCGCCCGGATTCGAGAGATCAGCGCCAACGTCTCGACCAACCACGTGTACCTGGTCGAGCTCGAGGACCGCAGCGAGGTCGTCGCCAAGACCTCGTCCTACGGCTCATACGTCCATTTTCGCCAAGATCACCGCATCATTCAGCAGTGGATTCGGCGCCTCGGTGGCACCCGATTCCGCTCGTTCCTCGCGGGGTGCCTGGAGAAGGACGGCGAGGTCTTCACTTATCGCGAAGGCAACCTCTGGGTCGTCTTCTACGACAAGGCTCCCTTCTACGACTTCTTGCCGAAGGTGCTGACCGAGCCGCAGATCCACGCGCTTGCGCGCGAGATGGCGGAGTTTCACCTGGCCTCGTCCAATGCCGCCCCGGGCCTCTTGCCGAGCTGGAACTCCCTCGGCTCCGACGTGGCCGCTCTCTACGACGCGCTCGGCAATCCGGCGTGGCGCGCCGTCCGCAACTTCTCGGACGAGCTCGAAGGCAGCCTGCGGCAGCAGTGCGAGACGTTCCTGACCAATGCCGAGAGCTTGGGCTACCACGCCATGCGCAAGGTGCCCCTCCTGGTCGACTGGAACATCGGGAATTTCTCGGTTGGTTTGGACCAGGCCGGCTTCCGCTTCTTCTCGCGCTGGGACTACGACTGGTTCCGGGTCGAGCCCCGCACCCTCGATTTCTACTTCTGCGCCCGGGTGGTCCGCGAGGAGGGCGACCAAGACACCTTCAGCTACACGCTCGGCCCCCTCCTGGAGAAGCGCTTCCTCACCTTCCTGCGCGCCTATCACCAGCGTCTACCACTCTCCGAGGAAGAGGTGCTGTTCATCCGCGAGAGCTACCGGGTCTTCCTGCTCAACTACGTTGTCAGGAGCGGCGAACATTTCTTCCGAGAGGACATCTGCCGACGCCTGCAGCGGGAGGCCGTGGAGGAGTACTTCCCGGCGCTGGATCAGGCCGATTTCTCCCCTCTTCTGGCTGCCATCCGTTAGGCCAGGGGTCCGAGGCAGGGGGCCGCTCGAGAGGTGCCCGGAAGGGTGGAGTCTGGTGCCGAGGTCGGATAGCCTCCGGCCCCCCCGGCCCATGTTCACAGCAAGAAACCTCCTCGTAGCCGTCTCGTTCATCCTCAGCATCGTCACCGGCCTGGTGCTGGCGCGCGGTGGCCAGACGGCGACCTCACAGTCGACCGGCGGCGCCCCCACTCCCGGCGGCAAGCAGGAAATCCGCATTGGCCTCAGCCTCGACACGCTGAAGGAGGCCCGCTGGCAGGTGGACAAACGCCTGTTCGAAGAGCGTGTGACCGCTCTCGGCGGCACGCCGATCACTCTCTCGGCCAACAGCGACGACACGACGCAGATCGGTGACGTCGAGAAGCTCATCACGCAGAATGTCGATGTGCTCGTGGTGGTTCCGCACGACGGCAAGGCCATGGCCAAAGCCGTGACGCTGGCCCACGAAGCAGGCATCCCGGTGATTGCCTACGACCGCCTGATCACCGATTCCGACCTCGACCTCTACGTGAGCTTCGACAACATCAAGGTCGGCGAGCTGCAGGCCAAATTCGTGGTCGATCACCTGCCCACGCCCGGCAAGGGCACCATCGTCCGCATTCACGGCTCCAAGACCGACAACAACGCGTTCTTGTTCAAGCAGGGCCAGGACAACGTCCTCGAGCCGTACCTCAAGAGCGGCGACATCAAGGTCATCCACGAGGACTGGGCCGACGACTGGAAGACGGAAAACGGCAAGAAGATCATGAACGCAGCCGTCACTTCACACGGAGGTGCCTTCGACGCCGTTCTGGCCGCCAACGACGGCACCGCCGGCGGCGCCGTCCAAGCGCTGATCGAAGAAGGAATGGCGGGCAAGAAGGTCGTGACGGGCCAGGACGCCGAGCTGGTCGCCTGTCAGCGCATCGTCCAGGGCACGCAGTCGATGACCATCTACAAGTCCATCAAGACGCTGGCGACCAACGCAGCCGAGATCGCGATGAAGATGGCGCAGGGGAAGCCCGTGATCGCGCGCTCCAGCGTCAACAACGGAAAGATCGAAGTGCCGGCCGTGCTGAACGAAGTCGTGGTCGTCACCAAGGACAACATCAAGGACACGGTGATCCAGGAAGGCTTCCACTCCGAGAAGGACGTCTTCGCCGTGGCAGCCGCTCCCCAAGCACCATGAGCTCGCCGCTTCTGTCCGTGCGCGGCCTCACCAAGCGATTTGGTGGGGTGACAGCGCTCTCCGAGGTGAGCTTTTCCCTGGAAGCCGGGGAAGTGCACTCGCTCTGCGGCGAGAATGGTGCCGGCAAGAGCACGCTGATCAAGCTCTTGGGCGGCATCCATCCCTACCCCAGCTACGAGGGAGAGATCCTGCTCGAGGGCAAGCCGGCGCAGTTTCGCTCGACGGCTGACGCCGAAGCAGCGGGCATTGCCGTCATCTATCAGGAACTCGCCCTCATCCCCGAGATGACCGTCGCGGAGAACCTGATGCTGGGACGCCTGCCGACCCGGCGCGGTGTCATCGACTGGGATGCCGTCTATCGCAACGCCGAGACGGTCTTGCGCGAGGCGCAAATCGATCTGGATCCCGGCGCCAAGATCGCCGACCTCGGCGTCGGTCGCCGCCAGCTGTGCGAGATCGCCAAAGCCATTGGCAAGAAGTCCCGCATTCTCATCCTCGACGAACCCACGGCGGCCCTCACCGAACAAGAGGTGAAGGCTCTGCTCGACTTCGTGCTCGACCTCAAAAAGAAGGGTGTGAGCTCGATCTACATCTCGCACAAGCTCGACGAGGTCATGGCCATCTCGGATCGGGTGACCGTGCTGCGAGACGGCAAGAGCATCGTGACCATCCCCGGCGCCGAGTGCAGCCAGGGCAAGATCATCTCGAGCATGGTGGGGCGCCAGATCGAAGATCTGTTCCCGAAGCGTCAGAGCAACCCGGGCGACGTGCTCCTCAAGGTCGACCAGCTGTCGGTCGCCGAAGCGAAAGGCGAGCCGGCGTTCTTGAAGGAGATTTGCCTCGAGGTTCGCGCCGGCGAGGTGCTCGGCATCGGTGGCCTGATGGGCGCGGGCCGCAGCGAGCTCTTGATGCATCTCTTCGGCGCATGGGGCAAACGCCTCGCGGGCAAGGTGGAGCTCCTGGGCCAGCCGCTCGACGCGGCGCCGCCGCACCAAATCTTGCCGCAAGGCCTCGCCCTCGTGAGCGAAGACCGCAAGCGCTTTGGCCTGGTGCTCGATCAGTCGATTGGCGAGCAGCTCACCCTCTCGAGCTTGTCCCGCTACAGCCCGGGCGGCCTGCTCGATGCTCCCAAGCTCTACCAGGAGGGGACGCGCCTGATGTCGTCCTTGCGCATCAAGGCGGGCGATCAAGAGGTGGTGGTAGGCACGCTCTCCGGCGGCAACCAACAAAAGGTCGTCATCGGCAAGGCGCTGCTCACGGAGCCGCGCGTCCTGATGCTCGACGAGCCGACGCGCGGCATCGACGTCGGCGCCAAGCTGGAAGTGTACGAGCTCGTCAATCAGCTCACGAGCGAAGGCAAAGCGGTCATCCTGGTGTCGAGCGAGCTCCCCGAGCTGCTCGGCATGAGCGACCGCATCGTCATGCTGTGCGAAGGACGCGCCATGGGCACGTTCACGCGCGAAGAAGCCAACCAAGAAGTCCTGCTGCGCGCCGCCATGGGCCACCCGAGAGGCGCCGAACCCCGCAGCTTGCCACCCGAAGCCCGATCCTAGGACCGTCATGAACAACAAGTCGCAGCTGCGCCTGCTCTCGATGGCACTCGCCCTGCTCTTGATCGGTGGCTACTTCGCCATCCAAGAGCCCGTCTTCCTCTCGGCACGCAATCTCTCGCTCCTGTCGATCGAGCTGTCGGTGACGGCCGTCCTGGCCCTCGGCATGCTGCTCGTGCTGCTGCCTGGTCAGATCGACCTGTCGGCGGGCAGCGGCGTCGGCCTGACCGGCGCCGTAGCGGCAGTCCTCATCATGCAGAGCGGCCTCTCGGCACCTCTGGCGCTCCTCTTGGCGGCCGTGCTCGCTCTGATCATCTGGACCCTGATGGGCGCGCTCATCGTGCGTCAGCGCATTCCGGCGTTCATCATCACGCTGGGCGGCCTCTTGGTCTTCAAGGGCCTGCACTGGATGGTGATTCAGAACCAGACCGTGCCCGTGGCGCCTGGCGGCACCGAGAACGTCTACCTGCTTCTCACGACGTACTACCTCCCGAGCTGGGCCGGATTCGGCCTCACCGGAGCGGTGGCCATCATCCTGCTCTACACGCGCATCTCGGGTCGTCAGCGTCGCCAGAAGTACGGGCTCGCCACCGACGACCTGGAGATGACCTTCCTCGGCTGGTTCGTGCCGGCGCAGCTCCTGCTCCTCGTGCCCATCGTCACCGGGCAGTACCGCGGCATCCCGCTGTCGGTCGTCATCCTGGGTCTGTTGGCAGCGGGCGTGCACATCCTGTGTCAGCACACGCCCTTCGGCCGCTACCTGTACGCGGTGGGCGGCAACGAGGAAGCGGCCCTGGTGTCCGGCGTGCCCATCGAGCGCACCGTGATCGGTGCCTTCTCGCTGATGGGCCTCATCGTGGCGCTCTGCGGCTTCATGCAGACCGCGTACGGCGGCGCCAGCACGTCCACCGTGGGTGGCCTGATGGAACTCGACGCGGTGGCCGCCTGCGTCATTGGTGGCACCAGCTTGAAGGGCGGCCGCGGCACCGTGATCGGTGTGCTCTTCGGGGCGCTCATCATGGCCACGCTGCTGAACGGCCTGACCTTGATGGCCTTCTCTCCTGAAGTGAAGTTCATCGCCCGCGGCGTCGTCCTGGCGCTTGCCGTGTGGATGGACGTGAAGCTCTCGGGCTCGAAGTAAGGGGGTCGAAGTAGGCCCGGCCAAGTAGGCCCGGCCAAGTAGGCTCGGCCAAGTAAGCTTGCCCGTCCGAAACGGTCAGGCGGACGAGCGTGCCCTGCGCGAGAACGGTGCGAAAGTCGCTTGTATACAAACGAGTTTCGCCCCGCCTTCGCAGGTCCGCGCCCTCGGGTCGCTGGAGCTCGGCCCGCCAGGAACGTCCAGAAAAAGCAGCGAGCTAGCCGCAGAGCTGGCGACAGGCGCCTTGGCTGCAGAAGCCACCGTGCTCGGCGCAGTCGTCCTGATTGTCGCAGGCAGGGAGGCACTCGGTGCGGACGACGAGGCAAGCGTCGGTGGGGCCGCAGGCGGTGCAGTCCGTGGCGCGCACCGTGTCTTCAGGGCAAGGCTCCGGGCAATCCGCTTCGGTACAGGCGTCGATCGAGCCGTCCGAACAGGAGCACGTGTTGCAGCTCGTCGGATCGGGGACACCGGTCCAGCCATCGGGATAAACGATGCCGTTCACCTCGCAGGCTGAGCCCGTGGGCACCACGCCGCAGGCGCTTTCGCATTCGGCGTAGGTGTCGAAGCGATTGTCGTTTCCCCCGCAGCCTCCGTAGACCCTCGGCTCGCAGCTGTCGGTCGCCGGATTGTGATAGTAGACGGGCATCGCTGCGTCGCAGTCGCCCACTTCGAACGGCAGTGAGCACACGGCCCCGGCGCCGCCGGCGCCGCCCCATCCACCTGCTCCGCCGAGAGCGCCGCCCGTGCCGGCACCCCCGCTCGCTGCGCCACCTGTGCCACCAGCCCCGACCGCGCCGCCCGACCCGCCCGCCGCGCCCCCCGTGCCGTCGGCGGCGCCCCCTGTGCCGTCAGCGCCCCCGCTCCCGCCGGTGCCGTCCTCCGTCGAGCCTGAACAAGCCCCGATCCCGAGCAGACAGCTGCCGAGGGCCAGCCCCGCGCCCACGACTCTGCTCCGTCCACCCCACCGACGCCTCTGGCTGTTCGAGTTGCTCATGACCGCGATTTAGCAAACCGCGTGCCACCGGCGCCTGCGACAGCGAGCCAGTCTCGGGCCGCTGAGCGCACGGCCCCCGGGGCGCGATGCCCATCACCTATGACTCATGCGTCAGGCGCCGGCCCCTGATGAGGGCGGGCCGATGGCGGAAGTTCCGCAGTGAAGTCGCAGGGAACGCACATTGGAACGCTCTTTGCGTACTCACCCCACATGAAACACTTCTTCTGGGTGGCGGGCACTTTCTTCTTGTCTCTGGGCCTCGCAGTGGGCTGCGGAGACGGTGGAACTGACGGAACGGGCAGCGGCGGGACGAGCAGCGGCGGGACGGACACCGGCGGCTCGAGCAGCGGCGGGAGCAACACCGGCGGGAGCAACACCGGCGGCTCGAGCAGCGGTGGGAGCAACACCGGCGGGAGCGGCGAAGGGGGCGAAGGCGGCGAGGGCTTGGGTGGAGAAGGCGGCGCCGGAGGCGACGCGCTCGTTGCGGCCTGCGAAGGCTCGCTCCAGGGCATCGAAGGGTGCGATTCGAGTCGCGAGTGCAACTACGACATCGCCGAGGCGTACTGTTCGGCTGGGAACGCGACGGCCACCCTGGCCATGTCCGCCTGCTTCCAGCTCGCGGGCAGCTGCCACACGCCGGCAGATCCGGGCAACGATACCGTCCGCGCTTGCTTCGATGCGGTGATTGGGGCGCAGGGAACGGACGTCTCTGCCTCCCTGCGTGAAACGGCGGACGACCTCTGCGACGATGACGACTACGAGCCTCTCATGCTCGAGGTCTTCGCCGTGATGGCCGGTGAGGACCTCGCAGAAGGGATGGTCGACTGCGTCGAAGCTGCCTCGGACTGTGCCGACGTGACCGAGTGCCTCAACGACAACCTCGGCGTGCCCGTGCCCGCCAGCTGTGAGTGAGGGAATCGCCGTCCCACCGGCGTCCCAGGCGCCGGTGGGACTCGGTAGCCGCATCAGCCACCATATCGTCGCTGATTGCTGATCGCGCGCGCCGTCTGTAGCGTGGAGTCGAATGCTTCATCGCATCTTGATTTCCGGGCTAGTGATGGTGGGTTGTTTGACTGCGGCGTCGTGCCAGACGGCGCCCTCGGCCAACTCCGATGGAACCGGAGGCCAAGAGAGCCAGGACGGAACGGGCGGCACCCAGGAGCCGCCCGCGCCCGTCGTGACTCAGGAGCCATGCACCACGTTGGACGGCTGCGACGGGCAAGCGGAGTGCGTGGACGGTGCATGCGGCGAGTGCGTGTGCGAGCGCTTCGTCGCTGTCGGGCGAGCCGATCTCGACCTGAATAGCAGTCTCATCGCTGCTGCCACCCTTCCCAACGACGACCTCGTCGTCCTCTTGAGTGATGCGCAGTTCGGATCCCCGCTCGTGCGCTTCGCCGGATCGAGTTTGACCGCTGAGCCGGAGCTGATTCGCGTCGAAACCGAGCTCCTGGCTCCCCAAGCGCTGTATGTGGGTCCCGAAGGCGAATCGCTCCTCGTCGTGACCGCCCAGGGGGTCTCATCCCTGACACCAGCCGGAGCAGTCAACTGGACGTACACGGCGCCCGGAGCCATCCACGACTGGACTCAGTATGAAGACGGGGATGTCGCGGTCCTCCAAACGAACTCCGAGGGCACGTACCGGGAGCTCTCGCGCGTCGACGTCGACACGGGGCTTCACACCATCTCGCACCGCTGGGAGGACGAGCTGCCCTGGGCCGTAGAGGTCGACGACGAGACACTGGTCGCCGCCACCACGAGCGCGTCCACGCTCGAAGCCTACGTGGTGGTCTATCAGGAGCCCGAGATCCGCGTCGACACCGGCATCGAGACGGCTCCCAACACCACCATCGACAACGAAGGGATCTACATTTACGACCTGGCCCTCGCCGATGGCGGCGGAAGCTATGTGATCTCGTACAAGGCAGAGCCGCTCGACGACTCCGGTAACACGTTCACGCCCATTGCCGCGCTCGCAGCGTATGATCACGAAGCGATGGTGTGGGGCCACGGCTGGCGTCGTGACGTCGATGCCAGCGGCGCGTCTGGGAATTCGATGGCCACCAGAGTTCTCTCCTTCGCGGGCGGCTTCTCCTACGAGCGGAGCTCGTACGTCCGTCTGATCTCGTCGGCCGGGGTTTCACTCGACGAGATGCTCGAGTGCTACAATTCCGCGCGTCTGACGTCGAATCGCCTGCTCTGCCAAGACCGCGCCGGCCTCGCCATCTATGAGCTCACGTTCCCGCCGGCAGGACTCCTGCCGGACTCCAGTGCGTGCACCGCTGCCGCCGAGTGTTTTGGCGGAGCTTGCTGCGTCGACGGAGCCAGCGGCGAGGGAACCTGCGGCGACGAGCCCTGCAGCGCCGGCTACCGCTGCACCGACGACGCGGGCTGCCTGAGCGGTCACTGCGTGGGCGGTCAATGCGCCAACGCGTGCGAGACCATCGGGTGTTCACCTGCGCGCTGCATTCCCGAGGTGCTCGACGAGCCGGTGTGCTTCCCGGACTGTCTCGACGCCAGCGCCTGCGAAGCCTACCCAGGCCTCTCCTGCACGGAGACCATGGACGACTCCGGCAACACGGTCTTCGCCTGCCTGCCGTAGACTCGGACGCGGCCAGCAGTAAGCGTGCCAACTGCGCGAGGGGGTTCGCACCTCCGCTGTGCAGTCCGCGCGGGAACGGTCGTTTGCTGGCAGGGGTGCCTTTTTTAGACCCCCTGCTGAAAAAACGAAAATAGCGGTCAACGAGCGCCGCAGGCGTCCGAAAGGGCCCTCATGTCGCCTCGAACTGCGCCTCGTTGGCTCGTTTTGTTCCTCACCTTCTTGATCCTCGCGGGCTGCACGCACGAGGAGCCAGCGCGCCAGCGCACGGCAGCGCTCACAGCAGCGGAAGTCCGCACCATCAATTTCGAGCTTCTGAGCGACTGGCACCGGTACTCCGGCGTCGGCACGCTCGCTTCGAGCACTCAGCGCAGTGAAGGGCAGCGGTCGTTAGCGGTCTCGGGCATGGGCTACATCGCCGTCCGCAACCTGACGCCCCTCGCCAAGGACGACCAGCCGGCGCCCCAGGTCGTCGGCTACGACATCTGGATCCCGACCCAGCAGCCGAATCCGAGCTGGCACGGCGATACACAGCTGACCATCGATGCCCCGTCGGCCGGAGTGCATCAGCAGTACCTGGGCTACCGTTCGCTGCAGAATCTGCCGAAGGGGCAGTGGGTGCGTGTCGAGTTCCCGGTGCCGAACGCCGTGCGCCAAGCGCTGAATGGCGCGAACTACACGGACCTGCGCTTCGTCATCAGCATCAACGTTCCGGCCGGCAGCCAGACGCACTACCTCGACCACCTCACGCTGGGTCCCGTGTCCACGTCGTGCACCCCCGTCAGCGACAACAACGTCTGCACGTCGGACACGTGCAATCCGGTGACCGGTCAGACGGTCTACACGCCAGTCGCACCCGGCACCTCGTGCACGGACGGCAACGCCTGTAACGGCGCCGAAGGCTGCAACGCCGCCGGAACCTGCGTGGCCGGAGCGCCGCCGGTGCTCGATGACGGCAACGTCTGCACGGTCGACGCCTGCACAGCGAGCGGAGGCGTGACGCACACGCCAGCGAGCGCTGGGACCAGCTGCACGGACGGCAACGCCTGCAACGGCGCCGAGGCGTGCGACGCCGCCGGAAGCTGCGTGGCCGGAGCGCCGCCGAGCGTCGACGATGGAAACGTTTGCACGGCGGATTCCTGCGACGCGACCGCGGGCGTGACGCATACGCCGGTCAGCGCGGGCACCAGCTGCGCCGACGCGAATACGTGCAACGGCGCCGAGGCGTGCGACGGAG
>Ga0315910_10000318_pt1 | contig 50919 bp, 70 predicted proteins | sample EdamamesoilMG_FD_204470 | JGI IMG/M metagenome (GOLD analysis project Ga0315910, IMG submission 204470) | Garden soil microbial communities collected in Santa Monica, California, United States - Edamame soil | ecosystem: Environmental > Terrestrial > Soil > Garden | place: USA: California... | reverse complement strand
CCTGATTTCATCGACCGGCGTGCACGCTTTGTCTACGAGGGCGACTTCGAATCCGCCGACGGTCCGGTCAAGGTTACGGCCGATCACCTGACGAAACTCGCCCAGGCCTATAACAGCCGTTGGGGGAAGCTGAAGCGCCTCGCCTCGGGCGAGGTCCCGATCGGAGCGAACCCGCCGATCCAGCTCGATCATACGAGATCCGCCCAGGACACCGTCGGCCGGCTGAACGGCGAACTGTCTGTCGATGACTTCACCGACGACGACGGAAAGACGAAGAAAGCCCTTTACGGGAATCTTAGATTTCTCGGTAAAGAGAACGTCGAGAAAGTCATGGACGGCCGCTGGCATAACCTTTCGATCGGTGCCGACTTCGATACCGCAAAACTCTACGAGATGACCGTTACCCCATTCCCTGCCGCTGAAAACGCTTCCATGATGAAAGCCAAGGACGATTCCAAGCCAAAGGATAAAAAACCCATGTTCATTCTCATGAAAAAACGCGCCGAGAAATATTTCAAGCTGACGAAGAAAATGTCTGACGAGGACACAGAGAAAGAACTGAAGCGCCTGGAGGAAGCGGAGGACGAGGAGGAGCTTAAAAAACTCGCCAAGGAGATGGACGATGAAGATGAAAAGAAAGATAAGGATAAGAAAGAGAAAGACGAGAAACTTGCGGCGGGCCGTGGCAGTATCACGCAGCTCTCGAATGATTTTCGGACTACACTTAACGGAGCGCAGCTTAAGGCGCGCACGGCCAGCCTCTATCAGCGCCTTTCCGGCCTTCGCGCCTCCGGAAAAATCACGCCGGCTGAAATCAAAAAACTGAACGTGAAGGATCTCGCAGGAAAGCCTGATGACACCGTGACCTCGGTCCTGAAATCGTACGAGGACCGTCAGCCCGTTATCATGGTCGGGCAGATCGGAAGCATGCGAACGCTGACGCATGAAGAAATCATGGCCAAGTATAAACGTGTCGAATATAAGGGCCAGCCTATCACTGAACTGCAGGCCCGAAGCCTTATGAATCATGGACGCATGAGCAAAGACGACTATAAAAAACTCGAGGCGAAATTCGCAGCCATGAACGGCGACGAAACTGGCGACGATGACGTCGTGAATATTCACGTCGACACCGATCCGCACGCTGATTATGCCGCCATGGAATCCGAGTACGGCGAGATCTGCTCGCTGATCGACGGCGGCAATGGAGCTGCAGCCAAGGAAGCGCTGAAAAAACTCATGGAGCGCTTCAAGTCCCGCGGCGGCTACGGCATGTCGGAACCAGCCATGCATGAAAATTCAGGGAATGAATTGGCAGCGCTTCAAACGGATATCGTGGAACTGACGAAAAAATTCGACGAAGCCATCGGGCTGGCCCAAAGCCTTGCCGCGGCTGGCGTGTAACCCTTATCAAGCAAGGCTTTAACCAACCAAGGAAGGTGTATTATGGGAAACATCGACGCAGGTTTTAAAGGTGAGATCACTCGTTACGATCAGCCGCTCGTCATCGCTTCGAATCGCGCGTCGGCGATTCTGCTCGGCGTTCGTCTGCGCTGGCAGGCCGGCGGATATCCTTCGGGCACTGTGCTGGCGCGGAATACGACCGACGGCCTCTATCAGGCTTATGCGAGCGGGGGCGCTTCGGGAACTGGAACCGCAGCATGTATTCTGTGGACCGGCAGAAAGCCCGAAGACTTCGACGGAACGGCAGCGACCTCCTCGACGGTGTCCCAGGGTATTTTCGGCGGCTGCACAGTCTATAAGGATCGGCTGACAGGCTATGACGCAGCCGCCCTTACAGCACTCAAAGGCACAGAGATTATCGACGCCAGTGGAACGTCACTCATTAAATTCTAAAAGCCGTTGGCTTTTTCATTCAATCAACCCTCATTAGGAGTTTTCTGAAATGGCTAACGAGTTTTTCACGGACGAATACACCGCGGTAAATCAGAAAATCGTGCAGGAGGTCGTGAACGATCCCGACACCTATCTCGGCAGTAAATACCTGCCGTCCGTCACCGTCCCTGCGCGTAAAATCCGGACTGAAGTCATCGAGGCCACGGGCGGGCTGACGAATGAGCACGTGATCGGAACCGATCCGAAATACATCCAGTCCTTCGGCTGGCGCGTGCAGGAGTATCTGCCTCCTGCCTATAAGGAAACGATCCTCTATGACGAGGAGAAAATCCTGTTTCTTCGGGAACTGGGGAAAAACGATCCGTCTCGCAGAGGCATTACCGACTACATGGACAAGTCCATTAAGCAGCTGAATCGGCGCCTCGAGGCGCGTATCGAGCTGCTCCGCTGGCAGACCATCTTTAATGGCGGAATCTCATACCTTGGAAAAACCCTGAGTTTTGGGATTCCGTCAGCCAACCGCGCCGTCCCTATCGGCGCCCTTTGGTCACTGAACGGAACCACGGCGAACCCCGCGGCCGATCCGATCGTGGACCTCCGCTACTGGCTTATGGGCGGCTATGCGCCTTATAGAAAGTACGTTCCCACGGGCATATGTATGAACGCGAATACGGCCCGCTGGATCCTGGATAATCCAAACACCCGGCAATGGCTGTCCAGCTATGGCGCAAATCCGAATATCGACAAGTACGACATTAACGTCGTGCTCGGTTTTCTGATTCCCGGAATCCCGCCCGTCACTGTTTACCGCGGCTGGTATCAGAATGAGACCATCGTGAATAACAAGATTACCGTGGGGGACGCGATTTTCTTCATTCCCGACGGATTTTTGTACTTCGAGACCAAGCTGCCCGATAACGACGGAATCGGCGAGTTTGTGATGGGGCTTAACCTTTCGTCGGGAACGATCGAAACCCCGGGCGTCGGGAAATTCCTCGTCGTCGAGGAGTGCATTGCACCTGGAACCCGCGGCGGTCCGAAGAACCCCTTCGTCGATATCACGGCCGGCGTTTACGGTGGCCCGAAACTCGATCGGGCGTTCGACGTTCTGACTGCGAAAGTCGTCGCATAATACGACCTGCGGCCCCCTGCACGGGGCCAACAGGCGATGTGATCTGTTTTTAGGAAGCTTAGTTACAGTTGTTACCACCGGGAATCGGTGCGAAAACCGTGCCGATTCCCAATTTTGAAAATGAAAAACGAGGCCACGATGAACGAACCAAAAGCCGAAGAAAAAAAACCCAGCTCAGATATCGCACGGATGGTCGCCCCCGAGGCACCTAAAACCAAGATGGTTAAAATTAAGGCGCTTCGCGATTGTCAGATCGATCGCGACACGCTGCTCGTAGCAGGCGACACGGCCGAAGTACCTGAAAAACTCGCGCACGATTTCTGTCTGCCAATCGAAACCTATCTTGGCCAGGGGGGCGAATGGACCGAGGAATCAGCGCTGCGTGATCGTCCAGTGATTCGCCGGGCCATGCTCGTCTAAAAAAAATGTAAAAGGGCTTACAATGGGTCGCTACATTTCATACGAAGAAATCCGCGTCCGAACGCTCGGCAAGGTGAAATACACCACGAGTGAACTGGATGAAAATAAAATGCACGTCGATCTAGCGAACGCCCTGATAAATGAAGGCGAGGTCCAGGTCGAGTTGGACCTCAGCCCCCGGTATGAAGCGCCATTTCAAGGCTTAAACGGTGAAGCGTTCTCTACGCTTCCTACTCCTACGAAGTTACTTATAAAGGCCTTATGCGAATTGCAAGGCGTTATGAAAATCCTCGACACAGATTTCGGGCGCGGGACTGTCGCAGGTGCTGAAAAATACTATGAGACGCTCGAAAAACGCTATGACCGCATTATCAAACAGACCATGGAATATCGTGGCGGCGAATACGGCAATGGCTGGAAATATCCGCCCCTGCCAGGTCTCAAGTTGATGTGGGGGAACGCCCAGGGCGACAGCGGTTTCGTCGGCGAAGTCCTCGTCATCGGTCCCAGTGGAGATTCCGATAGCTTTCCCTCGCGCCGGGTTAATGATCCAAGCAAGACATTTTTGTATGGGGAACTGCCGACGCATGATCAGTGGTGGAATCTATGAGTGCTGAGATTGATTTCAAATTTCCCGACCTTTACGGCGTATTCAAGGCGGCCGAGGAGGAAATCAATCTATTCATCGCTGCCCAGATCCAGACCAATCGCGGCATGCTGTTCGATCAGGAGGGCCAGTTTAATGGCCATGACAAGTGGGCTCCTTTGCGACTCCGCGTCGGCCAGGCCCTGTCCGATCGCGGAGTTCTTCGAAAGTCGATCGCCCCAGCGAACCCAACCGGAACCCCGGGCCCTGAAGGGTATGTCCGTTTTTCCTCGGATGTGATTATCGTCGGTTCGCAGCTGATCTACGCCTCCATGATGAACGACGGAACCACAAAAATGCCGGGCGGGGTTTTGCGTCCGAAAAATGCCAAGGCGCTGAAAATCCCACTGCCAGCGGGAAAAAACGCAACGGATTACGCCAAGGCGCTTAGGAAAACGGCTAAGACGGTTTCGTATGAAGCCGCAGACGGCGTCATGAAAAAACAGAAAGTCATCTTTAGAAAATTCGTCCGAATCCCTGCCAGAAATTTCACTGACTGGAACGAGCAGGACGCCTCGGAACTGAACGAAGCACTGTCGGTAAAACTAGTGGAGATCATGAAACGTGGAAAGGCTTGATAACCTCAACTATCAGCCGGCCGAACACGCCTCGACCATCGAAGGAGTCGAGACCGATCTATTCCTGACAGGCCCCCAGGAGTTTCTGATCAGAACATTCTGCGACCTCCTGAAAGCGCAGCCCCTCTGGCTGAAGCTGTTCGGCGATAATATCGATCCTTACATGCGAATGGACTACAGCGCCCGAAACTTCCCGTCCATGCGTGTCTACTGTGACAAGTGGGGCAGAAATTTTGAGACCTGGTATAACAACGGCGACCTTCAGATCGACATTATCTGGCCGGCGAGCATACGCCGGACCGAGCTGCAGCAGATACCGATGACCATCGCCTCGGCTCTCGAGCAGCAGCTGTCATCGCCAAAGTTTTTCGAGGCCCTCTGTGCCAAGGTCCCTGGCCTCAATGAATTCGGAAAGCGCCTCGACGTCGACATGAGTAAATTTTTCTCATACGGCGAGGATGACGCATACCCGTTCACGCGGCTGAAGGTCGGCTTTCGGATTGATCTGGCTGCGTGGGCCCGCTATCTCGAAAGCGATAACAGAACCAAGGACGAACCGTTCCAGCGGACGCTGAAGGATCTGCGGCTGCTCGTCGGCGTGATCGAAGGACTAAGGAGCGAGGATCCAGACGCCGTCGATGTAACGGTCGGAATCCAGCAATCAACCAACCCAGACGAATAAATATTTCTCACGGAAGGGGAATACGCATGGCATTGACGAGCATAGGACAGCAGAAAACGCCCGGGCGGCCTATCGAGATTACCTTCGCCGCTGAGACAGGACTGCCCAGCGATTCGCAGGAGGTTCTGCTGATCGGGCACGCAGCGTCTGGGGCGACAGGCCTGAACACGATCATTAAAATCGATAACTCAGGAGATCTCGCGGCAGCCTCGGCCGAAGCCGAGACGAAATTCGGCGCCGGTTCCGAAGCGGCACGGATGGTCATCGCCGCGGTCAAGGCCAACGCCGGACAGTCGACGCTTCCCGCCCTGAAAGTCTGCCCGCTCGATTCGGGGGAAACGAGTATTCCGGTTCCTGCGCAGAATGCGATCATGGCCGTTAAGGCTGAGTTTGTGGTCAGCCCCTACGATCTGGACGCCGATACCGCGAGCAGGGATATTCTGAAAACCATGGCTCTCAGCATGTCTGGGGCGCAGCGAACGGATAACAACCAATTTGGCACCTTCGGCCTAGGCGCGAACATGGCCGTCCAATCGCCCTCCGCGCTATTCATGTTCGATACCCAGTTTCTGATCGGTATCTGGTTTAGAGATACCGGCACCGGGCCCGACCTTAGCACCTACACCGTGGCCGAAGTCGCAGCCGCAGCTGCAGCACGTCTCGCAGGGAACGGAATCCCATTCAACCCCGTAAACGATCTCACGCTCGGCAGCGTTCCAACGCCGAAGAAAACCGATGACTGGATCACAGTGGGCGCAGGCCTGGAAAGCGAGGCGGCCCTGCAGCAGGGCTGGACGCCTCTGCGAACGAAGCCGAACGGCGAGGTCGCCTTTGTGCGGTCCGTCACCGGGCGGATCAGTGCGGACGGAACCGGGGCCCCGGTCGTTGGCGCGTATTATGACGTCCAGGACTTTCAGGTTCTTTATTTCTTCAGAAAAACTCTGTGGACGACATTCAGCCAGCCGACGTGGAAACGGCGAAAGGCCTCGCAGAGTGCAGCCGTGCAGCTCAAGGGCGAGCTGATCAGGCTGGCCCAGCAGTTCGAAACACAAAATATGTTTCAGTTCGTAAATGAACTGGCGAAGTTTTTCCAGGTCGAGCGGAACGCCTCCGATCGCAGCCGCTTTGATTTCAAGACACCGGTTAACGTGATTCCAGGCCTCCATGTGATCGCTGGAAATATCGAAGCGACCACAATGTTCGATACTCTTGTCATATAACGCGCGGTAAAACGCAGAAAGGATCATTCCCATGGCCACCAAGTATGCAGATCGCGCGTTCCTGAGTGTCAACGGCGCGCAGCTCGTTAACATTCAAAGCGCCTCGCTGAAGCAGAACCTTAACTCCAGATCGGTGCCGAGCATGACGCCAGATCGCTGGAACCGCGGTTTTGTGCAAGGAAACACGGACGTCGACATTACAGCACAGATCGCCAACGAGAACACGCTCGCGCGTCCCAAGCTCGAGGCGATCGACTATGAACTGGCCGACGTTCAGATCACATGGGTTTGTGGGGCCGAAATCTTTATCGCCACCGGTGTCTATCTGAAGGACGCCGAGGATAACGCCGGCGGTATCGGTGACGAAGTGAAGTCGACATTCAATTTCGGAGCGCTGAAGCTGACGGACGCCGTCGGTAACAGTGCACTGTTTGATATCAGTCTATAAGGTAACAGCATAATGGAAGCAGATCACATCGGCTACGACGATAAAAACGAGATCCTCAAACGCATGCGAATGGGCACGCAATGGCGCTGGCCCATTGAATTCAGAAACTTCGAAGTTTTCCTGCGTCCCCTATCGATAGGCGAGGAGATCGAGGTCGAGGCGCGTGTCGCCCAGGCCATGAAATCCAAGGATCAGGCCTATAAGATCCAGATTAATGAATCGGCCATGAAAGCCAAGATAGTCCTGGAAATGGCCTCGACCTCGTCGCCTGGAAAGTACGATCCGCAGCTGACGGAACTGACGCTGAATCAGTTCACAAATGCCGAGCTTATCGCATTCATGAAGGAGTATCAGTCGATCTGTGATAAGTGCGATCCGTCTGTCGATAACCTTTCGAGAAAGCAGATCGACGACATGGTCTCGGCACTAAAAAAAACTCCGCCGAAGGATCTAAGGGACGAACTGACTTTGTTATCTTTCTGGCAAGCCAGGGATCTATTGACCTGCATAACAGTGGACTACTTACAAAGGGACAGTTGACCTGGTGGCTGGTGCACTCCATAGCGGCTGGTAAGATAACGTGGACGGAACCCAGGAGATAGCATGGCTGGCGCTGAGATAAAGGTTACGGGAAATCTGAATAATATCCTGTCCGACCTCGAGGCGCTTAAGAAGAAAGCTTCCGAGGTTCAGGAGGCCTTGCGAAAAGGTTCTGGCGAAACTGCCAAGGAACTGGGTAAGAACAGAAAGCAAAGCGAAACGTTCTTCGAATCTTTGCGGAGTATGGGCGCCCGGACGGCTGATCAGCTGCGCCGGGACTTTCGAACCCTCATTTCCCTCGAATCCCTCCAGGGCGCTCTAAAGATTTCCAACCAATTTAAGAACACGATCAGCGAAACGATCCAGCTGTCTGACGCGATCAGAAAACTCGGCGCCACGTTCGGCATGACCGAGAAAAACTTCGCTTCCTTTCAGCAGTATCTGACGCAGGGCCTTGGCGAAATCGGCCTTAGCTCGGACGTAGCCGTTAAAACCCTCCAGGCGCTCGCGAAAACCCCGGTCCGAAGCCAGCAGGGCGTGCTCGAATATTCCAAGACAGCCGGCATGCTCGCCTCGATTGGGGGCGAGAAAGGCCGCGAGGGCGATATCGCTGGCGGCCTTGCGAACGTGATCAGGGCCAAGGGCGGAAACGTCGAGAACCTGAACGAACTGCGGGAACTGGCCGAATCGGTCCGGCGCGTCGCGATCCAGACCGGACAGGCGCCGAGCGCGATCCTTTCGAGCATGGAATCGCTGTTTGAGAAAATGCCTGATGACCTTAGAAAATCTATCTCGAGCACTGGCCTGGCAAACCTCGCTGCAGCGCAGGCTGTCGGTGGACCTGGCGCTATCAAGTTTTTGGAAGAATACCTTGGTAAGTCGGACGTAATGCGGAGGGCTTTTGAGCAGCAGGGCGGCAAAGGTGTCTTTACAAACGAAGGGATTGATATTGAAAAATTCAAGGCATTTTCTCAGCAAATTTTCGGACGGATACCAGGAGATAAGCGGCTATCAGCCGAAACGCTTGGCCTTACGCCGGAAGTTGCTGAAGGCTTTGTACGCCTTGCAGAATCGCTCGATCAGGTCGCCCTCGCCCAGGACAAAATCAAAAAGTCCACCGGTTCTCTCGCCGAAAGCTATCGCTCCAGCATGGGACTTGGCGAAGCCTTTAACGCCAACCTCAACCGCGTTAAAGCCACCTTCAGCGGATTTCTTGAGCCAATTACTCAGGGCCTCACGGGAATGCTGTCCGGCGCTTCCGAGTCCGATCTGGGCGCAGGCGCAGTTGCTGGAGGAGCAGGAATTCTTGCAGCAGTTCTGGCCGGATTTGGCGCACGCGGTCTTGGTAAAGGTATCGTCGGAACTGCGGCTAAAGGTGCAGCAGCCTCGGCTATAACGGGCGAGGACGTGCAGCCCGTCTACGTCGTTAACGCAGCCGAGATCGGCGGCGGTTTCGGGGGCGGAGGAGGAGGGGGCGGCACTGCAGGGAAAGTGCTCGGCGCTGCCGGTATCGCTTTGGGCGTCGGTGTCGCAGCGCGTGAAGGGGTTGGTTACCTCCAATCCCAAGGCGTTCCAACCGGTCCTTCGGCCCAGGAAACAGCAGAACTGGCGCAAAAATACGGCGGCGATATTGGTGGGGCTGCGACCGAAGGACTGCTTAACGCGATCATTAAGCTGAATAACCTTCTCGGTTCCAATTATGCTGAAGTGAATCGCCACGGCGTAACGCCCGAAGTTAACATTAAGATCGACGCTCCAGTGCCAGGGCTTAAAGCTTCACAGAAACCGCCACGTGGACAGTCCACTGGGCCGAGGAACTAAATGGCAAAAGTTGGAAACCTTCATTTTAGAGACGACGTACTTAAGGTTGGGGAAACCGCGCCAGCTGCTCTGTATGCAATGCGTGAAGCTGTCGCAAAAAAACGCCGGAAAAAAAAGAAAAAACAGCGGAATAAAGTATGCCGAAATTAGACATAAGCAAGGCCGCCGACTTTAACGTCATAACCCAGGGGGCATTTGGTGCCACGCTGGGCCTGTTCGGGGGCCAGGATCCGCGGCTATGGGACCTCAAGGAGGGTTCCTATAACGGCGTTATTTTCCATGTATTCAGCTCGAAAACCTCCTGGCAGGGCGCGCTGTCGCGCGCGCAGGGAAGCGGAGGCCGGCGAAAGGCCGTCTATAAATATCCCTATCGCGACGGACAGACGACGGATGACCTTGGGCGAAAGGGTAACACCTTCGACATGGACATTCTGATTTTCGGCCTCCACTACATGGAGGGCTATCGCGCGCTCCTCGCTGAATTCGATAAGCCAACGCCCGGCAAGCTCGTCCACCCGGTCCGGGGCGAGATCACGTGCGTCGTCGACGAATACACCGAAACGCATGAATCTGGCACGCGAAAGGCTGTCGCGCTGCAAGTGAAATTCATCGAGCACAACTTTACGATCGGAAATATCCGCCAGCTAAAAGACAGCACAGTCAAGGGCGCGCTGTCGGCAGCCCTGAAAATTTTTAATATCATTAATGCAGCTGCGGCGAAAATCGAGGGGGCGGTCCTCCTCGCCCGGGGCGTGAAAAACCTCCTTAACTCCTATCTGGCGACTTACAACAAAAACAATGCCAGCACGCTGACGCAGATGAATTCGACTTTCAACTCCAAGGGGGGAAGCGCTGATATCCCGGGGCTGCTGCCCACCGAATTCGGAGGGATTCGAAACTCAGATGGCACGACTTCGAGCGACACTTTTAAAACCGTGTCCACTCCTTCGGATCCGTTTAATGCAGTGCCGGTCGACGCTCTAAGCCAGGACGTTCTGGTCGCCACGGCCGTCAATAACCTGACGAAGCAGGTCATAGCACGTCGCGATGAACTATCGCAGATCATTAATACGATCTACGATAACGGCGGGGCGCTCGAGCTTTACGATACCGTGGTAGAGCTCAAACAAACCGCGGTCCTCCTTCAGGACGTTCTCGAGAAAGGTGTCGCCTCGTCCCAGGCGCGCGTGATCGACTATCAGGTGCCGCGCGTCATGTCGCTCCGCGAGGTGGCGTTCGCCAACGGCGTCGACGTCAACAGAGTGCAGGAACTGGATCTCCTAAACCCGTTTCTGCTTTCGACCAACTACATCACGCCCGGCGTGGTCCTTAAAATACCGGTGAGCTAATGGCGATTACGAGTTTTCCAAATGTGAACGTCGCGCAGTTTTCCCAGTTAGGATCTGGGGGACTTTTGCGGACGCTCGAAAAAACCGGCCAAAGCCCGCCGATCAGCATAATCATTAAGCCGCTCGACGGCAGCCAGGTCATCGCCCTCGATCGATTCATGTCATACCAATTTTCGAGTAACATTCTGATACCGGTCGATTCGTTTAGCTTCACTTTCGCCTTTCCCGACGGCCCCCCGCTTAACCAGGTTATAAAGGAGGGCGATATCATAACGCTGACGGCGAATGACGTGCCGATCGCGACCGGTATTATCGATCAGACCGAATTCGACCTTGACGCCGACGCCGGCGAACGCGCCTCGATCACGGGCCGGGACCTTATGGGACAGCTCGAGGATCAGGACGCCGTCAGCATTCAGAGTAAGCAGATTTATGCCAAGGACATAACAGTCAAGGGCGGCGTCGATCTGATAATAGAGAACACAAAAATAAAGAGCGTCGAGCTGCGCGACGCGCCCCAGGCGAAATATCTGCTCGCAACGGAACCGAGTGAATCGAAACTCCAGGGGCTGCTGCGTTTTCTGGAACCCCTGAACTGCGTCGCCTGGATGGGTTCAAGCGGCCAGCTTATTATCGGAAAGCCCAACATGGCCCAGCCGAGCAAGGGCGCGCTGATCGCTTCGCGCTCGCAGCGTTCCTCTAACGTCCTTTCGATCCGTGTCGTGCGCTCCTCGACGCAGATCGCCAACATGCTGTTTCCCGTCTGGACCGGGCAGGAATCCGTGGTCGCCCGCGTCGCGCCCGAGGGCGTTCTGAATAACGCTGCGCCGGGGCCGGACAGACTTCGAAAGCTTGGTTACCTCGTTCCGAAAACCGTGGTCGTCTCAGCGCCAAACGCCACCGATCCGCAGGGGCTGGCCGGCATTAACCAGATCACGGCCGCCGGTGCCGGGAACCTCCTCCAGGCTTACGTCAAGCGCGAGGCTGCTCGACAGAACATTAACGAGATCCAGGTGCATGCGATCGTGCAGGGGCACTTTAATGAAGCGGGCGAACCCTATGTCGTCGACACGGTCTATAAAATCACGGTCGAACGCGAGGGCCTCGACGAGGAAATGTATCTCTACGGTGTCGAATATGAACTAACAGACGACGGCGGACAGCGTACGACGCTTCAGTTTTGCCGCTTCGGCGCTATCGTGGGGGACATAAGAGCGCCATGATAGATCCTGAAGTGAAACAATTTATCCGCTATGAGATTCAGCGCTCGCTTATGCTGATCCTTTCCGGACAGGTCGGCGTCAATACATCGATGACTGAAACGATAGAAACGCCCGGTTACCCAGGCGCCAACTCGATCGAGGAACGTCCCGTCATGCACCCGTTTGGGTTCGTCTCGCGCGCCCCCCAGGGAATCATAAGCGTGATCGGACGCATGGGTTCGGATCCTGGAAATCTTATCGTCCTTGGTCACCGTGATAAGGATAGGCCCGAGATCGACGAGGGCGCGGCGGCGATGTATGCGGCAGAGAAAGGGCCCATGATTACTTCGAACGCCGATGGGATATTCGTCGGAAAGGGCGGCACGGCTGATAAGCCGCTCCTCCTTGGTGTCGAGAGTAACGATTTTTTGGGCCAGATAATCGACCTTATCGTCGCCCACGTCCACCCATCTCCTGGATCGCCAGCGAATAACGTCGCAGATTTTACCAAGCTGAAAACTGAAATAGTCGAAGCTGATAAGCTTATCTCGACAACCGATGGGGGCCTCTAAATGGCATTAAGCGACAGCGTTCTCGCGAATCTCATAGCGACCGAAATGAAAAACTCGGATCCTACGATCACCGAGCCGGCGATGGTGGACAAGTTCGCCCAGGCCATTGCCAAGGCGATCGTGCAGCATATAACCACGGCCGGTGTCGTGACGATACCGCCGGCAGCGATCCAAACGTCAGGCAGCGCAGCTTCGCAAGTCGGGCCTCCAGCGCCCGTTCCTCTGCAGATAACATAAGGTGGAAAGCAATGGCCCAGAACTGGATGGTAAACCCTAAAACGGGCGATTATGAAATGGAAAACGGCGCTCCACTGCAGACCGATTCGCTCGTCGTGCCAGCCTACTATCGCCTGAAAATCGCGCGCGACGGCTGGATGTATGCACCTGACAGAAATTATGGTTCGACCTTTAACCAGATCAAAAAAAATCCCAGCGGCGGCGATACCACTAAAATCGAGAACACCGGTTCTGTGGCGCTCCAGCCGATCCTCGACGATGGCCGGGCCATTTCGATCACGGTCGAGACGATTTTAGCCGCGCGCAATAGCGTCGGACTTGATATTGTGATCCAACGCCAGCGCGGAGTTTTTGATCAGCTTGAAATACCAGCTTTACCTTTGATGAAACATCTAGGTGGGTAACACATGGCACTCGACTATAAAACGCCCGAAGAGATCGCGCAGGAATACCTGCTCAATCTGAAAATTCTGAAACCGGAAGTCAACACCGGCCAGACCGATAGCGATTGGTGGATCCGTGGACATGTCGTGGGCGGCGTTTTATCTGGCGTCTACGCTGATCAACTGAAAATATCGAACGACGCTTTCCCACAATCGGCACGGCGCGAGGCGCTCGAGCGTCATCTCTTTACCTATTTCGGCGAGGGATTTCGGCAGCCAACCCAGGCCCAGGGCGACGCCCTTATCAATGCTTCGGCGACCGGTTCGTTTCTGGCAGCCGGAACCCAGCTGCAGTACGCTCCGAATGGGAATATCTACGCCACAACCGAGGACTTCACTTTCCAGGGCGGGGCTGTTACTGGATCGGTTCCCGTCAGATCGGTTTCCACCGGCCAGGATCAGAATCTCCTTATGGACAGCCCGCTCGCGTTCCTTTCCCCGCCGGCAGGGATTCTGCCGAACGCTTCGGTCTACGCGGCGAATATCTCAGACGGCCGCGATATCGAATCGAACGCCGAGGCCGCAGATCGAATCCTCCGGCAGATCAGAACCCCGCTCGCAGGCGGAAAGGTCGACGATTATATCCAGTTCGCCCTCGCCGCGGATCCTTCGGTGACGTCCGCCAACGTGCTTCGATTTCCGTTTGGCTTTGGAACGGTGGGCGTCATTATCACCGCAGGCACGACAAATATCGATGAAGCGCTGGATAACGGCGATCCTGTCGTCATCCTGCCCTCCGACGATCTCGTCGCGAAAGTCCAGGATTACGTGGAAACACAAAATCCGATCACGGATTGTGCGACGGTGTTACCTCCAGCTTCCACTATCCAGGACGTGACGGTTCGCGTCCGCTATGCCTCTGGCGACGGAAGCACGGTTCTATCAGGACAGACGCTGACACAAAATCAGCTCGTTCAGCGCGAAGTGCAGCGGGCGATCTATAAGACGCCGCCCGGCGGCCGAATCCTTGGGCCGTCCGGTTTTGTGGTCGCCTCGGAAATGGAGGAGGTGATCGACGGGAACCTTTCGGCCAGTCCCTACACGATCGGAAATATCGCGCAGATCCTGATCGATCGGCAGGTGCAAAATCTAAGTCCGAGCAGTATAAACCGCGCGCTCCTTGGAAATGAGGTCGCGATTCCAGGAGTGATAACCATAATTGAGATGGTTTGATTATGCCGAAGTTTCTGACACGTGAAGAAGTCTATCGCCTCCTGCAGCGGGAACTGCCTGACTTCGCCTATCCAGACGGAGCGCCCTCGGCGTTTTTCTCGACAGCGGATAATGATTCGATCGCTGGCTGTATCGGCACTGCATACGATAATCAGGAGCGGATCTACGATAATTATTTTCCCAGTACGGCCGTCGAGAAAATCACTGACTGGGAAATCACGGCATTCGGCGTCGCCCAGGACGCTGCACAAACGATCCAGGAGCGGCAGGACCGCGTTACCGCGAAAATCAGATCACGCAAAGGCCTCACAAAAAACGACATGCTCGTCACCGTGCAGTCGGTCATCGGCACTGATAAGCTGATCGAGATTATCGAATGGGGCTGCGGCGACGGCGGCTGGATCCTCGATGTATCGCTCCTCGATTATTCTACCATCTTAAACGGAACGAATTTTCTGCTCGCGACCGGCCCGAATCTCTGCGAGGACGAACCCTCTGATCACGGCATGACGCCAGCAGAATGGGCGGAAATGCAGACGGAGGCATACACGTATGAAGTCCGAATTTTCGGCTACACGCTGACAGCCGAGGAATATAACGAAATTCATAAGGCCTTGAATATCGCGGAACCCGCGCGAAGCAATCACGTGATCACGTCCGGCCTCGATCCAGCCGACGCTCTAAACCCGCCACCATGAAGGAATGAAAACATGGCCCAGGTCCCATTCATCTATAATTGGTTTAAACGGTATCGGGTTTTAGCGGCGGACATGACTTCGTTCCAGGCCGAACTGCGAGATTACCCGGCCGGCATGCTCGAGGGGCTGATGAACGGATCGATCCTGTCAGGCCTCATTCCGGCGACGGGCGGGGCCATGGCCCTGACTATCAGCGCAGGCCTCGCTAAAAGCGCGAGCGGCTATTTTCATAACGTGACGGCCGACACTCCGCTAAGCTTTACGGCGCCCACCGGCAGTCTCTTTACGCGGTCTCTGATCGTGGCGCGGCCGATCCTGACAGATACCAACCCGATAACGAACCCGACGAATCCGGTCCAGACGGTGTTTCTGAAAACGACCTTGGGTTCGCATGTGATCTCGCTTCCAGGAACTGCCGCGTCGGCCCCCGAATATCCCGCGACCGAACCGAATGACGTGGTCATCGTCGGCGTTCGAACCTTCCCGGGCCAGACCGTGATCGGTATGGAGGACATGGACTTTAGCGTCAGGGACACGCTCGCGAAAAACTCGGCATACCTTCAGAACGTGGCGCAGTTCGATGACCGTCTCAGGCCTTACCGTTTAAGCAGCCAGGTCCTCGGTATTAAGCCAAGTCAGCTGGCCCCCGCGCGTGGGAATCAGCGCCAGTTCAAGGCCTCAGCGAATAACCGAGGGGCGATATTCCCGAAAACCCCGGCCGGCGCGTTTAACAGTAACGATACCTTCGTCAATTTTCAGACCGGGGCCATTACGGGCGGCGACGGGGCCTCGAGCGCTTTCACTCCGAGCGTTCCTTCGGCCGGAAACTTCATCGTTGCGACGACAGTCCTTCGCCCTGATAGCACGCTATCGATCAGCTATGGGACGGCTGGAACGCGCGCGCAGTGCTATAACGGAATCCGTGATCAGGCAGCCTCCGGCGCTGGATCCGTCTCGATACCAACGAGTGGCCAGCCCATTGCGTTCTCGCTGCTCGGATCCAGTAACGGCGCCACGATCACCGAGCATGACATTTTCGACGCACGCGGAATCCTCCAGGGGGGCGGCAGCCCCGGCGGTTCGGACTTCCCTGTCAATTTTTTGACGAATGGAAATTTCGAGCAGTCCTCGCCTGGTTCGGTGCCTGAAAGCTGGGCGGCTTACTCTGAATCGGAATCGGTGACCTTCACTGACGCCGGCGATCTCGTCACCGTGGTTTCCGGTCTGCCGGCTGCCGGCGAGACCGTTTCATTCCAGACGATAACCAGCACGACCGGTATCGTAATCAATACCCTCTATTTTGTGATAAATCCGACCGGCCTTACTTTCCAGCTGTCGGCCACGGCCGGTGGCGTTGCGCTGCCGCTGACGACGAACGGCACTGGAACCATGGTCAGGGGAAAGGTAAAGACTGGAACCGGCGGAACGGCGAATATTACTTTCCTGGCGACCGGAACGAACCCACTCGACGGAACTGTCTCGGCAGTCATGACCAAGGACGCTGCGAACCGCATGGGCCAGGGCTGGGCGAGATCGTTCTCGATTCCCCTTGGCTGGCGGCAGGTCGGCCGCATGATCGGCGTTAACGTTCTGCTCGGAACTGACGTCACAAATTACACGGCCGGTGATCTGAGTTTTTGGATAGTCGACGTGACGACGGGCGCGGTTATCGCTCCATCCGTAACGCCGATTCCTAAATTGAATAACGCTTATGGAATCACGTTCATTTCCACAAGCAACAGCGTGAACTATAGGCTATGCATTCACTGCTCGACACCGAATGCACTCGGTTATGCCCCTTACTTTGATGATTTCTACATCGGCCCAGGAATAAGCCAATCAGGTTTTTCAGGAGGACCATGGAGGACCGGTGGAAGCCTGGCATTCCGAACTGGATCAGGAAACATAGCCTTTACGTTTACTCAGAATCATTATGAGTATCGTCAGATAGGTGATTCTGCAGATATAAGCGTAAACGTCACTCTTACGTCAGCATGGACAGGAGCAGGGACTAGCCTTGAGTTGGAAATACCGAGCGGCGATTTTCAATTCGCTGCCAGCCAGAATTATATCGAAGGTACGATACAGGCATTCGATGGGACCTTTCTAACTTATGGTTTAGCTGATGTTACTGTTACTGGGAATAGAATCCGCTTCAGGCCCATGCAGCAGACAGACGGTGCGCAGACTGGAGTTGTCAGGAATCAAAGCGATTATGCAGCTGCAGTTCCTTTCACATGGGCCTCTGGTAATATCATAAGGATCTCTGTTCGCGGTCTGAAAACAACCACATTCTCTACGCCGAGTAGCGTCGGCGCTGGCGCTCAACAGGAATATTTATCAACAGGATTTTCCTCCTTCGTTCCGGTTAGAGGACCCGAAGGGACTGTACTTCCAACGTCAACGCCAGCCGGAACTAATGAACAGATTTTCATCGGTGCTCAGCCCTGGATAAATCCGCAACAAGTCACTGATGACGTCAGTATCGAAATACAAACCGGCGGTATCGGTCCCTGGCTTAAGCTTCCTAGCGCTGATATCTGCGATCTCGTATTCGACGGAACGAACTATGTTGGACTTGGTGTCTATTATAACAGCGGAAACTATACGATCATTCGCGGAAAATTCCGTGCAGCTGGCGGCGGTGTATGGTCAGGAATGACAGCTAATACCAGATATCGTCTGGTTAAGGCTAACCCTAGTTCCCCCGTCGGTTTCGGAAAGGCAAATTCCGTAGAAACCGGCTTAGTCGCTCCGAGGAAAGGCGAAGTTACAAATCAGCTTCCGACGAGCACGCTGGCTGGCTGGGGTGTGATTCGATCTGCTTTCATATACTATCAGGATCAGGATGGTAATCACCGAATAAAATTCAATTTCGTCGGTTCGATGACTTCCATAGCTCATACCACATCTACATTTACGATACCTGGAGTGACTTTTAAGACTGGGTTTACTCAAGCGATATCAGGTTGGCTATTCGGCGGAACCCCGGCAGCGCCAACACAATGTAATACTGTATCGGCTACTGGCAATATAAACTTCGCAACGAATGCAGGCAGTGCGAATACAGCCGTTTCGATTTCTGGTGACGTAGAGTTAGACAGTCGACCAACTTGGGCTTGAGGTTTAACATGATCCCACTAATAAAACCACTTATGCCGCATGCTGATTCGATAGCTTCCTGGCTTTCTGGCTGCTATCTATCGGGCACCTGGTCAAATTTCGGCGAGGTGCATAAGCACTGCTTGGACGAGCTCAAAGAAATCACCGGAAAAAAAAATCCGGTCCTCGTTTCATCTGGCGCAGCCGGGCTGGATCTCCTGACGCGATCGATCGACAGGACGAAAACGGTTCTGGTTCCCGACTTCACGCATGCAGGGACGATCCTGCCGTTTCTTAACGCCGGCATGGACGTGTGGCTGGTCGAATGCGATCCTCGCAGCTGGGCCATGGACCTTGGGACACTCGAATACATCCTTCGCACAAATGACGGAACGAACGATATCGGAACCATCGTCGTCGTAAACCCATTCGGCCGCGGCATTGACAGGGACGCATACGCGGACATGGCCAGGAAATATCGCGTCGATCTGATATTCGATTACTGCGGGGCGTGGGGCGATTTCGAGTACGACGATGAATTCGCGACGGTCTATTCGTTCCATGCAACGAAGTCACTTCCGATCGGCGAGGGCGGTATGATCCTCCTGCCAAACCAAAGCTGGGCCGACCGTCTGAAATGTTTATCCAACTTTGGAACCCACCCGGATCGCATGATTTACGATCACGGAGGAACCAACTTTAAACTAAGCGAGCTATCCTCTGCCGTGCTCGCAGCGCAGCTGGAGCACCATCAACTGAAGCGAATCGATAAGCGGATAAGCCACCGGCGTAACCTGCAGAGGATCTATTCGACAGCGCTGCTGTCTGACGACGGAGATCTGACCTCGATGAATCTGTCTCTCTGCGTGGCCCCGCTGCCTGAAGGAATCGACATTCGCGAATTCGAGAAAACCGCGTATGCTCATAATTTCATCGCTGCTCAATATTATATCCCTCTGTCCTCCATGCCTGGATTCGAAAGGCTTCCATTTGTGGGTAATAAGTGCTCACTGTTCAGCCGTTGCGTCGGACTGCCGTCAGATTGTACGATTGATACAGCGCTGGCGATTGCGCACGATATCGATTCAATCGTCAAAAGGCTAAGCGAATAGCGGCAATTGATCAAAATCTGATCGTCTCTGTGGTCGCCTTTGTGATCTCGACACTGCTGGCCGTGAACGTTTTTTTCATCAAGAGACTAATTGATAAAATCGATAAAACCGAGGAAATAGCCCGTACTGCCTCACAGAAAGCCACGCAGCTCGAATCGGCAATAGCGACATTCGTCGATCAGCTGAAGGGAATCAGGCGAGACATGAAGGGCGTTCATGCGATCGATAAGCAGCTGGGGAAACTCGAGGCGCAGCTGGATCTATTACTGAAGAAGGATGTCTACTTTAGCGGACACGGTGGAAACGGAAACGGCATGTCGGACTAAAAAAACCGGGAATCTCGAAAACTGTGCCGGAAAGGAGATACCCGGTTTTAAGTAACACTAGGTTCTTTCAAATCACAGATCAGGATTATTCTGCCACCAATCATGCATTTCAAGGCTTTTCTCTATGAGATCCTGCTTTCGCTCGCGAATGCGATGGGCGGGAACGCCGAAATATATCGTCCAGGATTTTAGCGTTTCGCCTGGCAGTGCCACGGAGTTGGCCCCCAGCATAGCCCCCTGATCGACATTCGCACCGACGAGCACGGTCGCGCCGGCGCCTATGAATGCGTACTCGCGAATCACGGTCTCCTCCGCTACAACCTTTCTGAAAAAATCAGGGAACTGCGGACCGACGAGATATTCGCCGCTGGCGTCGTCGGACGCCGAGATGACTTTTACATCGAAGGACAGGCCGGCGAAGTCGCCGATTTTTATCCCACCGCGGGCTGCGAGTAAACATCGTGCAGCCACATGAACATGGCTTCCAATTTTGAGCGAACCTTGCGAAGCCAAAATAACAGTTTCGGTGTCGATTCGAACATTGTCGCCGACCTCAATGTTATTTGCGCCGTAGATAATAGCTCCTGTGCTGATTTTAACACCGCGGCCAACCCGTTTAAACTTTCGTAGTTCATTTTCTTCAAGCCATGCCATAATATTCCCCTTAGAGCTTAAATCATTTTTTAGCAGGTGCACCATGAAGCCGATTTTCTGGGTTATCGTATGTCTTATCGCGTCCCCATTCGTCATTGCTATAGCGCTTTACGCCGGTACGGATCCGGCCGCCCTGAACGAATGGGACGTGTTCATGCAGGCGATCAAGGGTAATCAGGGCCTCAACTCCTTCGGGCTGACTATCGCTGCCGTTCAGGCGATTATCATGTTCTTCGGCGATCGCTTCCTTAGGCTGCCCGGCAAGTATAAGCTGCTTATCGTGCAGTCCCTTTCCATGCTGACAGGCGTCACGGTCCTCCGCGGCGAGGGATTCGACTGGCAGTCGGCGATTATGCACTCCAATACCCTTGGGGCTATTCAGGTTCTCGGCCACCAATTTCTAAAACAGTTCAGAGACGATAAGGAGCCTAAACTTGAGCTTCCCACAAAATAGCCGTGTCGTGTTCTGGCTTTTAATCGCGGTTCTTATCGGCTTTACTGTAGGCATGTGCACCGACGATCCTGCATTCATGGGGGCCATCGATGAGCGTCTACGCGATTACGCTCGCTTTCTGCAATCCTGGGATTTTGGACATATCTTTAAGACAATTCCATTCTACTCGCAACCTGGACCTTAAGCTGGGCGGGCACTTCATCGTCGATCAGTGCTATCCCATGCACAGACCCGAGGTCGATCGAACCCTTAGGACGCTCGCTGCGGATCTGCCGATCACGATCCTCCGTCCAGGACGCAACCTTGGTCTGCATAACGGTTTCAACTGGGCCATGGGACAGATAGGTTCTATCGGAAATAACGATATCGTGATCGGCTACGACGGTGATTCACTGCCGATTCATCAAGGCTGGGACATGGCTCTCGTCAGGGCGATCGAAGGTCGCAGGTCTGGAATGAATTCGCACGAGGCCGTCGTGTGGAGTACGCTCGGTAATCCTCGCAGCCTTTCCGATATTGAGGATAGAGGGTATGATGAAGCAGTGGCAGACGGGTATCTGAGAATGAGACTGGCGAGAACCGCAGTGACAAACTCCGTTTGTGCCTGGCGCTACGGTTGGTTAAAAGCTGTCGGATTCCTGGCTGAACCAAGGGCATTCTACGGGCACTTGGAAGCCGAGATGTGGGCACGATTGAGAAATAGCGAGCGCTGGGCAATACTACCCGACTACAGGGAAAGTGACGAGCTGAGAAATTTACATGACAGAGAATACGTAGCTTATAAGTGGTTTCATTCACATACAGATACATGGCGCGGCGATTTTGAAAGCTATCTTAACGCTGGCTGTCCTGGACTTTCGCTAAGCCCTGCTGAGATTCCCTAAACCAATCCTCGATAAGCTTTCGGCATAGCATGCCGGTTTCAGTTTCAGGATCATGCGATTCGCCAGCTGGAATCTCGAGCGCGATCAGCCGCTGCCAATCACGCTGCTGGGGGCTCATTCCTCGCCAGTAACCAAGGAGGCGTTGGCGACGGCGGGACAGCTTCATATGCGAGGCGGCCAACTCCAATGGCCGATTTCAGGCGTGTCCGAATATTCAGCTTTCACATAGACGACAGGTTCCTGATCCTCGATGGGCGGATATTTTCGAAATAAAGCGAGCGTTACGCTGCTTTCGTCATCGACGTTTGTAATCAAAGCAGCGCATGTTCCATAAGCGCCGTCCTCAAAATGCACAATCCGTCCTATAGTCGGTTTCATTTCATCCTCACTGATCCGTCTGTCGGACCGTTAAAGTAAAAACCATAACCATAGCGGACCTTCGGTTCCATGTCCACTCGGCGGGAAAACCCGGAATAATGCAGGATCAGGGCCTTTCGCAGGAGATCAGGATTCCTTGGTTTAGTTCCTCTGTGAATCAGGTTCGAATGCCAAAGGAGGACCTCGCCTTTCTTAGGAACGAAATATTTCCTCTGGGCGTCCATGGCCATGATTTTTTTCTCGCATACGCGCGCGACGTGGGCCTGTGTGATCGAGGGCCAGTCTGGATTTGATCTGATCTGATCGTCGAGGAACCCGAACAGTTTTTCGCGCCGAAGCACGTCCCATCGATGGGAACCCGGCACGTATTCGAAGGGCCCAGACATGACGTCGATATCGTCTAGGGCGATCCAGGCCGCGGCATAGCCGCTCCAGACACTCGGCGGATTCAGGTAACTGTCCTGGTGCCAGTTCCGTTCCGTCGACACCCATCCTGTCAGCGCCAGGTGAAGGAGCGGGCTTTCGTTAAAGAGCTTCGATAGAAACTGCGACAGCTGCCGGCAGAGACCGAGATTCATCATAGCCGGCGACATGAGATAGCTCGTCGGAAAATGCCAGCCGTGCCAGAAATTATTTGGGGCCAAACGATCCTTCGGAAGCTGCGAACGCTCCGCGATGTAGTCGTCGATCAGTGCCATGAATTCTTCGTCTTTACTGAAGTCCAGTCGCAGGATTCCGTCGTCGATCCAGTCGCTCAGTTCCAGCCCGACGTTCGGGAAATGACGCTCGAGATATGTTTTTGTGTTCTCAGGCTGGGGTTCTGTCAGATCATCCCAGCGTGCAGTGGAAAGGCGTGTTAAAGATAGGTCCATAGCCGAATCCCTTAAGGCTTTGTTCGCGATTTTAAAGGATCACCGTAGCATGAAAACAGCAGACCGCCGCGTGAAACATGACCATGTCAGAATATCATTCGAGATCACCCAGGCAGAGGATTTTAGGCAGTATCTCGGCGTGTCCAGGGACAGCTTCGTTCTAGGCGTCGGCCGAATCGCGGTACTTTGTCTGGACGTTCTTCGCTGCAAAAAGACATACTATTCCACTTTCGAACTGGACCGTGTCGTGCAATGGCCCGCCGATCGCCGGCTGACCTTCGCCCAGGTTCTCGTCCAGGTGGGCTGGGCGGTCCCTGAAACGAATTCTATTGTGCGGCTGGAACTGCCCGATCATTTCATTCCAAGGCGCCCCTATCGCGAGCGCGCGGCCCTCGTCGAGGCCTCGCCCAAGGGCGATGACGGGAAATTCATTTCCAAGGCTGACGTCGAGCGGAAAATCCAGACGCGAACCGGTTCCCCCGTTGTGCTCGTCGACATGGACGGGTATTCTGTGGAAAACCTCGACGGATTCGATTCCAAGGAAGCTGGCAGTCCCAGGCGAAAGGCCCGTCGAATAAAGCCTATTATCGTATGAGGTGGAAAATGCGATTCGCTTCGATAATCTTTACCGTGATTCTGGGCGCGTTTTTTCTGATCATGATCTCGACTAGCTGCATGAAGGAAACGAACGCCACGACGATAGTCAAGGGGGCCTCCGGCCTCGACGTCCCTATCGTGCGGCTGCTTACGATCGACGGCTGCGGGGTATTCCGTGTCGTCGATGGGACTAATGTTTCATATTTTTCGATCTGTCCCCAGCAGCAGGTTGTATGCCCTTCGGTCTGTGGAAATACCTGCCAGCCGACAACGACACCACAAAAACCCCACCGTCTCGAGGAAAATTAATGCAGCAGATAACCGAGGAAACCATCGAAGCTGAAGTGCCAACGAAGTACGTTCGAATCGAGTGCGAGCATAGTGCCCAGGTCGATCCGAAGCTTTTAAAACACCATCCGAAAAATCCGAACGAACACCCGCCCGAGCAGATCGAGTTTTTTAAAAATATCCTCCTCTATCAGGGCTGGCGTCGGCCGATCACGGTATCGAAGCGCTCCGGCTTTATCACCAAGGGCCACGGCGCGCTGATCACGGCGCTCGAAATGGGGCTGGCTGTCGTTCCTGTCGACTATCAAAATTACGACAGCGAGGATCAGGAGCTAGCCGATATCCTCGCCGATAACCAGCTGGCGCGTATGAGCACTCTCAATAACGATAAGCTTCAGAAAATTATCGACAGTATCGACAGCGATTCGGTCGACCTCGAACTGACGGGGTTTAAGCTGGAAAATATCGACGAGATCATGACCGGGTTCGACGGCTGGACGCCTCGCCAGGAACCGGACCTGTCGATTCCCCAGCAGCAGCCCGAAGTCCACCATAATTATGCGGTCGAATCGATTCCGAGCGGAGGGCCGGCAGAGGGACAGCCTTATGAGGCCAGCGTCAGCCAGCCCCAGGGTTCGAAGGAACTGCCAAAAGAGGACTTCGCCGAATTTCGGCATAAGTGCCCCAAGTGCAGCTTCGAGTTTAATTGATGGTCGCCCCGCTAAGACATGGCCCCTGGACCTTGGCCGACCTCGAGACAGTTCCAAGGAACGGGCTGAAAGTCTTTAGCTGCTTTCACGGCGGGGGCGGTTCCACCATGGGCTATAAGCTGGCGGGCTTTGATGTGCTGGGGGGCGTCGAGATCGATCAGGACATGATGGAGATCTATCGCAAAAACCATAAGCCCAAATTCAGCTACGAGATGGGAATCCAGGATTTCAATCGCATTCCAGACGTGGGGCTGCCCGATCAGCTATTCGACCTCGATATCCTCGACGGTTCGCCGCCCTGCAGCAGCTTCAGCATGTCCGGCGCACGTGAACGGAAATGGGGAACTAAGTTTCGCTTCCGCGAGGGCCAGGCCGAACAGGTCATCGATGACCTGTTTTTCCATTTCATCGAAACGGCGGGAAAGCTTCGTCCCAAGGTCATCGTGGCCGAGAACGTAAAGGGCCTCATAATCGGGAACGCCAGGGGCTATGTGAAGGAGATTTTCGAAGCGATCGGAAAGGCTGGATACTCCTGCCAGCTGTTTTTACTGAACGCCTCGCGTATGGGCGTTCCGCAGAGGCGCGAGCGGGTTTTCTTCATCGCCCGCAGGGATGACCTTGGGTTCTCTGATCTGGCATTGAATTTCGAGGAACCTGAGATCTCTGTGAAGGAAGCTTTCGCAGGTATCACGACGAGGGGAAAGGATCAGAGTGGTTCGAAGCATGCCCACCTCTATGATCTGTGTAAGCCCGGCGACTATTTTTCTGATTACCATCCGAAGGGCTACTGCTTTACCTGGCTAAGGCTGCCGATCGACAGCCCGGCGCCGACGCTGCTGGGTTCGGCCTGGACGATGTTTCATTTCGAAAGCATGCGAAATCTATCGAATGAAGAATATTTTTCACTGCAGACTTTCCCGCGGGATTTTAAGGTGTCGAGTAATATCCTGACGGCTTATCTGTGTGGAATGAGCGTTCCGCCCTTCATGATTCAGCGGATCGCAGATCAGATCGAGCAGCAATGGCTGGGGGCCGTCCCTGGCCCGTCGTCCTAATATCCTTTCAAGTGATTCAGGATCGCCTGTTTTATCTGATCGTTCGCGCCGTCCCAGCCGATATTTTTTCCGAGGTGCTTTCCTTTCTTCAGTTTCATGTCGCTATTATTCGAACCCACCCATTGATTGAAACCGTCGTTATCAAGTGGGTTACTGCTCATAGTGTAGAAATCTACGAGCATTCCCACCTCGATGACTATCGTGTATCTGTCGAACCGTCCTTCGTTATCATAGACTGAAATTTTCATTTTCCGGTTTCCTAATGGAGGAAAGCGGCCCCCACTGTAGGGACCGCATGGGGCCATGATCAGAGAGTGACGTAAACGCCGACCTCCTCCGATTTCAGATCGCCAGCTTTCCATAGATTCCAGAGATAGTTGTTAGCATATTTCCGGGTAATGCCCGTCGCCGCGACGATATCTGCCGCAGTAACAGGAGCGCCTTTCGGAAAGTTTTTCAGGGCTATGCGCACCAAGTCCATTTGAGAAATTTTCTTACCGCCCTTTCCAGACGCGGTCTGTTCTGTCGTGACTTTCCTCTGCTTTACCCTGGACGGCTGATGTTCGTCTGGCACTGGCTTAGATGGTTCTACTGCCGGTTTGGCGACGACGACGGTCTGCGCTTCCACAGTTTTCTGCATGCGATCGGCGATCAGACGCGCGATCACGATCGGATCGAGCAGGTTCTGCAGCTGTTCAGCGACGCTTTCATTACAGTTAAACGCTTCCTGCAGGACTTTGATGGTGTTCAGTTTCATGTCGTTACCTTTCAGTTAGGGTTTAGGGGGCTTTCGCCCCCGTTCTCGTTATTTAGAGGCGTATTTCTTATGGGCCCGAAGAGCGCTTTCCTTCGAGGCATAACCCGACCGGTTATTCGCTGGCGAGTTAAAGCCGGCGTGGCCCATCGTGATAAACCAGCGTCCGTCAGGGCCCTCCTTTACGGGCTGATCACCGAACAGATGACCATGGTAACGCTCGCCAGTATACTGCTGCGCGAGGTTAAGAGATTCGAGCATGACGTGACCATCGACGATATTCGCCAGTATCGCGCGGATTTCATCGATGTGAAGGATCGAAGTGAAGGTAACTTCCATGTCGGGAATCCAGGCCCCGTCGATATCCGTGGACGTCGCGGTAAAAGTCACGATCGAAACTTCCATAAGGAATCGGCCAAGATCAGCGGAGCATTCAGCGCGCATTTTATAGTTCGTTTTCATCGTTTTTCCCTTTCCTCCGCAGGTCCATTCCTGCGCCTTATAAAAGACTTATCGGACTATTTTTTGCTATCTTGAGTATTTTTTTTGGTAAGGATGGCAAATAAAGGCCCATCTCTATATATGAAGCTGGCCCTGACTTAGGCCGACTTTGTTACCAAAAAAAATGTTTGAGGTTTTGGAAAATGTCCCGATAAGTCTTTTGTAAGCAGCAAGGAGATAAGCATGACAAACTTCATCCAGTCCACCATCCGTAAAGCAGCGAACCTTAAGACCATCACCGTGGCCGAGGAGATCGAGGCCGTGAATAACACCACTCTGATCGAGGTTAACCCCGACGCCCGCACGGTGACCTTCAGCAGCTCGAAGCGCCCTCATTTCTTCGAAAAACTGGCAAAGGAACTGGACTGCTCGTGCACCATGACCTCGAAAGGCCTGGATTCTGACGGCATGGAATTCTACTCTTACGTCATGAAAGCCTAAAAACCTGGGGGGGCTGAAACAGGCCCCCCATGCCAAATTCAAGCTTATTACCGAAAAAAACATTCAAGTTTTGCCGGAATGTGTCGATAAGTATTTTGTAAGTAACGCAGGAGGACAAAATGACAAACGCAGAATACATCAAAACAGTAATGACCCACACAGTGAACGGCAAAACCTTCGAAGTAAAAACCACGAACACCGGAATTTTCTGGGGCGTGTTCGTCGACGGCCAGAAGTATACCGACTTCATGATCAGCGAACGTAAGTGCTTCCGTAAGAGTATCTCTGAGACGCTGAATAAGCTGGGCGCCGTCGGCCATACCTTTCGGACCTAAGTAAACCCGGGGGCTGCGGCCCCCTCCTGAATACCGGAGTAAACCCATGAAACAGCATAAGGACGATAGGCATAACCTGCTTTATTCGGATGAACTGGAACGAAAGGGAAATCGCGATGACCTCTACTTCGTCGTGATCGATCTGCTCATAATCGGAGGTGTCCTGTGTCTGGCGATAAAGATAATCTGAAAACCCTCCAGATCAGGGCCACGATCAGCGAGGCCGTGGCGCTGGAACTGGAGCTTGAGGCGAGTAAACTCGGCCTGGAACTGTCTCTTTATATTCGGATAGTCCTTGGCGAACGCGCGCGGATCCTGCATAACGAAAGGATTGAAAACGCAAAATCGGCCTGAAAGGCGCGCGCCATGACGAAAAAAATCATAGCGATCGGGGGCGAACCCGGAACGGGAAAGTCCACTCTGGTTAAGTCCCTGATCGATCAGTACGGCTATGAATCATTCCGCCAGTTCACTTACGGGCTGCTTAGAGGAATCAGTAGAGATAATCTGATCATACTCGGTGTGTATCCCGTCGCCCCCCAGACGCGCGACAGCCCACCGGAACCATGGGGAACGGACCGTCTGTCGACGAATGTCCTCGATGACGCCAGACGCTTCGTCGAAAGCCTGAAAGCGATCCGTCCCAGCACGCATAAGGAAACGGTGATCCTGTTCGAGGGCGACCGCCTGTTCGGCCAGCACTTTCTAAAGACATGCCGCGATCACTCCTCTGATCTGATCGTGCTTATCCTGACAGCTTCGAAGGAACTGCGTCTCGAACGGGGCGGTTCGAAAAAACCGTACGCTAAAAGCGGGGCATGGCTTAAATCCAAGGCAGGGAAAGTCTGGGGAACCGCGCGCGTATTCGGCGCGCGTACTCTTGTAAATGAGACCTGGGCTGATCATGACGAAAACCTTAAGCGTCTATGCGCCTATCTTTAGACCGCGAACGTCACTGGATCCAGGATCCGTCCGACGATCGAGGCCTCGAAGCGATCCAGGAGAGATAGGGCGTCTCTGACGAGAATCTGGACTTTCCAGCCCGATTTCAGGATCGGCATAGCCCCGAAACTTGTCGACCGCCAGTTGACGAGCATGACGTCCTGGGCCGGCGTCACGACGAAATCGGCATTCATCAAATGATGAAACTCGTAATTTGAAACGATACTGACGCCAGCGTGGAAATTGATGACGAGCGCGTCCGACTGATCGACTATCCGCCATATGATTCCGTTCGCCAGCGGCCCGGAACCGATCCCACCGAATTTCAGGGGCGAGATCGCGTCATCGACTATTACGAGATTCAGCCCGTTCATCGAGAAATATTTTCCAGCTGGCACGACGTACTGGAAAATGGCCGGCGCGGCGGGCGTGGCGTCCACGGCCATGTTTCTCGAGGATCCGTTCAGCAGGAAACGAACGATCATGTCGCCCGACATTTCGAGGAAAAACGGCGACGTCTGGACTTTAAAGTACGCGGCCCCTCCTGCCTGGGAAGCTGCTACATTGGGACCTGCGCCGATGAAATCGCGATTTAACTGCATGACGCTTCCTCCTTAGACGTTCTGGACAAAGTCAGGTTCGATCAGACGGCCGAACACCTGGGCCTTGAAAGTTTTCATCGCGCTAAGGTCATCACGGATAACCATCTGCAGCTTATAACCGCTTTTGATCAGCACGACGACACCGATCGTGATCGGCCGCCAAAGGACCGTGACGCTGTCATCTCCAGGCTGGATCGAGATCTGGCCGCCGGCCACAGAGTAGAAATCGGCATTCGTTCGGAGGACTGGATCGTTACTGTTTCGAAAGGTGTAGACGAGGTTATTATCGCCGTCCACCACGCGCCAGATCACTCCGCCGACGAGGGCCGTGCGGCCGCCGAAGCGATCCAGCGAGACGCCGGAATCGACGAGGATCATGTTTATCTCGGAAATGATCAGAAACTTATCGGCGGGCACTTGATACTGAAATGTCCGAGGGGAAGCGACGCTGGCGTTCACGGCCATGTTTTCGACGACACCGTCGGCCAGGGGCTGATTAAACAGCCTTTCGATCTCGATGACGGCCGGACTTGACATAACCCTTGGAAACACAAATCCAGCGGCCCGTGTGGCCGCCAGATCAGGCTGACCTGCTATGATGTATTTGCTGACTAGCATGGCGGCTTCCCCTTTATCTGTTTCATAATATTGTAACAGAGGCCAGGGGAAACCGTATTGATTTTACTGATCGAGGCGAATCTGATAGTCGATTGAATTTCCCCAAATAGGTTGGTACTGACATCCTGTAGGCAGCAGGCCCCAGGATAAGATAGTGCGGGCTTGTCTTACGACACCGTTCATAGGCTGCACTAAATGAAGAAATGTATTCACGTCAGATACAGTTCCGAACTGCCAGCTGGGGGCGAAAGCAGAATTCGATAAATGCACGCTGTCGAACGAAACAGGAACCCACTGATTTACAACGTTGCGAATGCAGTGAAGGACGTGCTCGCGGCTGCCCGGAAGCGGGCTGCCACCAAAACCAAATGCCTGTTTGATTCGGATCGGGCATGCGAACTGCCGGCGCTGCGGATCATAGCCGCAGCAGCTTAGTTCCTCGAAGTACGTGCTGCCCAGAAACGAAATTTTCGCCCCGCACTGCGAAGCTGCAGTGTAAATCGGATCTGTCGTTGGAACGCTGGCGCCGTCTGCTGCGCAGTAAAAATAGGTATCATAGATCTGCTGCTGAATTCGAAGCTGCTCCTGATAAGAAAATGCGGTGATCGCATTCAGTCGACGGGCGATAGTTTCTTTGATTTGAGGATCGCATGCAGGCAATGGCGTCGGCGTTTGTGCCTGGGAAAATCCAGAAATAGCGATACTGGCAATGAAGAGAAATTGCTTCACGATTTTCATTTGGAAACTCCAAAAAATTTCCCCCATTTTAGGGGGAAATATCGTAAGCCGCAACTATGATCCTTTGGCTGGATCCTCTGGTTCGAAACGCATTTTTCCATTCGCATAATGACGTGCTACCATCCCATTGCCGAGCGGCACGTCGCCGATAGTTTTCATAATGTCGGATAGGAGGAGCGGGGTTTTGATTCCAGCAGCCTTGGCCTCTGCGGCTTTCTGCTCGATAATTTTATTCAGGGCCCTATCGTAGCGGTCCATGGCGTCGAATAAATTCATGTTACTCGCCATGGGGGCCCCTCGGCAGCGGCATGAAGTGGGTTACGTGGAATTTCCATTCCTCGTCTGTGGTATAGAAACATTTCGTCGTCGGATTCCAGACCGCTTCATTTGGGTAAAGGTCATCATTCGGTAAGTCAGCGCGCCGAGACCATACGAGAACCCAGTCAGGTTCCCCAGGATCCTGCCAGTTTTCAATCGGCTGCCAGCCCTGGCGGTCGAGTATCTTATGGCCAGGAATCGAAGGGACGTATTGCCTAAGCAGCATACGAAGTGCGTAGAGGATCTCTGATTTCGATAGCTTACTTTCCCAATAAAGCTGCGTCGGCGTTTCTTCGATCGCCGTGATTTCATCTATAAACTGTGAAAGCCTTTCAGACCATGGAAAGGGCGGATCGATCTGGGGTTCGTCCTGCTGCGGTTCGTTCGGCAGGGATGTAAAGACACCGGCTTTATAGACATCGATCTGCCCAAGCAGATAGGGTATCGCCTCGGCCAGCTGCATGTTTATTTCTCGAACACCGTCGAAATTTTTTTCGAACGCTGCCTTAATGCGGTTCTGATAGAGTGATCTGATTCCCTCGACTGATAGCACGTTACTAAACTCCTCTGCGATAGTTGGAACTGGCGTTCCGGGCTGATCGTGTAATTTCCAGGCTGCGTATTCTTCTTCAGTGAAATCCCGCCAGCCGCAATGTTTATCGTTTATCTGCAGCCTGCAGTTACTGCCATTGGTGTCCTTATCCTTGGTAAACTTGGTAACCATAAGCCGCACGCGGCCCAGGAAATACCATGGTGAAAATTTGATAGGCTGCTGAGGATTTTCGCGCACAAAGGCTGCGCGTTCTTCTTCAGTCATCTCGCGCCAACCGTGATGATCACGATCATGTATTTCGAATTTCATGTTTTCATATTTTGAACCGCTGGTTATGCGTGTCCGTCCCTGAAAGTACGCCGGCGGAAAATCCTGATTCATGCTTAACATCCTTTGTCATCTGTTCGACCGTCTTTACTTCATCGCAATTATTAGCGTAAAAAGCAGCCTTGCAGGTCTCGTAAGGCTGATCTGTGTGCGCAGCGATTCGACAGATCGCGTCATGGGTTTTTTGTCCGTCCATTTTCATACAGGGCCGCCTCCGTCTGATTCCGCTTAATCATGTCCGTCCACTCCGAGGGCCAGTAGACCGTATTCCGGTTGTCATGCTGGACCTCGTCGATATCGCCCCAGTAATCATGATCGTGATCGAATTCAGGATCGAAGTCATCCTTGCCCATGTCCTCCGGTTCCGGGTTCCACCATCCTTCGCAGTGACACCAAAACTGCGCAGCCTTGATCGGATCGACGCCGAGAACCTCGAGCATAAGGCCGGCGTTACTGTTATAGTAGGCGTTCCCGACTTTAACGAAGTAGAACGAAATCAGATCGCCGTCCTTATCGTAGCCGAGATCCAGCTGGCATGCGTATTCTGTGGTCTCGTCGTTTTCATCGTGGGAAAAAACTTCGTACGAGATTTCGGTTCTCAGGATTTCCCGGGCGCGCGTGCAGAACGCGCGAAAGCCATAGCGCGGCTTATCAGGATAGGCCGGCCGGCGCTGCATGGTAACTGGATCGATAACTTCCCACTTACTCAGTTCCTGGCGCAGCCGCTCGTCCCATTCCTTCGGCTGATTCATAATCGGCTTTCCGAGCGAGGGCTGCATGGGACGCGGGTTATATTTCTTCACACGCTCCTCGAGCGGGGGCCGTTCTTCATGACCTATCAGCTCGTTCATCATTTGGCCGAGCACGCCCGGCAGCGCGCTTCCGCCGTCGTCGAAAATATCCTCGAGGATTTTTCGCGAGTGCTCCGGGAAATCCTCGAATTCCTCTGTGTCATCGGTTTCCGAGGCGTGATACATCATGCCCGCTATTTCCGGCGTGGGCCCGAGATAGGACAGCTGGCCGTGGCCAGTGCCGGCGTTCCAGAAATGCCCGTTATATAGTTGGAGGTATGCGACGTCCTCCTTTCCTTCGCGGCGGATCTCGCCGGCACTTTCATAGAGGACGAAGCTGCAGGCCTCGCCCTTGAAAGCATGCTCGGCGAAGCGTTCCAGTTTTTTGTGGGTTTTAGTGCTCATGTTTTTTCCCTTTACGCTATAAATTCATCGAGGCTTATTAGCTGAAGCGGTCCTCGAGATAGCCCGTTTTTCTGTTTCGAGGATTTTTCTATCAAATTTCTGCACGGCTAATACATTCCCTTCGTTTTCTTCGTCGTGATCTGGTTCCACTTTAAGTCGTCGGGTTCCAGAGGATCAAGCGCCTTTCGATCGGCTTTCCGATCTGCGGGCAGTTTCTGCTGCATGAACTGCATAGCCGCGTTCTTCAGCGCGTCGAGGAATTTCGGCAGGTGCTTATGGTATTCGATTCGTTCATGGAGCTTGACTGAATCGAAATCACGATCGCCGCCACGCTTCATGAACAGCATGATTTTTTTTCCTCGGTTCGGATCGAAATACATAACAGTCCCATCGTCGTCGAGCGGTATCTCAACCTTTCTGCCGATGAATCCAAGGCTACACGCGAAGTCCTGGGCCTCGCGGATATCACGGTTAATGTGATCGATCTGCGCGTTATAGTCGCCTAGCTGTTTTTTAATATCCTCGATCAGCGTGCTGATCATGACACTTTCCACTCCGTTAAAATTTTTTAGTGATAATGAATGTGAAGTCAAAGGGCCCCCAGCCGAGTGCTAGTTCGCGGAGGCCCTCCGTCTATCGTCGTGCAGCCGTCTATTTTCGATGACCGCGTGGCCCGGTTCTGCTTACGGGCCGGCCGTCACACTGCTAAGGCAGAACGCAGTGAAAACGTCCTGGCTGCTATGGTCCGAGATCCTGGGGCCGATCGAAGGAATAGCGTTTACTTCGATCAGCCTTGGTTCCCATGGTCCTCCTCGCTTTCGGCAGTCAAGCCTGGGCAGCGTTTTTTTATTCCAGCCCGGCAGGGCACGCATGCGGAGTGCGGCCGGGAACGGTCCGCTTTAGCATAACGATGAATCCAGTTTTTCCCGGCATACAGGTGAACGGTTTTCATCGAAAATGCATGGCCGGTTATGCCGTATGCATTGCACGTTGTAAAACGAAAAAATCGATTCAGGAAAAAAAATCCGCTGCGTCTGGCATGCCGTCATAAATGCTATAAACCAAGCAGAAACTGCATAGCCGATGGGTTCGGAGGTTTTTCCCGAACCGATCTCAGCCCCGGAAATCGCGCTGGGGCACTCCAGCTTCGATTCTGAGACGCGCTAAAGCCGAGGACGGTAAATCCTCGGCAGGAAAAACGAGGGCGGTAAAAACCCCGTTTGCGTCGCGTTCCGTAGCGACGTCATTTCGGTTGGTACATTCTGTACAGGGATTTCCCAGGGGGCGGAGGAGGGGGATTTTCCCCAGGCTGCTAGCTAGACAGTGCTGGGGAACATTTAGGCGGACCGAAAAAAACACTTTCCATTTTCAGCGGACCGAGCGAAAACCTTCAAACTTATTCGAATCTTTGTGCCCTCTGTGTTTTGCCGACCCGGAGACACTCGATTCTGAGGCTTTCGACTGCAGTGAAGCTGCAGGGTTTTGTGCTTCTAGCAGCTAGTCAGCCGCAGATCAAGCAAGAAAATCCTGCCACGACATTCCGCTCAAACGCAAGCGCAGGTTTACACCGAAAGCCCCAGATCCGAAATTCCAACGCGTCGGCCCAGATACACAAAGCGATCCGAAGAGGTCGGTGCGGGGACGGCTGCGACCGTTAACAGGAATGCCAAGCACCATGATTCGGAAGACCAGAATCATGGTGGATGAAACGGGGTTTTAGGTCTGCTGGGGTTAATAGCCCCAGGCGTTTAGCCAATTCTTTGGAAGGTGCCGGGTATGAAATACCCCTGGAAACCGAACACAAGCCCTACCATCTGTCACGGGTGAGTAGGCCCCCCCTGGGGTAGCCGGTGCCTGGATTGGTTGGATAGACGTTTCTCACAATACGGTTAGGGCATGGCTTGTCCTCTAACCCGGTAACCTGGGCGTGCCTGCTACGGTGGGGCGTGATAACCGGGGGACCTTGGGTTAAAGGCAGCTGAACCTGACCGGGACCTGGTTGAATGACTTATGCGTTCCTGAAACCCAGGAACCAGGGGCTTAGGATGACCCGAGGGGTAAAACAACGCTCGGGTAGTCTACCTCCTTCTTTTTCGGTTTGGTCTGAGAACTCTTGCGACTAAAGAGTTAGTGGAAGTTCATCGCCCACAAAGACCCCAAGCAGAAGTCATAAAGATCAGGAAAAATCCAAATCACGTTTCGTATTTCGGCGGCCCCTAATCCCCAGCCTGGGGGGTCGCAAGAAAGAAGGGGGGCTCTATTGCCTAAAAAAAAGGTTTTGAAAGGAAAAAATTAATGAAAGAAAAAAAAGAAGTATTGGAACGCGTGTATCAAGCGTTTTTGAAACTATCAGCAGGCGATCCAGATGAAGGTGTTAAGCTTTCCTGGCTGGCCGATGAATCCAAATGCTGGATAGCACAAACTGCGCGGGCACTGCATAACCTCGCAGACGATGGCAGGATCTGGCGGCAACAGATTGGAAAGGTGTATCACTTCCAACTGACGCCAGTGCCAGATTTTACCCTCGTATGCGTGCTCGATTGGAAGGGACGCAATGTTAATAAAGGCTCGAAACTCGGACGCAGTTCGCAATCTAAACGAAAAACACGTCAAAAGCACGAAAATGTGCGTAATTTTAGCAGATATGAAATTTTGCAGGACGCGCCGATTCCGATACCGCAATTTTTTCCTATGCCATCAAAATTCATAGTCAAAAAGAAATCGAGGTAAGACAGTTTGTGATAAGATACTTATGACACCGTCAAAACCCATCGGGAAACGACCTCTCGCTACGCTTGGGTATTGCGAAAACATGACGCCGTTAAGTGGTCAGCGGTGTCAGCTTTAGTTTCCTGCCGACTTGCGGTGTCGGTCCGGTCTCGCTTCGGTGGGACCGGATTTTTTTTCAACCTGGTTGTTTTTCGTTTTACACTTCGCAATACGCGCGGCATACTCACTCCGAACTGAATACAGCACGGAGTAATTATCCAATGATTAGCGAAGCCGCCCTTTCAATTTCCGCCGATGAAATCCCTGCGCCCCCGCTTCCCGCTGCCAGCCCGCACGCAGATAATCCGACGTTCTTTAAAATCCTGCAGCTGTTTCAAGCGATCGATCAGGAGGTGATCGAAGCGAATCTCGATCAGCAGATCGATCTGATGAACGATGGGAAAGCCAAGGTCGACGGCCTGAAGCACGTCCTCGATCGGCTGAAGGTCATGGCCACGTATTTCGGAGGGATGAAGGACGAGTACGCAGCCAAGGAGAAAGCGATAAACACGAAAATCGAAAGCCTCCACAAATACATCATTCATTCGCTTCAGACGAATAATTTCGAGAAATTCACTGGAAATGAATTCACAGTGAAGCTAAAGAAAAACCCGGCGTCATGCAGTATCACTGGCACGAAAAAACCCACCGTCGATCACAAAATCAAGTACGACGAATTCGTTCGGACGAGTTACGAGTGGAATCTCGATGTGATCAAGGACGCGCTAAAGTCGGGCGATCCGCTCGCCCAGGAAATCGCCACACTTAAGCATGGCACCAAGGTCGAATTTTCGATAAACACAGAGTTTAAAAAATCGTCGTGAGGGTAATCCGAATGTCAGCAGCAGCAGAGACGGAAGTAAAAGGGGCGATCGTTCAGTCGGGCGGCGGCGGTAAAGCGCGGGCCATGATGAATAGCTTCATGGCCGAGTGCAGGGCCGTCGAGGCCGATATCGAACTGGCCGCGAAGGTTTACGCGATTAAGCCTGAATCGCTAGTGCACCTGAAGAACGCCTTTTTCTTCGCGGGTATCGGAAATAATTTAGTTCCCGACCATTTTCAAGGCGACGTACGTTCGCTCTACACCATGTCCACCGTCGCTGAATCTATGGCAATGCCGCTCGTCGAGGTCCTGCAGGGCGTCTATTTTATCGGTGGGCGCTACGCGTGGTATACCGAATTCATGATTAAGCGCGTGCTGTCGCTCGGCGTGTTTAAGAAACTCGTCTATAAGACCGGCGGTAAGATCGAGGACGGCACGGCGTGGGCCCAGGCGGTCGGCACTTATCCCGACGGCACCGAAGCGGTCGGCACGGCCGTCTCGCTGAAAATGGCCAAGGACGAGGGCTGGATCGATAAGAAAGGTTCGAAATGGAAAACCATGCCGGCCTATATGTTAAAAAAACGCGCTGCGACGTGGCTGATCCGCGAGTGCGCGCCTCATATATTCGGAGCGTTCTCGATGACCGAGGACGAAGCGCAGGATATCAGCGGCGGCGACGGCACGCCCGGGAACCCATACACCTTTGAAAATAAGGGGCCGCCAGCTGACGCCAGCGTCGTCATGGGCGAGATACTGGGGGAACTGGCGGACGAACAGAGGGCCAGTCAGGACGAAGTGAATAGACAGGCCATGCTCGGAAAGGTCGAGGACAGGATCTCGGCACGCATGCGTGCCGGCCAGGAACCCTCCGATATCGAGCAGCTCGTCGGCATGCCGATCGACGCGATTAACGATCTGTCGACCGAGAAACTCCTCGCGGTATGGGAAAAACTGAAATGACGCGAAGAATGGCCATTTACAAGTATCCGCTTCAGGTGATCGAAGAACAGGAAATCATGGTTCAGCCGATTTCTAAAATTATTCACGTTGAATTTGATTTCAATAATCAGCTATGCGTGTGGGCTATTGTCGCGACAGAAGAAAAACAAAAGCCAGCGACGTTCAGAATTTTCGGAACTGGACACGATTTCGACGAAGAGATCATGCATAATCTAGCGCACGCTGGCACAGTTTTTCAAGGCAGATTCGTCTGGCATGTATTCTGGAAATGGAGTTGAGCATGGAAATTTTAGGCGATGACCGAATTCATCTTACAGAAAGCGGCATGAAAGTCTGGAAGGACATGGACGGCTATGTGAAAAATCGATCTCCAGGTCCGGCCAGCGCCGGGCTGGTTATCGCATTTCTCTGCGAGGAGATTGCGCACCTACGCCGGGATATCAGTATTCTGACTGGACGTGATCATGATAAGCACGATCGCCTAAAAGCGATCGAGCAGGGCGGTTTGGGATGAAAAACATAATGGGCCGCCCGCTGTCCGACGAGGATTTCGCGCGGCAGGTGCACCGCGAGGCGCGTAAATTTCTGTTCGCCGCCATGCTTATCGGCGTGGGAATCGGGGCGCTGCTCATGGCATTATTTTCGAGCATGATAAGGGGGCTGCTATGATCCGTGATAGAGGGCACTTTGTGATTCCCTTCGATAAAACTGGAAACATTTACGCGATCGTAACGCTGCAGATATCGAATTTACTGCAGCAGCTGAATCGCCTCGAAGCTTCGGCACTGCACGACGAATCGCCTCTGCTGCAGCCGCTAGGCGAACTGCGGACCGAGATCATGCTATCGCTCGATAAATTTCAGCAATGCTATGGAGTACCAGAACATAAAATGGGAATTCCTCCAGAAATGTTCGACCAATCGAATGAGATTAAGTCAGGTATTGCGGCTGCTATGCTGCAGAGGCAGGAGGACCGGGATGAACGAAGTTAACCTTGGCCCTGGCCCGCAGGTCGTGTTCGTCGCGATCGATCCAGAAAACCCTTGGGCGCTGATCGCAGGGCCGGCGGGCCTCATGTCCTATAAAAAACACGTGGCGCTCGAGGTCATGACCGACGATAGACTGTGGCGTTCGGTCGGTGTCGTGTTTCCAGGAAACCGATATCGCCTCGCTTTCTTCGAACCATCGTCGCCAGTTTCGGAACCCGAGGAACGGCAGCGCTGGCTGCTTAACACAGATTTTTCCTGGCGTCCGCGCGTCCATAAGCCTAGCGTTCCAGCGATCGGAGTGAACACGATCCTGGAGGATCACTATCACAGATCAGATAAAGGCTATTCCATGAAGAATCGAGCAGCGCTTTTGTGTCTTGGTGGAGCGATCGGAGTCATCGTAGCCGCAATTATTAAAGCCATAATCGACGCGATATTCGGGGGCGGATCATGAAAATCACAGATCAGATACTCGACAGGCTGCTCGATATCGTCCAGTCCCAGGGGCACGGTTCCGGCGCCGTAAAAACGCTGCAGGATCTTTCAGAGGAGCAGTATCAAAAACTATCGAGCGCCACCGACCGGCTGTTTCAGGATATCACCGAGGGCGACGATAACTGGCAGTCCGAAGGAAGTTTCCTCGCAGCCATGTCGACGTCCATGATCGTTGGCATGCTGGCCGCGGCGGATAAATCCGACCTCGATATCGCCGCGGAAATCTCGGATTTCAGGCTTGAGACGACAGCCGTGGCGCTCCTCCAGGGCATGTATCAGAACCGTTTCCCGCTGGATCCTGCGCTAAAGCCGATCCTGGCCCAGGACGCGCTCGACATGGCGGCCGTGCTCCTCGATAAAGCGAAAGGAAAATCTCATGGTAACGCGAACACCGATCTGTAAATTCGATCGATGGTGGTTTCGCTGCGACGATAAAAGCCTCGCATGCTGCCGCCTCGAAACGTTCTTCGATCCGAAGGGGCGCTATTCGATCCTCGTCACCGAGCGAGCCGATAACCCGGGGCCGAGCATAACCGACTGTCATGCGATCCTACGGACTGAAGTGCATAAGTCGCTGAAGCTGGCGCGAAAGCAGCTTACCTATCTCTGGTACGAGGAGTATAACAGCGCGAGCTATTCCCCTCCGCGGGATGACCTAAGCGAGGTTTGCCGCGTCTATCTGCGTGGCGGAAAGCCCCATTGGGAATACGTGCCGGACGAGGAGTGGGACCTTATCTATCATACGCCGCGGAAACCGCCGGTCGAAATCATGATTCGTAAAGGAGGACATGCCATATGATGACACTTGAAGAATACAGCGTTCTGGTTACCAAGCGAATGAAGCGCTTGATTATTTCGAATGCCATTTATCTATTAATCGCGATTCCTGTCAGCTTTTACGGCGGAAACCATGACAGGACAGTGCTTACCCTCGCTGTCGTCCTATCAACTTTTGTAGGAGGAGCAGCAGCCAGCTGGGTGGAGTGGAGTGAAATCAGAAAGCACGTTAAGAAAAATAATGACGACGGCGACGCTATAGGAGTAAGTGCAGCATGAGAACGGCAGTGATCGCTTCAGCACTATTTTTCTCGACCACTGGTTTTTCTTCGGCGATTGGAACGCCCGATCCTACAGAATCGGGCTACATCAAACAGTTCAGAAAAATGTGCGCCGTCGACACATCGATCAAGTGCGATGATTATGCGAAAAATATCATAATGGCCTCATTCAATTTCGATCTGGAAAAACCGAAACGGGTTTTCTACGTGACTCCAGAGGTAATTGAAAAGGGTCTTAGATTTCTAAGCGATCAGGAACAAAAGAAAAACACTTCATTCGGACAGCCTGCGCCAGATCCAGTTAACGATTACATTCAGGAAATGGAATATCAGAGAAACGTGATAAGCTATTTGGAAACCGCTTGCGTTACCATGGCCGGATCCTGCCTGTTTCTGGCAACCAAGGTAAAGCTGAATGCATGGGCCGTGTTCGTTTATTCTGGCTGCGGGGCTGCACTTACAGCCTGCAAGGTCCGAGGCGACGACTCGATTAAGCGCTACGAGGAGGAAATCAAACAGATTAAAGAGATCTGTAAGGAGGGGGCTGACACGGAGACCTGCCTGAAGCGAGTCGAGAAAGGTAAAAAAGCGAAACTCTTGCCAGCCGATAACCCTCCGCCTCGGCCCGAGATCGACTTCAGCGATCCTCCTCCTGGCGAATATAACCCGGGGGGAACCGGGGGCGATGGGGGCTGGACTTCAGTGCCCGGCATGAAGGTCTGCGTCTCGAACACGATTATCATTAAGGGCGGCCCCCTTGGCGAGACTGCAGAGGAGGAGACTGTCTGCTATGATATCTAAGGCCTGATCCCAGGCCGAACCTCAAATTTTCAAGTGAAGTCGCCCCGCGGGCAGGTTTTTCTGCTCGGCGGGGTTTTTTCTGTGGTATAAAGGCTCCAACAACGTACGCCTTCATGGCATTATATATCTGCATGAAGGACAAAGGAGCTTCCTATGATGTCAATGGACGAAAATCTGGTTCTCTATCGGCAGTCGATCGGCGGCGAGTGGAAAATTTACAGAAATAGCGGGTTTTTCAACGCCAAGTGGCGACAGGTGTATGCTAGTAATGATGAAGGTAAAGCCATGGAGCGCTATAAAAAAATCTACGAGCGTCTGCGTCAGGGCGGGGTTCGACTCGTCGACAGCCAGGGACATGTCGTTCGCTCGTTCAATCCCGGCCCGATGACGCTCAGGTGGGGGGAACGCTATGCAAAACCCGCTAAAAAACTTCATCGACAGACTGCACTTTAAACGAGTGCACGCCCACTGCGAGGAAACCGCGAAGCGCGAGCGCTTCCACTTCGTATGCTGGGAAAATGGGTTCGGGCGGAGGTCGATCACGGTGCGCTGCGAAACCCTCGCAGCCGCCGACCGTCAGGCCTTTCGCTTGACCTGGTTCTATCGCCATATTTGGCATAATTGGAAAAACCATCGAATCTCGACAGACGAAATGCTAGAACGGCTGAAACGATTAGAGGAGCAGCTGAAACATGCATTCTGGCCGTAAACCGTTTCGTCTCGGCGTTCAGATACCCGCGCAGGACGGCACTTCGTTCTATCGCGGCACCGGCCCACTCTTTAGACTTCAAAAGGAGCTGGGCGACGATATCAGAATCGAAATGAGTAACGCGATCACATGGGCCTACTTCGCTGGAATAGACGGTCTGTTCATGCAGCGCCCCTTCACAGCTGATCACGTCCGGATCATGAAAATGGCCAAGGCCAATGGCTGCCCGGTCTGGCTGGATTATGACGATGACCTGTTTTCAGTTCCCATGCAGAATCCGACTTTCTCAACCTACTCGAGAAAGGACGTTCAGAACAATATTGTCCACCTCCTTATGCAGGCCGACATGGTCTCGGTGTCGACGCCCTATCTCCTAAAGCGCCTGCAGGATATCGTCGAGACCGTCTTTAAGCAAAAGAAAGGCGACGAGGTTCCCGAGGAGGACCGGCTGAAGCTGGATCCAGATAAATTCGTACTCGTTCCGAACGCCTATGACGAAAAACTCTTTAACCTTTCCTTTCGGACCTGGAAAAAACCGGCCCCCGATCCGCTGAAGCTGCTCCTCTGGAGGGGTTCGGCGACGCATGACTCGGACCTTTCCGCTTTTACTACACCCATGGCCAACGCTTTCCAGCGTGCCGGCCATGACTGGACCTTTAATTTTGTGGGAAAGCCATGGTGGGGGACGCTTCAGTATCTCAGAGACCGCGGAATCGAATCGGACCGAATCCAGGTCACGGACGCCCTCGATGTGATCGAATACATGCATTACCTTTCAGCCGTCCGCCCCCATGTTATGCAGGTCCCGCTGCTCGACGATACTTTTAATCGAAGCAAATCAAACATAGCCTGGATCGAGGCCTGCCACGCAGGGGCGATCTGTCTTGCGCCCGACTGGGATGAATGGAAGCGGCCGGGTATCGTGAACTATAAGAACGGCGAAGACTATTATAATAAGCTGTTTCACATTCTATCGGGAAATATCGGCCGCGAGGCGCTCCTTATGGAATCTCGAAATTTCATCGCCGAGAACCTGACGCTATCGAATATCAACCGCAGACGCGCCCAGATTATCGAGCGCCTGGCGAGGATCGATCCATGGGCGTAGAGGATAAGGAATACCGAACGGGAACGCTCGACATGCTGAGTGAACACCCGACCTATCATGCTGTCCGCCTCTATCAATCGGCCTGCGGCCTTTCCCCTGGCCGTCGCCAGACGCGCTGGCTGTTCTCAGAGACTTCGGAAATCAACTGTAAGCGCTGCTTAAAAAAACTCGAAAATAAGGCATGGAGGAAATACACTAACCCTTTGTCGCGAAATAGCTACGAAAGGAGAGTGTAGGTATGATCCGCCTTATTTTCACGTTTCTGTTTAGTCTCGTCTTTACACTGCCGGCAGCCGCTGGCCTCCAAAATCAGCAGCTCCAGCAGACCGTCCAGAGCGCACTGTCGGCGAAATATCCTGGAGGAACGACCGACCTTCGCCTCTGCACGTACGGCGAGTGCACGATTACGACGCTCGGCACGCTGCCCCAGGACGCCCTTCGCGTCGGCGGCGATCTGGACGATTCCCTCGAGGTCGCGGCCGTGCTGAAAGCGATTTTCGAGAACGCTGGAATGCTGCTCGAACCCCAGTCGCGTGTCAGCGTCAACCTTCGGCGCGTCAAGCATAACTGTATGGGACCGGTCGGCCTTTTGCCAGACGATGACGACGACGAGGGGCCTGGCTGCACGGAACGGAAAACCATCGAAGCCGACATTACGATCGGCGGCGGCGGCCAGACCGGGGTATGCTCGCAGTAGAAAATCCAAAACGAAGGGGGGAAGTCATGGGACTGGAGATAGGCATGTTCGATAACGGCGGCCTCAAAGCCCGCATTACGCAGCGCCGTACGCCCGCGATCGTGCGCGGCGAGGACGCCTACATAGTGGTCCAGGTTTACTGGGCCGGCACCGACAGGCCTTATCCGTTCGCAGCCATGTCCGAGCCCCCTTCGGCTTATTTCCCTCCAGCGACCGGGACCGCGCCCGTGCTCGTCCTTGGTGTCGGTTCGGATCGCCCCGACCAGGCTGGCGCCATAATATTCGAAATCACGCGGATCGACACGCTAGCGATGAAAGCGACCGACAGTTCGAACCTCCAGATCCAGTTCGAGGACAGCCTCGGCTTGACCACGATCCTTATGGAGGAAGCCATCTCCATAGTCGAACCTTATTATTGAAAGCGACTTGGTAAGCTGATAAATTAGGTGTATCACGCAGCGTAAAACAGCTGCGCGAGCGCCATAAGGGGAGGACTATTGAAAATGCAATTTGACGTTGGTCTGTCAACGGTGCATGACGCACTGGACGAAGCGACTCAGCTTACACGCGCCAGCGAAGCGCTGCACGCCGCCGCCAAGAAAAACATGAATATCCGATTTCATCCCAAAAAACTTGAGCTCATCCAAACTATCTGCAGAACCAAGGGCGTGACCGTCTCGGATTTCATCCGGGCCTGCGGCGACGCGCTGATCCGTGATTTCATCTCGCCGACTGAATTCGAATCGCTTCAGCGGGAATGCGTCGACCTTCGCCAGCTGTCAGCGGCCCAGGGCTAAGCGAATGAGTGACGAGGAAAAACCAAAGCGCCACCTGCACTCCGTCGGCAGCGGTTCCCAGGGCCAGGAAAACCAGCCTATAAAGCGGTTTCCGAAGGAGCAGGAAAAAATCCTCTACATGAAGTCGAATCATATCGAGTGGACGCCGTTCGCCAAGTCGATGGGCCTCAATCCGCGGATCGAAAAACCCCATGATGAATTCAGGGACTGGGCCACCGAGAAACGGCTGATCATAGCCCGCGAGCAGTCCGAGGAGGTCGGCGAAAGTCTCTTTAAACACCGTGCCAGCTGGCACGCCGACGTCCTGAAAACGCTGCGGGAATACCCGGAAACAGCTGACGCGGTCATGGCCATTTTAAAGAAACGGACGAACGACATTATCCAGACCATCGGCGACGATAATAAACGCCGTGTCGAGTACGCGAACCAGGGAAAACTCGAGGACTTCGTTCCCGCGTTCAGTAAGATTAAAACCTCCGAGCTGACCTCGCTCGCCGTCGGAATGAAAGTCACGACCGAGTTTAAGCATAAGGCCCTCATGCTCGATAATTGGTCGGTCAAGGACGCCGAACTGTTCACAGATCCGAAGCAGTTCGAGACGGAAACGGCAGAGGATCAGGGCTGGAAACTCGAAGTCCTTGGCCAATCGGGGCCCATGGACGCCATGGCGCTAAGGGATATCATGGCTGGGTTCTACGATAATAAACCTGTCGACGGGACTGTGATCGACGTTGAATCGCCATTGGAGACAACATGAGGCTTCATGAAGCACTGTCAATTTCATTTCTTGCGCAGCGAAAATGGGCTGTAAAAAAATATGCGCTTGGAATGGATGGGAAAGCATACATATTGGATGAAAATGGAATATGGAAAATTTGGCTGAATCATCCATTGAATGGCGCAATATTGAGCGTGGATGGAAACTGTCCGATAAAAGTTGAACAGGCTATTGCTGATGATTGGATTCCTGTAGAAAATCCTGTTCTACAGGCTATTGCTGATGATGAAAATTCAGTTATGGAACTGGGATAGACATGCCTACCGTCGCCCTAACCCCGTGGCAGACGGCAGCAGTCCTGAATCCCTTCACTCACTTTTGTTTCTTCGGCGGCGTCGGCCTTGGGAAAACCATGGCCGAGGCGATATTCGCGATTTTCCACTTTCTGAACTATCCGAAGCTGACAGGACTGATCGGAGCGAACAGCCACGATCAGCTGTCGGGCGTTACGCTTAAAGCGCTGTTTTACTGGATGACCGAGTACGGTCTCGAATTCGTCATCGATCGCATGCCGCCACCTGCATGGACGAAGGAGCGGAAATTCAAGTCCTATCTAAATATCCTGACGGTCCGGAACCCTCGCACGGGAAACGTGTCGTATGCTTTCATCCGTGTCCTTTCCGATCCAGACGCCCTCCGCGGTCTCGAGTTTTCATGGTATGTCATGGACGAATCCAGGGACACGCCCGAAGAAACGTTCGACGTGATCCTCGGCCGACTCCGCGAATCCAAATACATCAAGGGATTGGTGGGAACGACCACAAACGGCGAGGACTGGGTTTATAACACGTTCTTCAAAGCAGCTAAGCCGGGCGATCTCCTTTACGGCAGCATGCACGTACGAACGATCGAGATCGTTAAAATCGGCATTCAGACAATGGACTGGTATAACGGCATGGCCCGCCGCTATAGCCCCCTGAAAGCTGCTCAGGAACTGGACGCCGAGCACGTGAACGTCCTTGGAGGACGGGCCTATTACGCCGCGAGTGCGAAGAATAAGCGTTCCCGCGCTCCGTGGGGCGATGAATATCCGAATCGAGATCGGCCGCTCGTCGTCGGCTGCGATTTCAATTTCTCGCCGGCACCGTGTATCTGGATGGTGGGGCAGGTCGGCCCCGATCTCTACGGGCCTAATGGCGAGTATTACGGCGACATGATTCACTGGTTCGCCGAGATCTCTGAATCAGAAATTTCCACCGAATCGATGACCATCATTCTGATTACACGCTTTCCAGGATTTTTTTACCGAATATTTGGCGACTGCTCCGGAGGTGTCGGCACGACGAGCAACGCTGGAATCACTGATTACGATCAGATAGCGATGGTCATGAATAAAAACAACTGTGGAAACTCTATCGACTATTTCGATTCGGACGACGGCCAGAATCCGCGAGTGAAAAAACGCGTCGAGAACATGAACAGGCTACTCTGCAACGCCCTTGGCGAAGTCCATCAAACCTATAACCCTGACACCTGCCCCCACTTCGATGACGACATGAAGTATGTCGGCTGGAAACCGACGACCGGCCAAAGCGGGCGCGGAAAGCTGTCCGATGGTGGAAACGTCCAGCGAACGCATGCCTCGGACGGCGGCGGCTACGCATGCTTTAAGCTATTCCCGCCCATTTCAGAATTTGTGCGGGATGACGCCCATAACGTTTCTTCACAGATCCGCTCCGAGTATGGTTTACTGCGAGGATAACCCGATTAGGAGTAAGCGCCATGCCCGAGGGAATGAAGCCAATCATGCCCGTAGTTCCTGCCAAGCTTGATCCGATTAACGACGATAATCTGCTCGCGAAAAAATCCGAGATCGAAACACAAAGTCAGAACGAGCAGATCCAGCTCGGAACGCCGATTCCAGCGCTCTACAATCAATTCTATAAATTCATCCAGAACCCGAGCACGGTGTCGGTCGACACGTTTAAACGGATGGTCGACACCGACGAGACCGTCGGCGCGGGCGTCGATTTCCTTCAGATCTGCCTCGCTGCGCGGATCGGGCCGTATGTCCATAAGAGTAAGGAGGTCACCGAATTCGTCAACAAAGCCCTGGCCGAACTGGAGGGCGGGTTCTACTCGAACCTCAGAAACACGCTCGAAGCTGCGTGGGCGGGGTTCGCAGTTCAGGAGATGGTCTGGGCGAATACCGATCTCGGTTACATCGCGAAAAAAATGCCGCCCCTGCCCCAGTCCAGTATCCTGTTCGAAGCGGAGCGCACGGGGGAACTGACTTGGGACGGCATTCTGCAGTATCAGCGGAACTATTATCCCGGCGGAATATCCTACGGCCAGACGCCTTACCTTGGGTTTTCGATCGGAGCGGCATGGCCTGGTTACCCCGATCCTTGGGCGAAATACGGTGACATGCCCTGGCCCGTCCGAACCGGCAACACCTACAGCTATATGTCCGTCCGGATTCCGCGGCAAAAATGCATACACTTCGCCTTTCAAGGTCCAGGCCAGAATGCGAACCCTTATGGCCGCTCGCTCCTGCGCCGCGTCTATAAGTGGTGGGTTACCAAGGACGCCTACATTCGCATGCTGTCGGTCGCCCTCGATCGCAAGGGCACGCCTCTGACGGTCGTATTCGCCGATGGGAATGCCACGGTCCAGGATCAGTCTCAGGGCGTTCATAAGGGAAACGAAGGACGCGGCAACGTCATGAAGGGAATCAGCGCAGCCCAGGCCGTCGCCAAGGCTTTTGCGAACGTCCATAACGATAGCGTGATCACGCTTCCGGGCCGAAAGGATACCGTCTATTCGCTCCAGGAACTGGGCCGGGGCAGTAACGCCGACGATTTCCTGGCGGCGATCGATAAGTGTAATCAGGGAATCCTCCGGGGACTTTTGATTCCCAGCCTCGTCTTTAATAACGGCGATGGCGCAGGATCCTTCGCCCTTGGCCAGGAGCACGCGCGCACATGGGATAAAATCCTCGACGGGATGAACGCAGGAGTCACCGACGTTTGGCTGCAGTCCTATATTTTCCAGCTCCTGATGTATAACTTTCCGGAAAGTGCCTGGCGCCAGGACGGAGTTGGGATTTTTTCCAAACAGGAGCTAAGTCAGGACGAGCGCGATAAGGAAATGGGCATTATCGAGAAAGCCGTGAACACCGGCGCGATCGATCATACCGACCTTTCCGACCTGAATCAGACGCGGGATAAACTCGGCTACGCCCCTCGCACCAAACCAATCATTGACGAGCGTGACGAAGGGGTGGCAGGAGAATATAAAGATGACGAAAATCCTCAAGACAAAGGCAGTAGTGAAGGGGACGATGAAAAGCCCTGATTCATGATAAACTTGGACGTAAAGCTGTCTTGCTTTCATCATCCAACTTTTCAACAGGGACTTTCTTAGGAACCTCAGAAGTCTCGCGCACGCCGCCTAAATATTGGTGGCGTGCGATTTTATTTTTGAGGGTATGCGCGTGAGAACTGGAGGAGATGGTTGTGATCAGGAGCGCGGCCGATGACCTTGGGCCTATCGACCATTACATCTATAGCCCGAGGCCTACACGCCCCCAACCACAGAGACATGCTAAACCATCATAGCGGTTAAATCCAGCGAAAACAGGCGCTCCGTTTACGACCGCGAGCGCCCCTAAAGAGATTCGAGGCATGGAAAACACCTAGGGTTTCTGATAGTCCTCGCGCCGAAAGTGCTTCAGCCATAGCGTGGACCAGTGGTCAACCTTCAGCGGCAGCGAGCAGCCGAGCGCCGAGGCCCTTGGCCGTTTATCGTTCCAGCAGACGCGCTCGATGAAGCTTACCCTGGCCTTATTTGGCTTTGTGGAGTCGAATATCATTTTAGCCCACTGGAGCGTAGAGACAGAACCCCAGGGGGCTGCGTGGTGGAAAGTCTCGCCCTCCTCCGAGAACAGGCCCTCCGACAGGCACTTGACGAGCACCTCGGCCAGCCAATCGCTCGGCGTCGGCGTTATTTCGTTACTCGGAAATATGAGGGGCTGATCGGGCCAGGCGGTCGACAGCAGCCGACCGGGAAAGGTGTCGAGCGGCCGGTGGGTTCCGTAAATTTCCGACACGCGCACGACCGCGGTCCGTGGGCGACGCCTCGACATAATGATTCCCTCGAGCTGGCCCTTATATTTTGCGAACACGGTGCGTGCAGGACTATTGTTGCGCTTTCTCGGATCTTCGGGATAGGATGAATCTACACAATCCGCACTCGAAAAAAAGGCCAGGCTGGTACTTGGGGAAACCTGGTCGAGTAATTCGAGGGGCATTTCTACCGATAAGCGCCTCGACAACTCCTCGTCGAGGTTTCTTTTATAGCCTCCTCCGATACACCACCACAGAAAATCCGGCGGATCCTGGCGAAGGTGCCTAAGAAATTGTGGGAAAATTTCCAAAATTTTTCGGTCATACATCGAAGGGTTTTTATCGCTTAGGGAAATTGCGAGGGAAGCGCCGAGGTTTCCAGCGCCGATAATCACGTGCTTTGTCATTTGGTGGCTTCCACGATCAGATCGTTTCGGTAAGGCCTTACCTCGAGGTTCTGAAGGTCCAGGTGCCGGCTTTTGTGCCAATCCCGTTCGATGACCTCCGCGAATCCAACGCTGTATAAGACATTCACTAGTTCATCGATATCATATAAAAACTCATGGCCCCAAAGCCGGAATGCTTCGTTCAGCATGCGTGCCGGCGTTTCGGGTTCCCAGGTTCCGCGGAACCGATCCAGTTTTTTCATGCGATAGTCATTTACCAGACTTTTAAGGCTTGGCGTCGACACGCGAAGCACGCCCCCAGGTTTCAGGCAGCGGTAACAGTCGGCCAGGAAAAAAACCCCTTCCCTCTGTTTCAGGTGCTCGATAAGGTGTTCGGTAAAGATGACGTCGACAGTCCCGGTCTCCTCCTGGATTCCCTGCCGAAGGTCCCACTGAATGCCGCCAGGGCCCGGCATTAAGTCTACATTTTTAAAATTTTGTAAAATATGAGGTCCACAACCAAGGTGTAGTTTGATAATGTTCGCCATAACACAAGCCTCCGTTCCTACAGGTTATAAAGCGTGCTTGCAATGCGCAGCGTAAAACAAGCCAGCGATGACGTCCATGATTTTTGGGCGCGGCTTTCCCTTTTACTTGGCCCCGATACCCTCCGGAAAGTCCGGCTGTCAGCCGCCGACGTGAATAAACTCGACTCAAAATGGAAATCGCGGTTCGAGCGGGAAATGGAACGGATGACCCAAAGTATCCTCGAGAACGCGGCCGAGACGGGCCGTCTCAAGTTTTCGGACGTTGATTTTCAGGATCTCGTCATGCGGCATAGCCTCGACGTTATGCAGATCGCCCTCGATCACTCGGTCGACTATCAGCCCCGCGTCCCTGGCCCAAGCCAGCTGTCGTCGGGCAGCCCGCCCCGCGCAGGAGTGCCGAAAAACTTCGCTGAACTGAGACAAATGTGGGACTACTTTCGGAAAAAAAACTACATCCCGCCCCGTCAGCGTGCGCTGGCCAAGCGGATTCACGATGAATACCTCAGGCGCGTGCAGGAATACTGGGTTCGCTACGGCGAGCAGTTCCGGAAAGGCACGACCGGCGAGCGAAAGCAGGCTGTCTCTGAAATCATGAAAGGCGCCGACGTCGCCTACACGCGTGCGAAAATGATCGTCGAGACCGAGACCACGTACTATTACAACAAAACCCGGGTAAACGTTTACGATCAGTCGGACGACGTCACGCACTATCTGTTCATGGCTATAAGAGACCATCGGACGACAGATTGGTGCAAAACCCGTCACGGCTTGGTATACAGCAAAACCGATCCGCTGTTTCAGCGCGAGCAGCCGCCATGTCATTGGAACTGCAGGAGCGAAGTGCTGCCGCTGACTTCGCAAAACCCTCGCCACCGTGCGCTGATCGAGGATCGTTCGCGCTGGCGACGTAACAACAGCCCGGCCCCGCTTCCCGAGGAGTGGACAGGGCGCTAGAAAGGACACCGTATGCTGGTTCGACTATCCAACTCCGGGGCGATCGACCTGTTCGATTATAAGGCGGGCGAGGTCATCCCTGATTTCATCGACCGGCGTGCACGCTTTGTCTACGAGGGCGACTTCGAATCCGCCGACGGTCCGGTCAAGGTTACGGCCGATCACCTGACGAAACTCGCCCAGGCCTATAACAGCCGTTGGGGGA